>Ga0247786_1000134_pt1 | contig 10346 bp, 12 predicted proteins | sample UWRJS066202C4_FD_179917 | JGI IMG/M metagenome (GOLD analysis project Ga0247786, IMG submission 179917) | Soil microbial communities from Arlington Agricultural Research Station in Wisconsin, United States - UWRJ-S066-202C-4 | ecosystem: Environmental > Terrestrial > Soil > Agricultural land... | reverse complement strand
AAGCAGGCGCTCTCCGACGCCGGGCTCACGCCCGACCAGATCGACCACGTGATCCTCGTCGGCGGCATGACCCGCATGCCGGCCGTGCAGGAGAGGGTCAAGGAGATCATCGGCAAGGAGCCGCACAAGGGCGTCAACCCGGACGAGGTCGTCGCCGTCGGCGCGGCCATCCAGGCCGGCGTCCTCAAGGGCGATGTGAAGGACGTCCTGCTTCTGGACGTAACCCCGCTGTCCCTCGGCATCGAGACCAAGGGCGGCGTCTTCACGAAGCTGATCGACCGCAACACGACCATCCCGACGAAGAAGTCGGACACCTTCTCGACTGCGGAGGACAATCAGCCCTCGGTCGAGATCCACGTCCTCCAGGGCGAGTCGGAGATGGCGTCCTTCAACAAGACGCTCGGCAAGTTCCAGCTCGTCGGCATCCCGCCGGCGCCGCGCGGCATGCCGCAGATCGAGGTCACCTTCGACATCGACGCGAACCGCATCATCAACGTGTCCGCGAAGGACCTCGGCACCGGTAACGAGCAGGAGATCCGCATCGAGAGCGGCTCGGGCCTCTCCGAGGACGAGGTCGGGCGGATGATCCGCGAGGCCGAGTCCCACGCGGACGAGGCGCACAAGATGCGCGAGGCCGCCGAGGCCCGAAACCAGGCCGAGAACCTCCTCTACTCGACCGAGAAGAGCCTCAAGGACCACCGCGACGCGCTGGACGAGGAGACGATCTCCACGATCGAGTCGCGGACGGAGGAGCTTCGCACCGCGCTCGACGGCACCGACGCCGCCGAGATCCGGGCGAAGTCCGACTCGCTCATGGAGGCCTCGCACAAGCTGGCGCAGGCCGTCTACGAGAAGGTGCAGTCGGAGCAGGCGGCGTCGGCGTCCTCCACCAACGGTGAGTCCACGAGCGACGACGAGGTCGTCGAGGAAGCCGACTACGAGGTCATCGACGAGGAGGCCAAGCAGTCGTAATGGCTGACGAGGCCCCGACTCCAACCAACGACACAGAGCTGGAAGAAAGGCTCGCCGAGGTCGAACGCGAGCGCGAGGAGTATCTGAACGATCTCAAGCGCGTCGCGGCCGACTTCGAGAACTACCGCAAGCGGGTGGCGCGCGACCAGGAAGGCCTGGTCGCGCGTGCCCATGAGCGGCTCGTCAAGGAGCTCCTGCCCGTGCTCGACGACCTCGAGCGCGCGCTCGAGGCGGCCGCGCAGCACGAGGAGGCGAAGCTGGAGGAAGGCGTTCGGCTCGTCCACCGCGAGCTCGTCGAGGCACTCGCCCGTGAGGGGCTCGTGGAGGTCGAGACGGACGGGCAGTTCGACCCGCACGTCCACGAGGCACTCGTTTCGCAGCCCTCCGAGCAGGAGGACGGCTCCGTCATCGAGGTCCTGCAGAAGGGCTATCGCCTGGGCGACCGGGTCCTCCGCCCGGCCCGAGTCGTGGTGTCGCAAGGCGAATGAGGGATCTCTACGAGGTGCTGGGCGTCAAGAAGAGCGCCTCGGCGGACGAGATCAAGAAGGCGTACCGGAAGCTCGCGCGCCAGCACCACCCGGACAAGAACCCGGGCGACAAGGCGGCGGAGGAGCGCTTCAAGGAGATCCAGGGCGCCTACGACGTCCTCTCGGACCCGGAGAAGCGCAAGCAGTACGACCAGGTCGGGCCGCGGATCTTCAGCGGCGCCAGCGGCGGGCCCGGCGCCGGCGGCAACTTCAACTGGTCCGGGAACTTCTCCGACCTCGGCGACATCGGCGATCTGTTCGGAAACATCTTCGGGAACGCAGGCGCGTCCCGCGGCTCCTCTCAGCGTCGCCAGCGCGGCGAGCGCGGACGTGACGTCGAGGTGGCGATCAACGTCTCCTTCGAGGACTCACTCAAGGGCCTGACGACGAAGATTCCCGTCGACCTCGAGGTCACCTGTTCCGTCTGCCACGGCACCGGCGCCGAGCCCGGCACAGCGCCGCAGATCTGCCCGGAGTGCCGCGGCCGCGGGGTCGTCTCCGAGGATGAAGGCTTCTTCGCGTTCTCGCGTCCATGCCCCCGCTGCCACGGCAACGGGACGGTCATCGAGCAGCCGTGCCGGAACTGCCGCGGCGCCGGCCGCGAGCGCCGCACGAAGCGCTACACCGTGAAGATCCCGGCCGGGGTCAAGGACGGCACGCAGATCCGCCTCAAGGCCAAGGGCGAGGCTGGGACGAACGGCGGCCCGCCCGGCGACCTCATCGTCGTGACGCGTGTCGCCGCCTCGCCGCTCTACGAACGGCGTGGCGCGGATCTCGTCCTCGAGGTCCCGGTCACGTACGCCGAGGCCGCGCTCGGGGCGACCGTCGAGATCCCGACCCCGGATGGCCGCGTCGCGCTCACGATCCCGGCAGGCTCGCAGGACGGGAAGATGCTGAAGGTCAAGGGCCGCGGCGCGCCCAAGCTGAAGGGCAGCGGGAAAGGCGACCTGCTGGCGCGGCTGCGTGTCAACGTCCCGACCAAGCTCTCCAAGGCCGAGCGCGAGGCGATCGAGAACCTGCAGAAGATCTCGCGCGACGACCCTAGAGAGAAGGTGTTCTCGTGACGCGCCGGCGGCTTCGGACCTACGCGATGGTGGCGATCGTCGTCGCCCTCGGGCTCTTCCTCACGATGGTCACGGCGCTGCAGTGGATCGCGATTTTCCTCGTCGCCGCCAGCACCCTCGTCCTCATGTGGACGCTCTGGACCGGCGGTCGGGAGGCGGAGCGCGAATGACCGAGCAGGACCGGCCGCGCTACATGATCTCCGTCGCCGCCGAGCTCGTCGGCATGCACCCGCAGACGCTTCGCATCTACGAGTCGAAGGGCCTCGTGCGCCCCGGGCGCACCCCGGGGAACACGCGCCTCTACTCCGAGGCCGATCTCGAGCGACTCCGGCTCATCCAGCGCCTGACCACCGAGCTCGGCCTGAACCTCGCCGGCGTCGAGACGGTCATCCGCCTCGAGGACGAGCTCGGGAAGGCGCGCGCACGGCTCGATCGGCTCGAGCGTGAGCTGCGCCGGGAGATTCGCAACGTGCACAAGCAGTACAAGCGCGAGGTCGTGCTCTACCGCCGTGAGAACGACCTCCCTGAAAGGACGAGATGGACTTCAACAGGTTGACGATCAAGTCGGGAGAGGCGGTCGCCGCCGCGCAGGAGCTTGCGCGCCGCCGCGGTAACCCCGAGGTCTACCCCGAACACCTCTGCATCGTGCTCCTCGACCAGGAGCTTCCGCGCACGCTCGTCGAGCGCGCCGGTATTTCGGCTTCGACGCTTCGCACCGAAGCCGAGGCAAAGCTCGCGAACCGACCTGCTGTGCAGGGAACGACCCAGCAGCCGACGGCATCGAAGGCTTTCAGCGATCTCCTCGATCGCGCTTCGGACGAAGCGCGATCGATGGACGACGAGTACGTCTCCACCGAGCATCTCCTGCTCGCGCTCGACGTTGCTCCGCGCGACAAGCTTCTCGCCGCTCTCAAGGAGGTGCGCGGCTCGCAGCGCGTGACGTCGCAGGATCCGGAGGGCTCCTACCAGGCGCTCGAGAAGTTCGGCCGCGACCTCACCGAGCTCGCCGAGTCCGGCAAGCTCGATCCCGTCGTCGGGCGCGACGAGGAGATCCGCCGTGTCATCCAGGTCCTTTCGCGCCGGACGAAGAACAACCCCGTCCTCATTGGCGACCCGGGCGTCGGCAAGACCGCCATCGTCGAGGGTCTCGCCCAGCGCATCGTCGCGGGCGACGTCCCCGAGGGGCTCAAGGGCCGGCGGGTCTGGGCGCTCGACATCGGCTCGCTTCTCGCCGGGTCGAAGTACCGCGGCGAGTTCGAGGAGCGGCTGAAGGCCGTGCTCGAGAACATCAGGGAGGCCGAGGGCCAGATCGTCCTCTTCATCGACGAGCTGCACACGATCGTCGGCGCGGGCGCCGCCGAGGGCGCCGTCGACGCGGCCAACATGCTGAAGCCGATGCTCGCTCGCGGCGAGCTCCGCTGTATCGGCGCGACGACCCTCGACGAGTACCGCAAGCACATCGAGAAGGACGCCGCGCTCGAGCGCCGCTTCCAGCCGGTCTTTGTCGGCGAGCCTTCGGTGGCGGACACGATCGCCATCCTCCGCGGCCTGAAGGAGCGCTACGAGGCGCATCACGGCGTTCGTATCCGCGACGCCGCGCTCGTCGCCGCGGCGGTTCTGTCCGACCGCTACATCTCCGACCGCCAGCTTCCCGATAAGGCCATCGACCTCGTGGACGAGTCCGCCTCGCGTCTCCGCATGGAGATCGACTCGTCGCCGCTCGAGCTCGACGAAGCCGAGCGCCGGGTGCGCCAGCTCGAGATCGAGCTCGCCGCGATGGGCAAGGAGTCGAAGGATGTCCGCGAGCCGGTCGAGCGCGAGCTCGCCGACGCGAAGGCGCAGCGGGACGAACTGGCTGCGCGCTGGGCGAGGGAGAAGGAGGCGCTCGACCGCGTCAAGGAGATCACCCAGAAGATCGACGACCTGCGCATGGAGGCCGAGCGCGCCGAGCGGCAGGGCGACCTGCAGAGAGTGGCGGAGATTCGCTACGGCGAGCTGCCGGCGCTCGAGACCGAGCTCGCCGAGCGCGAGCAGGCGGAGTTCGAGCCGATGGTCAAGGAGGAGGTCGACGAGGACGACGTCGCCGCCGTGGTCGCCCGCTGGACCGGCGTTCCCGTCTCGCGCCTCCTCGAGGGCGAGACCGAGAAGCTCATCCACATGGAGGAGCGGCTCCATCAGCGCGTCGTCGGCCAGGACGAGGCTGTCGAGGCGGTGGCAAACGCGCTCCGCCGCGCGCGCACCGGTCTCCAGGACCCGAACCGGCCGATCGGCTCCTTCATCTTCCTCGGGCCGACCGGTGTGGGGAAGACCGAGCTCGCCCGCGGTCTCGCCGAGTTCATGTTCGACGACGAGCGGGCGCTCGTCCGGCTCGACATGTCGGAGTACCAAGAGCGGCACACGGTCTCGCGCCTCGTCGGCGCACCGCCCGGCTACGTCGGCTACGACGAGGGCGGGCAGCTGACCGAGGCGGTGCGGCGGCGTCCGTACTCGGTCGTCCTCCTCGACGAGATCGAGAAGGCGCACGCCGAGGTGTTCGACGTTCTCCTCCAGATCCTGGACGACGGCCGCCTCACCGACGGCCAGGGCCGCACGGTCGACTTCCGCAACACCGTGATCATCATGACCTCCAACATCCGCTCGGCCGATGCGCTCTCGGAGTACTTCCGGCCGGAGTTCCTGAACCGGGTGGATGAGGTCGTCGAGTTCGAGGCGCTCACCCGCGAGCAGCTCGGGGAGATCGTCGAGCTACAGCTCGAACGACTGCGCGCCCGTCTCGCCGGGCGCGGGATCGACCTCGAGCTCACGGACGCGGCCAAGGAGACGCTGGCCGAGGCCGGCTGGGATCCGACCTACGGAGCCCGGCCGCTCAAGCGCGCGCTCCAGCGGCTGGTCGAGAACCCGCTCGCGATGCGGCTCCTCGAGGGAGACTTCGCCGACGGCGAACGCATCCGCGTCGACGCCCAGAACGGCGAGCTCGTCTTCGAGAAGGTTTCCGCCGCCGAACCCGCACGCGTGTGAAGGAGCTCCTCGCGTTCCTGGGTGTCTCGGCACTCGTGATCGTCACGCCGGGGCAGGACACGGCGCTCACGATCCGGAGCACGCTGCTCGGCGGAAGACGCGCCGGCGTCCTCACGGCGCTCGGGGTCTCGACGGGCCAGGCGGTGTGGACGCTCGCCGCGAGCGCAGGCATCACCGCGCTCCTCCTCGCTTCCGAGCCGGCCTTTCTCGCGGTCAAGCTCGCCGGCGCCATCTACCTCGTCTTCCTCGGCGGGCAGATGCTCGTGCGGGCGGCGCGCCGCTCGCGAGCCCCGGCCGACATCGTCAGGCAGACAGACGGGCTCTCTCCCGCCAAGGCCTACCGGCAGGGCGTCGTCTCGAACCTCGGTAACCCGAAGATGGCCGTCTTCTTCACGAGCCTCCTGCCGCAGTTCGCGCCGGAGTCGGGCCCGCGCTTCGCGACGTTCACGGCGCTCGGCCTCTGCTTCTGCGCGATGACCGCCGCGTGGCTGGCCGCCTACGCCTTCGCGGTCGCCCAGGCGAGGACGGTCTTCGAGCGGCCACGCATTCGCCGCGTCGTTGACGGGCTGACAGGAGCCGTGCTCGTTGCCCTCGGGCTCCGGCTCGCTTCCGAGCAGCGCTAGCGCGACTCCCATCGCCCGCCGGATCTCGATGCGGCGAGGGTACCGTTCCGCCTTCCATGACCGTCGACCACCCGCTCAAGCTCGGAGAGCTCCTCGCCGAGACCGTCCGTCTCTACGGGGAGCGGCTCTGGGCGGCGGCGGGCATCGGCGCCTTCCTCGGCGGGGCCGTCCTGGTGGCCGGAATCCTCGGCGAGCTCCTCCTCGTCATCGCGGTCATCGCGCCGGTGTTTACCGTGTGTTACGCAGTCGCCGCCCGCATTGCGCTCGGTGACCCGGCCGCCGAGGCCTGGGCCCAGGTCGGCCTCCGGGCTCCGGTCCTCGCCCCACTCATGATCATCGTCTCGCTCCCGTTCGTGCTCGGGATCGTGGACGCCCTCATCCTCTTCTTCTCGGTCGCCTGGCTCTCATTCGTCGGGCTCGCGATTCCGGTGGCGATGATCGAGCGCGCTCCCGAGGGCACGTCCTGGTTCGGGCAAATCGGCTTCGCGCTCACGCGGGCGACCGACCTTGCCCGGCCGGACTTCCTGCATGTGCTGGGGGTGAGCGCGGCGCTCACCGTCATCTACGCGCTCTTCGGCCCGTTCCTTGGGATCCTCTTGACGGGCTTCGCGGACAACGGGACCCTCGCCGCGCGCGTGCTGGCGAACGGCGTGCTCGGGCCCTTCTTCTTCCTCGGGCTCAGCCTGCTCTACTTCGAGCAGAAGTCGCGGGCGTTATCCTCGCCGCAGCCGAAGACCTAGGAGGACGAATGCCGAAGTACTTGATGCTGTCGCAGCTCAGTGAGCAGGGCCTGCAGACGCTGCGCGCCAACCCGGAGCGGGTGCGCGAGGTGAACAAGGACGTCGAGGAGCTCGGAGTCAAAGTCCTTCATCAGTGGTTCGTTCTCGGGCCGCACGACTTCGTGAACATCGTCGAGGCGCCCGACGCCTCGGCGATCGCGAAGGTCTCCGTCGCGCTCGGCGCGCGGGGGAGCGTGCACACCGAGTCCTACGAGATGCTCGAGGTCGAGGACCTGCTGAAGCTCCTCGCGGAGTAGTGGCCGACCCGCCGCGGCTGCCCGACTGGCTCGTCGCCGAGGTGGCCGGCTGGCCCCAAGACGCCTTCGGCGCCCATCAGACCAGGCTCCTTCTCCGGAACGGCACGGTGATCGCGCCCGTGGCGATCCTGCCGAGCGGCGACATCGTCGGCTGGGGCCAGGCCGGCGAGGCGCAGTTCGACGCGGACGACATCGTCGCCATCGAGCGAATCGACGAGTAGCTAGGTCAGCTTCGAGTACGCGGTTGCGACCTCGGCGGAGAGCGCGGCGTTCTCGACGATCAGCTTCTTGTTCACCTCGATGGTGCGCCCGTCGCTCTTGTCATGGAGGTACGAGAGGACGAACGGCGTCACCGCCTGTCCGCGGATGCCACGCTTGCCCGCCTCCTGGATGCCCTCCTCGATGAGCGGCTCGACGTCGAGGGTCTCGTCCGGCGGTCGCGCGAGCACGATTCCGGAGTGGCGCCCGAGGCGCCAGTGGAACTGCGCCACCTGGGCCGCCTCCTCGACGGTCTGCACGCGCTGGGAGACTGGCGGGCCACCGTCCGCCTTGTAGAAGAGCGGCATCTCGTCGGTGCGCCAGCCCAGGACGGGCACACCAAGGGTCTCCAGCACCTCGGCGGTCGCGTCCACGTCGAGGATGGACTTCGCGCCCGACGCGACGACCAGCGCCTCGGTCCGGCCGAGTTCGCCGAGGTCGGCGGAGATGTCCAGCGAGCGCTCCCAGCCGCGGTGGACTCCGCCGATCCCGCCGGTGCCCATGAACCCGATGCCCGCGGCGCGGCAGACGGCGAGGGTCGCGCCCACGGTGGTCGCGCCCAGCTCCTTGGCCATCGCGCAGGCGGCAATGTCTCGCGGGCCGACCTTGCGCGCGTCGGGCGAGGTGGCGAACCGCTCGAGCTCGCCCGCTTCCAGGCCGACGCAGATCCGTCCGTCGACGACGCCGATGGTCGCCGGCACCGCCCAGGCTACGCGCACGCGCCGCTCGGCCTCCGCGGCGACCTCGGCTCCGACTCCGCCCGGAAAGCCGTGCGCGACGAGCGTCGTCTCGAGCGCGACCACGGGCCGCCGCGACTCGAGGGCCGCGCGCACTTCGGGATGGATGCGGAGGAGGTCGGTCACTGCGGGAAGGCCCCCATGGTTGCCACACAGCGCGCCGCCGCGTCGAGCCCGAGGTCCGGGCCGCCGAGGAGAAAACCGGCGGCGAGCGCATCGCCGGCGCCCGTCGTGTCGACGACCTCGGCCGGTTTCGCCTCGTACTCGGCGCCCGAGACGACGATGCCGCCCGCGCCGCGCTTTATCACGAGCGTCTCCGTCTCGATCTCGCCGACGAGCTCGGACTCCTCCTCGTTCGCGAAGACGACCTCGGGGCGGATGCGGCCGAGAAGCTCCCTGAACTCATCGACGCCCGCCGCCTCGATCGCGGCGGTCGAGGAAAGGTCGATGCTTACGCGCGGCGCGAGCGCGGCGGCGGCGAGCGAGGCCTCTCTGATCGGCGGGCGCGCGAGGCTGTAGCCGGCGATATGCAGCCACTCGCAGCCTTCGAGCCAGGACGCGTCGAGCTCGTCCGCCGCGAAGCCGGGTGCGATCCCGCGGTCGGTCAGCATCGTCCGCTTTCCGTCCGGCGTCGCCACGGACACCACGGTGCCGGTGCCCGTTTCCTGCACGGGGCCCGCGAGCTCGACCCCGCGCTGACGAAGCTCGTTCGCGAGCACGACCCCGGCCGGGTCGTCGGCCCGCTTGCCGATGAACCGGGCCCGCCCTCCGAGCGCAGCTGTCCATGCGGCGACGTTCGCCGCCTGGCCGCCCGGGCCCACCCGGGTGCGGCCGTAGGTGTCGGTGTCCTCGGCGATCGGCCCGTCCAGGCGGACGACGACATCGAGGAGGAGGTCACCGAGGGTGCAGATCATTGGGGGGCGAGGAGCCTACAATCGCTCACGTGGAGAGCGAGCGCGCGAAACGGATCCGCTCCTTCCTGATCGGAGGGATCGTCGGTAGCGCAGCCGGCCTCGCCGCCGCTGGCCGGATGCGCGTCCCTCGCCGTCCCGAAAAGCGCCAGACGCCGGCCGGCCTCGCCGCCTTCGAGGAGGCTCCCTGCTACGCGGAGACGCTCGAGCGCGAGGCCCGCGAGGAAGCCGCCGCCCGCTAGCGGTTCTCGAGCTTGCTGAGCGCGGTGACCGCGGTCTGCAGGTTGATGCTCGCGTCCCCGACGCCGAGGGCCCGCCCCTCGAGCTCGACCGCCGCGGTGTCGCGGAAGAAGTCCTCCGCGTCCTGCACCGGCTCCTTCGTCCTGATGACGAGGAACGGGCCCCACGCGCGCGACTCGAAGATCGGCCCGGGGACGGTCTCCGGGATGGTGAGCTTGACGCGGCTCAGATCGCTCTGGTCGGACGCGTCGAAGACCCATACGCCGCGGCCGAGCGGCTTCGCCGCCTCGTCGAGGCTCTCGATCGCGAGCTGGGGATCCGCGCGCTGGACGATCACGGAGCCGAAGGGCGCTCCCGCCTCGCGCGCGTCGAGATAGAGCGGCTCGTAGCCGAAGAGGATGTCGTCCGGGCGGCTCGTGGCGGCCAGCCACGCGGCGGCCTCCTCCCGCGCCTGCTCGCGGGCGGCGGGCTCGCCCGCGTACATGTACGGCGTCTTGTGCCAGCCCCAGGCGAACTCGACGCCGAGGAGTGCGGTGAGGCCGACGAGGACGATGGCCGCCTCCGCCCGCCCCGCGAGGCCGGCCAGGCTCAGGAGGCCCGCGGCGACGAGCATCTGAAAGAACGGCAGGGCGAAGATCAGGTGCCTGCTTTCGAGGAAGACGCTCGACTGCGACCGGGCGACCATGAGCGCGAGCGCCGGGACGAGCAGCACCGTGGCGGCCAGCAGCACCGCGGCGGGGCGCGTGCGGAAGAGGACGACTCCGCCGAGCACCGCGAGCGCGGCGATGACAGCGGTTGCCGCGGTCCAACCGGCGCCGAAGTCGCCGATCGTGCGCCAGACGTACTCGAGGACGTCGACCGGCGATCCCAGCTTCGAGTCGCTCTCGCCGGTGAGGCCGATGCCGAAGCGTGACGCGAGCACGCGGTAGATGAGCCAGAGCGGCGCGACGAGCACGACGA
>Ga0247786_1000132_pt1 | contig 10376 bp, 8 predicted proteins | sample UWRJS066202C4_FD_179917 | JGI IMG/M metagenome (GOLD analysis project Ga0247786, IMG submission 179917) | Soil microbial communities from Arlington Agricultural Research Station in Wisconsin, United States - UWRJ-S066-202C-4 | ecosystem: Environmental > Terrestrial > Soil > Agricultural land... | reverse complement strand
CCCGCGGTTCGGTCAGCTTCGCCAGGTCGCGGCGCTGGAAGTGCCAGCAGCGGCGGTCGAGGGCGAAGCCGTGGACCAGCACGACGTTCAGCTCGGGGTCGCCGCCGTCCTCCGGCAGGACCTCCTCCACGAACAGCGGCACGCCGTCGTCCGCCGCCACGGTCGACTCGCGGTCCGCGGGCAGTTCGCCCAACGGCTCGTCGGCCAGCGGGTCCCTGGCCTTGCGCTCCTGGGAGACCTTCTTGCGGTGCGCCGCGGCGCCCACGACGGCACCGGTCGCCGCGGCGCCGATGACGCCGGAGGCCAGCCCGACGGTTTTCCAGAGCGAGCTCACGTCTCGACCAGCTCCGGGACGCCCACGTAGGTGCGGCGCAGCCGGGGGCGGTGCATACCGGTGACGATCTCGTAGTCGATCGTGCCGGTCTTGTCCGCCCATTCGCGTGCGGTGGGTTCGCCGCGGTCACCGGGGCCGAAGAGGACGACCTCGTCGCCCTCGTGCACGTCGAGGTCGCCGCAGTCGACCACGACCTGGTCCATGCAGACGCGGCCCACGACCGGCAGCCGCCGGCCCGCGAGCAGGACCTCCATCCGCCCGGACAGGCTGCGGGGCACGCCGTCCGCGTAGCCGGCCGGGACCAGCGCCAGCGTCGTGTCGCGCTCGGTCGTCCAGGTGAGGCCGTAGGAGACCGACTCGCCCGCCGGGAGGCGCTTGGTGAGGGCCACGCCCGCGCGGAACGTCATGACCGGCTTCAGGTCCAGCGGCACGTGCACCGGGTTCAGCCCGTACGCCGCGATACCGGGGCGGACGAGGTCGAAGTGCAAGTCGGGGCGGGTGATCAGGGCCGCCGAGTTGGCGAGGTGCCGCAGCGGCTTGAGGCCCGCCGCCAGCGCCTGCCGGTACGCGGTGTCGAAGCGCTCGGCCTGGAGGCTGATCGACGGGTGGCCGATCTCGTCCGCGCACGCCAGGTGCGACCAGATGGCGACCACCTCGATGTCCGGGATGCACGCGGCCTCCGCCACCAACTCCGGCCAGTCCGCGGGCTGGCAGCCGTTGCGGCTCAGGCCGGTGTCGACCTTGAGGTGGATCCGGGCCCGCCTGCCCACCCCGCGGGCGGCTTCGGCGACCGTGCGGAGCATCCGCGTCGACGCCACCGAGATGTCCACGTCCGCCGTCACGCCCGCGGCGAAGTCCTCGCCCGGCAGGTCCAGCCACGACAGCACGCGAGCCGTGATGCCCGCCTCGCGCAGGGCCAGCGCCTCGGCCAGCGAGCACGCGCCCAGCCACGTCGCGCCCGCGGTGAGGGCGGCGCGGGCCACGTCCACGGCACCGTGGCCGTAGCCGTCGGCCTTGACCACGACCATGGTGGCCGCGCCGGTGCGGTCGGCCAGACCGGCCAGCACGGCGACGTTGCGGCGGAAGGCGGCGAGGTCGATCACGACCTCGGCGCGGGGGGTGGAGGCAGCCATGAGGCCAATCATGGTGTCACAGCCCGCACGGAACGAATCGCGTCCGGGATGGCGGCCAGCAGCGACGACGCCGGGATCGGGGCACCGGCGGCGGCGATCTCGCCCGCGAGGGCGTGCACGTGCGCGGCGCAGGCCGCCGCGAGCAGCGGGTAGACGCCCGCGGCCAGCAGCGAGCCGAGCACGCCGGACAGCACGTCACCGGAACCGGCCGTCGCCGGCCAGGCCGACCGGGACCGGTTCACGGCGACCGCGCCGCCGGGGTCGGCGATGATCGTGGTGTTGCCCTTGAGCAGCAGCACGACGTTGAAGCGCTCGGCGGCCCGCTTCGCCGCGGCCACGCGGTCGGTGCCGACCTCCTCCCCCATCAGCCGGGCGTACTCGCGGTCGTGCGGGGTGAGGACGACGGTGGTGTCCGGGTCCCGCGCGTCCCACAGGTCCGGGTTGTTGGCGAACATCGTGATGGCGTCGGCGTCCGCGCAGGTCGGAACACCCGCGTCCAGCACGTATCGGAGGACGTTCTCGGCGCTCAGCCCGGTGCCGAGGCCCGGTCCGACGGACCACGCCTGGACGCGGCCCGCGTCGGTGATGGAGCCGGTGCAGATCGACTCGGGCCAGCGGACGCGGACGGCGTCGGCCGCCTGACCCGCGTAGCGGACCATGCCGGACGTGGCCAGGACCGAGGCGCCGGTGGAGAGCACGGCGGCGCCGGGGTAGGTGGCCGAGCCGGCGGCGATGCCCGTGACGCCCTGGGTGTACTTGTCGTCACCGACGCCGGGCACCGGCCAGGCCAGCGCCACGTCGGCGCGTTCCAGCTCCATCAGGTCCGGGCCGTGCAGCTCGGGCTGGAGGCCGATGTCGACCAGCCGCACGTCGCCGCAGTCGGCCAGCGCGTGCACCGGCTTGAGGCAGCCGAACGTGACGGTGGTGTGCGCCTCGACGAACGGACCACTGGTCACGCCGGTGTCGGGGTCGACGCCGCTGGGCAGGTCCACGGCGAGGATCGGCGCGGTGACCTTCGCGACGTGGGCGGCGGCGTCCGGCCGGAGCGGACCGCGGGCGGAGATGCCGACGATGCCGTCGACGACCAGGTCCACCTCGGGCAGCTCGGACGCGACCCGCCCACCAGCCCGGCGGAACGCGGCCAGGCCCGCCGGGTGGGCGCGGTCGGGGTTGAGCAGGACGGCGGTCACGGCCACGCCCCGGCGCCGGAGGAAGTACCCGGCCCATAGGGCGTCACCACCGTTGCCACCCGCCCCGACCAGCAGCCCGACCCGCCTGCGGCCCCGGAGGAGTTCGAGCGCGACCGTGGCCACCCCGAAGGAGGCGCGCCGCATGAGCGCGCCCTCCGGCGTCCTGGCCAGCAACCGGTCCTCGGCCGCCTTGACGTGTTCGGTGTTCCAGAGACCGCGCATGGATCAAGCGTAGGTGCGTCTACTCGACCGTGACGGACTTGGCGAGGTTGCGGGGCTTGTCGACGTCGTAACCGCGGCTGCGGGCGATCTCGGCGGCGAGGATCTGCAACGGCACCGTCGAGATGAGCGGCTGGAGCAGCGTCGGCACGGCCGGGATCTCGATGAGGTGGTCGGCGAACGGCCGGACCGTCTCGTCGCCCTCCTCGGCGATCACGATCGTGCGGGCGCCGCGGGCCTGGATCTCGCTGATGTTGGACACCATCTTCGAGTGCAGCACCGCGCGGCCCTTCGGCGACGGCATGACGACGACGACCGGCAGGCCCTCCTCGATCAGCGCGATCGGGCCGTGCTTCAGCTCACCGGCGGCGAAGCCCTCGGCGTGCATGTACGCCAGTTCCTTCAGCTTCAGCGCGCCTTCGAGGGCCACCGGGTAGCCCACGTGGCGGCCGAGGAACAGCACGGCCTTCGAGTCGGCCAGCTCGCGGCCGAGCGCGCGGACCTGCTCGGTCGTCCCGAGGACCCGCGCGACGGCGGCGGGCATGGCCTCCAGCTCGCGGAACTCGCGGGCGACCTCGTCCGGGTACTTGGTGCCGCGGGCCTGCGCCAGGGCCAGGCCGACCAGGTAGTTCGCCGCGATCTGGGCGAGGAACGCCTTGGTCGACGCGACCCCGATCTCCGGGCCCGCGTGGGTGTAGAGGACGGCGTCGGACTCGCGCGGGATCTGGGCGCCGTTGGTGTTGCACACGGCCAGCACGCGGGCCTTCTGCTCACGGGCGTGCCGCACGGCCTCCAGGGTGTCCGCCGTCTCACCGGACTGCGAGACGGCGACGACGAGCGTGTCGCGGTCGAGCACCGGGTCGCGGTAGCGGAACTCGCTGGCCAGCTCGACCTCCACGGGGAGGCGGGTCCAGTGCTCGATGGCGTACTTGGCGACCAGGCCGGAGTGGTAGGCCGAGCCGCAGGCCACGACGAACACCTTGTCGACGTCGCGCAGGTCCTGGTCGGACAGGCGCTGCTCGTCCAGGATGATCCGGCCGCCGTCGAAGTGCCCGCGCAGCGTGTTCGCGAGGGCTTCCGGCTGCTCCTCGATCTCCTTGAGCATGAAGTAGTCGTGGCCGCCCTTCTCGGCGGCCGACAGGTCCCAGTCCACGGTGAACGGCTTCGCGCTCGCGGGCTCGCCGTGGAAGTCGGTGACCTCGTAGCCGTCGGCGGTGATCACGACGATCTGGTCCTGGCCCAGCTCGACGGCCTGGCGGGTGTGCTCGATGAACGCCGACACGTCCGAGGCGACGAAGTGCTCGCCCTCGCCGACGCCGACCACGAGCGGTGAGGACCGGCGGGCCGCGACGACCTGGTCCGGCACGTCGGCGTGCGTCACGACCAGCGTGAACGCGCCCTCCAGGCGGCGGACCACGGCGCGGACGCTCGCGGTCAGGTCACCGGCGGTCTCGCCCTCGGCGTACGCCCGCGCGACGAGGTGCGCGGCGGTCTCGGAGTCGGTGTCGCTGGTCATCTCCACGCCGAAGCCCTCAAGCTCCGTGCGCAGCGCGATGAAGTTCTCGATGATGCCGTTGTGGACGACCGCGACCCGACCGGTCGAGTCCCGGTGCGGGTGCGAGTTCCGGTCGACGGGCGCGCCGTGCGTAGCCCACCGGGTGTGGCCCATGCCCGCCGTGCCGCCGAAGGACTCGCGCCCGACGACGTCGAGCTGAGCCTCCAGGTTGGCCAGCCTGCCCGCCTTGCGTTCGACGGTCAGCCCGCCCGCGCCGTCCAGGACGGCGACGCCGGCGGAGTCGTACCCCCGGTACTCCATCCGCCTCAGTCCGTCGAGCACGACGTCGAGCGCCGACCGGTGACCCACGTATCCCACGATTCCGCACACCCGGACAGAGTAGCTAGACCACGGCGATAACCCGAAAGTGTCACGAGCGGCGGTTTGCGCAGGTCACAGGTCAATTTGGTGTAGACCAATCCAGCCGTGTGGCGCGAGTCTCGCGGATCCCCTCCATCCACTACGGTTCCAGGTGTGAGCGGCTACTCGGCGAAGCAGGCGTTGGACCAGCTCAGCAAGCCCGGCCAGCACGAGGTGCTACGGGGCGAGCTGGCTCTCGTCGGGCTGCCGGGGGCGGTGTTCACCCCCGCGTCCGGCTACGGCCTGCCCGCCGTCGCGTTCGGCCACGGCTGGCTCCAGCCCGTCGGCCGCTACGTCGGCCTGCTCCGCCACCTCGCGTCGTGGGGCATCGTCGCGGCCGCCCCGGCCACCCAGCGCGGCCCGCTGCTGTCCGCGCGGCTGCACGCCGCGAACCTCCGCACCGCCCTGGACATCTGCTCCGGCGTCCGGCTCGGCGACGGCGCCATCAGCGTCGACCCGGCCAAGCTCGCCGTCGCGGGCCACTCGCTCGGCGGGGGCGCCGCCGTGCTGGCCGCCGCCGACGACGACCGCGTCCGCTCGGTGATCACGTTGGCGGCCACCGAAACCCGACCGTCCGCGCTGGACGCCGCCCGCCGCGTGGCGGTGCCGGGTCTGCACCTCGCCGCGGGCGAGGACCGGATCGCCCCGCCCGTCGGCCACGCCGAGGCCATCGCGGAGGCGTGGCTGGGTCCGGTGCAGGTGCGCACCCTGCCGAAGGTCGGCCACCTCGGGTTCGCCGAGGGCAGGCACTGGAGCGAACTCCTGTTGGACGGCAAGGGGGAACGCGTCGCGAACAAGCTCGCGAAGGCGTTCATCACGGCGTTCCTGCTGCGCACGCTGAACGGCGACAAGACGTACGACGCGTTGTTGGACAACGACGTCAAGGGCGCGGACCTGACCAACCAGCGCGCCGCGCTCGCCCGCGCTCGGCACTGACCAGGTGGACCTGCGCCAACCCGGCAGTGGCGGGGCGGACTTCCCGCTACCGTCGAGCCCGTGATGCCAGGACAGCAACAACCACCGCCGGGCTACGGACCACCAGCGCGCGGCGGGAGCACGGCCTTCCTCGTGGTCGCCGCGATCGCCGCGGCCGGGGTCGCGCTCTTCTGGGGCTCGTTGGGCCTGATCAGCGTCCTGCACGCCGACGAGGTCGACACCAACCCCCAGCTCGTCGACGTCCAGATGAAGGCGACCGGCGGCGACCGCGACACGCTGGCGCTGCTCGGCACCCTGTCCGAGTGGAGCCAGTTCCTGCCGGTGCTGCTCTTCGGCTTCGCCGCCGTGCTGCTGCTGACGCGCAAGAAGGCGGGCGTGCCGGTGATCTGGGCCGGGGCGCTCCTCGCCGTCGCCCCGATGGTACTGAAGATCGTTTACAAGAACTACTTCGGCTTCACCGGGGTCGGCGTCGACGGCACCCAGGTGACGGCCGTCGTGCTCGGCGTGATCGCCGCGCTCCTCACCGTCCTGCCACCCGTGACGAGCGCGCTGCGCGGCGCCCCACAGCCTGCGGGGCCGCCCCGGCAGGGCTACGGGCCACCGCCACCGGGGTACGGCCCACCGCAGGGCTACGGGCCGCCCCAGGGGCAGCAGGGGCCACCTCCGCAGGGCTTCGGCGGCCCGCCCGGACAGCAGCCGTACGGCCAACCGCCCACCGGTTACGGCCCTCCGGCACCGGGCTACGGACCACCTCCCGGCCCACCCCGGCAGTGACCGGGACGACGAAGGCCTCCCCACCAGTGGCGGGGAGGCCTTCGTCGTGTCGGCACCTCAGGTGAGGTAGCTCGCGTTGCCGAAGTCGTCATCGTCGTCGGGCGCGGGGCGCTGAGGAGGACGGCGGGTCGGCGGCAGGGGGCGGACCGGGGCCTGGACGACCGGTTCTGGCGTCGGCGGCGGTGGCGTCCACCTGCTCGGAGCGGCCGCCGGAGCACCCTGGAGGAACGAGCCCTCCGCGGTCTGGGACGCGGCCGCCAGCCTGGCGCGCTCGGCGGCGGCGAACTGGTCGGCGAACTCGTCCGGCCCCTGCTCGTCGTCCTCGATGCCGAAGGCGAGTTCGCTGGCCTTCTTCTTGACCGGCCCCTCGCGCTGGGCCTTCGCCATCTCGCGGAGGCGGTCCACCAGGCGCTTCGACTTGTCGACGAAGTCCTTGTGGCTCTGGGCGGTGGCCTTGTCCGTCTCCTCGAACTTGCGGCTCGCCAACTCCATCCGCGCCGAGTGCTCGGACCGGATCCCTTCGAGCTTCCGCTTGACGCTCTCCAACGACTCGAACTCAGCCATCGGCCCTCACCCCGGTCATCGTGCGGTCTCCTCCCCGAGCGCGCCCTGAACGCGGCCGAGGCCGGCGTCGTCGTCGAACAGGGAACCGGTGGTGCGCCACTGGCTCGCGCCCCGCTCCGTGTCGCCACTGCCCTGCTGGCCACCGCCACCGGGCGGGGGCCCACCCATCATCCCGCCGCCCATCATGCCGCCCGCGGGCTGGCCGGACTGCGCGCCGTCCTGCATGGACGGCAGCGACGCCGAACCGGGCTCACCGGCCTGCGACGCGTTCGTGTCGGCGAGGCCCGCCTCACCGGTCGAGGCGGGCGGTCCCCACATGGGGTCCGCGGCCGAGCCGGGGATCTGGGGGCCGACCGCGGATTCCGCGGCGCCCGAGGGGACCTGCGGGCCGAGGATCGAGTCGGCGCGGTCGAAGCCGCCGCCCACCGCCGAAGCACCCGAGACCGACGTGGTGCCCTCCTGCGACGGCTCCCGGAACACCGGGTCCACGCCGGGCTGGGTGAAGCCGGGGGCGGTGAACCCGGCGGGTTGGGCGGACGCCGGTTCGGTGAAGCCCGGCTGGGTGAAACCGGGCTGGGTGAAGCCTTGGTCCCCGAAGCTCGGGGCGCTGAAGCTCGGCTCGGTGAAACCCTGGCCGGAGAAGCCCTGCGGCCCGAAGCCCTGGTCACCGAAGCCCTGAGCGGCAACCGGCTCCGTGAAGCCCTGACCGCTGAAACCCTGCCCGCCGGAGCCCTGGGCCTCGGCGAACGCGGGCTCCGCGAAGCCCTGGCCACCGAGGTCCCTGGCGAACGCCTGGTCGGTGGCACCGCCCTGGCCCGGCTCGGTGAAGCCCTCCGCGAAGGCGGGCATCGTGCCGACGCCCTGCTGAGCCTCGGCGAACGCGGGCATCGTGGTGACGTCCGGCCTGCCGGACGTGCCGCCGCCCTCCGGCTCGTCCTCGCCGAACTCGACGCCGTACTGCTGGGGCTCGCCCTCGCCGTCGTCCACGGTGAGGCTGATCTCACCGGTCAGCGGGTCGACCTCGGCGGTGATGGACAGGCCGTCCATCTCGATCACGGCCTTGCCGTCGGCGCCGGCCTCGATCGGGATCGCGCCGCCCCCGGCGGGCGCGCTGCCGGGCGTCGGAGCCGCGCCGGGCGTGGTGCCCCCGGCCGCCTGACCGCCGCCGCCCTGGCCCGTGAGGGCCTGCGCGAGACCCGCGGCGCCGTTCTGCGCCATGAGGGCCTTGGCGGCGTCCGGGTTCTTGCTGAAGTCGAGGTCGTACGTCTTCGGCGGGGCGTTCGGGGTGTCGACGGTGACCTTCACGTGGCCGCGCGCGTCCGGCTCGGTGATCTTGATCTCGTTGGCGCCACTGGTGATCGTGACGCTCTCCGGGTTCTTCTCCTCGCCGGGCTTGCCGCCCTCGCCACCGGGGGTGTCCGGCTTGCCGTCACCGTCCAGGTCGTCCGGCTTCCCGTCGCCGTTGGCGTCGTCGGGCTTGCCGTCGCCGTCCTTGTCGAGAGGGTTCTCCGGCTTCGGCATCTCCGGGATGGACGGCGTGGCCGGGGCCGACCCGGTACCGGTGCCGCCGGTCCCGGAACTCCCGGTGCCCGTGCTGCCCGTCCCCGTGCTGCCCGTCCCCGTGCTGCCGGTGCCGGTGCTGCCCGTGTTCCCGCTGTTCCCGTTCCCGTTGCCGTTCCCGGTGTTGTCCGCGGGCTTCTCCGCCGGGGTCTCCTTCGGCGGGTCGAACGGCTTGGTGTTGAACGCGTCGATCTGCTTGCCGAGCTCTTCCCACGCCTTGTCGACGGAGTCCTTCGTGGTCGTGCAGATGGTGTCGAACACCTTCCACTTGCCGTCCACGTCGGCCTTGAACGTGCCGCGGATCCACTTGTTGGCCTCTTCGCGGACCAAGCGCTTCCACTCGTCGCCGTCGCCGCAGCTGTCGTCGATCGTGTAGTGCACGAACCCGGCGACGCGGCGCAGCTTGGCCTCGTCCTCGGCCGTGCAGCCGTCGACGACCTCCTTGATCTGGTCGGGGCTCAGACCGGCGATGTCGTTGACGTTGCGGACGCCTTCGAGGACCGTCCTGGCCTTGGTGTTCACCAGACCGGACACGGTGTGGCACGCGGCCCTGGTGACCTCGGCGATGTGGTCGATGGCGTCGGCGTGCGTGGCGGCCCTCTGCGACATGTCCGTCACGAACTTGCGGGAGGTGTCGGCGGCCTTGCCGTCCCAGCCGGACCAGAGCTTGCTCATCGACTTCTCGGCGTCGCCCTGGCGGTCGCGGGAGTCCTGGGCGACCTGGCGCAGCTCGACGATGTCGATGTCGATCTTGTTGAAGTTGATGTCGCGCTGCTCGTCGTAGCGCTTGCGCATGCCGTCGACGTTCGTGTCGACCGAGCCGCCGTCGATGATCTTCTTGGCGTACTCGTACACCGGCAGGAAGTTCTCGAAGTACTTCAGGCCCGGCGCGCCCGCGTCCAGCAGGTCGTTCGAGTTGCCGACACCCGCGCCGCCGTCGGACGCCCGCTTCGCCGACGCGTCCAGCGCGTCCTGCCCCGCCTTCTTGTCCTTCTCGTGCTGGGCGTTGCGCGCGTCACCCTCGTCGGCGGCCTTCTTGCCCTTGTCGTAGGCGTCCTTCAGCCGGTCTTCCGAGCTGTCCGCCCACGGCATGGCGTCCTTGGTCGCCTGCCACTGCCCGTCGCCCCACGAGATGTCGTAGTCGTCGAGGTACTCCTCCAACTCGTCGTTGTGGGTACCGGTGATGTCGTCCTTGACGTCGTTCGCGTAGTAGGCCTGGAGGAGCGCCTTCTTGTCCTCGTAGGACACCGCGGGGTTGTCGACGACCTTCTTGACGTCGTCCCAGGACGGGTTCGCCATCACTTGCCCCCGGTGTTCGCGAGGTTCTGCGCGTTCGCCGTGTCGGACCAGTCGTAGCCGTTGGCGGAGTTGCGGAGCTTGTCGGAGAGGCCCTTGAGGGCGGCGGAGTGGGCGCCGATCGCCTCGGCGATCTTCGGCAGCCCGGCGAGGTAGCGGGACCCGCCCGCCTGGTGCGCGCGACCGAAGTCACCGGCGCCCACGGCGCTGGCCGTGACCTTCGCCTTGTACTCCTCGACGTCGGACGCGACACCCTGGATGGTCGTCGCCGACGACATCATCTCGCCCGCATTGGCCTGGAAACCCGCCATGTGCTCCTGCCTCCCCTGAGTCCCCGGTGAGACGCGGCCATGCCCCTCCGGGTTCCGCACAAGAATCCCAGCTCACCCGCCCGCAAGAGGCCGGTTGGTCCAGTCGGTTGCCTTAGTAAACGGCGACCGCGCCCGGACGGCGGG
>Ga0247786_1000131_pt1 | contig 10465 bp, 4 predicted proteins | sample UWRJS066202C4_FD_179917 | JGI IMG/M metagenome (GOLD analysis project Ga0247786, IMG submission 179917) | Soil microbial communities from Arlington Agricultural Research Station in Wisconsin, United States - UWRJ-S066-202C-4 | ecosystem: Environmental > Terrestrial > Soil > Agricultural land... | reverse complement strand
GGGTCCTGGTCGGCCGTGCGCGGCCGTTCGTGGAGGACAGCGTCACGGACGTGCTCAACGACCTGCTGTGCTCGTACTGCGGCATCGACCCGGACGGCCCGGCCGAGTCGGTGCGGGCCGAGCTGGCCGGTGCGGTGGAGCGGCTCGTCCCGTCGGAGGACGAGCGTCGCAGGCTGCTGACGGGCCTGGTCGACCGGCGGCGGGCGCGGTCGGACCTGCCGGTCGCCGAGGTGCTGCACGCGTGGCGGCGCCTGCTCGGCCAGATCGCCCTGTGCGGCCCCGTGGTCGTGGTCGTCGAGGACCTGCACGTCGCGAACGACCACCTGATCGACTTCGTCGAGGAGCTGCCGAGGTCGCTCCCCGGTCTGCCGGTGCTGGTGGTGGTCACCGCGCGGCCGGACCTGGTCAGGCGCCGCCCGGTGTGGGGTTCGCGGCTGCGGCACGCGTTGACGATGAGCCTGGAGCCGATCTCCGACATCGCGATCGACCGGCTGCTGGAGTTCCTGCGATCCCCCAGGAACAGCGGGGCCAGGGGCTCGGCCGGGGGCTTGCTCGCCGGCATCTCCGACGACTCGGAGGCGCGTCGCACGTACCTGAGGCGGGTCCTGGCCTCCGGTTCCTCCTTGCTGCGCAAGGACCGGGACGCGGACGGCGACGCCTGTGATCAGGTCGCCGCCGCCCGCGTGGTGTACTGCCAGATCACCGAGTTGCCCGCACAGGCAGACGCCTCGGGCAGATGATCTGGTGGGGGTTCTCCCACTCCACACCGCTCTCGGGATCAACGGTGATCTCCGAGTAGCGGTCCAGGAGCAGGTTCAGCGCGATCCTGCCCTCCAGCCGCGCCAGCGGCGCGCCGAGGCAGAAGTGGATGCCCTGGCCGAACACCAGGTGCCCGCCGGTGTTGCGGTGGATGTCGAAGCGGTCCGGGTCGGGGAACTTGGCGGCGTCGCGGTTGGCCGCGCCGATCCACGGCGTCACGAGCTGGTTCGCGGCGACCGGGTGCCCGCCGATCACGGTGTCCGTGGTGGTGACCCGCACCAGGCGCGGGAACGGCGGGTACATCCGGAGCACCTCCTCCAGCGCGCCGGGCACGAGGTCGCGGTTCGCGCGGACCTCGGCCAGCGCCTCGGGGTGCTGCGCCAGCAGGATGACCGCGGTGCAGATCAACGACATCGTGGTGGCGTGCCCGGCGAACATCGTCAGGCCGGTGACCCCGATCATCTCGCCGTCGGTGAGCGGCTCGCCGTCGATGGTGGCGTTGGCCAGCCTGCTCATCACGTCGTCGCGCGGGTTCTCCCGGCGGTCGCGCACGTGCCGCAGGAAGTACTCGCCCATCTCCTGGAGCGCGGGCCCGACCTCGCCGTCGAGCAGGTCGGGGGGCACGGTGGCGGCGTCGAGCGCGCCGATGGCGTCACCCCACACGCGGAACAGCGGCTCGTCCTCGATGGGCAGGCCGAGCACGTCGGCGATGACGGTGATCGGCAGCGGGAACGCGAGCGCGTCGACGAGGTCGAACGAATCCCGGTCGGCGACCTTGTCGAGCAGTTCGGTGGTGATCAGTTCGATGCGGTCGGAAAGGTTCGCGACCGCGCGCGGGGTGAATACCTGGCTGATGACGGTGCGCAGTTTGCGGTGTCGGGGCGGGTCGGTGGTGACCAGGTTTCCCTCGTCGAACCGGTCGAGTTCGGGGTGCGGCTCGTTGAACAGCCTTGCCGTTTCCGAGGAGAAGGTCTTGGTGTCGGCGAGGATCCTGGTGATGTCCTGATAACCGAAGACCTGCACCCCGTGGTCGCCTTCGCGGCTGACCGGCTGTGAATTCAGCATCTCGCGGAACCACGAGAACAGCGACTCGACTGGTTCCATGGTCGTGCTGCCAATGGACGCGCTCATGGTCGTGAGCCTAGCTTCGGCGTGCGATTCCCGTGCATGCTTTTCTCCTTTGTTCGGATTGTGGAGGAGGAATTGCGAACAGCGGTGACCGGATATTCCGGTCACCGCTGTTCCGCAGACTCCGCGTAGACCGCCCTGAGACTTCTCCGAGAGTTGGTGGTCCCAGGACGGGCTCGTCGTCAGCGCCTGCCGAGCCCGCTGTACCGCCCGCGGGTCACCTTCGGCACGAAGATCCGCTCCTCGGCGCTGGCCGCCGCGGCCGCCGGGCCGGACAGGGTCGGCGAGCCCGCGACCTTCAGGCCCGACTCGATCGCGCCGTCCATGTAGCCGCTCCAGCCGTCGGCGATGTCGCCACCGGCGAACTTGATCCGGCCGTGCGGCTGCTGGATCTTCCTGTGCAGCCTGACGAGCTGGTTCGGCTGGCGGTACGCGCCCACGCCCAGGGCGAACTCGTCCACGTGCCAGTCGGTCGCGACGTAGGAGCGCATCGTGGCCTCCGGGATCACCCGCTGCACGGCCCGCTCCACCGCGCCCGCGTCGGTGACGTCGAACGTGGGGTCGACGCTGAAGGCGACCACCGGCTGGTTGTCGTTGAACCGCCCCATGAAGCAGATCGGGTAGCCCAACCCCTCCGGCGCCTCCGCGACGAACTTGTCCGAGGGGTTGGACAGGTCGATCCACAGCTTCTTCTCGTGCGGTACGCCGATCCCCTTGCTCGACGCCTCCCGGTGGGCGGCGGGCAGCGCCGGGCTGAACGAGATCGTGCGCCAGACGTTGACCGGCACGGCCAGGATCACCTCCGGCGCGGTGTAGACCTCGCCCGCGCGCGTGGTCACCCTGGCCTCGCCGGAGGTCTGGGTGATCGACTCGACCGGCGAGTTGAGCTTGAGGACCGGCTTGGACTCGGCGAGCATGGCGTTGAGCAGGGACACCGTGCCCAGGGCCGGGCGGTAGGTGTTGACGCCGTGGAAGCCCTCGAACGTGCCACCTGCCAGCGCCCACCACTGCTGGATGTGGGTCAGCGCGCCGCGTGCGCTGGAGCCGCCGTACAGCGAGGTCCAGCTGGTCACCTGGATCTCTGCCTCCGGCGCGAAGGCCAGCTGGTCGAGCTTGTCGCGCAGCGAGAACCGGTCGTACCGGGCGACCAGGTCGGGGCGGGCGAGCGGCTGGTAGGGCTCGGGGAAGATCGTGGTCGACCCCTCGAAGAACTGGTTGAACAGCTGTTCCTGCCTGATGAAGGCCACGGCCGGGTCGTACACCCCGAACCCGCCGAGCGTGGGCATGTACGCCCTGTCCACGTCGCTGTCGGCCATGATCGGCAGCTGGTAGCGGTTGAGCTCGCGCCAGATGTGCGGCTGGAGGCGGTCCACCCAGGTGCCGCCGCGCTCGATCTGGTGGCCCTGCCAGGTGTCGGTCCAGGTCCGGCCGCCGACCCGGCCGCGCGCCTCCAGCAGCAGGACGCGCTTGCCCTTGGCGCGCAGTTCACGCGTGGCGGTGACCCCGGCCAGCCCGGCGCCGACGACGATCACGTCGAAGTGCTGTCTCCGGTCCCGGTCCCCGCTGCTCTCGGTGGCGGCGGCCGCGGTCGTCGCCGTGCCCGCCGCGGCGATCGCGAGGCCGCCCGCGACACCGGCCTTGAGCAGGCTGCGCCGCGACGGGTCCTGCCGCTCGGGTCGACCGGCTTCGATCTCGTTGGTCACGATTCCTTGTTTCCTTTCCGGGAACTGGATGCGGGAATAGCGGAAGGCCGGTCGCCGGACGGTGGACTCGGCGATGCCGCGTGCGCTAGGGTTGGTGTAATCGACCGGGCACAGGGCGTGATGGGGCCACGGTGCCACCAATTTTCGGGTTGTGCGCCGTTGCCGACCGGCGATGGAGTCCTGATGAGACGGGAATGTCCATCGTCAGAGGGTTTCGGTTCCCCTTGGTGACCCGGTGTTAGTGGCCTTGACGATGCCGTAATGCATTCGGGTGATTGCGGCCAACAGTAGCGCACGCAGCGCATTCAACAACTTCGGATGTCCGAAGAATGCTTCCGCTATTCGACGGGCAACTGTCGCGCGGGTTTCCGGAGAGTAGTGGATTTCGTCTTTTCCGACCAACGCCGAATAGCGGCCACCCGACCATTCCGCTTTTTTACGCGAAATGGCGTGTTCGGGTGGACCGCTGAGGTGCACGCGTCCGCGCGTGCGGGTGGGGCGTTCCCTGCGGCGCGCCGGGCGCGCCGCAGGGGAGGGGTCAGGCCGAGGGCTTGCGGAACTGCTCGATCATCGCGGCGTAGCTGTTGTCCGAGTGGCCCGCGGCCACCGCGCGCTGCCCGAACACCTTGATGAGCTCGGGCAGTTCGGTGTTGACGCCCAGCTCCCTGCTCTCGTCGACCAGGTGCTCCATCGCCAGGATGTGCGTGGTGATGGTGGCGTCGTCGGCCGGGTACTCGCCGTCGTCGATCTGCTGGGCGTAGGCGTCGAGGAAGCCGCCGGTCATCTCGGCGAGGGCCTTGGCCAGCGGCAGGAAGGCGGTCGCCTTCACGCCCGCGGTGCCCAGCAGCGCCGCGCCGTGCAGGAAGGCGTTCTCGACGCTCCACATGACACCGAGCAGCGCGACGTCGTAGAGGCTGGCGACACCGGGGTCCTCGTCCAGGTACAGGGTCGCCTCGGGGGCGATCGCCTTGAGGGTCTCCTCGTGCTCGTCGAAGGCCGTCTTCGGGCCGGAGTACAGCAGGATGGCCTCGTCGGTGCCGATCGCCGGCGGGATGGCCATGATCGCGCTGTCGATGTACGCGCCGACCTCGCGCTCCACCGCCCACTTCGACGTCGCCCGCGCCTGCGCCGAACTGGCGCTGGTCATGTTGACCAGGGTGCGGCCCTTCAGCGAGCCCTCCAGCGGGTCCAGCAGCGCGTGCACGGCGTCGTAGTCCGAGACGCAGATGACGACCAGCGGCCCCGCCTCGACGGCGGCCTCGACCGAGGGGGCCAGGACGGCGCCGTTGGCGACGAGTTCGTCGGCCTTGGCGGACGAGCGGTTCCACACGGTGGTCGGGTGCCCGTTCTTGAGGAACGCGGCAGCCAATGCCTGGCCCATCAGGCCTAGACCGATGACGGTGACCGGCGCCGGGGCGGCATTGGGGTTGGACATCACATTCACTCCTGTTCGGTCCGCGTCGGTTCGGGCGGCGCGGTGTGGTTGTTCGTCGAGCTTCAACGGTTTCATCGGCGTGGTGGCCTGACCAGTGGCGGATCCGACGATCTTCGAACGATTCCTGCCAGTGCTCGGCGACCGGGGCTCCGGGAACGGGGCGCACGACCTCGCCGAAGCCGTTCACCGTTGGAGCGGTGGGAGAAGCGCGGGCGCCGACCCGCCGGAGCGGTGGTCGACGCCCGCACCCCGTCAGGCCGCGGGGGGCGTCGGCCAGGAGCTCTCCGCGGGCCAGGGGCCGTTACCCGCGTAGGCGTTGTCGATCAGGTACCGCCAGCCGCCGTCCGCTCCGCGCTGGAGCACGTCGACCGCCAGGCCGCCGAGCTTCTCCGGCTTGCCGTCCCTGGTGGTGTCCATCTCCCACTGGACCACCACCATGGCGGTGTCGCCGCGGACCAGCTGCTGGAGCACGGTCGCCTCGACGTACGCGTTGCGGGTCTCGATGAAGTTCTTCACGTAGTCCCGGCGCGCCTGGCCCTCGACGGGCACCCCCGGCTCCCACAGGCCGACGGCGTTGTCGAAGTACAGGGCGTTGACGGCGTCCACGTCGCCCGCGTTGAACGCCACGTTGAACATTTCCTGGTGCGTGTCGATGTCGGTGGCCAGGACGTGGTTCTTGGAGGCCATTGTGAGCCCACTCCCGTTCTCGGTGATCGGATTTTTTGGTGCGACTGCTGGAATCGCGGTGTCGGGCAACGTCGATTTCGGACGCTACCGGCCGTTGGGCACAGGTCGGCCGCAGTCAGGTAATCGCCGTCGGACCACGCCGGGAGCGGCGGCGATTACCCCGCTGACACCACGTCGAGATCGACTCGGTCACCTCCCCGGCGCGGGGAAGTAACCGCTGCGGACGAAGAAGTCCACGTACCTGCCGAACAGCGCCCGGTCGACGGGCGGGCAGGTGATCCCGCTGCCCGCCAACGCCTTCTCCGTGTCCGAGACGTCCATCGGCGGGTAGGTCGGCCCCGCGCCCTCGGAGTTGAGCTCCTCGAACGTGTCGACCAGCGGGGTGACCGCGTTCTCCCGGTCGGCGTCGACGGTCGCGCGCCAGGCGCCCCAGCCGGTCTCGGGCAGGTCGTACCCGAACGCCCGCAGGTGGTCGACGAGATCGCCGAACGCCGACGACTGCTCGTTGAACAGGTGGTAGGTGCCGTTCGCGGAGGACTCGCGGGCGGCCAGCGTGGTGATGGCCCCGCTGACGTAGTCCACCGGGACCAGGTGCACCCGGCCGGTCAGCCGGTCCGGGACCACACCGGCCTGGAGGAGGCCCTTGAGGCTGAGCCAGACGAAGTCCTTGGTCTGGCACGCGCCGCTGTCGCGGTCCCCGCACACCACGTCGACCCGGTAGACCGACACCGGGATGCCGCGGTCGCGGGCGATCCCGAGCACGCCCTCGGCCACCCACTTGCTCTGGAGGTAGCCGTTGCGCAGCAGGTGCGCGGGACCGGTCGCGGTGGTGACGCCCACGGGCTCGTTCTCCTCCGACGCGGCGAACACGCCCGTGGTCGACACGTAGTGCACCGGGACCGTGCGGTGGCGCGCGGCCAGCCGCAGCACCTCGACGGTGCCGGTCACGTTGGAGCGCTTGAGGTCCCCGTACGGGCGCAGCCAGCTCACCGTCGCCCCGGCGTGGTAGACGACGTCGACCCGGCGGGCGAGGTCGTCGAACACCCGCTCGCCCAGCCCGAGCCGGGGAGCGGTGAGGTCGCCGACGTGGACGACGACCCTGGCCGGGTCGACCTCGCCCGAGACCTCGTACCACTCCAGGTTCTCCCGCAGCCTGCGCTCCGCGTCGGCCTGGTCGGCGCCGCGCACCAGGCAGTGCACGACCGCGTCGGTGCCGCGCAGGACGTCGCGCAGCAGGAACGCCCCGAGGAACCCGCTGGCCCCGGTCAGCAGGACCTCGCGGGGATCGGTGGCGACGGTGACCACGGTGTCGGCGGCGACCACGTCGTCGTCGAGCACCACCTCGGCCGCGAAGTCCACGCCGACGACGGCGTCGTCCTCACCGGTGCGCGTCGCGGTGCGGAGGAACTCGGTCAGCGCGGCAGGCGTCGGGTGCTCGAACACCAGCGAGGCGGACAGCCGCGTGCCGGTGTGCGCGGCCAGCCGGTTGCGCAGTTCCACCGAGATCAGCGAGTCGAACCCGAGGTCGGCGAAGGGCTGGTCGTCGCCGATGGCGGAGGCGTCGGCGTGGCCCAGGACCGACGCGACCTCGGCGCGGACCAGGTCGCCCACGATCTCCCGCTGCCGCTGCTCGGACTGCCCGGTCAACCGCCGTGCCAGTGGCTCGACCTCGTCCGCCCCCCGCGTGGCCCGACGGGACGTCACCCTGGCCAGGGCGGTGAACAGCAGCGGCACCTCGGCGGGTCGGGCGGCCAGTGCGCGCGTGTCCAGCGACGTCACCACCGGCGCCGGACGACCGGACCGCAGAGCGGCGTCGAACAGACCGGGGCCGTCGTCGGGGGTGATCGCCAGCAGGCCGGTGCGGGCGAACCGCTTGAGGTCGGCCTCGCCGAGGGTGCCGCCCATCCCGCCCACCCCCGACCACAGGCCCCACACCAGCGAGGTCGCCGCGAGCCCGGAACCCGCCCGGTGCGCGGCCAGCGCGTCGAGGAAGGTGTTGGCCGCCGCGTAGGCGCCTTGGCCGGAACCGCCGACGACGCCGGCGACGGAGGAGAACAGCACGAACGCCGACAGGTCCAGGTCCTCGGTCAGCTCGTGCAGGTTCCACGCGGCGTGCACCTTGGGCCGCAGCACCCTGGCTACCTGGTCGGCGTCCAGGGAGTCGATCAGGCCGTCGTCCAGGACGCCCGCGGTGTGCACGACGCCGGTGAGCGGGTGCGCGGCGGGGACGGACGCCAGCACCGAGGCGAGCGCGTCCCGGTCGGCGGCGTCGCACGCGGTGATCGTCACCCGCGCGCCGAGAGCGGCCAGTTCGTCGGCCAGGTCGTGCGCCCCCGGCGCGGCCGGGCCGCCCCGGCTGACCAGCAGCAGGTCGGTGATGCCGTGCGCGCGGACGAGGTGCCTGGCGAACAGCGCGCCCAGCGCTCCGGTGCCACCGGTGATCAGGACCGTGCCGCCCGGTCGCCACGGCGACGGCTCGCCGCCCGGTGCGAGCCGGGCCAGCCTCGGCACGGCCACCGAGCCCGCGCGCACGGCCAGTTGCGCTTCCCCCGTGGCGATCGCGGCGGGCAGCGCCGACAGCGACGCCGGGTCGTCGTCGATGTCGATCAGCCGGAACCTACCGGGCATCTCCGACTGGGCGGAGCGCAGCAGGCCCCAGACCGGAGCCGCGGCCAGGTCGACCGGTGTGTCGTCGGCGTCGATCGCGCGCCGGGTCAGCAGGACGAGCGGGACGTCGGCGGAGCGCTCGTCGTCGTTCCAGGCGCGGACCAGGTCCAACGCCCGCAGGACGGCGGTCTGCGCGCGGTCGGCCACCGTGCCCGCCGCGTCTTCGTCCGCGGCGGGCAGCAGCGGCGCGACCAGACCGGTGAACGTCCCGGCGGCGGAGAGCGCCTCGTCCATCCCGGCGAACCGCTGCGGCCAGGGCAGGCTGCCGTGACCGGTCTCCAGCACGGCGGGCCCGGCGCGGCCGGGCAACCCGGCCGGGATGACCGGGGTCCACGCCACGCGGAACAGCGCGTCGCCCGGACGGGCCAGCGCGGTGCCGACCTCGTCCTCGTTCGCGCGTCGGGTGACCACGGCCGCCGCGCGGGCCAGCGGGGCGCCCGACGCGTCGGCCAGCAGCACCGACACCGCGCCGTTCTCGGCCGGGGTGATCCGCACCCTGGCGGCGGTGGCGCCCACCGCGTGCACGGTCACGCCGTGCCACTCCACGACGACGCCGGGGTAGCCGGTGAGCAGCGCGGCGGGGTGCAGCGCGGCGTCGAGCAGCGCGGGGTGCACGCTGAAGCCGTCCGCCTCGGTGTCGGCGGGCAGCCGCACCTCCGCGAACAGCTCACCGTCGCGCCGCCACGCGGCCAGCAGTCCGGAGTAGACCGGGCCGAGGTCGAACCCGGCGTCGGACCGGTGCCGCAGCAGCAGGTCGACGTCCAGCGGCTCGGCGCCGGGCGGTGGCCACTCGCCCAGGTCCTCCGCGGCGTTCCAGCGTGGGCTGAGCACCCCGCGGGCCGCCAGTGTCCACACCGGACGGTCCTCGTCCACACCGGTGTGCACGCTGATCCGCCGCCTGCCCGCGTCGTCCGGGGCGTCCACGGTGAGCTGCACGCGCAGCCCGGCCCGCTCCGGCAGCACCACCTGCTCGCACACCACCAGTTCGTCGACGTGCGGGCAGCCGACCTCGTCCCCGGCCCGCACGGCCATCTCCAGCAGCACCGAGGACGGGACGACCCGGCTGCCGAACAGGCGGTGCTCACCCAGCCACGGCGCGACCGACGTCGACAGCGCGCCGGGGAGCAGCACCTCGTCCCGGCCCGCGACCTCGACCGGGGAGTCCAGCAGCGGGTGATCCGACACGGGCCCGACCGGGCCGTCGCCGCGCATCGCGGAGGGGGCCAGCCAGTAACGCCTGCGCTGGAACGCGTAGCTGGGGAGCGGACCCGCCGTCGCACCGGCCGGGGCCAGGTACGCGGCCCAGTCGACCGCGACCCCCGCCGCCCACAGCCGGCCCACCGCGTCCACGAGTTCCAGGGGTTCACGACCGCCGGTGCGAGTGCTCGCGACCGCCGTGACCCCGGTCCCGCCGTCGAGCGCGTCACCGACCATCGCGGTCAGCGCGGCTCCGGGACCGACCTCCAGCGTCGCCGTGACGCCCTGGTCGGCGAGGCGCCGCACGGCGTCGAGGAAGCGCACCGGCCTGCGCACCTGGTCGATCCAGTACTCGGGGGAGCGCAGCAGGTCCGCGTCCGCGACCTGACCGGTGACCGTGGAGATGATCGGGATGGTCGGCGCGGCGAACGTGACCGCGCGCACGACCTCGCCGAACTCGGCCAGCATCGGCTCCATCAGCGGCGAGTGGAAGGCGTGGCTGACGGTGAGCCGCTTGGTCGAGCGACCCCAGGACGCCACGGTGGCGGCGATCCCGGTGACCACGTGCTCGTCCCCGGAGACCACCACGGCCGACGGCCCGTTGACCGCGGCGAGCCCGGCGCAGCCCTCGTAGCCCGCCAGCAGCGGCGCGACCTCGTCCGGGGTGGCCCGCAGCGCGACCATGACCCCGCCCGCGGGCAGCCGCTGCATCAGCCTGCCCCGCGCGGTGACCACGGCGGCGGCGTCGGGCAGCGACAGCACCCCGGCCAGGTGCGCGGCGGCCAGCTCCCCGATGGAGTGGCCGACCAGCACGTCCGGCCGCAGCCCCCACGACGTCACCAGCCGGGCGGTGGCCACCTCGAAGGCGAACAGCGCCGGCTGGGCGTAG
>Ga0247786_1000129_pt1 | contig 10516 bp, 2 predicted proteins | sample UWRJS066202C4_FD_179917 | JGI IMG/M metagenome (GOLD analysis project Ga0247786, IMG submission 179917) | Soil microbial communities from Arlington Agricultural Research Station in Wisconsin, United States - UWRJ-S066-202C-4 | ecosystem: Environmental > Terrestrial > Soil > Agricultural land... | reverse complement strand
CGTCCAGGATCCGACCGGCCTCGTCCATCTCGTCGAGGTTCTGGCGCGTGAAGACCTTGTCCTCGGCCAGGCACAGCTCCAGGTCGACGTGCGCCGAGTCGCCCGCCACGGCCGCGAGCGCGGCCTCGACGTGGCCCAGGGCGTCGCGGTGCCTGCCCTGGGCGGACGCCTCCTCCCACAGGCGCTCCTCGGCGAACGCGCGGGAGAACGGGTCGTTGCGGACCACAGTGGACGGTGCGACCTCGGCCAGCAGCGCCCGGTGCCTCGCCCGCCAGCGGTCCGGCACGGCCGGGTCGGCCGACACCTGCCGCAGCGCCTCCGCCGCGCGTTCACCCTCGCCGTCGCAGTGGTCCAGGTAGGCGAGCACCAACCGCATCTCGGCCGCGCGGTTCGGGTCGTCCGTCGTGGCTAGCACGGTCCGCGCGTCCGTCGTGGGGCGCTCGGCCAGCCAGAAGCGCAGCCGCACCAGGCGGGTCGTCAGCGCTTCGCGCGCGCGGTCCCGCAGGCTCGGGTCGGTCACGGCGCCCGCCAGAAGTTCGGCCGCGATGGCGGGGGACCGGCCCGCGATGGCGTTCGTGTGGGACAGCAGCCACTGGGTGACCCAGGCGTCCGCGTGGACTGGGCCGCCGAGCAGCTGCTCGGCCACCCGCTCCACGTGCGCGCCCGCGGTGTCCAGGGTCTCGGCGGACTGCCGGTGCAGCGCGACCCGCACGGTGGTCGGGATGGCCTCGTACAGCGCGCGCCGCACGAGCGTGTGCCGGAACGCGAAGCGCTGGCCGGACTCGCCGATCACGCCCGAGGCGGACGCCTCCTCGACGGCGGGCAGCAGTTCGGAGGCCTGCTTGCCCATCACCGTGGCCAGGTCGCTGAGGTCGAACTCGACGCCGAGCAGCGCGGCCCACCGCAGCGCGTCCCTCGTCGTGTCGTCGAGGTGGTCGAGCCGCCTGGTCACCACCGTGTTCACCGTCGGCTGCGACGGGTACCGGGCGCGGTCGTGCGCGATGTCCGCGACGCCGTCGAACACGGCCACGGCGTCGTCGCGCACGAGGGCGTCGACGATCTCCTCCAGGTAGCGGGGATTGCCGCCCGCGCAGTCGGTCGTGGCCAGCAGTTCGGCGCCGGGCTCGGTGCCGAGCAGCCTGCGGACCAGCTCGGTCGAGACGTCCTCGGCCATCGGGTCGAGCCGCAGCAGTTCGCCGCCGCCCATCGACACCATGGTCCGCAACGGGTCCAGCTCGGCCCTCCGCGGGTGCGGCCTGCACGAGCCGACCAGCAGCAGCGGGAGGTGCCTGCTCGCCTTCGCGAGCCGGTGCCACACCAGCAGGCTGGCGTCGTCGCCCCACTGGAGGTCTTCGAGCACCAGCACGACCGGGCCGTCCGCGCACAGCTCGTCGACGAAGCCGACGACGCGGTCGACGAGGCCGATCAACCGGTCGACCGCCACCAGCACGGGGTCCTCGGACTGCCACGGGTACGCGGGCTCGGCGGTGCGGCCCGGCAGCCCGGTCGCGAACTCGGCCCGGCGCGGGTCCGGCGACAGCGAGTCGATGTCGAGGCAGGCCAGGACCATGCTCAACGGGAAGCGCCTGCCCATCTCGTCGCCCGCGTGCCACAGCACCTCGCAGCCCCGGTCGACCGCGTCGGCCAGGCCGGTCGCCAGCAGCGCGGACTTCCCGACGCCCGGTTCGCCCTCGACCCACACCGCCGTTCCCCTGCCCGTCAGCACGTCCTGCAACGCGGAGCGGAGCGCGGACAGCTCGGCTTCGCGGCCGACGAACACCTCGGGGTACGGCGGGATCGGCGACCGCGGCGCGACGGCGGGCTGGCCGCCCACCCGTTCGCGGGCCGCGGTGATCTCGTCGTGGACCTTGCGCAGCTTCGCGCCCGGCTCGATGCCGAGCTGCTCGACCAGGACCTCCCTGGTCTCGCGGAACACCTCCAGCGCCTCGTGCCCGCGCCCCGAGCGGTGCAGCGCCGACATGAGCAGAGCCCTCGGCGTCTCGCGCAGCGGGTAGGCGGTGCTCAGGTCGAACAGCTCGTCCACGGCGGCGGCGAGGTCGCCGGACTCCAGCATGATCTCGGCCCGGCGCTCCAGGACGTCGAGGTGCAGCTCGGCGAGCCTGCCGCGGTGCAGCGCGGCGAACGGGCCGTCGATGCCGGTGAGCGCGTCGCCGCGCCACAGCACGAGCGCGGCGTCCAGCGCCTCCTTCGCGCCCGCCGCGTCCCTGCGGTCCCAGCTCTGCTGCGCCGACTCCCGCAGCCGGTCGAACTCGCGGACGTCCAGCAGGCCCGGTTCCAGCCTCAGGCTGTACCCGGAGCCCGCCGAGACGAGCATCTGCCCACCCGTCCACTTGGAACGGACGGGTTCGAGCGCGCGCCGCAGCCGGGAGACGTAGGTGTAGAGACTGCTGTCGACGGCGCCGGGGGGCGACTCGCCCCAGATGGCGTCGACCAGCTCCTCGCGGGACACGACCTGGTTAGCGCGCATCGCCAGCACGGTGAACAGCGCCCGCTGGCGCGCGGAGCCCAGCGCCAGCTCGGTGTCCCCGCGCCACGCGCGCACGGCGCCCAGCAACTGTACCCGCAGCGGTTCGGCTGACTCCGTAGACATCTCCGCCGCTCCCGGTTCACAACGCGTCCGCATCCCCACGCGGGCACCGCCGGTGCCAGAAGTCCACTTTACCGGTCGTAACGCCGAAAACCCTTGCGTGGAAAAGGCAACAACGTTGATGAATGACGGGTCAGCGGTGTCCGCGCGGGCTCGCCCAACTGCGTCTTGACGGTTCCCGGCGAAATGAGACGGGCTTTGCAACGTCGTGGAGCAGGCCACGGAGGGGAGAGGTCCAGAAGTGCGTCCGGGCAACCATCGCAGGTCAAACGGCCATGATGTATCAAAACCGCGTGACTGTTCGGCACTCGTGGGGGACGCTCTCATAGTAAGTTCACACGGCGTCAAGACTGCGACGTCCGCTGCGAGCGCGTCGTCAAGAGTTCGTAGAGGTCGCTTGTCCACACTTCGATTCAGAGATCGAAGTGTGGAGGCACTCATGGCACGGGTACGGGTCGTCGTACACAGCACGGACCCCATGACCTACGTCGGGCTGACGAGCTACCTCAAGTCGCGCCCCGAAATGGTCATCGTCGACAAGCACGAAGCAGGCCACGCGGACGTCGCCGTGTTCTCGACCGAGCGGCTCACGTCGGAGGCCATGAACAAGCTCCGGGCGCTGTCGGCGGAGCGCACGGTGCCCACCGTCCTGATGGCGAGCGAACTCACCGAGGCACCGCTGCTCGCGGTGGTGGAGTGCGGTGTGGTCGCGATCCTGCCCAGGGCGGCGGTGACCGGTGACCAGCTCGTCGACAGCATCATGGCCGCGGCCGCCGGCAACGGCGTGATGCCGCGCGACATCCTCGGCAAGCTGCTCAAGAGGGTGGAGATGCTGCAACGCGAGGTGCTCGCGCCCAACGGGCTCAACGTCGCCGGCCTGGAGCCGCGCGAGGTCGACGTCCTGCGGCTGATCGCCGAGGGATGGGGCACCGACGAAATCGCGAAAGAACTTCAGTATTCGGAGAGGACCGTCAAGAACGTCATCTACAACGTCACCAACCGCTTGAAGTTGCGCAACCGCGCCCACGCCGTCGCGTACGCGCTGCGGGCCGGGGTCATCTGAGGCTCGACTGTTCGTTTAGTTCGCTGGAGTTCGTTTAGTTCAACGAGTGACCTTTAGTTCGTTCACCGCTTGACCTTATTGCCGCCGAGGAACCGCGCGCGCCGCCACGTGAGCGCTCTGGTCCGGCGGACACCGTTTTCGCGAACGGCGATCGTCCGCACGATCGCCGGTGAAGAGAGGGACACGCGCACCACCACGGGTGCGCGTGGTTGACGGACCGGGGCGACCGCACGCCCCGGTCATTCGTCTTTCCCGACCCCTTCTGCACGTGCATCTGCGCGATTGGGTCCAAATGAGATGACCGACGCGATCGAGACGCCGACCAGGACGTCAGCGACCGGTGGCGGAGCGACCCAGTTCGTGGTGGCGTTCGGCGATCTGGGAGCGCGACCGGACGCCGAGCTTGCCAAGTATCCGCGTGACGTGCGCCTGGACCATGCGGCGCGGCAAGGACAGCCGGATCGCGATGTCCGGGTTGGACTGACCGCTCGCGACGAGCTCGGCGATGCGGCGCTCGACCGGGGTGAGCGTGTCCCAGCCACCGGTCGCGCGAGCGGACGCGGCGACGTCGTGGTGGATCCCGAACTCGTCCATCTTGGCCTGCGCCCTCGCCAAGTCCCACTTGGCGTCCAGCTCGGTGAAGATCTCCGCCGCCTCGGCGAACGCCCCGCGCGCGTCGGCCCGCTTGCCCGCCTTCGCCAGCAGCACGGACGCCTCGTCCAGCGCCGCCGCCAACTCCACCCGGCGGCCGACCTGGCGGTAGTGGCTCACGGCCACGAGCGCCGGTTCGGGGTCGCCGGTCACCAGCGCCTTGCACCGGTGCAGCGCCGTGTACGCCCGCGTCGGCACGGTCTCGCGGGCCGCCTCCAGCTCGGCGACCTCCATGACCTCGGCCACCCGCTCGTGGTCGCCGACCTCCAGCGCGAGCCGCAGGATGTCCGGCAGCCACTGGTGCCGCAGCATCATGTCCGCGTACGCGGGGTTCAGGATCCGCTTCACGGCGTCCAGACCGCGCCGCACGTCACCGCTCTGCACGGCCGCGAGCGAGCGGGCCAGCAGCAGGAAGTCGCACGCCTCGCGCTCGGCGGCGGTGACCACCAGCAGTTCGTCGGCGGCGTCCAGGTGCGCGGCGGACGTGGCGCTGTCGTGGCGGTGCAGCGCGATGAGCGCGGACACGCCGTGCAGCAGCAGGCCGTTGGGGCCGGGGTCGACCAGTCCGCTGTAGCTGATCGCGGGACCGTCCTCGCTGACCGTGTCCAGTTCGAGCAGCGCCTCGTCCCAGCGGCCGGTCCAGTAGTGGTGCACCGCCGCGGAGATCTGCGGCCCGACCGGCAGGCCGTGCTTCACGGTCAGCTCGTCCACGGTGGCCAGCGCGACGTCGACCTCGTCGAGCTGGTCGAGGTTCTGCAGCGTGAACATCTTGTTGTCGAGCAGGTTGAAGTACATCCCGGCCAGTTCGGGCGAGTCCACGACGGCGGTGATCGCGTCGTCCACGTACCGCAGCGCGGTCCGGTGGTTGCGGCGCACCGACTCGACCAGCCACAGCGTCTGGAGCGCGTGCGCGATCAGGTAGGCGTCGCCGTTCGAGACGGCCTCGGCGTGCGCGGCCTTGCCCGCCACCTCGGCCTCGTCGATGTAGGTCACGTCGCGGCGCAGGTGCGCCAGCAGCGACTTGTGCCGGAGCTGCCAGATCTTCGGCACCGACGGGTCGACCTCGACCTCGGTCAGCGTCCGCAGCGCCAGTTCCCGCTTGTCCTGCCGCAGCAGCGTGGCCGCGAGCAGCTGGCGCAGCTCGGCCGAGCGCGCCGGGTCGGTGGAGATCGCCAGCGCCTGCCGGGCCTCGGCGTCGGGGTTGCGGGCCAGCCGGAACAGCACGCGCACCAGCGCGGTGAGCAGCAGTTCCCGGTTCGGGTCGCGCGGACCGACCAGGTCGAGCGACTGCTCCAGCAGGTCGGCGGCGATCAGCGGCGCCCGGTTCGACAGCTCCGCCGCGCTCCCGATGAGCCAGTCGCCGACCCACGGGTCCAGGTCCGACGCGGCGGCCACGAGCTGCTCGGCGACGCGGCTCGGGGGAGCGTCGCCCTCGGCCAGCGCCTTGGCGGCCTGCTTGTGCAGCACCCCGCGCATCGGTGCGGTGATGCTGCCGTACACGGCTTCGCGCAGCAGCGGGTGCCGGAACACCAGCCGCGGCTCGCCGTGGCCGAGGACGTTCGCGGCCATGGCGTCCTTGACCGCGCGGGCCACCTCGGGCACCAGTCGGTCGGACAGCGCGGCGATCTGCGCGATCGTGGCCTCGGCACCGAGGACGGCGGCCCAGCGCAGCACCTCGCGCGTGCGTTCGGGCAGGGCCTGGGACGTCCGCTGCACGGCGGCGAACAGGGTGCGCGGCGCGTCGTCGGCCTGCGCCTCGTCCACGTGCGCCACGCCGTCGATCAGGTCGACGGCCCGCTCGCGGACCAGCGCGCCCACCATCTCCCGCAGGTACAGCGGGTTGCCCGCGGCGCGCGCGGTCAGCCTGCGCAGCAGGTGGCCGGGACGACCGCCGACCATCTCCGCGGTCATCGAGTCCACGTCCAGGTACGTCAGCGGTTCGAGGACCAGCACGTCCCCGTCGTTGGCGCGGACGCGGGAGCGAAGCTGGTCCAGCTCGGTGCGGCCGTGCCGCGACCGCGAGCAGGTGACCAGCAGCAGCGGCAGCTGGCGGGTGGCCGCGGCGAGGCGCCGCCACAGGGACACCGACGACTCGTCCGCCCACTGGAGGTCGTCGAGCACCAGCACGGTCGGAGCCCGGTGGCACATCCGGTCGACCAGCGCGAGCAGCCGGTCCACCGCGCTCTGGATCGGGTCGTCGTCATCGGTGCCGCGGCTGCTCGGCTCGCCCGTGCGGAGCCTGCGGGCCAGGTCGGCGCGGTCGGGGTCCGAAGAGGACTGGTCGACGCCGAGGCATTCGAGCAGCACCTGGAGGGGGAACCGGCCCGCCAGCTCGTCGGCGACCGCCCAGCCGACGTGGCAGCCGAGGCGTTCGGCGTCCGCGAGGCCGACGGCCAGCAGCTCGGTCTTGCCGATGCCGGGCTCGCCCTCGATCCACACCGTGCCGCCGACACCCGCGGCGACGTCCAGCAGGCGGGTGCGCAGGCGGTCGGTCTCGGCTTCGCGGCCGACGAAGACCTGGCTGTTGGCGTGCCGCAGCACGCTGACGCCCGCGGGCTCCTCCTCCGGCTCGTCCTCGACGGTCTCGACGGGGGCCGGGGCCTCCTCGCCGCTGAGCACCACGGCGTGCGCGTGCCGCAGTGCGGGGCCGGGCTTGGCGCCGAGTTCGCGCATCAGCGTCTCGCGCGCGTCGCGGAACACCGCCAGCGCCTCGGCCTGCCGTCCGCCCCGGCTCAGCGCGATCATCAGCAGCGCCCGCAGCGACTCGCGCAGCGGGTAGTCCTGCACCAGCGCGCCCAGTTCGGCGGCCAGTTCGACGTGTGCGCCCAGCACCAGGCGCGACGTGGCCAGCGCCTCCACGGCGGCGACCCGGCGTTCGACCCAGCGGGTGCGCATGTGGTCTGCGAACGGGCCCGGCACACCGGAGAACGGTTCACCGCGGAACAGGCCGAGCGCCTGCTCCAGCGTGCCCGCCGCTCCCCGGTGGTCACCGGAGCCCGCGAGGACCTGCGAGCGGGCGAACAGCTTGTCGAACGCCACCGTGTCGACCCGGTGCGGGTCCAGCCGCAGCGCGTAGCCGTGCTTGGTGGAGAACAGCGTGTCCTTGCTGTCGGCCACCCCGGCCTCGGCGAGGGCGCGGCGCAGCGCGGAGACGTAGGTGTAGACGCTGCCCGGAGCGCTGACCGGCGCGGACTCGCCCCACACCTCGTCGATCAGCTCTTCGCGGGACACCGCCTGGCCCGCCCTGGAGGCGAGCACGGCGAACACGGCGCGCTGTCTGCTGGGGCCCAGGGGGATCTCGACACCGCCGAGCACCGCGCGGACCGGGCCCAGCAGTTCGACGTGCACCTGCTTGCCGCTTGCTTCCTGCACCTTCACTGTTTTCCTCAGGGCGTCGGTGTGCTCATCTGCTGGACGGTCACCCCCGGACGCCTCTGGTGCCGAATGGGGCACGGGGGCGCAGCGGGGTCAAAGTATCAGGCCTGATCCAGTCGGGCGATCCTCTCCCGAACCTCGTCTATGGCGAAGAGCGAGGGGCCGACGCGGGAGATGCGACCGTTCTCGATGAGGTCCGCGGCCTCCGACCACACCGCGCGCGCTCCGCCGCGGTCGCCGGAACCGGCCAGCGCGTCGCCCAGCAGCACCAGGCTCTCGACCTCGCCGACCAGGCTGGCCTGTTCGCGGTGCATCTCGACCGAGCGCCGGAGGCACGCGACCGCTTCCTCGTGCCGGGCGAGGCTCGCGTACGCCTCGCCGTACTCGGCCCAGCAGTTCGCCTCGCCGTGGAGGTCGTTCGACAGCCGGAACGTGTCCATGGCCCGGTCCAACAGGTCCAGCGCCTCCTCGGACCGGCCCATCCGCAGCGCGCAGACGCCCATGCCCTCCAACGAGAGCGCCTCGCCCTGCCGGTGGCCCATCTCCAGGAACAGGCGGTGGGCGCGTTCGTAGTGCTCGAACGCCCTCGGGTAGTCGCCGTCGCTGCTGCCGTGCCCGCGCCGCGCCAGCACGTCGCCCAGGTTGCGCTGCACGAAGGCCTGATCACCGGCCCAGCCCAGCCGGTCGAGCAGGTCCTGGGTGTCGCGCAGGTGGGCGAGCGCCTGGTCGGTGTCACCCATGAAGTAGTGCGCCCCCGCGAGGCTGCGCAGCGTCCGCGCCTCGCCGATCCGGTCGCCCGTCCCGCGCGCGGCCGCCAGCGCGGCGCGCATCGTCACCGCCCAGGACAGGTGCACACCCCGGCGCTGGAAGAACTCCTGCATGTCCAGCGCCACCCGCCAGGCGTGGTCGCCGAACCCGTCGGCCGGGGCGTGCTCGACGAAGTCGTGCAGCACCTCGTGCTCGGCGATGAACCACGCCATGGCGCGGTCGGTGTTCGGCACGGACTCCGGGGTCACGCCGGGCGCGTGCCCGCCCACGGGCACGGACTGCTGGTGCGGCTGGAACAGCCTGCGGACGCGGTGCGCCGAGTGCAGGTAGTGGTCGGCGGTCCGCAGCCGCGCGGCCGCCCGTTCCTCGTCGGTGTCCAGTTCGTCGCCCAGCTCCAGGCCGTACGCGCGGACCAGGTCGTGGAACTGGAACCGGCCGGGCTTGTGCTCGGTCACCAGCCTGGTGCGGCTCAGCTCGGCGAGCGCCGCCCGCGTCGTCCGCACGTCCTCGCCGAGCACGCTGGCGCTCGCGGCGGCCGAGATGTCCGGCCCCCTGGTCCGCGCCAGCAGCCGGAACAGCCTGGCCGCGCGCGGGCTCAGCGTGCGGTAGGACCAGGAGAACACGGCCCGCAGGTCGGTGGTGTCGTCGTAGGAGAACGCGTCCAGGCCGCCCTGCGCGTCGCGCAGCTCCCTGGCGATGGCGCTCAGCGGCACGTCCGGGTACGCCGCCGCGCGGGCGGCCACGATGGCCAGCGCGAGCGGCAGCCGCCCGCACATCTCCACGATCTGGTCCACCGCGTCGGGTTCGCGGGCGCTGCGGGCCCGGCCCAGCCGCAGCGCCACCATCGCGCGGGCCTCGAACACCGGCATCGGGTCCAGGGTGAACGTCTGGCCGCCCTCGGCGGTGACGAGCCCGGTGAGCCGGTTGCGGCTGGTCACGATCGTCAGGCAGTCCGGCGAACCGGGGATCAGCGGCAGCACGTGCTCGACGTCGCGGGCGTTGTCCAGCACCACGAGCATCCTCTTGTCCTTGAGGAGGGTGCGGTACAGGCCCGTCTGCGCGTCCAGGTCCGCCGGGATCCGGCCGCTCGGCGTGCCCAGCGCGTACAGGAAGCCGCGCAGCGCCTCGGCCGTCTCCATCACCGACCCGCTCGGGTCGTAGCCGCGCAGGTTCACGAACAGCTGGCCGTCCGGGAAGTCGGCGGCCACGTCGTAGGCGAGCCGGACCGCGACCGTGGTCTTGCCCGCGCCGGGCATGCCGTCGATGAGCGCCAGCGACATCGGCCGGTCCCGGTCGCGCAGCGAGGCGAGCATCCCGGCCAGTTCGGCGTCGCGGCCGCTGAACGTCGCCAGGTCCTTCGGCAGCTGCGCGGGGCGGACGGCGACGGGTTCCGGCGAGTCCCCGCCGAGCACCTTCCGGTGGGCGGCCCGCAGCCGCGTGCCGGGGTCGATGCCCAGCTCGTCGGCCAGCCGCCCGACCAGCGACCGGTACACCGCGAGCGCTTCGGCCTGCTCGCCCGCCTCGGCCAGCACGAGGACCAGCCTGGCGTGCAGCTCCTCGTTCAACGGGTCGTGCGGGGCGATCTTGCGCAGCAGCGGGAGCACGTCGCGGACCGCGCCGCAGCGCAGCGCGGCGTCGGCCGCCTCGGCCATCGCCGACAGGCACTCGCGGTCCAGCGCCGCGAAGTCCTGGCCCTCCAGCGGTTCCCGGCGCAACCCCTGCGCGCACGGGCCGCTCCACAGCCCGACCGCGTCGAGGAACAGCCGCACCGCGTCGACGTCCGACCCGCGCGCCACGGCGGCCCGCGCGCCCGCGACGAGCTGCCGGAAGCGGGGCACGTCGGACGACTCCGCGTCGACCCGCAGCCGGTAGCCGCCGCCGTCGCGCAGCAGCCAGTCGCCCGTGGCGCGCAGCGGCAGGTCCGGTTCCAGCACCCGGCGCAGCTGGCCCACGTGCCGGTGCACGACGTTCGCCGCGCTCGCGGGGGCGTCCTCGCCCCACAGCGCGGTGATCAGCTCACCGAGGCCGACGGGTTGGTCGGGGTGCACCAG
>Ga0247786_1000128_pt1 | contig 10518 bp, 7 predicted proteins | sample UWRJS066202C4_FD_179917 | JGI IMG/M metagenome (GOLD analysis project Ga0247786, IMG submission 179917) | Soil microbial communities from Arlington Agricultural Research Station in Wisconsin, United States - UWRJ-S066-202C-4 | ecosystem: Environmental > Terrestrial > Soil > Agricultural land... | reverse complement strand
GGTCGATCTCCTCGCGGCGGCGGCGGAAGACCTCGAGGTCGGCGTGGCGGAAGCCGTAGATCGACTGCAGCTCGTCGCCGACCACGACCAGCTCGGTCTTCGGCCCGCGCAGGGCCTCGATCAGCCGCAGCTGCAGCCGGTTCGTGTCCTGGAACTCGTCGACGAGGATCTGGCGGAAGCGGCTCCGGTAATGCTCGCCGATCTCCGCCCGCTCCAGCAGCCGCGCGGCGAGGATCTGCAGGTCCTCGAAGTCGATGCCCCCTCGCCGTTCCTTCGCCGCCTCGAAGCGAGCCGAGAACAGCTCCAGCAGCTCCGCCAGGTGACGGTAGGCAACGGCGCCCTCGCCGGCCTCGGCGACGCGGGCGATCGCGGCGTCGATCGCCTCCTTGTATGGGGCGATCGCTTTCGCCTTGCTGCCGGTGGCGAGCCGGCGCAGATCGTCGAGGCCTGGGGTCGGCCCCGGCGCGGTGAGGAGGGCCAGCGCCCGCTCCAGCGGCTCCCGTTTCGCGTCGCCCTCTTTCAGCTCCTCCAGGCACTCCCGCGCCGCCGCCACCGCCCGCTCGATCGCGGCCGCCGGGTCGGGCTGCGGCCGCTCGGGCAGCATCGGACTAGAAACGCCGCGGCTGCGCAGCTCGGCGTGGATGCCGGCGACCATCCCCCGCAGGGCTTCGAGGTCGTAGGCGGCGAGCGTCTCCTCGCGGGCCGGGTCGCCTGCTTTCAAAAACTCGACGAGGGCGTCGTCGAAGGCCTCGCGAGCGGCGCGCGCGGTCTCCGGGGCGTCGAGGACGCGGAAGCCGGGATCGACCCCGGCGCTGACCGGGTGCGCGGCGAGGACGCGGTTGCAGAAGCCGTGGATCGTCGTCACCCAGGCGCCGCCGATCCCGGCCAGGGCCGTCGCCGCCCGCTCCGAGCCGCGCTCCGCCCGCCGCTCCAGCTCGGCCCGGATCCGCTGCCGCAGCTCGGCCGCGGCCTTGTCGGTGAAGGTGAAGGCGAGGACGGCGTCGGGGGAGAGCCCGCTGTCGCAGACGAGCTTGCAGTAGCGCTCGACCATCACCCCGGTCTTGCCGGTCCCGGCGCCGGCCTCGAGCAGCACGTCGGAGCCGCGGGCGGCGATCGCCGCCGCCTGCTCGGGCGTCGGCTGGCGCACCGGCGCCGCGCTCGTCCGCTCGGCGCTCACCGCTCCTCCCCTTCGTCGTCTTCCTCGTAGCGGGGCGAGCGGTCGCGGCGGCAGATCGAGGCGAAGGTGCAGTAGGCGGGGCAGACGTCGTGCCCCCGCAGCCCTGGTCGAGGACCGGGATCGCGGCGGATCTCGCCGCCGCGCATGCGGGCGACGATCGCGCCGGCGCGGCGGCGCGAGTCCTCGAGCAGCTCCTCCAGCCCCTCGGGGTCGACGACGTCGCCGGGGTAGAGGTTGTAGCCGGCGAGATCCTCGGCGACCTCGCTGGAGACGACGCCGCGAGGGCGGCGTGTCGAGGTCCCGCGCAGCGGGTGGTAGAGGGCCCCGACCGGCTCCGCGCCCCAATGCTCGGCGACCGCGAGCAGGTAGAGCGGCAGCTGCAGCTTCGCTCGCTCCTCGAACTTCTCCCGCGGGGTGACCTGACCGGCGAGCTTGTAGTCGATGACGACGGCGCGGCCGTCGGCGGCGCGGTCGACGCGGTCGACGGCGCCGTGCAGGCCCCAGCCGCCGAGGTCGAGGACCGGCCGCTCGGCGTCGGGATGCTCGCCGAAGCGCGCCTCCAGCAGCCAGGGCTCGAAGCCGCCGGTCTCGCGCTCGGCCTCTTCGGCGAGGAAGCGCTCCAGCAGCCGCTCGACCCGCCGCGCCATCGCCCGCTCGGCCGGGTGGGTTCCCAGCTCGCGCTCGGCGACGACCTCGACCACCAAGTCCCGGCCCCGCTCCTGCCAGGCGGCGAGGCTGCCCGGCCGCGGCAGCGGATCGCCTCCCGGTCGCTCGCGGTAGAGGCGGTCGAGCGCCTCGTGCATCAGCCCGCCCTGGACGAGCGGGTCGGGGACGGGATCGAGCAGCTGCGGGTCGAGCTCGTGGCCGGCGAACCAGCGGTAGGAGCAGAGGTCGAACTCCTCCAGGGTGGTGCCGCCGTAGGCGGCGACGGCGGCGAGCGACTCCAGCGCCGCCGGGTTCGTCAGGGGGCCGGGAGCGCGCGAGGCGGCCTCGGCCCTCTGCGCGGCGCTCACCCGCGCGACGACGCGCGCCGCCGTCCCGCCCTCGACCTCCGCCTCGCGCAGCAGCGCCGCCAGGTCGGCGCCGGGGCCGTGGGCGGCGAGCGCCCGCGCCAGCTCGTCCTCCGAGGGAGCTTCCGCCAGCGGCGCCACCACCTCCGCCAGGTCCCGGATGACGGTCATCTCCTCCTCGACCGGGTCGGGACCGCTGTTCGACGGCTCCGGCGCCAGCAGCCCCCGCACGTCGTCGAGCAGCGGCGAGCGCGCCGTCGCGGCTCCGTCCTCGTCGCTGTCGCGGTAGGAGAGGACGAGGCTGCGGCGGGGGAGGGCGAGGCAGGCGTGGAAGAGGTAGCGCTCCTCGGCCTCGCTGTCGCGCCGCGGGTCGAGCCCGAGCGTCCCGCGCTGGGCGTCGGAGAGGAAGGGGTCGGCGCCGCGGTCGCGGCGCGGGAACTCGCCGTCCTGCAGCGACCCCACGACGACGTGGTCGAAGCGGGCGGCGCGGAGGCGGTAGGGGCTGGCGATCCGGACCCGTCCCTCTACCGGTCCCGACCAGGCGCGGAAGTCGAGCTCGGCGATCGTCCCCGCCAGCTCCGCCGGCCGCGGCGCCAGCTCGCCCAGTTCGGCGAGGTCGGTGAGGGCGGCGGAGATCGCGGCGGCGGCGCGCAGCTCGAGGCCGTCCCCGCGCGACGGCCGCGGCCCGTCCCCCTCGTCGCGCAGCGGCCGCGCCGCCATCGTCGCCGCCAGCGCCCCGACTTCCGCCGCCAGCGCCGCCGGGGAGCGCTCGGCCGCCTCCCGCAGGCGCAGCAGGTCCCGCGGCGGCTCGCCCTCCTCGCCCTGCCAGAGCAGCAGCGCGGTCTCGGCGTCGCGGACGCGGCGGCGGCGGAGCCTCCGCTCGAACCAGTCGACGCGGCGGTGCGAGAAGCCGGAGGGTCCGCGCAGGTAGCGGAGGAAGTCGGCGGCGCGGCGCTCGCCGAACTCGGAATCCAGCAGGGCGACGAGGGCGCCGCCGACGCCGGTCCGCGCCACCGGCACCTCGGCCTCCAGAGCGGTGGCGACATCGTTCGCCTCCAGGGCGGCCGCGATCTCGGGGCCGCGGCGCGAGGGATCGCGGAGGGCGACCGCGATCTGGTCGTGCGGGGCGCCGTCGCGGACGAGGCGGGAGACGTGGGCGGCGATCGCCTCGGCCTCGGCCCGGGTGCCGGCCGAGCGCAGCAGCGTCAGGCTGCCGTCCGCCTCGGCGCGGGCCGGCCGCTTCTGGCCGAAGGAGAGCGTGAGGTGGAAGAGCAGCGGGCTGATCGTGTTGCGGGGGTTGGGGTCGAGCGCGATCTCCTCGTTGGCGCCGATCCGCTCCCGCAGGCGGCCGAGGAGTCGGCCCCGGGCCGCCAGCGCCGCATGCCCCTCTTCATACGGAAGCGCCACGGTCATCTCGGTCCGCTCGGCCAGGGCCGCGACCAGCTCCAGCTGGTTCTCGGTCAGGTCGTCGAAGCCGTAGAGGAGGATCGGCCGTCCGGCCCAGGCGTCGTCGTCGCGGCGCAACTGGGCGATCGCCTCGCGGGCGATGCCGTGCGCGTCGGTCCGCCTAGTCCGCTTCCGTACCTGCTCGTAGCCGCCGTAGAGGGTGGCGAGGTCACCGAGGTAGGCGGATCCCTCCAGGGTGGCGGCGCTGGCCTCGACCTCCTCCGGCTCGATCCCGGCCGCCTGCAGCTCGTCGAACAGCCGCTCCAGGGCGGCGGCGAAGCGGGGTCGGCCGGCGGAGCGGCGGAGCGGTCGCAGGCGGGAGCGGCGCTCCTCGGTGGCGACCGCGATCGCGCGCAGGCGCTGGGCGGGGGAGAGCTCGGCTCCGGGCGGCAATCCGGCGGCGGTGACGACACTGCGGAAGAGCGCCCCAAAGGTCATCGCCGCCCCGCCCAGCAGCGCCCCGTCCCCGCACAGCTCGCGCTCGAAGTCGAAGACGTCGTCGGTGGTGGGGAGGACGAGGACCGGGTCGCGGTCGAGGGCGGCCCGGAAAGCGCGCAGGACCTCGCCGCGCTTGCCCGAATTCGGCGGTCCGCAGATCAGGTTCAGAGGCACGCACCCGAGCCTAGGGACGGGTCCGGCGTCGTCCTGCGGGGTCCCGCCACGACCCCGCAAAATGGGGGCTCAGCGGGCATCTTTTGGCGTCGTCGGCCGCCTCTACCTTTCTCGGCAGCCGATGTCCCTCTGCTTCGTAGACCCAGCCGACGCCATCCGGGCCATTGCCGACTCGGTCGGCCGTGAGGCTCGCCGCCAGCTCCTCGGGGAGGCGGTGCGCGCCTGGGTGGACGAGATCCCCGAGTCCGAGCTCGAAGTCCACTACGCGAAGGCGATCTCCGAGCTCGACGAGCACGACCTCTCGATGCTCGCCGCCTGGCACGGCTCCCTCGAGGTCGGCCAGCCGGTCCCCAACCGCGACTTCCTCATGGCCGCCTTCAGCTCCCTCGGCGACAACCGCCGCGAGGCCCTCAAGCTCGCCGCCGGCTTCCGCGGCGAGGAGGCCGTCGACTCCGGCGTCACCGAGGAGGACGCCCTCGAGCTGGTCCTAGGCCTCCTCGGCCCACCCCGCCTGATGGAGCTCGCGGCGGAGGCGCTGGAGCTCTACGTGTGGGATCGAGCCGGCTCGGATAATTAGCCAGTCCGCTAGGGAGGTCGCAAGCAACAAAAAGACCCGCCTGCGCGGGTCCAGTTGCAAGGTGGGTAATCAGCCCACAAACGCCTGATAAGCCACTGGATCGTACCAGCGGGGCACGCGTTCAACCGACTTCCGCTCGGCGGGTCAATCTGTTGCGGAGAGCGGGGGATTCGAACCCCTGTCGGTTGATTGGACCGACCTCACGCTTATCAGGCGTTCGCCGCGCCTCGCGGCCTCTGCCCTCCGTGTCGATAGGGTACAGGAGAAGCAGACAATAAGTTGCCCTCCGATTGGCAGACCATCGATCTTCGTTCAAGCACCTCCACCGGGCTGGCTAAGCTCGTTTCGTGGACGTTCCGCCTCAGGCGATAGTCATCTTCGGCGCTACGGGCGACCTGGCGCGGCGGAAGCTGCTGCCGGGGTTGCTGCGGCTGTTTCAGGCTGGGCTGATGCCGGAGTTTCGGGTTATCGGTGTCTCGATGGAGGAGATCAGCGACGGTCGCTTTCGGGCGATCGCCGAAGAGGCCTGCCGCGAGTTCGCCCGCCACGCCTTCGGCGGCGAGGAGTGGCACGAGTTCTCCCAGCGGCTCTCCTACGTGCCGCACGGGGAGGCGCCGAAGGGGCTGAAGGAGGCGGTCGACAAGGCCGAAGGTGAACTGGGGCCGCAGATGCGGCTGCTGCACTACCTGAGCGTGCCGCCCGCGGCCGCGCCCGACGTGATCCAGATGCTGAAAACGTGCGGGCTCTCCGAGCGGGCGCGGGTGATCATGGAGAAGCCGTTCGGGACCGACCTCGCCAGCGCCCGCAAGCTAAACGAGATGGTCCACGAAGTACTCGACGAGGACCAGGTCTTCCGCATCGACCACTTCCTCGGCAAAGAGGCCGCCCAGAACATCCTCGCGCTGCGCTTCGCCAACGGCCTCTTTGAGCCGATCTGGAACCGCAGCCACATCGACCACGTCCAGATCGACGTGCCGGAGACCCTCGGGGTCGGCTCGCGCGCCGCCTTCTACGAGAAGACGGGGGCCTTCCGCGACATGGTCGTCACCCACCTGTTCCAGATTCTCGCCTTCGTCGCGATGGAGCCGCCGACGGCGCTGGCGCCCGGCCCGATCACCGACGAGAAGAACAAGGTTTTCCGCAGCCTGCAGCCGCTCGACCCCGCCCAGGTGGTGCGCGGCCAGTACGAGGGCTATCGCGAAGAAGAGGGCGTCGACCCGGACTCCCGAACCGAGACCTTCGTCGCGCTCAAGGCCGAACTCGACAACTGGCGCTGGAGCGGCGTCCCCTTCTACCTGCGCACCGGCAAGCGGATGGGCGAAAGCGCGCGGATCATCTCGATCGCCTTCCGCGAGCCGCCGCACGCGATGTTCCCCGAGCACTCGCGGGTCGGCCGCTACGGGCCCGACCACCTCACCTTCGACCTCGACGAGTCCTCCCGCGTCTCGCTCTCCTTCTACGGCAAGCGGCCGGGGATGGGGATGGTGCTCGACAAGGCGAGCATGCAGTTCTCGCTGGAGGAAACCGGCCACCGGGACGAGACCGTCGAGGCCTACGAGCGGCTGATCCGCGACGCGATGATCGGCGATCGCACCCTCTTCACCACCGCCGAGGGGATCGAGCGGCTCTGGGAAGTCTCCGAACCGATGCTGCAGGACCCGCCGCCGGTGAAACCGTACCCGCAGGGGTCGTGGGGGCCGACCGAGATCGGCGCCCTGATCGCCCCGCACAGCTGGCGCCTGCCGTTCGCCCGCCGCTGGCGCGAAGCGCCGGCGCACCGCGGCAACGGCGCCGCGGTAGAGCGCGAGCGCGCTTAGCCGGCCGCGGGCTCGCCGAGCGCGGCGCGGATCTCGCCGATCGCCTGCTCGTTCTCGCGGAAGTGGACGGCCCTCATTCCCGCCTTCTCGGCGGCTTCGCAGTTGACCTGGAGGTCGTCGACGAAGAGGCAGGCCTCGGCCGGGATCCCGATCCGCTCCAGGGTCAGCTCGTAGATCCGCCCTTCGGGCTTGCGACAGCCGACGAAGGCGGAGTCGACGATCTCCTCGAAGATCTCGTCGACCGGCAGCATCGAGCGCCAGAGCGGCTCCCACTCGCGAACGTTGTTGGTCAGCATCGCCATCTTCAGCCCGCTCGCCTTCAGCTCCCGCATCAGCTCGATCATTTCCCCATTCGGGTCGAGGGCGCCGAAGAACTTGTGGCGGAAGTGGTGGAGGTGGGGGCGGTGGCCGAGGATCGACTCCAGCCCGTCCTCGAGCCGCTCGACGAACTCGTCCTCGCTGATCTCGCCGCGCTCGAGCTTGAAGAGCGGCAGCTCCTCGCCCTCGGCCAAGCCCTCGCGCATCGCCAGCCCGAGGTTTTCCGGGGAGATGCCGCTGTCGTCCTGGAAGGCGGCAAAGGCGGCGAGCAGCGGCGTGGTGAGGACGCCGCCGAAATCGGAGACGACCGCCCGTAAGCCATTGGTCGCGGGCTCAGGCATCGGCGCTGCGGGCGACCTCGTAGGTGCCGAGACCCTCGCGGCCCTCGACCGACCAACGGAAGAAGGCGATCAGCGAGTCGACCCCCTGCCGGCGCACCCGGACCGAGTTGATCAGCGTCCCCGCCCCGCGCAGCGGCCGCATCTCCTCGACGTCGGGCCACAGCTCCAGCGTCGCCCGCCGCTGCACCCCGTCCTCGCCGTACTCGGTCGAGAGCAGCGATTCCTCGAAGGTGAGCGGGGCGCCGTCGGGGTTGCAGAGGACAGCGGTGACCTCCTCTTCGCCATGCCCCTCGGCGGCGGGCGGGGTGTGGGAGGTGAGCGCGAGCAGTCCGCCGTCGTCGAAGACGACCCCGATCGACCGCCGCACGATCTGACCCTGCTCGCTCATGCCGCGCAGCCTAGTGATCCCACGGAGAGCGCGGCAGAGCTTTGTGCCCCTATAGGGCGCATAAGCTCTGCGCGCCCATGCTCGAATTAACGATCCGAGATGCTGATCCGGCCCGCGACGCCGCCCCCTGCGCGGAGATCTACGCGCCGCACGTCGAGGACAGCCCGGTCTCCTTCGAGGAACGGGCGCCGGATGCGGCCGAGATGGCGGCGCGGATCGAGCGCTACGGTGCCCGCCACGCCTGGCTCGTCGCCGAGCGGGAGGGACGGATGGTCGGCTACGCCTACGCGACCGCCTTCAACGAACGGCCCGCCTACCGCTGGAGCACCAGCGTGTCCGTCTACGTCGCCGGGGACGCCCGCGGCGCCGGCGTCGGCCGCGCCCTCTACGAGGCCCTCTTCGACCGCCTCCGCGACCGCGGCTTCCGCATGGCCTGCGCCGGCATCACCCTGCCGAACGAGGCGAGCTGCGGCCTGCATGAGGGCCTCGGCTTCGAGCTGGTCGGCGTCAACCGCGAGATCGGTTGGAAGCAAGGCGCCTGGCGCGACGTCGGCTGGTACCAGCTGGAGCTGGCGCCCGCACCGGAGGGGCCGCCGCCGGAGCCGCGTTAGCTCCCGGCTACCATGGGGCCATGTCCGAGAACCCCGCAGCCGCCGACCAGCAGACCCCCGCGCCCGACCAGCAGACCCCAGCGACCGACCAGCAGGCCCCAGCGACCGACCCGCACGACGAAACCCTCACCGAGGAGGACGTCTACGAGGTCCTCGAGGAGGTCATCGACCCAGAGCTTGGCCTCGACTTCGTCTCCCTCGGCCTCGTCTACGACGTCAACATCGAGGGCAGCGAAATCTACGTCACCTTCACCCTGACGACCCCTGCCTGCCCGATCGGCCCCCAGGTCTCCGAGCAGATGCGCGAGTTCGTCGGCGACCTCCCCGGCGTCACCGCGGTGCATCCCAAGATGGTCTTCGACCCCGCTTGGAGCCCGGAAATGATGACCGAGGACGCCAAGTTCGCCCTGGGGTTCTAAGAAGAGATAGAAGCGCGATCCCCAGTGATCGGCGATAGGCTTTAAATACTCATCTATTCTTGACTTAGGTGTATGGGTACATCTAAGGTGGGTCCTCACCGTTTGTTTCGGGAGGTACTTATGGCGGTTGTCTCCGCGCACCCCGCTGCACAGCGAAGGATGTCCGATGTTCTGAGGACCCTTTGCCTTCTCATGTCGGTCCTTGCAGTGGCAGATGGATCGATCGCTCAGGCAAATGCCGACCTCAGTCGGGTTGTTCCCGGTCACTACATCGTGGTACTCGACGAAAACGTGGAAAATCCAGGCCAGCTGGCACAGTCTCAGGCAGGCAGAGAAGGGAGGATCGACTTCGTTTACCGACACGCCCTGAAGGGCTACGCAGCGATCCTCTCAGGTCAAGCGGTATCCGCGATCCGTCACGATCCTCGGGTTATCTCAATCGAGCCAGATGTGAGGGGCGGAATTGCCCTGCAGTCCAACCCCACTGGCATAAGGAGAGTATTTGCAACCGCGAATAAAGCACTTGCCATCAACGAAAAAGATGACCTAAGGGCTAACGTCGATGTTGCAGTTTTGGACACCGGCATCGATTACCTGCATGCTGATCTGAATGTGGTAGCGCGCACTGATTGCTCGAATGGCGCACTGAAATATACGGAATGCCTGAACGAAAGCGGCACCGATGAAAATTCCCACGGCACGCATGTTTCGGGAACCATCGCCGCCTTGGACAACGGAGTGGGCGTGGCCGGTGTGGCACCGGGGGCGCGGCTCTGGGCCGTAAAAGTCCTTGACAGCGGAGGCTTCGGGGAACTTTCAGAGTTCATCGCGGGGATTGACTGGATCACCGCCCACGCCAATGAAATAGAGGTCGCAAACGCTAGCCTGCGGTATTTCGTCACCTCGAGCGAAGCATTCAGCAAAGCGATGGAATCTTCGATAGGTGCAGGGGTGGTGTATGTCTTTGCCGCTGGTAACGAGAGCGAAACTGTCAAATACATCCCAGGGAATTACGCAAACGCAATCACGGTATCGGCGATCGCGGACTTCGATGGTCTAGCTGGCTCGAAAGCCGGAGCCACTAGCTGTCGAACTAGCTTCGAATCCGAATGGGGTGCTCAGACGGACGATGCTCTCGCAAAGTTCAGCAACTTCGGTTCTACGGTGGACATAGCAGCACCTGGTGTGTGCATTCTTTCTACCGTGCCTGGGGGTGGATACGCAGAAACGGGATGGTCGGGTACCTCCATGGCCTCGCCACACGTGGCGGGAGCCGCGGCGATTTTGGCCGCCCAATCGAACCCAAACTCCAAATCAGAAGTTGAAGCGATTCGCACGAAGTTGGTCAACGCAGGCAACAAAGGATGGACGGACACGTCTGGAGACGGAATTCAGGAGCCGCTCCTGGACGTGAGCAGCGAATCGACGTTCTGGGTGCCACGTTGGGTTATCGAGGCCACGGCGAATGCAAGTGGGGCTCAGCACACTATCGTCGAGGATATGGCCTGCGAACCCTCGGGGATCTCCGTTTGCACCGCCGTGGGTAAGCAGACCAGCTCCGGGGGAGTCGGCACCCCTTACGCCATGTTGCGGCTGAACGGCTTTGGGTGGGCCAGCCAGACTACCGGCGTTCCGGCCGGCACCACTGATGCCGAACTACAGGCTGTTCATTGCCTCTCCGGTAGTTCATGTGTGGCAGCCGGCTACTACACGACCAGCGCCGGAACCTTCTCGTTGGTTGAGGCGTTGAGTGGGAGTAGCTGGGCAGTTCAGACCACGCCCAACCCGGTGGAAGCTAAAGA
>Ga0247786_1000125_pt1 | contig 10561 bp, 13 predicted proteins | sample UWRJS066202C4_FD_179917 | JGI IMG/M metagenome (GOLD analysis project Ga0247786, IMG submission 179917) | Soil microbial communities from Arlington Agricultural Research Station in Wisconsin, United States - UWRJ-S066-202C-4 | ecosystem: Environmental > Terrestrial > Soil > Agricultural land... | reverse complement strand
GAGGCGATGAGCTCGCGGAACTCGGCGTGGGTCGGCGCCGTGCCTTCGAAGATCGAGGTGGAGGCGACGTGCATGTGGGCGCCCGAGCGCTCGAGGTGGAGAAAGGAGGTATCGAGCCCGCTGAGGCGTTCCGGCTTCGTCACGAACCCATCTTCGCACACGAGTCCAAAACCGGGTAAATCGCTGGATAACGCTTTCTGAAGCCGATTTGTCGCTTGCGTTGCATTTGGAGAATGTGTGCGTCCGCTCACATTCCCGCTCCGGAAGGCGCCCTAGCGTGTTCTCTGCGAAACGACCTGCCGAGTCCCCTCGCCTCTGAGCGCAGGGTCAGCGAACGAGCTAGGCAGCAGAAAGCGAGCGATACAGATGCGATACCTCATGCCCGTGGTGGCGGCTGCCACCGCGTTGACGATCGGCCTGGCGCCGGCGGCGGCGCAGAGCGAGCGGCGCGCCGAGCACGAGCGGTCGCGGTCCCACGTCTCCCTGCACCTCTCGACGCACTCGGTGCTGAAGGGGAACGGTCTGGCCCTGCGCGGGAAGGTGCGGCCGAGCGGCCGCCGCCGCGTCAAGCTGGTCTTCCGCGGACCCGACGGCGGCCACCGCGGCGTGACCACGAAGGCGGACGGGACGTTCGCGCTGCGCTGGGTCCCGAAGCGGACCGGCACCTACGCGGTCCGCGCCTACGGCGTCCACGACCGACGGATCGCGGCCTCGCGCAGCGACGCGCGAAAGATGACCAGCTACCGCCTCGCCGGCGCCTCCTACTACGGGCCCGGCCTCTACGGCAACGGCGTCGCCTGCGGCGGCACCCTGCTGCCGGGGACGATGGGCGTGGCCAACAAGACCCTCCCTTGCGGGACGAAGGTGAAGCTGCGCTACCACGGCCGCACGGTGACCGTGCCGGTGATCGACCGGGGGCCGTATGTGGCCGGGCGCGACTACGACCTGACCGAGGCAGTCAAGGAGAAGCTGGGCTTCCCCGGCGTCGGAACGGTGATGGCGACGCGCTAGGAGGCGAGCCCGAGCCGGAGCTGGCCTGGTGTCGGCTCCGGCTCGGGCTTTGCGCCCGTCTCGAAACCGGCAAGGCGGACGCCGAGCAGGCGCACCGGCCGCTGCGGATCGTAGGCGCGCAGCAGCTCGAGGGCGACCGGTCCGACGACTGCCGGGTCGTTGGTCGGCGCCTCGATCGTGTTGGAGCGGGTTACGTTGGTCCAGTCGTCGAGCCGCACCTTGATCCCGATCGTCCGGCCGGCCAGCTCGCGCTTGCGCAGGCGCCGGCAGAGCTCCTCGGAGAGCTCTGCCAGGTGCCGCTCCAGCTCGGCCCGCTGGGTGACGTCGACATCGAAGGTGATCTCGGTCGACTGCGATTTGGTCTCGTGCTCGGGCGTGACCGGCGTCGCGTCGAGGAAGTTGCCGCGCGCGTGCAGCCAGGCGCCGGAGCGGGGGCCGAAGGCGTCTTCGAGCGCGGGCCGCTGCCAGCGCCGCAGGTCGGAGAGCGTGCGGATCCCCATCGACTCCAGCCGGGCGACCGTTTTCGGCCCGATCCCCGGGATCAGGCCGGGGGAGTGGTCGGCGAAGCGCTCCAGCGCCCCCTCGCGCGAGAGCACCACCAGTCCGCGCGGCTTGCCGAGCTCGCTGGTGATCTTGGCCAGCATCCGGCTCTCGGAGATCCCGACCGAGCAGGTCAGCCCGGTCTCCTCCCGGATCTCGGTCGCGATCCGCCGCATCGTCGCCTTCGGCGAGAAGATCCCGGTCAGGTCGAGGTAGGCCTCGTCGAGGCCGACGACCTCGACCACCTCTGCGTTCCGTCGCAGCACGTCCATCACCTGCCCCGATGCCTCCCGGTAGGCCGGGAAGTCGGGCCGCAGGTAGACCGCGTCCGGCAGCCGCCGCCTCGCGACCGCCGCCGGCATCGCCGAGTGGATCCCGGCCAGCTTCCGTGCCTCGTAGCTCGCCGTCGTCACCACCGCCCGCGGCCCCGACCCGCAGACCACCACCGGCTTCCCCTGCAGCTCCGGTCGTCGCCGCAGCTCCACCGACGCGTAGAACGCGTCCATGTCGAGGTGGGCGATCGTCCGCTCGAAGCTCACCCGACCGATGTTAAGAGGGCCGAGGGATGGGACCCGCTCTTTACTCCAGGCAGATGTCGCCGCCGCCACCGACGAGGAAGGCGACGACGAGGAGGCCTACCACGAGGGCGATCAGGGATACGGCCCCCACGGTCGAGACCAAGAACGCCCTGGCGGCGTGCGCAGCCCCCGTCCAGCGGGCGATCGCCGCCCCGAGAGCTGGGGGTATGAGCAGGAGCGCCACGAGCTTGCCGCCTTCGCTGTCGTCGCCGAAGAAGCCGGCGTAGAAGGCGGCGGTTATCGACACACCCAGTACGAAGGTGGCGGCCAGCAGTACCGCCAGAAACAGTCGCTCCGCCGGGTCGCGTCCGACCCCCCTCACCATCAGGGTGGCCGCCACGAGGCAGATCGCGATGACGACCAGGCTGATCAGCCAGCCGATGGCAGCGCTGCCGCCTTCCCCGCTCGTGCAGGCCACCAGCATCATCGGCGGGATCCTAAACTCAGGCCTGCCTCAATATTCATATGTGGCTCATGGCGGAAAACATGGAGACGTTCCGATCGCTGTCCTATGGCGACAAATGGCGCCTGCGCGGGTTCGTCTTTCGCGGAGAGGCGCCGGACGATCCGCGACTGGCGCCGGCCGCCGTCGAGCTGGCCGAGGGCTACCAGCATCAGGACCGGCGGTTTCGCGGGTTAGGGCGCTGGTTCCCGGCGGTCATGGGCGTCGCCTTCGTTCTCCTCGCGCTCGTCGGCGCCGTCAAGGGGGAGACGGTGTCGACCGTCCTCTACGCGCTGATTGCGCTGGGCCATCTCGCGCAGTATGCGTTCAACCCCGCCACGAGGCCGAAGCAGGTGGCGCGGGCGCTGAGTGCCTCAAGGCGGGGCGCCGAGGCTCACTGAGTGCATATGGCTTGACCTAAACTCTCCGTCGTGGCTTCCCCGGAGGCGAAGAACCTCGAGGCGATCTCGAAGGCGATCGACCAGCACAACGCGAACTGCCCCTTCCCGGCGGCGGAGGTGCGGATGAACCCGTTCGAGGTCGAGCGGCTGGGCTGGGAGACGATCCGCGGCCTCCCGGTGGTCCCCGACGGCGAGATCGGCACCGGCCGCTTCCGCATCGTCTGCTCCCGCGACATCGAGGACGACGGCCTGGAGAACGTCGAGGCGGTCGGCAAAGAGCTGGAGACGGTCGCTCCTGTTCAGAACTGATCGCCTCTCCGAAGTTTGGTGCCCTATAGGGGCCCAAATCTCGGAGAGGCTGAGTTAGACGTCTGAGGAGACGTTGATGCCGATTTCCGACATCCAGCGCTGGGCCTCGATGTTGAGCTGACGGTACTCGCCGGTCCAGATCAGGATCCCCATCGCGATCAGGATCAGGCCGCCGGCGGCGACGATGGCCTGGTAGTGGCGCTTGACCGCGGTGAAGGCGGTCGTCATCTGCGAGAAGGCGACGGCGGTGAGGAGGAAGGGGATCGCGAGGCCGGCTGAGTAGACGGCGAGCAGGAGGCCGCCGCGGAGGGTCGAGTCCGAGAGCGAGGCGGCGGCGAGGATCGCGCCCAGGGTCGGACCGATGCAGGGGGTCCAGGCGATCGCGAATGCCGCTCCCGCGACGATCGGGCCGCCCTTGCCGACCCGCTCCAGCAGCGCGTTGACGTGCCAGTCGCGGTTGAGGCGGGTGATGAAGAGGGAGCCGACGAAGAGCAGGCCCATGGCGATGATCAGCGCCGCCGAGATCTTCGTCAGCAGGTCGCGGTTGTCCTTGAGCAGCGAGCCGAGGCCGGTCGCGGTCAGCCCGAGGACGATGAAGATCGCCGAGAAGCTGGCGACGAAGAGGAGGCTGGGGCCGAGGACCCGGCGCCAGCCGGCGGTCTCCAGCTCGCTCGCCGAGACGCCGCTGACGGCCGAGAGGTAGCCGGGGACGAGCGGCAGCACGCAGGGGGAGAGGAAGGAGACGACGCCGGCGGCGAGCGCGGCGAGGATTCCCACGCCAGCGGCGGGATCGGTGCTGACAGCGGCGAGGAACACGGCTTCTTCAGGTTATCTCGGCCGCGGCCCGGTACATTTGGCCAGCTAGCCAAATCAGGAGGAGAAGAGTTGAGCACCAAGACGTACGTGATCGGGGTCGGGATGACCAAGTTCGAGAAGCCCGGCTCGAAGGAGGGGGATTATCCAGACTGGGCACGAGAGGCTGGCGTGAAGGCGCTCGCCGACGCCGGCATCCCTTACGAGGACGTCGAGCAGGCCTACGCCGGCTACTGCTACGGCGACTCGACCTACGGCCAGCGGGCGCTCTACCAGCTCGGGCTGACCGGAATCCCCGTAGTCAACGTCAACAACAACTGCTCGACCGGCTCCTCGGCGCTGTTCCTGGCCCGGCAGGCGGTCAAGGGCGGCGTCGCCGACTGCGCCCTGGCGCTCGGCTTCGAGAAGATGGAGCCGGGCAGCCTCGGGGTCAAGTACACCGACCGCACCAACGCGCTCGACAAGCACGCGATGCGGATGTTCGAGATCCGCGATCCCGAGCAGTCGCCGCCGGCGCCGCAGATGTTCGGCAACGCCGGCCGCGACCACATGCAGAAGTACGGCTCCGAACCCGACCACTACGCCTGGATCGGCTGGAAGAACCACAAGCACTCGGTCAACAACCCCTACGCCCAGTTCCAGGACGAGTACTCGCTGGAGGACATCAAGGCGGCGAAGATGATCCACGACCCGCTGACCAAGCTGCAGTGCTCGCCGACCTCCGACGGCTCGGCCTGCGCGATCGTCGCCTCCGAGCGCTACGTCGACGCACACGGGCTCTGGGACCAGGCGATCGAGATCGCCGGCCAGTCGATGGTCACCGATCTCAGCAGCACCTTCGACGAGAACGCCGACTGCATGACGATCGTCGGCTCCGACATGTCGAGGACCGCCGCCGACGCGGCCTACGCGGAGGCTGGAGTGGGGGCGGGCGAAGTCGACGTCTGCGAGCTGCACGACTGCTTCAGCGCCAACGAGCTGATCACCTACGAAGCGCTCGGGTTCGCCGCCGAGGGCGAGGCGCACAAGCTGGTCGAAGAGGAAGCGACCACCTACGGCGGCAGCGGCCCCGTCGTCAACCCCTCGGGCGGGCTGATCTCCAAGGGCCACCCGCTGGGCGCGACCGGGCTGGCGCAGTGCTCGGAACTGACCTGGCAGCTGCGCGGCGAAGCCGACAAGCGGCAGGTCGAGGGCGCGAAGGTGGCGCTGCAGCACAACATCGGCCTCGGCGGCGCCGCCGTGGTCACGGTCTACAAACCGGCGGCCTAGGGACGGTCGCCACACACGGAGGAGGAACGACGATGGCGAAGGAGCGGCTTTCACTCGGCGGCAAGGTTGTGGCGATCACCGGCGGTGCGCGCGGGATCGGCAAGGCGACCGCGCAGGCGCTGATCGCGAAGGGCTGCCGCGTCGCCATCGGCGACCTCCAGCTCGAGCTGGCGGAGGAGACGGCGGCGCAGCTCGGCGGCGGCACCGTCGCCCTGCCGCTCGACGTCACCGACCGCGCCTCCTTCGAGCGCTTCCTCGACGAGGCCGAGCGCCAGATCGGGCCGCTCGACGCGGTGATCAACAACGCCGGGATCATGCCGGTGACGCCGTTCGAGGACGAGAGCGAGGCCTCGGTGCGGCGGCAGATCGACATCAACGTCGGCGGCGTCATCACCGGCACCCAGCTGGCGATCAAGCGGCTGCGCCCGCGGGGCCGCGGCTGGATCGTCAACATCGCCTCCCAGGCAGGCAAATCCGGCATCCCCGGGATCGCCACCTACTCGGGGACCAAGCACGCCGTCGTCGGGATCAGCGAGGCGGTGCGGGCGGAGCTGCGCGAGACCGGCATCGAGGTCCTCTGCGTGATGCCGACCGTGGTCAACACGGAGCTCACGAGCGGCGTCGGTCAGAAGTGGGTCAAACCGGTCGAGGCCGCCGACGTCGCCAGCGAGATCGTCGACGCGATGGAAGTCCCGCGCTTCGACGTCTTCGTCCCGCGCGCCAACGGCGCCCTCTACAAGATCCTGGCGCCGCTGCCACGCAAGTGGCGCGACGGGCTGGGGCGGGCGATGAAGGTCGACAAGCTGATGACCGAGGTCGACCACGGCGCCCGCCGCGCCTACGAGGAGCGCGCCGCGGCCAGCGAGCCGGGGCAGGGACCAGCCAGCGAGGACGCCCCCGAGCCCGCGCACCGCGACGCCGCCTAGGGGAAAATTCAGCGTTCGCTGAACTTTGCCCCCTATAGGGACGTAAATTCAGCGAACGAGCTGATGGGACGGATCTACGACGCCACCTGGAGCCGAATGTTTTCGGCCCTCTACGACCGGGCCTTCGAGGCAGCCGAAGAGGCCGGCCTGCGGGAGATGCGCCGCGAGCTGCTGAAGCGCGCGCGGGGGAGGGTGCTGGAGCTGGGCTCCGGGACCGGCCTCAACCTCGAGCTGTACCCGCGGGAGGGCCTCGACAGCCTCACCGTGACCGAGCCCGACCCGCACATGTTCAAGCAGCTGCGCCAGCGCGCCGCCGAGGCCTGCGCCGGCGCCGAGCTGGTCCAGGCCGGGGCGGAAGAGCTGCCGTTCGAGGACGACAGATTCGACACCGTCGTCGTCACCCTGGTCCTCTGCACGGTCCCCGACCAGCCCGCCGCCCTGAAGGAGATCTCCCGTGTCCTCGCGCCCGGCGGCCAGCTCCTCTTCCTCGAGCACGTCCGCGCCCACCAACCGGACCTCGCCAAGTGGCAGGACCGCCTTGAACGCCCCTGGCGCTTCCTCGGCGACGGCTGCCACTGCAACCGCGACACCGTCGCCGCAATCGCCGCCGCCGGCTTCGAGCTGGGGGACGTCGAGCGCGACGAGTTCCCGAAGGCCCCGCCGATCATCCGGCCGCTGGTGAAGGGAATCGCGCAAGCTAGAGCTTGAGGATGGGGGATCGACTCCGCATTCTGGCCGACTCGCAAAGTACTTTTGGTGGGTGAGTACTCAACCGCACCCTGAGCATACGGAGGCGTATCTAAGTGCTATCCGCTTCGCCGTTCAAGGGCAATGGCCCGAGGCTCTGGCGGTGGTTCGTCCGCTTGCCGATGATGGGGACCACGCAGCTGCCGTCCTCACCGCCCAATACATGCTCAATTCCGGCAACGTGATGGAAGGGATCCCTTACGCAAAAACTGCGGCTGGAGCGGGGAACGGGATCATCGCCCAAAACTACTTCGGCAATCTCTGGGGCATGCCCGAGCGGAAAGCTGAGGCGATGGAATTTCTCACGCTATCGCTCGAAGCTGGATATCCCGGGCCGAATCCCATCGAACACGCGCCCGCGGCTGTTCAGGAGGGTCGTGATGATCTTGCAATCGAGCTTCTGCGTCTTTCCACTGCAACGAAGCCATCTCCAGCTCGGGCGGCGTGGGAGGGGTTGATGGCTCAAGCCGAAGGGGACAGGTCTCGGATCAATACCGCGGCGGAAGAGGTTGACGGCCATCAGACGAGGGCCATCGAGAAGATTCAAGAGGCCGAGAAAGGCTTTGAGGAAGACAGGGAGAGAGTCAGGCGTCTTGTCGATGAAACGGATCAGCTAGTTCACGAAGCATCCGCGGCAACCCTCGCTCGTGAATACGGTCGACATGCAGAGGCGGAGGAGAAGCGCGCTGATCGTTATACCCGCGCAGCCATCGCGGCGGGTCTGGGCGCGGCAATAGGCACTACTGGGATTGCTGTACTGGCATTTACGTCAGACGAGAGCGGCGTAGGAGCCGTTCTCACTAAGGGCGCTCTAACCATCCCCCTAATTCTCTTTGCTGGCTATCTCGCCCGACTAGCGGGTCAGTTTCGAAAGAAAGCCTGGGCCTGGAGGCATGTAGAGCTTCAGATCCAGACTTCCGAGCCGTTTATTGCCCTGTTGGACGACCAACCTCGCAAAGCGCTCTTGGCTGCCCTCGCACTTCGTTTTTTTCCTGGTCAATCTCAAGTGCCGGATGGAGACGTCACCGCAGACATGGGAGACCCGGCTGAACTACTGAACAGCCTTGGCCTTTCGACGCCTCTTAAAAAAGAAGGCAAAGGCCCCGATCCCACTCCCGATGAACCTGAGCCAGTTCTCTGACGACGATTCACTGGTCGCCCGTTTCCTCAGAGGTGAGGATTACCAAAGTGCCTCGGAGCTGCCCTGCATCGTCAACGCACGATAATGGTGGTTATGTCAACTCGAGCACGGAAGCCATGGCTAACCCGCTTCTTCGATCGCGTCTTCCAGCTCTCCTGCTGATTCTGGGAAGCCGAGGAGCTTGATCCCACCCGTCTGCGGGCCTTTGATTGCGAAGGACGGCGTGCCGTCGAAGCCGAGGTTTGCGGCTTCCTGAGAGGTTTCTTCGACCTGCGCGGTCATTTCCGCTCGTTCTGCGTCCCATTTGGCGAGGTTGCGGACGCCGGCAGCCTTGGCAATGGCTCTGAGGAAGGCGTCGTCGTCCGCGTAGCCGGAGTTCTCGTCGCCCTGGTTGCGGTAGAAGATATCGACGAAGCTCCAGCCGCGGCCCTGCTCGCCGGCGGCAAGCGCCGCCGCCCCGGCGCCGACCGATTCGGGGCCGATGATCGTGAGGTTGCGGAAATCGATCTTGACCGTCCCTTTCCTGACCTGGGTTTCCATAATCTCGGGCAGCACGTCCTCCGAGTAGGCGGCGCAGACCGGGCACTGGAGGTCGCCGAACTCGATTAGTTCGACCGGGGCCGCGGGGTCGCCGAGGGTCATCTGCCGCTGCGGGATCCCGTCGAGCAGCTTCGCCACCGCCGCTCTTCCCTCGATCTCCGTGTCGCCCCCGTCGCCGCTGCCGGCGGCGGTGATCACGATCAGGACGAGGACCGCCGCCAGCGCCAGGAACGCCGCACCGGCGGCGAGCTGCAGCAGGCGCGAGCGCCGATCGGGCCCGCTCATGCCCGCTCGGGGCTCGCTTCAGGCGCTCCCGCGAAGACGATCAGGCGGGCGGCGCAGAGCCCGAAGAGGATCGTCATCAGGACCGCGCTGGCCAGGCACCACTGGCAGACCGCTTCGATCTTGAACAGCTCGACGTAGGTGAGGAAGACGCTGTAGCCGAAGCCGCCGAGGGCGAGGACGAAGCCGGCGAAGCGCGCCAGGTCGTCGGCGAAGAAGGCGGTGGCCAGCAGCAGCGCGTAAGCGACCACTCCGAAGACGGCGATGTTGACGCCGCCGAGGTGCGACCAGGAGCTCCTGGCGACGGTCTCGCAGCCGCTGCCGCCGCCGAGGCAGACGGGCGAGCCGCTGTTGGCGTCGGCGATCGCGATGTAGGCGGCCACGCCGATGCCGAGCGCGGCGAGAAAGGCGATCGCGCGCTGGAGGGTCCCCTCGCTGGGTCGGCTCATCGCGCGGAAGATAAGGCTTCGGCGTAAAACGCCGCTAAGGCGCGCGAGAGCCTGCCACCCTGCCAGGCGAGCGGCGACTGCCCCGGTTCCTCGCTGAGCAGCCGTGCGTTCGGCAGCGCCTGCGCGTAGCGGGCTGCCGCCTCGTAGGGATGCCCGGGGTCGGCATCGTCGTTGCTGGCGACGACGAGGGCCGGAACCTCGAGCGCCCGCAGCGCCTCCATCGAGTCGAAGGGGCGCGAGCGAGGCACCTCGCGCAGGGCCTCGGCCAGCGCCTCGGGGTGCCGTTGCAGCAGCAGCCGCTCGCGGGTGAAGCGAAGGACCGAGTCGCGCCAGCGCGGGTCGATCCCCTGCTCGGCGTCGATGTAGGCGACGAAGCCGTCGACGCCGCCTGCTTCCAGCGCCGCCGCCAGGCCGTCCCAGTAGTCGAGCGAGGCCGGCTCGATCGTGCCCGTGTAGACGGGGCCGATCAGCGCCAGGCCGGCCAGCCGCTCGGGATGCCGCAGCGCGTAGGCAACCGCGGTGTGAGCGCCCATCGAGTGGCCGCCGAGGAAGAAGGTTCCGTCCCCCGCCTGCGCCTCCACCACCCGCTCCAGGTCCCCGAGCAGATGCGGGTATCCATAACCCTCCCCCGCCGGCGCCGGATCCGACTCGCCGTGCCCGCGGGCGTCGTAGGTGACGACCGCGTACCCGGCACGGGAAAGCGCGTTGGAGCCGTGGAGGACGTAGCGCCTGGTGGCGGTGATGCCGTGGCAGAGGACGACCGGCGGGCCCTCCCCCGCCGCTTCGCCGTGCAGGGTGGGCACCGGCCCCAGCGCGAACGGCCGCGCCTCGGCCGGCATCAACCCAGCGAGGCGACCGCGCGCTCGAGGTCCCCGACGGACTCGTAGCTGGCGCCGGTGCGGGAGACGGTGCGGTGGCGGATCACGCCGTCGCCGTCGACGACGAAGATCGCCCGCTGCACGTAGCGGCCGCCAGGAGCGTCCTTCAGCTCGGTGAAGCGCGCCAGCGGGCCGATCCAGCCGGTGACGCCGTAGCTCTTCGCCACCGCCAGGTCCTCGTCGGCGAGCAGCGGGACGTTCAGTTCCTGCTCCTTGACCCAGTGCTCGTGGGAGT
>Ga0247786_1000123_pt1 | contig 10578 bp, 10 predicted proteins | sample UWRJS066202C4_FD_179917 | JGI IMG/M metagenome (GOLD analysis project Ga0247786, IMG submission 179917) | Soil microbial communities from Arlington Agricultural Research Station in Wisconsin, United States - UWRJ-S066-202C-4 | ecosystem: Environmental > Terrestrial > Soil > Agricultural land... | reverse complement strand
GGCTTCCGGGCGACCAGCTGGATCGAGTCGACCGCGCCCTCTGACGAGACGCAGAGGCGCGGCAGCAACCGCAGCCGTTCTGCGTTTCGTGCGTACTCGATCGAGGAGATCGGCGCCAGGTCGAGCTCGCCGGCGAGCAACCGCGTGTTCAGCTCGGTCGGCACCCCCTGCACCTCGTCCACCTCGGCGTCGAGCCGGTAGAAGACGGGCGCCATGTTCACGTAGGAGATACGGCCGAGCCTGATCACTACGACTCCCGGTCCACGACGGCATCCGTGAGGGCCTCGAGCTCCTCGCGGCGGAGGTGGCCGTCGAGGCAGGCACGCGCTTGCCGCGCGTAATCGAGCGCGACCTTCCGGGAGGATTCCAGCGCGTCCGTCTCGGCCACGCGAAGGAGCGCGCCGTCCAGCGGGCCGCCGGCGAGCGCGGCGCGAACGGCGGTGTCCTTGCGCGCGGCCAGGATCAGCGGCAGCGTCGGCGTCCCCTCGCGGAGGTCGGTGCCCGCGATCTTCCCGGTCTCGATCGTCTCGCCCGAGCAGTCGAGGATGTCGTCGGCGATCTGGAACGCAACCCCGAGCGCGAGGCCGAACTCGCCGAGCCGCCGGTCGCCGCGGCTGCCGAGGAGGCACGCCGCCTCGAACAGCTTCCCGGTCTTGAGCGCGCAGCGCGTGAGGTAGTCGTCGACACTCGTGTCCGGGTCGTGCGTCTGGGCGCGCTGGAGGGCTTCTCCCCGCGCGAGCGAAAGCGTCGCGCCGGCGAGAGACCGAACCGCCTCGTGATCGCCCGTCGCGGCCAGCTCGGCGAAGGCGCGCGCGAAGAGGTAGTCGCCGGTGGCGCGCGCCGCCTCGGGGCCGTGACTCGCCCACGCCGACTCCTGGCCGCGGCGATAGCGGGCGCGGTCGATCACATCGTCGTGGACGAGGGTTGCCATGTGCACGAGCTCGACCGCAACACCGGCCGCCAGCGGCGACTCCGAGGGCGCAGACGCGAGGAACACCAGCAGCGGCCGCAGCCGCTTGCCGCCCGCCGAGAGCGCATCCCCGCCGACCTCCGCGACGAGGCCCGGGTACGCGGCGACCGACTCCGTCAGCCGCTCCTCGAGGTCCTCGAGGTACGCGTCGAGCCCCGGCGTGTCGCGGATCGTCGCCAGGCTCACGCGGATGCCACCCCGATGTGCAGCGCGACGATCCCGCCGGCGAAGGTCTTCCAGCGCACGTCCCCGAACCGGGCCGCGCGCAGCAGCTCCACCAGCTCTTCCGGGCCCGGGAAGCGACGAACGCTCGCGGGGAGATACGTGTACGCGGAGCCGCCGGGCAACGCCTTGCCCAGCAGCGGCACGAGCCCGTCGAACCAGAGGCGGTAGAACGGCGCCAGCACCCCTCGCGGGCGTGTGATCTCGAGGATCGCCACGCGGCCGCCGGGCCGCAGCACCCGCCGCAGCTCCCCCAGCCCGCGCTCGAGGTCGTCGAGGTTGCGGACGCCGAAGCCGACGGTCGCGGCGTCGAACGAGCCGTCCTCGAACGGCAGCGACAGCGCGTCGCCCTGCACCCAATCGATCTCGGACGACTTCCGCCGAGCACGCTCGAGCATCCGCTCCGAGAAGTCGAGCCCGGTTACGCGGCCGCCCGCGTGCAGGGCCTCGACCGCGAGGTCACCGGTGCCGCAGCAGGCGTCGAGCACGCGGTCGCCCGGCCGCACGACCGCGGCCACGGTCGCGCGCCGCCAGCGCTGGTCGAGCCCAGCCGTCATCGTCCGGTTCATGGCGTCGTAGACCGGCGAGATGCGGTCGAACATCGACCGCACCGCGTCGGGCGCGAGCCTGCCGGTCTCGACGCTCACGTCAGTCCTGCCCCCAGCGGCGCACGAGCTGCTGGTCGAGCCCTAGCTGGTCCAGGCAGCGCGCGACCACGAAGTCGACCAGGTCGTCCACGGAGGACGCACCGGAGTAGAACCCCGGCGCGAGGAAGAGCACCGTCGCCCCGGCCTGGCGCACGCGCAGCATGTTCTCGAGGTGGATCGTCGAGAGCGGCGTCTCGCGCGGGCAGAGCACGAGCTTGCGCTCCTCCTTCAGCGCGACGCTCGCGGCGCGCTGGATCAGGTTCGACATCGCGCCCGAGGCGATCGTCCCCAGCGTCCCCATCGAGCACGGGCAGATCACGTAGGCGTCCACCTTCGCCGAGCCGCTCGCGTACGGCGCGTGCCAGTCGCGCTCGTCGTAGAGCGTGACCGCGTCCCGCACCGGCTCCGTCAGCCGCGCCAGCGTCTCGTCAGTAGAGAGCCGCGCGTCGCCGTACAGCTCGGTCGCGAGCACCTCGATCCCGGCGCGCGAGGCACAGACACCGATCTCGCACCCGGAAGCTGACAGCGCCTCGAGCAGCCGGGCGGCGTACCGCGCTCCCGAGGCTCCCGTTATCCCAAGGAAAACGCGCACAACGCCGTTATTTCCCGCCCTTGGAGGCTTCGAGGAAGACGGCGAGCTTGTGCAGGTTGTCCTCGCCGAGGGCGGCGAACGGCGGCATCGGCGACCCCGGGTTGACGCAGCTCGGGCACTTGAGGTGGTCGATCTGGAACTGGATCCCCTTGCCCTGCGCGCCGATGTTGCTGAGGTCCGGCGCGCCCAGGTTGGACGAGCCGGTGCCGAGGTAGGTGTGGCAGTTGGTGCAGCCCGACTCGGCGAAGAGGTTCGCCCCGGCGAGCGCCTCCTTGTTCCCGGCGAAGCCCTGCTTCTGCGCCCAGCTCGGGATCGCCGCCTTCACCTCGGAGGCGATCGCCTCCTGCGCCGTCGCGCCCTTGTAGGTGAGCACGCCCATCGACACGATCACGAGCACGGCTGCGACGACCGCCACCGGCCGCCGGCTCAGGCGCCGCTCCATTCGCACGTCGACGAACGGCAGGACGAGCAGCAGGATCAGCAAGATCGTCGGGATCCCGACCGTGGCGAGGATCACCGACTCCGGCCACTTGAAGATCCGCAGGAGGTAGAAGAGGAAGTAGAAATACCAGTCCGGCCGCGGCACGAACGTCTGCGTCCCGGGATCCGCGGGCTCGCCGAGCAGCGGGCCGAGGATGTGCGAGTCCGAGTACTTCCAGATGATCGCGAGGACGACGATCACCGTCACCACGACGAGGCTCATCACGGTGTCGTGGAACATCGCGAACGGGTAGAACGGCTTCCCGCGCTTCTTGACGTTCTCCTTGTAGCGCTGGAACCCCGCGCGGCGCTCGTCGAGGCTGCTCACTCCGACGGCCTCCTCCGCACTCCCGTGGGACGCGGCGCCGGGGTGACCATCCCCGAGCGCGTGGGAGGCGACTTCGGGTCGAGGTCGAGGTCCGCGGCCGTGCGCGACCAGGGTGGCGACGTGACCCCGAGGCGGACGACGAGGTACAGGTGCAACCCGATCAGGCCGATCAGCGCGCCGGGCACGAGCAGCATGTGGAGCGAGTAGAAGCGGGCGAGGGTGTCCGGGCCGATCTCGGCGCCCCCTCGTAAGATCGTCGCCAGGTACGGCCCGACGAACGGCGCAGTCCCGTTGATGTTGATCGCGACCACGGTGGCCCAGTAGGCCGTCTCGTCGAACGGCAGCAGGTACCCGGTCAGGCCCTCGAAGAGGGCGGTCGCGAGAATCAGCACGCCGACGATCCAGTTCAGCTCGCGCGGGTACTTGTAGGCGCCGAACAGGAACACGCGCCCCATGTGCATGAACAGGAGGATGATGAAGACGCTCGCGCCCCACCGGTGCATGCCGCGGAGGAGCCAGCCGCCCCAGACGTCGTTGGTGATGTGCGCGATGGAGGCGTGCGCCGAGTTGACGTCCGGCTTGTAGTAAAAGGCCAGGACCACGCCGGTGACGAGCTGGACGAGGAAGGCCGTCAGCGTCGCCGAGCCGAGCGTCTGCCACCAGTCGGTGTCGCCCGGGACCTTGCGAAAGAGGAAGTAGCGGACGCCGCCGACGATCCCGGACCGCTCCTCGAGCCAGTCCAGCGGATAGAGCGCCGTCTGCTTCGCCGAGCGCTTCTGCGTCGTCGCCATCAGTGCGGCGGCTGCGCCGGGTAGAGCCAGGCCTCGGGGCCGTCGACGTGCTGGCCCGGCCCGGCGAGCTCGTACTTCACGATCTTCGCCGACTTGCCGGATCCCTCCACCTCCGCGACGGAGTACATGTTGCCCAGCACCAGGCGCCCGTCGACGATCGAGAACTCGAAGCGGTTGAGCGCGCGCACCGGCGGGCCGGCGATCCGGTTGCCCTCCTGGTCGTACGAGCCGCCGTGACAGGGGCAGATGAAGCCGGCCGCGGGCAGGGCGGGGATCAGGTCGATCTCGCCCTCGTCGCTCTTGACCGTCTTCTTCCGGTCGTCGAAGACCGGGCCTCCGGACTGCACCGGGCAGCCGAGATGGACGCAGCGGTTCGAGATGCACGTGAAGCTCGGCGTGCCGTTCAGGTCGCCGTTGTTCCGGATGAAGGCCGACATCCGGGAGATGTGGCCCTCCTCGGCGTTCCGCTCGAAGGTCGCGACGTAGTACTGACCCTCCTCGAAGTTGCTCAGGGGGCCGAGGTCGACCTTCTTGGCCTTCTGCTTCACGAACCCGGGCACTAGCGCCGCGGCGGCAACGGGCAAGGTGACGATCGCGCCGATCAGCGCGCCGAGGCCGAGCGTCGCGCCCTCGAGGAACTTGTTCCGCGGGAAGCGCTCGGCGGAGTCGGGCTCCGGTGGGGCGCCGTCCGTGGCCGCGACCTCCTCGTCGCTGGGTGCGACGGCGGCGTCCCGCCCCGTCGCGACGTCGCGCGCCCAGAGGAAGCCGAAGACGAGTGCGAGGCCGGCGCCGACCGCGGCGACGTACCAGCTGACGATCAGCCCGACGAGCAGGCAGACGATGCCGACGGCGAACCCGACGGGCCACAAGCTAGGCGGCGGCAGCTGCGGTCGGTCGTCCCCCGTGCGCTCTTCCAAGCGGGTCTCTCCTTACGTCGTCGGCGGCTGGATTCAATCGTTGCAGGTCGGCCGCGTCAACGACGTAACAGTTGGCTCAACGAGCGCTCGGGGCGGCCGTTGCCCCGCGGCACGTCGCCAAGCCCGTACTCGTCCCAACGCACGTCCACCAGGCGGCGCACCTCCTCGCTCATCTGGATCTCCTCGGGCCACGGCCGGGCGCCCTCCTCGGGCCCCTTGTGCGTGGCGTCGATTCCGAGCTTGCCGCCGTAGAACTGGAGCGACGGCGCGTGGTCGAGGTGGTCGAGCGGCCCCTCGCTGATCAGCACATCGCGCTTCGGGTCGACGTTGGCGCCTACGCGGAAAAAGACCTCCTCGTAGTCGTGCACGTCGACCCACTCGTCGACGACCACGACCGCCTTCGTCAGGCTCAGCAGCCCGAGGCCCCAGATCGCGTGCATCACCTTCTGCGCCTGGCCGGGGAAGCTCTTGCGGATCGAGACGATGCAGCAGTTGTGGAAGGCGCCCGCGACCGGCAGGTCGTAGTCGACGATCTCGGGGACGCTCATCCTGATCGCGGGGAGGAAGATCCGTTCGGTCGCCTTGCCGAGCCAGGCGTCCTCCTGCGGCGGCTTGCCGACCACGATCGACGGGTAGATCGCATCGCGCCGCATCGTCATCGCGGTCACATGGAAGACGGGGAACGGCTCGGGCGGCGTGTAGTAGCCGGTGTGGTCGCCGAACGGCCCTTCGGCGGTCAGCTCGTCCTTCGTGATGTAGCCCTCGAGCACGATCTCGGCGTTGGCGGGTACCTCGAGGTCCACCGTCCTCGCCTGCACCATCTCGACCGCCTCGCCGCGCAGGAAGCCCGCCAGCATGAGCTCGTCTACGTGCTTGGGCAACGGCGCGCTCGCGCTGTACGCGGTTACGGGGTCGAGCCCGAGCGCGACCGCGACCTCGAGCTTCCCGTCGGTCATCAGGTAGTCGGCGCGGCCGTCCTTGTGGATCTGCCAGTGCATCGCCGTCGTGCGCTCGTCCAGCACCTGCATCCGGTACATGCCGACGTTGCGCGAGCCGGTGCGCGGGTCCCTGGTGATCACCGCCGGAAGCGTGATGAAGGGCGCGGCGTCTCCGGGCCAGCAGGTCTGGATCGGGAGGCGGCGGAGGTCGACCTCGTCGTCGAGGAGGACGACATCGTGCACGGGCCCGCCGCGCACGGTCTTCGGGCGGGAGTCGGCAATCGACTTCAGCTTCTTCAGTCCGCGGACCTTCTCGGCGATGCCCTGCGGCGGCTGCATCTCCAGCACGTCGCCGAGCCGGCGGCCGACCTCGTCGAGGCTGTCGGCGCCGAACGCGAGGCACATGCGCCGCTCGGTGCCGAACTGGTTGATCAGCAGCGGGTGCTCGGACTTCGGGCTCTCGAACAGCAGCGCCGGCCCGCCGGCCTTCACGACGCGGTCGACGATCTCCGTGACCTCGAGGTGCGGGTCGACTTCGGCGGAGACGCGAACGAGCTCGCCCTCGCGCTCGAGGAGCGCGATCCAGGCCCGGAGGTCCGCCGGAGGCGCCATCGGCGTCAGTCTATGGTCGCGAGCGCGTACTCCACTGCGGCCTCGAGCGAAAGCGTATGGCCCCGAGCACGCCCGCGTTCGAAGGCCGCTCCGCGAACCCGGTCGACGAACGGCCCATACTCGCGGAGCGCCTGGGTAGTCGTCGGCCTGGGTTCGCGCTCCCCGGTCGCCTCGACCGCGCCCCACAACGTTCCCGCGCGCACCGCATCGCCCTCGATAGCCGCGCCGGCCGCGCCGGCCGCGAGCCCAATCGGGAGGTTCACGAGGTCCGGCACCTCGGCGAGCGTCGCGAGTCCCTCGCGAAACTCCGCCTTCGCCGCCTCCGGATCTTCCTGGCGGATCAGCCACTCAGCCGCGGAGAGGAGCGCCACGCCGCTCCACCAGCTGAAGCCGACGCTCTCCGCAACCGACGCCGCCTCGTGGACGAGGTCGAGGCCGAGCTCGCGGTCGCCCTGCTCGAACGCGACCATCGCGAGGTTGTCCAATGCGATCGCCTCGTCGCGTTGATTGCCGCGCACCCGGATGCGCTCGAGCGCCTCGGACGCGAGCCGGGCCGCTCGTTCGAGGTCCCCCGCATACCGCGCGTCGATGGCGATGCGGACCAGGAGATGGTCGATCTCTTCTTCGTCCCCGAGGTCGCAGAACACCTCCATCGCGCGCTCGTACTCTGGCCCGGCCAGCTGGGTCTCGCCGGTCATGTCGTAGGTTGCGCCGCGAATGCGCAGCGCATGTGCGTACACGCGCGGGTCGAGGTCGTCGCCGGCAACGGCCAGGAGCGTGTCGAGTCGCGATCGGGCTCCGAGCGGATCGTTGGTCGACCAGTACAGCTCGAGCGTCGACATGAGCCGGAGCCCCGCCTCCGCCTCGGCACTCTCCTCCGCCCAGTCGAGAACGACGTCGACGTTCGGCCGCTCGTCGCGCGCGAGCTCCATCAGCGCCGCTCCCGGTGTCTCCGGCAGGAGATTCGGCTCGAACGTTTCGGTGAGCAACTCGACTAGTCGGCGCAGGAGCTCCTCTCTCCGTTCCGGCTCCAGCCTCTCGCCGGCGAACTCGCGGATCGTCTCGAGCATCCCGAAGCGACCGGTCTTCCACCGCCGCACGAGGCTCTGGTCCACGAGCGACTGCAGCGGCTCGAGGTCGGTTTCGCAGACGCGCTCGGCCGCCTCCAGGCTCCAGCCGCCGCGGAAGACGGACAGCGACGCGAGCAACCCCTGCTGCTCCGGCGTCAGCAGCTCGTAGGACCACTCGATCGTCGCCCGGAGCGTTCGCTGCCGGAGCTCGGCGTCGCGGCCGCCACGCAGTAGGTCGAGCCGGCTCCCGAGCCGCTCGAGCAGCTGCGCGGTCGTCAGCAGCGTTGTCCGTGCCGCCGCGAGCTCGAGCGCGAGCGGGAGATCGTCGAGCCTGGCGCACAGCTCGTCGACGTGCTCGTCGGGCTCGAAGTCCGGCTGCACGGCCCGCGCCCTCGCCGCGAAGAGCTCGCGCGAGTCCGCCCGCTCCAGCACCGGCACCGGGTACACCTGCTCGCCCTGGACGCGCAGCCGTTCCCGGCTGGTCACGAGCACGTCGGCGCGCGGGCACTCGGCGAGCAGTCGGCCGACCTCCGGAGCGGCGCCGACCACGTGCTCGAAGTTGTCGAGCAGGAGGAGCAGCCGCCTGTCGCCGACGAGCTCCTCCAGCGGGCCTCCGCCGCCGAGCTCCCGGGCGGCTGCAGGCATCACATCGTCTGCGCTCGACACCGGCGAAAGCGGCACCCACCAAGTACCGTCGGGGTACGCATCCGACGCGAAGCCGGCGGCCTGGAGCGCAAGCCTCGTCTTCCCCGAACCGCCAGGCCCGGTTAGCGTGAGCAGCCGGATCTCGTCGGAGGCGAGCAGGTCGTGCACGTGCGCCAGCTCGTCGTCGCGCCCCAGAAACGGCGTGGCGGGGACCGGGAGATTCGTTCGGTAGAGGGTCTTCAGCGGCGGGAACTCGCCGTCCCCGAGCTGAAAGATCCGCTCCGGCGCGCTGAGGTCCTTGAGCCGGTGCTCGCCCAGGTCGCGCAGGCCGTCGTCCGAGAGCAGCGCGGCCACCGCGGCGGAGACCAGCACCTGCCCGCCATGGCCCGCGGCCGCGATCCGCGCGGCGCGGTGGACGTCCTCGCCCACGTAGCCCTCGCCGGTGAGCAGCGGCGTGCCGGTGTGGATGCCCATCCGCACCGGGATCGAGAGGCGCTCCTGGGCGTCGCGAGCCGCCGCGAGCGCGCCGGGTGCCGTCGGGAACGCGACGAAGAACGCGTCGCCCTGCGTGTCGACCTCGGCACCGTCCTGCCGCGCGCAGGCATCGCGCACGACCAGCCGGTGCTCGTCGAGCGCCGCCGCGTACCGCTCGGCGCCGAGCTCGTGCAGCAGCCTCGTCGAACCCTCGATGTCGGTGAAGAGGAAGGTAACCGTGCCGCGCGGTAGCTCGCGCACGCGTGAGAGCTCCCTAGCGACGCCGATGGCGAAGCCAGTGCGTCACTTCGCCGAGGATGATCACGCTGAGGAAGACGAGGCCGACGACCAGCATGGCCGTGATGACGTCCTTGCCCTCCTCGGCGGCGGTCTTCGCGAGCGGGAGCATCGGCGCGACTCTACCCGACCAGGGTCCCGTGTTTCTCGAGCGCCCGCTCTGCCTCCGGGCCCGGCTGCCACGTCAGCCGCGCGTCTTCGCCGCGGCCGAGCGTGGCCGCCGTGGCCGCCCACGCCTCACCGTCGCCCGGGAGCCCGTCTGCGCGCAGCTGGGCGCACAGCGAGATCAGCGCGGCGAGGTCGCTCACGGCCTCGACCGGCCCGGCGTGCGCGACGCGCACGAGGCCGTGCGCATACAGGTAATCGCCGAGGAGCAGGGCCGTGTCGGCGTCGGCCGACTCGAACAGGCGCGGGCGACCGTAGTGCAGCAGGTAGCCCTCGTAGATCGTCTCGAGGCCGAGCCCGAACCGCTCCTCGGCCAGCGGCGAGAAGACCGCCTCCCGCCGGGGATACGCGCGCAATGCGTCGCGCCACAGCCGGCTCTCCTGCGCGGCCTCACGCGCGATGGTCTCCCAGAGATCCGTCGCTACAGCCAACCTGCCAGCTCCTTCGTCCAGTAGCTTACGACGAGGTCGGCGCCTGCACGCTTGATCGCCGTGAGGGACTCGACGGCGGCTTGCCGCTCGTCGAGCCAGCCGCGCGCGCCCGCGGCCTTCAGCATCGCGTACTCGCCGGAGACGTTGTACGCGCCGACCGGGAGGTCGAAGCGCTCTCGCGCGGCACGGATCACGTCGAGGTTCGGAAGCGCCGGCTTCACGAGTAGCGCATCCGCGCCCTCGGCGACGTCGAGCTCGCACTCGCGCAGCGCCTCCCGCACGTTGGCCGGGTCCAGCTGGTAGCCGCGGCGGTCGCCGAACGCCGGCGTCGAGTCCGCCGCCTCGCGGAAGGGTCCGTAGAAGGCGCTCGCGTATTTCGCCGCGTAGGAGACGATCGGCGTCTCGCCGTGACCGTCCTCGTCGAGGGCTGTGCGGATCGCAGCGACACGGCCGTCCATCATGTCGCTCGGGCAAACGGCGTCCGCACCCGCGGCCGCGTGGCTCAGCGCGGTGCGCGCCAGGAGCTCGAGGGTCGCATCGTTGTCGACCTCCTCGCCGTCGAGCACACCACAGTGGCCGTGCGAGGTGTACTCGCAGAGGCAGACGTCCGTCAGCAGCACCAGACCCGGGCTCGACTCGCGCAGCGCTCGCAGCGCGCGCTGGATCACGCCGTCTTCGTCCCAGGCGCCAGAGCCCTCCGCGTCCTTCTCGTCCGGGATGCCGAACAGGATCACGGCGCGCACCCCGAGCCGCTCGGCGTCCGCCGCCTCAGTGACGAGGTCGTCGACGGAGACGCGGCCGAGCGCCGGCAGGTCCGGGTTCGGCTCCGTCAGGGGGCCGACGAAGAAGGGGAAGACGAAATCGTCGAGGTCGAGCCGGGTCTCGCGCACGAGCGCCCGCAGGCGGTCGCTCCGGCGCAGGCGCCTCAACCGCGTGGTCGGGAAGGCACTCACGGCGACAATCTACGCGCTTCAGGCCGGGCTACAACGCTGAAGATCC
>Ga0247786_1000122_pt1 | contig 10578 bp, 9 predicted proteins | sample UWRJS066202C4_FD_179917 | JGI IMG/M metagenome (GOLD analysis project Ga0247786, IMG submission 179917) | Soil microbial communities from Arlington Agricultural Research Station in Wisconsin, United States - UWRJ-S066-202C-4 | ecosystem: Environmental > Terrestrial > Soil > Agricultural land... | reverse complement strand
TTCGGCTTTCGCCTCCTGCCCGCGGTTGCCCGACTTCGACTGCGAGCCCCGCTTCGGTTCCGGCACCTTGGCGAAGTAGAGGGCGACTTCGGCGTCGGTCACCTCACCCTGGTCGCGGTCGAAGACGCCGAAGGGGTAGCGGTTCGGGCCCCGGTAGAAGACTTCGGCGGCCGGGTCGAGGACCAATCCTTCGAGCGGCGCGTCGGCCGCCTTCAGGACCTGGCGCAGGGTCCGCTTCCCGGCCGTCGGGAACTCGGACTTCGGCGGCGCCGGCCGGCTTTCGGCTCCGCTCGCCACAGCGGCGGTCGAGCCGTCGGTCCCGGAATCGTTCCCGCAGGCCGCCAGTGCGGCGCCGCTTGCGAGCAGGCAGAGCAGCGCTGGGAGCATGCGGGGGGCGCGCATCGGCGGCATGTTATGGAGAGATAGGGTGCCCGGGGTTCTCGACGAGAGGAGATGGAGATGGCGGAGCGAGCGGCACTGGTAACCGGAGCATCGAGCGGGATCGGCCTCGCGATCGCGCGGACGCTCGGCGAAGAGGGCTATGCGCTGACCGTCTCCGCCCGGCGCCCACAGAAGCTCGAGGAGGCCGCGGAAGGGCTGCGCGGCGAAGGCTTCGAGGTCGAGCCGATCCCGGCCAACATGGCCGAGGAGGACCACGTCGTCGCCATTTTCGCCGCCCACCGGCAGAAGTTCGGCCGCCTCGACGTGCTGGTCAACAACGCCGGCGTCGGGATCGGGGCGCCGATGGAGCAGATCCAGACCAAGCACCTCGACATGCAGCTCGCCGTCAACCTGCGGGCGCTGATCCTCGGCACCCGCGAGGGGCTGCCGATGCTGCGCGAGGCCGGGGCCGAGCACGGCAAGGCGCTGATCGTCAACACCGCATCGATCGCCGGCAAGGGCGGCCAGGCCTGGCTCTCGATCTACGCCGCGACCAAGGCGGCGGTGATCAACTTCACCCAGTCGACCCACCGCGAGGCCGGCGGCGGCGGGATCCAGTGCACGGCGCTGGCCCCCGGCTTCGTCGAGACGCCGATGACCGAGTTCGTCCAGGGCCAGATCCCGCCCGAGGAGATGATCCGTCCCGAGGACCTCGGCGAGGCGGTGCGGTTCCTGCTGCGGACCTCGCGCAACTGCCACGTGCCCGAGGTTGTGTTCACCAGGCCAGGCGAGGGCTTGGACACCCCCTGAGGTCGTTTACGGACCTTGGGCCCCTATAGGGGCCCCAACTTCGGAGACGATGGGGGGATGAGCGAGCGCTTGAGGATCCTCGTTGCGGCCTTCGGCGACGCCGGGCACGTCTTTCCGGCGATCGCGCTGGGGAAGGCGCTCGCCGCACGGGGGCACGAGGTCGTGATCGAGACCTGGGAGGAGCGGCGGGCGGCGGTCGAGGGCGCGGGGCTCGGGTTCGCCGCGGCGGAGGAATACCGGATGTTCCCGCCGCCGGATCCCGATTCCGAGGAGGGGCAGCACGCGGCCGAGGCGGCGCAGGCGTTGATGCCGCTGCTGGAGGACTTCCGCCCGCACGTCGTCGTCAGCGACATCCTCACGCTCGCCCCCACCCTGGCGGCGGAGCGGGCCGGGATCCCGCTGGCGACGCTGATCCCCCACATCTACCCCGTCGTCGAGCCGGGCCTCCCCTTCTTCGCGATCGGGCTGCGGCCGCCGCGGACGCGCCTGGGCCGCAGCATCTGGCGCTACGGCCACGACCGGGCGCTTCGGATCGGGCTCGAGCAGGGCAGGCGCGACCTCAACATTCAGCGCAACCGGCTCGATCTGCCGCCGATCGAGCGCTTCCACGGCGGCATCAGCCCCGACCTGGCGCTGGTCGCGACCTATCCGCAGCTCGAGTATCCGCGCTCCTGGCCGCCGGGCGTGGAGATCACCGGCCCGATGACCTTCGAGCTTCCGCATCCCGAGATCGAGCTGCCGCCGGGCGAGGATCCGCTCGTCCTCGTCGCCCCCAGCACCGCACACGACTCCGACAACCACCTGGTGCGGACCGCCCTGGCGGCGCTCGCGAGCGAGCCGGTGCGGGTGGTGGCGACGACCAACCGCGTCGCCCCCCAGGGCCCGATCGAGGTCCCCGCCAACGCCAGGCTGGTCGAATGGCTCAGCTACAGCCAGCTGATGCCCGCCGCCTCCCTCGTCGTCTCCCACGGCGGCCACGGCACCGTCGCCCGCGCCCTCGGCGCCGGCACCCCCGTCCTCGTCTGCCCGATCATCGGCGACATGAGCGAGACCGCCATGCGCGTCGCCTGGGCAGGAGCCGGACTGTCGCTCCCGTGGCGCCTGTGTCGGCCGGCGCCGCTGCGGTGGGCGGCGCGCCGCCTCCTTCACGAGCGGAGCTTCACGGTGAAGGCCGAGGAGATCGCGACCTGGGGGCGGGCGAACCACGGTGCCGCCCGAGGAGCCGAGCTCGTCGAGCGTCTGGCGCTGAAAAGTCTTGCCACCGCTTAAAAGCTCCGGGGGTGGGGCTCGAACCCACAACCTAGCGATTAACAGTCGCTCGCTCTTCCTGTTGAGCTACCCCGGATCGTGTATGCCAAATGAGCTACTCCGGATTGGCCTTCGGAACAGAATTTAGCGGCACCGCCGTGATCCCTGCCTCCACCTCTGCGTGGCAGTTGGCACAGAGCAGGATGCACTTGCGCGCCTCAGCCCGGCACCGCGCCAAAGATCGGGTCACGCCGGTGTAACCGAGATGGAACTCCTTCGTGCGAGGATCGAGATGGTGGAACTGGAGTGCGCGCTGACACCGATGGTATCCGCAGATGACACACTTGCCGCCAGCCTCCGCAACCAGCTTGCTCTTGATAGTTCGCCGGCGACGACCCACCCTTTCGAGCCGACACCGTTTGCATCGGTAATAACCCCGACCCTCCAGCACGAACGACGTCTTCCCATGCCTACGGCACTCGAGGGTTGCTTCACGCGTTCCGCCATCGGGAGCGTTGTGCCGGTGAGTAATGGCCTTGAGTTCATACCGCTTCATCCAGTGTCGAATCGTGGCCAGGCTCCGATCCAGTTCCTTTGCGATTTCGCGCAGGGACATTTCGAGGCGAAGAAGCCGTTCGAGTTCGTCCTTCGAGGGAGACCCCTTGGCCGCATGCCTCTCTGCCCGGGCCGCCTCCAGCCCGTACTTCTTCAGCCAGTGGGCGACCGTCGATTCGTGTTTGCCGACCTGCTGGCCGATGGCTTCGAGGGACATTCCCTCTGCCAAGCACTCTTCGAGGAACTCCTTCTCCATGGCTGCATCTTCTCAAATGATGCAGACAGAAAAATGCGGATGGAGTTGTCTCAGACGCTCCCCGCGGGCCGCTCCGCGTGGGCGATTCGTTGGACCAGGGCGGCGCGTTCGCGGCTGAGGGCGGCACGGCGCTCGTAGTCGCCGCGTTCGCCGGCGGCGGCGATCTCGCCCTCGAGGCGGCGCTGCTCGAGCAGGAGGAAGTTCAGCTCCATCGCTTCGTGGGAGGCGGGCTCCTCGCGGGACATGATCACCAGTTCGGCGATCAGGCCGGCGAGCTCGGAGTCGTCGTGCGGGAGGTTCGAAGCGGGGTCCTCGGGGTGCTCGCGCAGCCAGGTGGCGGCGCGCAGGCCGGTCGGGGAGAGATGGGCCTCGGTCAGGCGCGCCAGGTACTCCCTGCCCTCGCTCGGGATCGCGATGCACATCGCCAGCAGCGCCCGCTCGCGCCGCTCGCGCGAGGTCAGCTCCCCCTGCCGGCGCGGTGGGGGGGCGGCCGCCGAGCGCTGCGGAGCCGGCTTGGAGGTCTGCTGGTCGCGGCCGCCGCTGGCCGGGGTCGCCGCGACAACCCTGCCCATCACCATCGCCGGATCGAGGTCGAGCCGCTCGGCGACGCGACGGACGAGGTCTTCCCGCCCCGCCGTCTCCCCCATCCCCGCCAGGACGGGGGCCACCTCGGCCAGGGCCCGGTCGCGCTCGACCGGCGAGGCGACGTCGGTGCGGCTGAGCACCAGCCCCACCTGGAAGGCGGTCAGCTCCTCGGCCTCCTCGAGCAGGGCCCGGAAGCGCTCGGCGCCCTCCGCCGCGGCCATCATCTCCGCCGGGTCCTCCCCCGCCGGCATCGCCGCCACCCGCAGCCGCATCCTCCTCCCGGCGGCGACCCGCTGCGCCCGCAGCATCGCCTCCTGCCCGGCCGCGTCGGCGTCGAGGGCGAGGACGACCTCGTCGACCATCCCCGAGAGCGCCGCCACCTGATCGTCGGTGATCGCGGTCCCCATCACCCCTACGGCCTCCTCGATCCCCACCTGGTGCAGGGCGAGGACGTCGGTGTAGCCCTCGACGACGACGGCACGGCCCGCCTTGGCGATCGCCGCTTTGCCCTGGTCGACGCCGTAGAGGATCTGGCTCTTGTGGAAGAACTCGGTCTCAGCGGTGTTGACGTACTTGGCGCCCTGGTCCTCTCGCATCGCCCGGCCGCCGAAGCCCAGAACCCGGCCGCGGCGGTCGCGGATCGGGAACATGATCCGCTCGCGGAAACGGTCGTAGTCGCCGCCGCTGCGCCCGCGCTGGACGAGCCCGACCCCGCGCAGCTCCTCGACGCTGAACCCGGCCCGCTGCCCGCGGACGAGCAGCTTGTCCCAGGCGCTGGGCGCGTAGCCGACACCGAAGCTCCGCAGCACCTCCTCCCCCAGCCCTCGGCGCGCGAGGTAGTCGCGGGCCTTGCCGGCCTCCTCGGACTCCCAGAGGTAGCTGGAGTAGAAGGCGGCGGCGCGGTCGAGCAGCTGCTCCAGGCGGCGGCGGCGCTGGCGTTTGGCCTCCGCCCGCGGGTCCTCCTGCTCGCGCTCCAGCTCGACCCCGTAGCGGTCGGCCAGCAGCTCCACCGCCTCGGCGAAATTGAGCCCGTCCTTCTCCTCGACGAACTTGATCACGTCGCCGCCGACCCCGCAGCCGAAGCAGTGGTAGAGCTTTTCGGTCGGCTCGACCGAGAAGGAGGGCGTGCGCTCGTCGTGGAACGGGCAGAGGCCCACGTAGCGCGCCCCCTGCCGGCGCAGGTCGGTGTGGGCGGAGATCACCTCGACGATGTCCGCCGCCTGCTTCACCCGATCGACGCTGTCGTTGGAGATCAGCGCCATCAGAAGCGGGCCTCTTCGGGCACGGTCAGCTCGGTGAACTTGGCGATGCAGAAGCGGTCGGTCATCCCGGCGATGTAGTCGGCGACCCGCTGGCAGTCGCTCGCCTCCGGGTTCCAGCTTGGGATCTCGGCCGGGTTGGCGAGGTAGTGCTCGAAGAGTCCGTGCATGGTCCGCTGGACGCGAGCGTGCTCGCTGCGCGCCTCCGGCCCCAGGTAGACGCGGTCGAACATGAACTTGCGCAGGCGCAGCATCGCCTGGCCCACCTCGCGTCCCTGCCGGATCTCCTCCCCTCCCTCGGAGTGGTCGACGATGTCGCGGACGAGCGTGTCGATCCGCTGCGAACCGGTCGGTCCGAGCAGCTCGATCTCCGCCGCCGGCAGGTCCTCGGGCCGCAGGATCCCCGCCCGCAGGGCGTCGTCGATGTCGTGGTTGATGTAGGCGACGCGGTCGACCAGCTTGACGATCTGGCCCTCGAGCGTGGCCGGCTTGCGGGAGCCGGTGTGGTTGAGGATGCCGTCGCGCACCTGTTCGGTGAGGTTGAGTCCTTCGCCCTCGCGCTCGAGCACGTCGACCACCCGCAGCGAGTGCTCGTTGTGGCGGAAGCCGCCGCCGCAGGCGCTCCGCAGCGCCGCGTCGAGCGTCTCCTCGCCGGCATGGCCGAAGGGCGGGTGGCCGAGGTCGTGGCCGAGCCCGATCGCCTCGGTCAGGTCCTCGTTCAGCCGCAGCGCCCGGGCCACCGTGCGGGCGATCCCGCAGGCCTCGAGCGTGTGGGTGAGCCGGGTGCGGTAGTGGTCGCCCTCGGGGGCGACGAAGACCTGGGTCTTGTGCTTCAGCCGCCGGAACGACTTCGAGTGGACGATCCGGTCGCGGTCGCGCTGGAACGGCGTCCGCAGCGGACTGTCCGCCTCCTCGCGCTGCCGTCGCGCCGGATAGGACCGGGTCGCCTGCGGCGAGAGGAACTCCTCCTCCATCGTGACGATGCGGTCCTCAAAGGTGGCGGCGGCGGGCACGTGCCGATGATACGTCGGCGCTGGCAGGCGACGGGGAGGGCCTCCCCGGACAACAGCGGGGAGGGTCCGGGGACGCCCTCCCCGTCGCCTAGGCCGCGGCGCGGAGTTGGACGTGCGCGTGGTGCTCGAGCGTTTCATTGACTGCCCGCTCGACCAGGCGCAGGGCTCGGGGATCAGCCTCGGGTGCCTCGCTGAGGGGGTTGGCCAGGCCTCCGACCATGAATCGGTGGGCTTCCTCGTCTAGGGGGAAGGAGCCTGCTTCACAGCTGCCGCAGACGACGCCGCCGGCGGCACCGGAGAAGCCGGCGAGGTGGTCGGCCTCGCCGCAGTGGGCGCACGAAGCCAGCTCGGGGGCGAAGCCGGCTACTAGGGCCAACTTCAGCCGGAAGGCGAGGGCGGTCTCTAGAGATGCCGCGCGCGGTGCTGCGGGGTCGTCGAGGAGGGAGAGGTAGCGGCAGAGGAGGTTGTAGGCGGGTGGGTTGGGCTCGGCTGAGTCGAGCAGGCGCAGGAACGCGTCGCAGGCGCGGGCGGCGGCGGTGAGGGCGGCGCCGGAGCTGCGCAGCCGCGGGTAGCCGTCGACGGTGGTGGCGCTGGTCACCGTCATCAGATCGCTGCGGCCTTCGTGGAGGACGAGGTCGAGGCGGAAGAACGGCTCCAGGCGGCCGCCGAAGCGGGATCGGGGCTTGCGCGCCCCCTTGGCGATCGCCCCGATCCGGCCGCGGCTCTTCGAGTAGAGGTGGAGGATGCGGTCAGCCTCGCCGTAGCGAATGCTGCGCAGCACAACCGCCTCCGTCTTGACCGTAGCTCCGGCCACGAAACCAAAGATGAACGACGGACCGGACGGAACCTAGGAGCGGGAGCGGCGCCTTCTCGGTTTGCGCCGCAGCCGCACCTGACAACCGGGGCAGAAGTAGGTCGAGCGGCCGCCGACAATGATGCGGGTGATCATCCCCCCGCAGCGCGGGCAGTCCTCGCCCTCGCGGGTGTGGACGAGGAACTCGTCCTGCATCCCCCCTTTCTCGCCGCGGGCGTCGCGGTAGTCGTCGATCGAGGAGCCGCCGGCGTCGATCCCGGCCTCCAGAGCGGCGACGACGGCGTCGCGCAGCGCCTCGATGTGCTCGGGCTTCATCGAGCCGGCGGGCGAGAGCGGGTGCAGCGCGGCCCGGAACAGGGCCTCGTCGGCGTAGATGTTGCCGACCCCCGCGACCCCGGACTGGTCGAGCAGGAACGACTTCAGCGGCGCCTTCCGCCCCGCCGCCATCTCGCCCAGGGCCTGCGGCGTGAACTCCGGCGAGAAGGGCTCGAGGCCGAGCTTGGCGAAGCGCGTCTCCAGCTGATGGTCCTCGAGCAGGAAGGCCTCGCCGAAGCGGCGCGGGTCGGTGAACCAGAGCTCACGGCCGTCGTCGAGGACGAAGCGCGCCCGCAGGTGCCGCTCCTCGGTCGAGCGCTCGCTCTCGTAGAGGCGCCGCCCCTCGGAGGGATCGAGCATCTCCTCCCCCTCGCGGAGGATCAGGTTCCCGGTCATCCGCAGGTGCATGACCAAGGTCCGCTCGCGGTCGAGGCCCATGAGGATGTACTTGCCGCGCCGGCCCAGCCGCTCGATCGTGCTGCCGCTCACCGCCGCCTCCAGCTTCCGCGGGGGCACCGGGCGCGACCAGCGCTCGTCCAGCACCTCCAGCCGCTCGATCTCGTGCCCCTTGATCTCCGGCTCCAGCTGCCGGACGACGGTCTCCACCTCCGGCAGCTCGGGCATGGCTGAGTTCTACTTCATGCCGGCGTTCGTCCTTTCCTAGGCATATGCCCGGAAAAGGACGAACGCCAAATCAGTTGCTGGCGCGGGGGTGGGCGGAGAAGTAGACCTCCTTGAGGCGGTCGCCCGAGAGGTGCGTGTACATCTGGGTGGTCGAGATGTCGGCGTGGCCGAGCATCTCCTGCACGGCGCGGAGGTCGCAGCCGCCTGCCAGCAGGTGGGTGGCGAAGCTGTGGCGCAGCGTGTGCGGGCTCATCTTCCCGGCGAGGCCGGCGTCGCGGGCATGGCGTTGGACGATCTTGTAGAGGCCCTGGCGGGTCAGCGGGCCGCCGCGGAAGTTGACGAAGAGCTTCGCCTCGTGGCGGTCGCCGACCAGCTTCGAGCGGCCCCCGCGCAGGTAGCCGTTGATCGCCGCGATCGCCTGGCGGCCGAGCGGCACCAGCCGCTCCTTCGAGCCCTTGCCTCGCGCGCGCAGGAAGCCCTCGCGCAGGTCGACGTCCCCCAGCTCGAGCCCGATCGTCTCCGAAGCCCGCAGCCCGCAGGCGTACATCACCTCCAGCAGCGCCCGGTCGCGCAGCGCCGTCGGCTCGCTCCCCTTCGGTGAGGCGAGCAGCTTCTGCACCTCGGAGTAGTTGAGGACGTGCGGCAGCTTCTTCGAGCGGCGCGGCGCGCTCAGCGCCGCCGTCGGGTCGTCGCCGATCAGCTCGTCGCGGCGCAGGTGCTTGTAGAAGGAGCGCAGGCAGGCCGCCTTGCGGTGGATCGTCGCCGCCGAGCAGGCCGGCCGCCCCTCCCCCGTCGCCAGCTCGGCGAGGAAGTCGGCGACGTCGGCTCCGCTGGCCTCCAGCGCGTCGCACTCGTGGGCGGAGAGGTACTCGCCGTACTGGAAGAGGTCGGTGCGGTAGGCGTTGAGCGTGTTCCGCGAGAGGCCCCGCTCCAGCTCCAGGTAGGAGAGGAAGTCGAGGACGAGGGACTCGAAGCGGGCGTCGGCGCCGGGTTTCGCCGCGGCGGCGGGAGCTTGCGGCTTGATCGCGGTCGCCATGACCGCGGGATTCTCGCCGCGGCGTTACAACCCTTGGCCCGCAACGGACCGTGCGAGCACGGCACCGGCTGCGAGGGGCGCGGCGAAGAAGAGCGGGTCTTCGGAGAGGCTGCGTCCCATCGTCGTCGTCGGCAGGCCCGAGGTCCCATAGCCGTCGAGGTCGGCCGGAGCCGCGAGCAGCCGATGGCCCAGCGGCTCGAGCGCCGAAGCGATCTCCGGCTCCCCCTCCGGCACCGCGACCTCGACCGGCGCCAGCAGCAGGTCGAGGACGGCACGGGTGTGGTGGCTGAGGCCGAGATGGCGCTTGCGCGGGTCGGCACCGGAGAGGCGGGGTGAGACAAGCGTCCGAAGATCGAGCGAGAGCGCCGCATGGGAGCTGTCCAGGGCGACCATCCCGCCGTGGCCATAGGCGGTCTCCGAGCCGATGATGCCGGGGCCCGGCCCGACGAGGACCGCGTCCCATCCGAGCGTGAAAGCGGCGTCGAGGGCGCCGACGGTGCTGAGGGCCTCGAGCTCGCCACCGTAGGCGGGAGCGGCGGTGATGTGGCCGGCGAGGAGACCTCGCTCCCGCAGCTGCCTGACGTCGCGGGAGAAGGACCCCGGCAGCGCTCCGCCCCCGGTCTGCACGTATCCCACCCGCAGTCCAGGCGCAGCCTGCGCCAGCGCCCAGGCCGCCGGCGCCAGGTGTCCGTGGAGAGGCAAGACGAGGACAGGTGCAGAAGGTCGAGGTTTCGAATCCCTTCGCTCCACCGGCTCGACCGGGTGCTGGAGCGAGCTGTAGTTGAGCTTCATCACGTGGGGCCCGTCCACGCCGCCCCCCTGGAGACCCCGGGTGAGGTTGACGTGGACGACGTCGAAGCCGCCGGAGCCGAGCTTCAGGTCGAGAGCGGCGACGTTGACGACTACCTCGTCGCCCTCGCGCATCTCCCCCAGCAGCGCCTCGTCGGCCCAGGCGCGCCTGCGCTCCCCCCCGACCTCGACCTCGAGCGGATCGGTCCTGACGACGCGGCCGCGGCGCAGCTTCAGGCGGCCCGCCACTAGGAGGCCGCCGGCGCGGCCGCCCTGACAATGCCCTCGCAGACCTCGAGCATCTTGTCCAGGCTGCGGGCCGGGACCATCTCCTCGGAGGTGTGAACCGAGTCGGTGCCGTTGGAGAGGAGGACGCAGTCGAAGCCGTCGCGGCGGAAGACGTTGGCGTCGCTGCCGCCGCCGATCGCGACCCGCTGCGGCTCCAGCCCGGCCCCGCGCAGCCCCTCCTCGGCCAGGGCCAGAGCGGCCGAGTCCTTCGGCACCTGGTAGCCGCGGAACAGCTCTTCGATCCGCACGTCGACGTCGCAGCCGTGCTCGCTGGCGCCCCAGGCGCAGGCATCGGCGATCCTGCCCGCCACCTCCGCCGCCCGCTCGGGGTCGAGGCTGCGGGCCTCGGCGTGGATCGCGCAGTGGCCGGGGACGACGTTGCCGGAGGTGCCGCCGCGGATCAGGCCGACGTTCGCGGTCGTCTCCTCGTCGAGGCGCCCGATCTCCATCCGCGCGATCGCCGTCGCCGCGGCCGCGATCGCGTTGCTCCCCTCCTCGGGCTTGATCCCGGCGTGGGCCTCGACGCCGATGAAGTCGGCGAGGATCTTCTGCTGGGTCGGGGTGGAGACGATCACCTCGCCGACCGGGCCGGCGTGGTCGAGGAC
>Ga0247786_1000121_pt1 | contig 10582 bp, 8 predicted proteins | sample UWRJS066202C4_FD_179917 | JGI IMG/M metagenome (GOLD analysis project Ga0247786, IMG submission 179917) | Soil microbial communities from Arlington Agricultural Research Station in Wisconsin, United States - UWRJ-S066-202C-4 | ecosystem: Environmental > Terrestrial > Soil > Agricultural land... | reverse complement strand
CGCCGGCTTCCCGATCCTGCCGACCCGACCTCGCAGCTCCGCTGCGGCCCCCACGACCGCTCCCACGTCGTCGCCGCCTACGACCTGCTGCTGCGCGAGGAGCACTTCGCCCGCTCGGTCGTCCCCGACCTGATCCTGCGCCTCGGCGAGATGCCGACCAGCAAGCCGCTGCGCGCCTGGATCGAGGCCAGCGGGGCCGAGGAGATCGTGGTCGACCCCTACGGCGGCTGGAACGAGCCGACCAACCGCGCGGCGGCGATCCTCCGCGCCGACCCGACCGAGCTGGCCTCCGGCTGGGCGGCACGGGTCGAAGGGCTGGAGGGACGGGAGCGACCGCTGCCGGAGCGGTGGACCGACGCGGAGCACGCGGCGCAGGCGGCGCTGGAGGAGGCGCTCGGCGGCGCCGAGATCTCCGAGCCGGCCCTCCACCGCGCCCTCGGTGCCGCCCACCACGACGGCGACCTCGTCTACACCAGCTCGAGCATGCCGATCCGCGACCAGGAGGCCTTCGTCGCCGCCGGGGAGGCCGACGTCCACTTCCTCTCCAACCGCGGCGCCAACGGGATCGACGGCCTGATCTCCTCCGGCATCGGCGCCGCCCAGGCCAGCGATCGCCCAACCACGATCGTCGCCGGCGACCTCGGCCTCCTCCACGACATCGGCGGCCTCGCCGCCCTGCGCGACGTCGATACCCCGGTCCGGATCGTCGTCATCGACAACGACGGCGGCGGCATCTTCCACTTCCTCCCGCAGGAGTCGGCCCTGGACGGCAACGAGTTCGAGGCAATGCTCGGCACCCCGCGCGGGGTCGACGTGGCCAAGGCCGCTGCCCTCTTCGACCTGCCCCACCGGCGCCTTGAGTCGCTCGCCGACTTACCAGCCGCCCTCGCCGCAGGTACCGGACTTATCGAGGTCAGCACCGACCGCCACGCCAACGTCGAAGCGCATCGCGAGCTCACCCGCTGCGTCCACGACGCGCTCCCGCGCTAGCAGGCGATCGGCCCAGCCTCGCGGCCGGGCCCCGGCTGCCAGGTGGCGCCGAAGAGGCTCACCTTCGGCACCGAAAGCACTTGGGTCCTGCAGCTGCCGTCGGCGTTGATCTCCATGATCGAATCCCCTGCCCCGAGGAGAGCGTCTTCGCCAAGGGCCGCGGTGATCAAGGTGTAGGCGATTCGTTGCCCGGACGGGTCCCAGCTCGGCAGCAGCTCTAGGTTCCGCGTGCGGGTCAGCTTGGTCAGCCCCGAGCCATCGGCAGCGGCGATGGCAAGCTCGGTCGGCGAAAACGTCAACCTTTCGCCCCCTCGCTCGATCGTTCTCGGTTTTCCGAGCGTGATCAAGGCCAGTCGCGTTCCATCCGGGGAGAAGACCGGCTCGCCGGCGTTCCGCGCCAGGACGGTTTCCCCGGAGCCGTCGAGCCGAATCGCCACCGCGGAACGGCGATCCCGTCGTTCACGGGAGATCGCCAGCGTCGAGCCGTCGGGGCTGAACGAGGAAGGAAACATGAAGAGCCGATTCCGCCAAGGAGTCAGCTGCCGCACCGTTCCGCGACCGATATCCAGGATCCAAATCGAGACGCTGCGGAAAACGGTGACTTCTCCCCTGCGAGGCCGCCGCGCCTCTCGCTCGCGCTCACGGGTGAAGGCGAGCATCCGCCCGTCGGGTGAGATCACGGCGCCCACTGCGTCCCGCGTCCCGGGAAGCCTGGTGATCTCGGTCCCGTCGGCAGCGGCGGTGTAGAGGTCGAGGCGGGCCTTCCTCCCAGCCTGTTCGAATCCCGTAAAGGCCACCCGCGTTCCATCTGCCGACCAGCTCGGCGGGCTGAAAGGGAGAGGGAGCAACCGGCTGCTGAGCTTGCCGCCGACGATCACCCGTCGGTCGCCTCCGCCGGGATCAGTGCTGATCAACCTGAACCCGGCGTCCCCCGCCTCCATGAAGGTCAGCCGTGGACCGGTCGGGACCTCAGCCGCGGCGCTGCCAGAACCGAGCGCCATGCAGCCGCACGCGAGAAGCACCCCTGCCAGGAGTCGGATCACGCAGGGAAGTCTGCACTACTCGGCGAGAAACGGCATCAACGCGCCGAGCTTCACCTCGGTCTCGGCCAGCTCGGAGGCCGGGTCCGACCCTGCAACCACGCCGACGCCGGCGAAGAGGTGGGCCTCGCGGTCGCGGAGAAGGGCGCTGCGGAGGGCGACGCAGAATTCGCCGTCCTCGGTCGCGTCCATCCAGCCGACCGGGGCGGCGTACCAGCCGCGGTCCATGCCCTCGAGCTCGGCGATCGCCGCCGCGGCGGCCGGCCAGGGCTCGCCGCCGACGGCAGGGGTCGGATGCAGGAGCCCGGCCAGCTCCAGCGCCGAGTGGGGCTCGGCCAGCTGGGCGATCACCGGCGTTGCCAGGTGCTGGATGTTCGCCACCCTGACGATCTCCGGCTCGGCCGCGGCCTCGACCCAGACCGCGTGCGGGCGCAGGGCGCGGACGATCCGCTCGGCGACGATCCGCTGCTCGCGGCGGTCCTTGTCGCTGCGCAGCAGCTGCTCGCCCAGGTGGTCGTCGACCGCGGGGTCGGAGCTGCGGCGGGTCGAGCCGGCGAGGGCGACCGTGGAGACGCTGGCGCCGGAGCGGCGGATCAGCAGCTCGGGGCTGGCGCCGACGAAGGCGGCCTCGGGCGTGCCGCAGCAGAAGCAGAAGCAGGCCGGGAACTGCTCCCGCATGGCGCCGAAGACCGCGGCCGGGTCGTGGGCGGCGCCGGCGCTGACGATCACCTCGCGGGCCAGCACGACCTTGCTCATCTCGCCCTCGGCGATCCGGGATGTGGCGCCCTCGACGGCGGCTTCGAACTCGCGCGGCGGGCGGGCGCTGCGGATGTCGGGGTGGGCGGTCGGGTGCGGGTCGAGCAGGGGCAGCGACGCGTCGGTGCGGAGCGAGGCGAGGCGGGACCCCAGCCTCTCCCCCAGCCGCTCGACGTCCTCGCCAGGGCGCACGACCCCGTTGACGGTGAGGAAGGCACGCCCGCCGCTGCGGCAGAGCGATAGCTCGGGCAGGACCAGCGAGGCCGGCGCCAGCGAGGACCAGGTGGGCGTCGACCCGCCGTCGGGGTCGAAGGCGAAGCCGCCGAGCCAGACCGGACCGGCGCCCGCCGGCAGCCCCCGCGGCTCGTCGAAGACGGCGCCGGCGCCGATCCGCAGGCACTCCTCGGCGACGTGGTCGAACCGCCCGCCTCCCCGCGAGCTCGCCTCGTGCGCGACCCCGAGCCCGGCGAGCGCGAACTTGCGGTCGGGCTGCTCCCAGCAGAACCAGCGGTCCGAAGCCAGCCGCGAGGCAAAGAAGGCCGCGCAGGGATCGCCGGCCTCAACCTCGCGGGTGACGCTTACGAGGGTGCGCCGTCCCCGTTCGGCCGCCTTCTCAAGCCCCGACACCAGTCGGGCTGAATATGACGAGGTCCAGAGGTCGGCAGGCAAGGACGCAAGGAGCCGGAGTAGCAGCGCTACTTCGGCGACTGAGGACGCCGCCTGCCGGCGTCTGGGGCCGTCATCTTCAGTCCGAACCGCGGCCGATGGCTATCTCGCCAGTGCGGACCATTTCGACGAGGCCATGCGGGCGGACCATCCGCTCGAAGGCCTCGATCTTGTCGGCGGAGCCGGTCACCTCGATCGTCATCGTCCGCCGCGCCACATCGACGATCTTCGCCCGGAAGATCTCCGCGAACTGGATGATCTCGGCCCGGTTCTCGACTGCCGAGGAGACCTTGAAGAGGGCCATCTCGCGGGCGACCGTCTCCTCCGGCTCCATGTCGCGGATCTTCAGCACGTTGACGAGCTTGTGCAGCTGCTTGGTCACCTGGTCGATCGGGTGGACGGCGCCGTCCAGGGTCAGGGTGACGCGGGAGATGCTGGGGTCGTCGGTCGGGCCGACGGCGAGGGTGTCGATGTTGAAGCCGCGGCGGGAGAAGAGCCCGGCGACGCGCGCCAGCACCCCCGGCTTGTTCTCGACCAGGATCGAGAGGATGTGCTTGCGGCCGCTGAGCTGTCCGGCGACGTGCAGGTCCTCGAGCTTGACGACCTGAGGAGTCCCCGCCTCCATCAGCTCACCACTCCTCGCGGTGCCTCGACCATGTCGCGGGCGGCGTTGCCCGGCGGGATCATCGGATAGCAGTTCTCTTCGCGGGCGACGCGGACGTCCATCAGGACCGGGCCGTCGTGCTCCAGGGCCGCGGTCATCTGCTCCTCGAGGTCGGCGGAGTTGTCGCAGCGCATCCCTTTGGCGCCGAAGGCCTCGGCCAGCTTCACCCAGTCGGGGCTCGAGCCCATGTCGACGGAGCTGTAGCGGCGGTCCCAGAACAGCTCCTGCCACTGGCGGACCATGCCCATGTAGCCGTTGTTCATGAGGAAGACCTTGACCGGGATCTGCTCGGTCACGCAGGTGGCGAACTCCTGCACGTTCATGATCAGACTGCCATCGCCGGCGACGCAGACGACCTCCTCGTCCGGGCAGGCGACCTTGGCGCCGATCGCGCTCGGCAGGCCGAAGCCCATCGTCCCCAGGCCGCCGGAGTTGATCCAGCGGCGGGGCTTGTCGAAGCCGTAGTACTGGGCGGTCCACATCTGGTGCTGGCCAACGTCGGAGGTGACGATCGCGTCGCCCTGGCTGGCCCGGTGCAGCGCCTCGATCATGAACTGCGGCTTGATCTCGCCGTCCTTGCCGGCGTCGTAGTAGAGCGGGTGCGCCTCTTTCCAGCCGTTCAGCGTGTTCCACCACTCGTCGAGGCGGCTGGAGTCGGTCTGCAGCGCCCGGTACTCGCGGGTCAGCTTCGGCAGCACCTGCTTGACGTCGCCGACGATCGGGATGTGGGCGCCGACGTTCTTCGAGATCTCGGCCGGATCGATGTCGATGTGGATGACCTTGGCGTGCGGAGCGAACTCGCTCAGCTTGCCGGTGATGCGGTCGTCGAACCGGGCGCCGATGGCGACGATCAGGTCGGCCCGGTCCATCGCCCAGTTGGCGGCGACGGTGCCGTGCATGCCGAGCATCCCGAGGAAGCGGTCGCTGGAGGCCGGGAAGGCGCCGAGGCCCATCAGGGTCGAGGTGACCGGGAAGCGGTCGGAGTCGGCGAGCTCCCGCAGCTCCTCGGAGGCGTTGGCGTTGATGACGCCGCCGCCGGTGTAGAAGATCGGCCGCCGGGCGCTCGCCAGCGCTTTCGCGGCGATCCGGATCTGCTTGATGTTGCCCTCGGTCGAGGGCTTGTAGCCGGGCAGCTCGACCGGCTCGGTGCGCGGCAGGTAGTCGATGTCGGCGCGCGAGAGGTCCTGCGGGATGTCCAGCAGCACCGGCCCGGGGCGCCCGGTCGAGGCGACGTGGAAGGCCTCGTGGACGTACTCGGGGATCTGGCGCGGATCGGTGACGGCGAAGGAGTGCTTGACGAAGGGCATCGTCGCGCCGAGGATGTCGGCCTCCTGGAAGCCGTCGGTGCCGATCAGCTCGGTGCGGACCTGGCCGGTGATGAAGACCGTCGGGGTCGAGTCCATCATCGCGTCGGCGATCGCGGTGACGAGGTTGGTGGCGCCGGGGCCGGAGGTGGCGAAGGCGACGCCGACCCGGCCGGAGGCTTACGCGTACCACTCAGAGGCGTGGCCCCCGCCCTGCTCGTGGCGGACCTGGACGTGGCGGAAGTCCGCGTCGTAGAGCGCATCGTAGGTCGGCAGGTTGGCCCCGCCGGGGATCCCGACGACGTCCTTGACGCCCTCGGCCTTGAGGGATTCCATCAACGTGTCAGCAGCCCGCATAGGAACTGGCGATGGTAGCAGCGGGCCTAAGCCTGGCCTGCAGGCGATTTGGCGGGGTTCCAGCGGGTCTGCGGGTCGATCGCGGTCTCGATCACGCGGCCTTTGTGGCGCTCGATCGCGTGGATGATCGACTCGACCAGCTCCTCGCCGAGGAGGGTCGGCTGCAGGCCGAGGTCGAGCAGCTTGGTGTGGATCGCGTTGTAGTAGTGCTCTTCCTTCTCGACCCGCGGGTTCTCGTAGTGCTGGATCTCGACGCTGTAGCCGAGATGCTCGCCGGACTCCTTGACCAACCCGGCCAACTCGAGCACTGAAAACTGCTCGGTGAACTGGTTGAAGACGCGGAACTCGCCGGGCTCGGCCGGGTTCAGCGCCGCCAGTTCGACGCAGGCGAGGGTGTCGCGGATGTTGAGGAAGCCGCGGGTTTGGCGGCCGGCGCCGTAGACGGTCAGCGGGTGGCCGATCACGGCCTGGACGCAGAAACGGTTGAGCACCGTGCCGAAGAGCTCGTCGTAGTCGAAGCGGGTGACGAGGCGCTCGTCGCGGGCGGTCTCCTCGGTCTCGACGCCGTAGACGACCCCCTGGTTGAGGTCGGTCGCGCGGAGGCCCCAGGTGCGGCAGGCGAAGTGGATGTTGGTCGAGTCGTGAACCTTGGAGCAGTGGTAGAGCGAGCCCGGCAGCTTCGGATACGGCAGCGTGTCCTTGCGGCCCTTGTGCTCGATCTCGATGTAGCCCTCCTCGATGTCGATCTCGGGTTGGCCGTACTCGCCCATCGTCCCGAGCTTGACCAGGTGCGCGTCGGGGACGTGGTCGCGCATCGCGAAGAGCAGGTTGAGATTGCCGATCACGTTCGCGTGCTGGGTTTCGACCGCGCGCTCGCGCGAGAGCATCGAGAACGGCGCCGAGGCCTGCTGGCCGTAGTGGACGACGACCTCGGGCCTGGTCTCGGCGACGACCTCGTCGAGGAACTCGCCGTCCTCGACGGCGCCGACGTAGCTGCGGATCTGCTCGCCGGAGACCTCGCGCCAGGCGGCGATCCGCTCGTCCAGTTCCCCGATCGGGGTCAGCGAGGCGGTGCCGTGTTCGGTGTGCCAGCGGCGGCGGGAGAAGTTGTCGACGACGGAGACTTCGTGGCCGCGGGCCGAGAAGCGGAGCGCAGTCGGCCAGCCCAGGTAGCCGTCGCCCCCGAGGATGAGGATTCGCATGAGGGCGGCACTTTAGACGCTCGGGCGGCGCGCGGGACCGACAGCCGACCAGACGTCCTAGTTGAATCCGGGCGATGGAAAGTGGACTGGCGGCGCGCAACGGCGGCCGCATCGGGCTCGCGGCGCTGGTCGCGGTCCTGCTGCTGGGGCTGGGCCTGCGGGTCGGCGAAGCCTGGGACGGCCGGGCACCGGTCTACGACGCCAAGGCGTACGCGACGATCACGAAGAACCTGAGCGAAGGCGAGGGCTTCACGGTCGGGCCTGTAGCGACGCAGCCATCGAGCAACTACTCCCCCGGCCTGCCGCTGTTCGTGGCGGGGCTGTACGAGGCGACGGGTGGAGTGCACGAAAGATTGGCGCGACTGGTGCTGGCGGTGATCGGGACGCTGTCGGTGCTGTTCGCCTACTTGATCGGGAGGCGGCTGCTGGTGGGCCGGTCGCCGCACCGACCCGGTTCAAGTGAGGTCGGCGCGGCGACCGCCCCACCAGCGGAAGTGGTGAAAAATCCACCGCAGGCGGTGGAAAATTCACCAAGGGCGATCTGGCCTGCGCTGGTTGGGGCGCTGGCGGTGGCGGTCTATCCGGCGCTGCTCGAGTACCAGGGGATGCTGATGAGCGAGCCGCTGGCGGCGACGCTGCTGTCGGGCGGGGTGCTGGCGGCGCTTGGGGCTTGGGACGGCGGCTGGACGCGGTGGGTTCTGCCAGGCGCCCTGTTCGGGGCGCTGGCGCTGGTGCGGCCGGAGTACCTCGGGGTGGCGCTGCTGGTCGCAATCGTGATCGCGGTTCGGGAGTTGCCGCGCGGTTGGCGCCGCTCCCTCCTACCTGCTGCTGTTTTTCTCCTTACCGCCCTGGTCGTCATCGCCCCCTGGACGATCCGCAACGCGGCGGCCCTCGACCGCTTCGTGCCGATCTCCACCGGCGGCGGCCAAGTCCTGTTCGCCGGCACCTACCTGCCATCGGACGGGGACCCGGAAAAGGTCGGTGCCGAAGTTCTAGCCGAACATCCCGACCTCTTCTCGCCACAGGACGCGCAGCGGCTGCGCCTGGAGCAGATACTCGCCCGGCTGGCCGCTCAGGAACACCCAGGCATGGAAACCGACCGGGCGCTCTCGAAGATGGGTAAGGAGCAGCTCTGGGACGACATCAGCGAGGAGCCGCTCGAATACGCCAGCTTCGTCGTCGCCAAGGTCGGCCGCATCTGGTCGCACGGCCCCCGCGACGTGTTGCGCGAGCCGGTCTGGGAGGTCCTGCACTGGGCGCTCCTCGCCCTCGGCCTCCTCGGGCTCGCTCTCCTCGCCTGGCGGCGTCGGTGGGAGGCGCTGCTGCTCGGGACGATCTTCCTCGCGATCACCGCGATCAGCGCCCTCCTCGTCGCCTCGCCGCGCCGGGTCCTCGTCCTCGTGCCCCTCCTGGCCTCGCTTTCCGCCGTCTCGATCGCCTGGCTGCGGGATAGCCTGAGCCGGCATTGACCGCCTTCGTCGACTGGACCCGCGCGCTGCCGCAGCGCTATGGCAGGCGGACGCTGATCGCGCTGGCGGCGATCGCGCTGCTGGGACTGGTGGTGCGGGCCTACGTCGTCGTCAACCCGGTCGAGCATCCGGGCGACGACTCGCGCGCCTACTACGCGCTCGCGAAGGCGCTCTACACCGAACAGAGCTTCGGCGGGCCGGAATTCGAAGACTCGAGCGACTGGTCCCCCGGCGCCCCCTTCCTCTACGCCGCCTCGTTCTACGCGACCGGCGGCGCACGGGAAGGGACGGCGCGGATCGTCGAGGCGCTGCTCGGCGTCGCGACGATCCTCGTCGTCTTCGCCCTCGGCTGGCGGCTCGGCGGGCGCGCCCACGGTCGCTTCGCCGGCCTCTTCGCCGCCTTCGCGGTCGCGATCTACCCTCCGTTCCTCCACACCACCGGCGAGCTGATGAGCGAGCCTCCGGCGATGCTGACCCTGCCCGCCGCGATCCTCGCCTTCCTCTGGGCCTGTGACAAAAGTGTGGAGCGATCTGTCCCCGGTATGCGGGGACGACTGCGTTCAGCTTGGCCGTGGCTCGTCCCCGGTCTCCTCTTCGGGCTGACCGCAATGTTCCGGCCCGAGTACCTGCTCGTCGGCGCCGCCTTCGTCGTCCTCGCGGCGGTACGCGAGTGGCGCCGGCGTGAATGGCAGCTCGGTCTCGCCGGCGCTGCCGTCCTCCTCGTCGCCCTGATCCTGCCGATCCTTCCCTGGACGATTCGCAACGTCGTCGTCCTCGACCGCGTGGTGCCGATCTCCACCGGCGGCGGCAAGGCACTGTACGTCGGCACCTACCTCCCGGCCGACGGCGAATACCAGCGGGTGAAGGAGGACCTCGCGCAGAAGTACCTCCCCTCACCTTTCCCGTACACCTCCGAGGAACTCGACGAAATCGACCCGGCCCCGCTCTTCGACGAAGTCGCGAAACAAGTGCAGCGGGAACATCCCGACCTGACCCGCGACGAAGCCCTCGGCAAGGCGGGCAAGGAAAACTTCAGCAAGTACTTCGGCGAAGACCCGGGCGGCTACCTGGCGATGACCGCCCGCAAGATCGGCCGGATGTGGAGCAGCGGCGTCGGCGAGGCGATGAGCAGCACCGCCGGCCGCGCCGTCCAGATCGCCCTCGTCCTCCTCGGCCTCGCCGGCTTCGCCCTGCTTGCGCTGCGGCGGCGATGGTGGGAGCTGGCCGTGCTGGCGACCCCGATCCTCCTCGTCACCGCGGTCGGCGCGGTCTCCCTGGCGGCGCCGCGCCGCAACGAGGTGCTGATGACGCTGGTCTTTCCGCTCGCCGGCCTGGCGCTGTCATCGGCCCTCGCGGCCATATCCTCCGGGCGCGAATGGTCCCCCGAGCAGGCATCTTCCCCGCCGAACTGACGGCGCTCCGCAGCGTCGGGCTGCTGATGGCGATCTTCCTTGTCGCCTACGCGGTCGTTCGCCGCCGCACCCTGCGCAACGCCGACGTCCTGATCCTGATCGCGGCCGGGCTCGGGCTCGTGCTCGTCTCCGGGACCGAAATCGTCAACGGCCTCCTCTCCGCCTTCTCCTTCGAGAAGGGCAACGGCGGCCGCATCCTCGGCCTCGCCGTCTTCGCGATCTTCGTCCTCTTCGGGCTGACGCTGCGGGCGCTCTCGCAGTCGGCGCGGAACAACCGCCAGCTAGCGGCGGCGCTCGAGGGCCTCGCCTGGGAGGAGTTCCGCCAGGCGGGGATGCCGGAGCGCTTCCGCGAGAAGATCGCGATCCTGATCCCCGCCTACAACGAGGCCGACAACATCGCCACCGTCCTCGACCAGATCCCGCCGGCGGTCTGCGGCGTCCGCACCGAGGTCCTCGTCGTCGACGACGGCTCGCGCGACGGCACCGGCGACGTCGCCGCCGAGCACGGGGCCGCAGTCGCCCGCCATGTCACCAACCGCGGCGGCGGCGCGGCGCTGCGCACCGGCTACCGGCTGATGGTCGAATCGGGCGCGCTGATCGTCGTCACCCTCGACGCCGACGGCCAACACCGCCCCGACGAGATGGAGCGCCTGGTCAAGCCGATCCTCGACGGCGAGGTCGACATGGCCCACGGCTCCCGCGTCCTCGGCCACGCCGACCGC
>Ga0247786_1000119_pt1 | contig 10675 bp, 11 predicted proteins | sample UWRJS066202C4_FD_179917 | JGI IMG/M metagenome (GOLD analysis project Ga0247786, IMG submission 179917) | Soil microbial communities from Arlington Agricultural Research Station in Wisconsin, United States - UWRJ-S066-202C-4 | ecosystem: Environmental > Terrestrial > Soil > Agricultural land... | reverse complement strand
GTCGAGCGCGGTGAGTCCGACAAAGTCCTCCTCGACGAGGAGGCCTCACCGACGGCAGGACGCAGGTTCACGCGGGCATAGCGAGTAGGTTTCGCGGCGTGAGCCGGCTCTCCCAGACTTTCCTCCCAACCCTCAAGGACGCGCCTGCTGATGCTGAGGCGATTTCGCACAAGCTGATGGTGCGGGCCGGGCTGATCCGGCAGCTGGGGGCGGGGCTTTGGACCTACCTGCCGGCGGGGTGGCGGGTGCAGCGGAAGGTCCAGGAGGTGATCCGCGAGGAGATGGAGGGGATCGGCTGCCAGGAGATGCTGATGCCGGTGCTGCAGCCCTCCGAGGCCTGGGAGAAGAGCGGGCGGTACTCGATTCAGGAGCTGTTCAAGCTCGAGGACCGCAAGGGCTCGCCGCTGGTGCTGGCGATGACGCACGAGGAGGCGGTCACCTACCACGTGGCGCGGGAGGTGCGCTCCTACCGCGACCTGCCGCTGATGGTCTTCCACCTGCAGACGAAGGAGCGCGACGAGCCGCGGCCGCGGGCCGGGGTGCTGCGCACGCGCGAGTTCACGATGAAGGACGCCTACTCCTTCGACCGCGACGAGGAGGGGCTGGCGCGCTCCTACGACCTGCAGGCCGGCGCCTACGAAAGGATCCTCGACCGCTGCGGGCTGCGCTGGTACCGGGTCGAGTCCGACGTCGGGATGATGGGCGGCTCCGGCGCCGACGAGTACATGGCGCCCTGCCCGGCCGGCGAGAACGAGGTGGCGCTGGCGCCGGGGTACGCGGCCAACGTCGAGGTGGCGAGCGCCGAGCCGCAGCCGGTCGAGCTGCCGGCGCCGCTGGACGCGCCCGAGGAGGTCGCCACGCCGGGACTGACCAAGGTCGATGAGGTGGCCGGCCACCTGGGCCTGCCGCAGGGCGCCTTCATCAAGACCCTGCCGATCGTCGTCGAGGGTCGCGGCATGGTCCTCGTGCTCCTGCGCGGCGACCACCGCCTCAACGAGATCAAGCTCCGCAACGGGATGAAGACCGACTTCCGTCAGGCCAGCGCCGAGGAGATCGAGAAGCAGCTCGGACCGGTCGGGTACCTGGGTCCGATCGGCAGCGGCCTGCCGATCATCGTCGACCAGGCGCTGACCGGCAACTCCTACGTCACCGGCGCCAACAAGCCGGACACCCACCTGCGCGGCGTCGACCCCTCGCGCGACTTCGAGGCCTACGCGATGGACGTGCGCACGGTCGAGGCCGGCGATACAGCCCCCGGCGGCGGCAAGATCGAGATCGAGACGGCGATCGAGGTCGGCAACATCTTCAAGCTCGGCACCCGCTACTCGGAGCCGCTCGGCGCCACCTATCTCGACGAGAACGGCGCCGAAAGCCCGATCGTGATGGGCTCCTACGGGATCGGCCCGGCCCGGATCGTCGCCGCCTCGATCGAGCAGCGCGCCGACGAGAACGGGATCGTCTGGCCGCCGTCCCTGGCCCCCTGGCAGGTCCACCTGGTCTCGCTGGCGAAGGCGGGGGAGCCCGAGCGCGAAACCGCCGACGGGATCTACGAGGAGTTGCGAGCGGCCGGGGCCGAGGTCCTCTACGACGACCGCGACGCCGGACCGGGGGAGAAGCTGACCGACGCCGAGCTGCTCGGCTGCCCGCTGCGGATCGTCGCCGGCCGCCGCGGCCTCGCCGAAGGCGTCGTCGAGGCGAGCGAGCGCGCCTCCGGCGCCGAGCACAAGCTGCCGGTCGATGGCGCTGCCGCGGGAGCGCTGGAGCTGCTCGGCGGCCTCGGTCGCTCCGATGGCTAGCCGCGACCCCTTCGGTCGCGGCCGCCTGCGCCGCCTCTTCGGACTGGACCGCAGCGCGCCCCCGCCGCGGCAGACCCGCAAGGGCGAGCCGCTCAAACCCTGGACGATCCCCAACGCAGTCGGCTACCTGCGCCTGGCGGCGCTGCCGGTCTTCCTCGTCCTCGCCTACAGCACCGACGACGGGACCTCGCTCCTCTCGGCGATGGTCTTCTGGGCGATTGCCGCCGGCGACTACCTCGACGGCATCCTCGCCCGCGTCACCGGCCAGTACAGCCGCCTCGGGGCGCTGCTCGATCCGCTCGTCGACCGGCTGACGATCCTCGCCGGCGCCGTCGTCTGCTGGAGCTTCGAGCTGCTGCCGCGCTGGGCGCTGGCGCTGCTGGCGCTGCGGGAGCTCTCGATGCTCCTCCTGGCCCAGTACGGGCTCCGCCACGGCGTCGACATCGCCGTCAACTGGCCCGGCCGCATCTCCGTCTTCCCGATCATGGGCGGGATCTTCCTCGCCCTGCTCGCCCCCGGCTGGGTGGCGACGGCGCTGCTGATCTGGGGCCTGGCGATGGCGATCCTCGCCACGATCCTCTACGCGCAGACCGGCATCCGCGCGGTCCGCGACGGGCCGAACCGCAAGCTGACGCCCAGGTGACCCGAACCTTCAACCTAGGGTTGAACCTTGGTTGGCGAGGCAGCTATGATCGGCGTCCGCGCAAACGGAGGCGACGCCTCCTCGAGTTAGGAGCACGATGGAGGAGACCTTTCCCGATCTCGGATCCCTCAGCGACAAGGAGCTGAAGGACATGATCGACAACCTGACGGCCGAGGAGAACGAGATCTCCTACAAGCGCCGCGTCCTGCACGGCAAGATCGACATCCTGCGCGCGGAGCTCGTCAACCGCCTCCGCCACAAACGCGAGGCCGGGGAGTCGATGATCTCCGGCGATGACGTCGAGCAACTGACCAGGATCCTCGCGGGGGAGACGCCGCCGCCGACCGAGGACGACTCCGCCGCCTGAGCGGCGGTACCAGTCATGTCCGTCCACTGTCCCGAGTGCGGGTTCGCGAACCCCGAGGGGGCGAACTACTGCCAGAAGTGCGGTGCCTACCTGGGCGGCCCGAAAGAGGCCGGCGACGACCCGACGACGATGACCTACCGGGTCGACGAGACCGGGGAGATGACGCCGGTCGACATCGACGAGGTGGTCTCCGAGAGCGGCGCGGCGCTGGTGATCCGCGCCGGCGGTGGCCGCGCGGGGGAGAGCTTCAGCGTCTCCGAGGAGCGGGTCAGCATCGGCCGCAGCCCCGACGCCGGCGTCTTCCTCGATGACGTCACCGTCTCCCGCAACCACGCGCTGCTGGTCCGCCGCCGCGACGGCCTCTACATCGACGACCTCGGCTCGCTCAACGGCACCTACGTCAACCGCCGCCGGATCGAGTCCCACCGGCTCGCCGACGGCGACGAGATCCAGGTCGGCAAGTACAAGCTGAGCTACCTGGAGCGCTGATGACGGTGTCCTCCGGACAGCCGACCCGCGCCGCCGAGACGGGCAGCAGGCCACGCAAGGCGCTGACGATCGGCGCCGTCTGCAAAATCCTCCAGAGCGAATTCGACGACGTCTCGATCTCGAAGATCCGCTACCTCGAGGACCAGAAGCTGCTGAACCCGCGCCGGACCTCGGGCGGCTACCGCCTCTACAGCCAGTCCGACGTCGAACGCCTGCGGACGATCCTGCGCCTGCAGCGCGACGAGTTCCTGCCACTGCGGGTGATCCGCCAGGAGCTCGCCTCCGGCGGCGACCTCGTTCTCGGCGACGGCGAGCGCAAGCCGGCGGCGGGGGCGGTGCGGCGGGCGATCCTCGTCGACACCTCGCGCGCCTACCTCTCGCTGGAGGAGATCGTCGAGGAGACCGGGGCGCGGGAGGAGCTGATCTCCGAGCTCGAGAACTTCGGGATCGTGCAGCCGGAGAAACGCGAGGGAAAGACGGTCTACGACGAGACCGACCGCGAGATCATCCGCGCCGCCAACGAGCTCTCCCGGGTCGGCGTCGGCGCCCGCAACCTGCGCGTCTTCCGCTCCTCCGCCGACCGCGAGGCGAACCTGCTGGAAGCGCTGCTGGGCCCGTCGCTGCGCTCCCGCAACCCCGAACGCCGCAAAGAGGCGCTGGAAAGCCTGGAAAGCCTGGCGGCGACGGTCTCGCACCTCAAGCACCTGCTGCTGGTGCGGGACCTGCGGCGGCTCGCGGGCGAATAGCCTGCCCTCGTGGCCCGCGTCACCCGCACGCGCACCGTCGAGGCGCCGCCGAGCGAGGTCTGGAAGCTCGTCTCCGACCCCTACAACCTGCCGCGCTGGTGGCCGCGGACGGCGCGGGTGGAGAACGTCGACCGCAAGCCCGGCGGCAAGCGCACCCAGTGGACCAAGGTCCTGCAGACGAGCGAGGGACGCAGCGTCAGGGCCGACTTCCGCTGCGTCACCTCGGCCGAGGGCGAGCGCTACGCCTGGGAGCAGGACCTGGCCGGGACGCCGTTCGAGCGGCACCTGAAAGCGCTGCGGGTGGAGGTGAGGCTGCGCGAGCGCGACGGTGGCACCGAGGTCAGCCTGACCGAGGAGCAGTCGCTGAAGGGGATGTCGAAGCTCGGCTCGCCGCTGATGCGCCGCGCCCGCGCCGGAGTGCTCGACGAAGCGCTCGACGGGATCGAGGGGGCGCTGACGTGAGTGTCGCTTTTGTACGGCTATGCCTTACAAAGGCGACATGACCCCGCGGCGGGACGCGAAGTGGTGGGGGTGGGGCGATTCCGCCGTCGAACCGGCGCTCGACGGCGAGGCGCTGGCGGTGCTGCGGGAACGGATCGGCGAGCTGGAGCCCTGGCCGCTCGCACGGGAGTTGGACGAGATCGAGCTGCCGGCGGCGCAGCCGCTGCCGCGGGCGCTGGTCGAGGCGGTGGGGGAGGAGAACGTCTTCTCCGGCGAGGAGGACCGGCTGCGCCACGCGACCGGCCGCGGCTACGTCGACCTGGCGCGGCTGCGGAACGGGGCCGTGGCGGCCGCTCCTGACGCCGTCGTGATCCCGCCCGACGCGGAGGCACTGCGGCGGGCGATCGAGGTCTGCGCCGCCGAGGGGGTGGCGATCGTGCCCTTCGGCGGCGGCACCAGCGTCGTCGGCGGGGTCGAGCCGATCCGCGGGCCGCACGGGCGCCTGATCAGCCTCGACCTCGGCGCCCTGCAGGAGGTCGAGGTCGACCCTCGCTCGCTCACCGCTCGCCTCGGCGCCGGCCTGCGCGGTCCGGAGGCGGAGGCGGCGCTGGGCCGGGAGGGCCTGACGCTCGGCCACTTCCCGCAGTCCTTCGAGTACGCGACGATCGGCGGCTTCGCCGCCACCCGTTCGGCCGGGCAGGCCTCCAGCGGCTACGGCCGCTTCGACGCGCTGGTCAGCTCGGTCCGGCTGCTGACGCCCAGCGGCGAGATCTCGACCCTGGAGACGCCGCACAGCGCCGCCGGGCCGGCCCTGCGGGAGCTGGCGATCGGCTCCGAGGGCGTCCTCGGCGTGATCCCGGACGTCACCGTGCGGGTGCGCCCGGCGCCGGCGGTCCGGCGCTACGAGGCATGGATGGCCGAGAGCTTCGAGGCCGGCTCGGAGATCGTCCGCGGCCTCGCGCAGGGCCCGGGCCTGCCGAGCGTGATCCGCGTCTCCGACGAGGAGGAGACCGAGGGGACGCTGGCGCTGTCGGGGCCGCGCGGGCTCAGCGGCCGCCTCTTCGACCGCTACCTGGGGGTCCGCGGCCGTCGCGGCGGCGCCCTCATGATCGCGGGCTTCGAGGGCGACGAGGAGTCGGTCGCCCGCCGCCGTGCCCTCACCGTCCGCGCCCTGCGCGCCGGCGGCGCCGCCTACCTCGGCCAGGCCGCCGGCAGGGCCTGGGAGCACGGCCGCTACCAGGGCCCCTACCTGCGCGACACGCTGATGGGGATGGGAGCGATGGTGGAGACGCTGGAGACCTCCCACACCTGGAGCCGTTACGGCGAGCTGCACGCCGCCGTCGGCGATGCGATCCGGCGTTCCCTGGCGGGCCAGGGAACGCCCGGCCTCGTCTTCTGCCACCTCTCCCACGCCTACGCCGACGGCGCCTCGCTCTACTTCACCTTCATCTCGCGCGCTCGCCGCGGAGCCGAGCTGGAGCAGTGGGCGGCGGTCAAGCGCGCCGCCTGCGAGGCGATCGTCGCCCGCGGCGGCACGATCACCCACCACCACGCCGTCGGCCGCGACCACGCCCCGTACATGGAAGCGGAGGTGGGCGCGACCGGGTTCGGGGCTCTGCGGGCGCTGAAGGAGCGGCTCGACCCGACCGGGATCATGAACCCGGGCAAGCTCCTGGCCTGATCGCCCCGCCCCTATTCGGGGCTCGCCGAACCGACGAGGGCACCTTCGAAAGTGCCGCGAAGGACCGGCTCTCCGATGTACAGGGGATCCCATGGTTCGTCGCTCTTCAGGAGCGCTTCTCGCAGGTGTTCGATGCTGTCGACCTTGGTGACGAGGAGGACGGTTTTCGTCCCTTCTTCGACGAATACATGCGACTCGACGGTTTCGCTCTTGTAGGAGATGCGGCCCGTCTTGCCGACCTTGAAGGTCGCCAGGCCCACCATGTCGTGCCGGTCGCCGAACATCCAGAGCCTGTATCCCTTTTTGCCCGTGGTTGGTGCCAGGCCGCGCATTTCGAGGTGGAAGATCGGCGTGCTGTTGGGCCTGAGCTGGTAGCGAGCCGCTCCTGCGGCCCCGGTGTCGCCGGCCGATTTCAAGATCGCTTCGGTCGGCCCCGTTTCCCTCTGCGGCGTGGTCGCCGCCGCTTCCGTCGCCTCCACCGCGTTGCCAGTGTCGCCGTCCCCGGTCGAGCCCGATCCTCCGCATCCGGCCGCGAGCAGCACGCACGCGAGGAGACCCAAGAGCATCGGGTGAGGAAGCCGGCTCATCAGACGGCAATACTAGAGTGAAAAAGAACCTTTGCGTGACGCGACGCGGCTATTCGGAGCCGTTTGCGCCTTGGGCGCCGGCACGCTTGGCGGCGCCGACGATCGGGCCGGTGACGTCGCCGAGCAGGACCTCTTCGCCCGTGTAGGCGGGAGCCTGTTTCTGTTTGGTCGCTTCCCGCAGAGTGGCTTCGAGGCGCGAGTCCTCGGTGCGGGTGATCGCGATCTGGCCAAAGGTTTCGTTGGCGAGGTAGGCGAGGACTTCGACCGGCGCTTCGACCTGGGCGGCGAGCTTGCCGTCCTCGCCGACTTCGTTGGTCGAGGCCAGGGGCAGCATCTTGTCCGGGGAGGCGGCGAGCCAGATCGTGTACGACTCGCCTTTGCCGGTCGGTTCGAGCCCTTCGGCGGCGACCTGCAGCGCGAGGCTCTTTTTCACCCGGCCGAAGACGGCCACGCCGGTGGCGCCGCTGCCGTCCACGGCTTGCAGCGAGGCCTTCGTCACTTTCCTGCCGCCCCCTGCGGCAGCCTCTTCGAGCGCCGCCACGGTGCCGCCGCTGGCCGCCGTGGACGAGGTGGTCGTCGAATCGCCACCACCATCGTCCCCACCGCCGGAAAGCACGAAGACGACGAACAAGATCACAACTGCTGCCCCCGCGAGGATCGCCCATAGGCCCCGGTTCTCCAACAGCTTCAGCTCTTTTTTCAGCGGCGGCTTGGGTGGCCCCTTTGGCAGAGCGGGTTTCGGAGCGGGTGGCGGCTCTGGGGGCGGGGGTCCTCCCGCAGGAGCCTCCTCATCTTTTGCGACGGAGGGAGGACCCCCGCCCCCTCCCGGCGGCTCCGGAATGGCCGGCGCCGGTATCCCTTCGCCTTCCAGCTCCGCCGCAGCCGCCTGCGCCCGCCGGTGCACCTCGGCCGCGTCGACCCCCATCAGGGCCGAGAGATCCGCGTACCCCTGCTCGCCGCGCTGGGAGAGCAGGCGCAGGATCGCCTTCTGGTCGTCGGACAGCGCCACCGGACCGGAAGCCTATTAGGGTACGCAGCGTGAACGACGAGGCTCAGGTTAAGCCTGCGCATTTCGACGAGCTGGTCGGCACCGAGTGGCTCAGCGACGACCCCGACGACGCCCGGGTGCGGCTGCGGATCCGCGACGAGCTGCGGCAGCCGTTCGGACTGATGCACGGGGGCGTGATGTCGACCCTGATCGAGAGCATCTGCTCGAAAGCGACCGCCGCCGCCGTCTGGGACCAGGGAATGGCGGCGATGGGCCAGTCGATCAACGTCAGCTTCGTCCGTCCGGTCACCGAGGGCGGGGTCGAGGTGCGCGCCCAAGCCCGCCACCGCGGCCGCACCACCTGGCTCTGGCAGGCCGAAGTCCTCGACGACGAAGGAAAAGTCTGCGCCCTCGCTCAAATGACCATTGCGATCCGGCGACGGCCAGAGGGCGGCTGACAAGGACGCAGGAAGCGTGGCGTGCTCTGCACGCGAGCGACCGAGGACGCCGTCAGGCGTTCTCTGGCCTAGCCGCCGAAGCGGTTCGTGATCGGAAGCCGCCTATCCTTGCCGAATGCCTTCGGCGTGATCCGGATCCCCGGCGCCGCCTGGCGGCGCTTGTACTCGGAGCGGTCGACCAGCCTGATCACTTCGTCGACGGTCTCCGCCGGCAGCCCCGCAGCGATTATTTCCTCGCGGCCCTCGTCGCGCTCGACGTAGGCCTCGAGGATGCGGTCGAGGACGTCGTAGGGCGGCAGCGAGTCCTCGTCGCGCTGGTCGGGCCGCAGCTCGGCCGAGGGCGCGCGCTCGACCACGCTCGCCGGCACCAGCTCACGGCCCGCGCGCTCGTTGCGGCGGCGCACGAGGTCGTAGACGAGGCCCTTCGGCACGTCCTTGATCACCGCGAAGCCCCCGGCCATGTCGCCGTAGAGGGTGGCGTAGCCGACCGACATCTCGCTCTTGTTGCCCGTCGTCAGGACCAGCCAGCCGTGGCGGTTGGAGAGAGCCATCATCATGTTGCCGCGGATCCGCGCCTGCACGTTCTCCGCCGTCAGGTCGGGCTCGGAGGGTTTGGTCGGGTCGCGCGGGACCGCCGCCTCGGGCTCGTGCAGGTGACCGCTCAGCGCCCGCTCGTAGCTCTCCATCATCGGCTCGATCGCCACCTCGAGCAGCTCGCAGCCGAGGTTGGCGGCGATCTCGCGGGCGTCCCCCTGGGTCTCGGCGCTGGAGTGGGGGGAGGGCATGACGACGCAGCTGAGGCGGTCGGGCCCGGCGGCGTCGGCGGCGATCATCGCCACCAGGGCGGAGTCGATCCCGCCGGAGAGGGCGAGGCCGACGTGCTTGAAGCCGTTCTTGCCGACGTAGTCGCGCAGGCCGAGGGTCAGCGCCGCGTAGACCTCGTCGAGATCGCCGAGCGGCTCGGCCAGCGGGCCGGGCCCGGAGTGGGGGACCTCGCAGAGCAGCAGCTCCTCCTCGAACTGGGCGGCGCGGGCGATGACGCTGCCGTCGGGGGCCGTGACCAGGCTCTGGCCGTCGAAGACGAGCTCGTCCTGGCCGCCGACCAGGTTGCAGAAGGCGAAGTAGGCGCCGTAGGCCCGCGAGCGCTGGCAGAACATCTCTTCCCGCTCGCGGCCCTTGCCGCGGTGGTAGGGGGAGCCGGAGGGGTTGGCAATCAGCCGCGCCCCCGCCTCGGCCTCGGTCTGCGCCGGCGGCCCCGGCGCCCAGACGTCCTCGCAGATCGTCAGTCCGACCCGCAGCTCGCCGAGGTCGATCGCCAGCGGCTCGGCGCCGGGGACGAAGTAGCGCTGCTCGTCGAAGACGGAGTAGTTGGGGAGGCGGTTCTTGCGGTAGATCGCCTCGATCGCGCCGCCGGCGAGGACGGCGGTCGAGTTGTGGGCGCGGCGCGGGTCCTCATGGTCGGCGACCGGCTCGGCGAAGCCGACCAGCGCCGTGATCCCCTCCACCGAGGCCGCCAGCTCCTCGACCGCGCGCTGGTTCGCCCGCAGGAAGTGCCGCTTCAGGTAGAGGTCCTCTGCCGGATAGCCGGGGATGCAGAGCTCGGGGAGGACCACCAGGTCGGCGCCCTCGTCGCGGGCGCGGCCGATCCACTCGGCTGCCTTGGCGGCGTTGCCGTCGACGTCGCCGACGGTGGGGTTGATCTGGGCGAGGGCAAGGCGCATCGGGGTGTCGCGCAGGCTATTACCCAAACTCCCCGCAGAGGACGCCGGAGCTACTTCCGGCCACCGTTAGGGTTGTCGAGACATGCGGAACCGCCGGCGCCACCTGGCTGGATCCTCGGCGGCGCTGCTGCTGGCGCTTGCCGCGACCGTCCCTGCCCACGCCGCGGCGTCGCGCAAGCCGTTCATCCTGCCGCAATCGCGCCCGACCGAACAACGCCAGCGGCCGACCGACACCCGCGACCCCAGCCGCAACGCCTACTCGGTTCCGGAGGCCCCCGAGTCACCGGCCTGCTCGCGCCACTTCTGCGTCCACTGGGTGGTCCAGGGCCTCGACGCCCCCGAACCCACCGATCGCGACGGCGACGATGTCCCCGACTACGTCGAGCAGGTGCTGCGGGTCGCCGAACGGGTCCACCGGGTCGAGAACGGGAAGCTCGGCTGGCGCGAGCCGCGCGGCGACGGGCGCGAGGGGGGCCGCAACGGCAAGACCGACGTCTACCTCTCGCAGATCGGCGGCGAACTGTTCGGCTACGCGGCGCCCGATCGCGGCCAGGCGACGAAGCAGCGCCGGATCCCACGCCGCCTGCACGGATACCTCGTCCTCGACAACGACTACAGCGCCTTCGAGTTCCCCGGGACGAAGCCGCTCGCCGACCTGCAGGTGACCTTCGCCCACGAGTACAACCACATCCTCCAGTTCGGCTACGACGCCTACCAGGACCCCTGGTTCGCCGAGGCCACCTCGACCTGGATGGAGG
>Ga0247786_1000118_pt1 | contig 10703 bp, 9 predicted proteins | sample UWRJS066202C4_FD_179917 | JGI IMG/M metagenome (GOLD analysis project Ga0247786, IMG submission 179917) | Soil microbial communities from Arlington Agricultural Research Station in Wisconsin, United States - UWRJ-S066-202C-4 | ecosystem: Environmental > Terrestrial > Soil > Agricultural land... | reverse complement strand
GGGCCGCTGGTGCTGAGCGGGATCGCCGACCGGGTCCACGAGGCCGGCGGCGCCGTCGACGTCCACCTGATGATCGAGAACCCGGAACGGCAATTCTCCGAATTCGCCGAAGCCGGAGCCGACTCGATCACCTTCCACGCCGAGGCCACGCCGCACGCCAACCGCCTCCTGCACTCGATCCGCGAGCTCGGCTGCGGCGCCGGCATCGCGATCAACCCCGCTACCCCGGTGGAGGCGGTGGCCGAGCTGCGTGGCTACGCCGACCTGGTCCTCTGCATGACGATCAACCCAGGCTGGGGCGGCCAGAAGCTGCTCGAGTCCTCGTACGACAAGCTGGAGCGTCTCGCACCGCTCGTCGGCGAGGCCGCGATCGAGGTCGACGGCGGCGTTGATGAGAACACCGCCGCGCCCCTCGCCGCCGCTGGCGTCCACCTCTTCGTGGCCGGCTCGGCCATCTTCGGAGCCGACGACCCGGCAGCTGCTTACACCGAACTCGCAGCAGCAGCCGGTGCTTCCTAGGCGCTAGGAGAGGGTCCGCGGGCACCCCTCCTGGGTGCTCAGCATGGAGCCGCGCAAGCAAACTCCCGCGGCGCCAGCCGTTCCACGATCCTCGCGGCGGAGGTGCTCCCAGGAGGGGTGCCCGCGGACCCTCTAACCCCTCGCAATCAGCGCGCCGGTCACCTCCTGCCACCAGGCCCGCTCGGAGGCGTCGACGTCTTCCCGCGCGGCGCGGCCCTCGCACCAGCCGGCCAGCGCCCGCCGGCCCCCGATCGCGACCAGGCCGGCGCTCAGCACCGCGTAGCGCCCGTCGGCGAGGGAGACGAGGAAGGCGCCGCGCTCGCTGCGGTCGCGCATCACCCGGACGATCGGGACCCCGTCGATCTCCTCGCCGAGCTCTCCGTCCCCCCGGCGCGGGCGCACCGTGAAGACCTGGGAGGCGCCGCGTCGCGGCAGCGGCGGCGGCGCGGGCCGGCCGATCGGCCCCTTGGCCCAGTGCCCGGTCAGGCCCTCGACCTCGTCGCGCAGCTCGCTGCGGACGAGGATGTGCAGCTCGTCGCCCTCCAGCAGTTCGGTCGATCCCCGCGGCGGCATCGCGTTGCCGTCGCGGACGATCACGTTGACCAGCGCCTCGCGCGGCAGCTCGAGGTCCCGCACCCGGTGGCCCGCGATCGCTGCCCCCTCCGGGATCCGGTAGGCGATCACGTCGCCGCCCATGCGGCGGATCCGGCCCGACTCGAGCAGGCGCCGCGGCAGCGCCGGTTCGTCCGTGGTCAGCCCCAGCCGGGTCGCCAGCGGCTCGAAGCTCGCGCCCTGGACGAGGGTCGAGGTGACGACGACGAAGAAGACGATCGCGAACTCTTCCTGGCCCCCGGCGATCCCGGCGACGACCGGGAAGGTGGCGAGCCAGATCGGGGTCGCCCCGCGCAGCCCGGCCCAGCCGAGCATCAGCCGCTCGCGCGCGTTCAGCGGCGCCAGCGCGGTGGCGGCGAAGGTCGCCAGCGGGCGGGCGACGAGGATCAGGACGGCGGAGAGCGCCAGTCCCTTGAGGGCTACGTCGTCCAGCTGGCTGGGGAAGACCAGCAGGCCGAGGAGGATGAAGAGCGCAAGCTGGGCGACCCAGCCGAGCCCCTCGTGGAAGGCGACGACGGTGCGGCGGGCGGGGATGTTGGCGGCGCCCAGCGCCAGCGCCGCCAGGTAGGTGGCGAGCAGGCCGGAGCCGTGGGCGATCTCGGCGACGCCGTAGGCGAGGGCGGCGATCGCGACCGTGGCCACGGGGTAGATCCCGTCGGTCGGCAGCCGCACCCTGCTCAGCGCCGCCACCGCGAGGCGGCCGACGAGGTAGCCGACGGCGATCCCGACCGCGAGTTTGAGCGCCAGCAGGCCGGCCATGTCGGCGAGCCCGTAGCCGGGCTCCTGGATCCATTCGATGAACCCGATCACCAGCAGCAGGGCGACGGGGTCGTTCATCCCGGACTCGCCCTCCAGCGAGCGCGCCAACCGCTTCTCCAGGGTCGAGCGCCGCAGGACGGCGAAGATCGCCGCCGAGTCGGTGGCGGCGATCGCGGCGCCGACGATCATCCCTTCGAGGGTGCCGATGCCGAAGATCAGCTTCGCCGCGAACCCGGCCACGAGCGCGGTGAGGACGGTGCCGATCGTCGCCAGTGAGGCGGCGGTCCCCAGCACCGGCCGGATCTCCGACCAGCCCGCGGTCAGCCCGCCCTCGAAGAGGATCAGGATCAGCGCGATCGTCCCCAGCGTCCGCGCCAGCTCCATGTTGGAGAACTCGATGCCGCCGATTCCCTGCGAGCCGGCGAGCATCCCCAGGGCCAGGAAGAGCAGGAGTCCAGGGACGCGGACGCGGTCGGCGAGCAGGGCGCCGACGATCCCGGCGGCCAGCAGCCCTCCCGCGATCAGGATCAGCTCGGCGTCGTGGTGCCCCATCGAGGGAACCTAGAGGAAGCGGCCTAGGTGTTCTCGTCGATCGAGGCGAGCCGCAGCTCGAGTTCCTCGGTCGAGCCTTCGCGGGGGATGTCCTCGGGGCGGCCGTGCGGGCGGCGGTAGACAAGATAGAGGAGGGAGAAGAGGACGCCGGCCGTGAGCGCGAAGCCGATCTCGACCCGGCGGAACTCGTTCTCGACGATCGGCAGGAAGTTCCAGAGGATGAAGAAGCCGGCGCAGGCGATCCAGCGGGCGGCGGCGCGCCGCACCTGGCTCTGGGCGACGCAGGCCTGGTTGAGGGTGACCGAGCCGAGGTAGAGGCCCATCCCGAGGGTGATCAGCAGCAGCCCCGCCCGGTCGTACTCGAACTTCTTGCTGAAGGCGATCTGCATCAGGTGCGGGCCGGCGATCAGGACGACGATCGCGGTGAAGGCGGCGAAGGCGGCGACGCCGAGGAGGACGCCGCGGACCGAGCGGTGGAACTCGCGCTCGCTGTCCGGCGCCGTCGAGGTGTGGAGGTTGGTGAGGTGGGGGAGGATGCTGGTCGAGACCGCCTGGAAGAGCTGCAGCGGCGCCCGCGCCAGCATCAGCACGTTGAAGATGAAGCCGGCCGCTTCGGCGCCCTGGAGGCCGCGGGTGATCAGCGGCCCGGCGTTGAGGAAGGCCTGTTCGCTGAACATGATCACCAGCACCGCCGCGGCGAAGCCGCTGCCCTCGCGCATCGTCAGCTCCGATCCTCCATCAGGCGCGGCTTCCTCCGCTTCGCGTCCGGGAGCCGCTTGGGGCGGTGCTGCTTTCTTCGCTCGCCGCAGGAACGCAAACGGCACCACCATCAGCGAGAGGCTGGGGGCAGCGACGATCCCGACCGCGACCCAGGACTGGCCGCTGAGCAGGCTGACGGCGACGAGGACGGCGAAGAGGGTGCGGAAGCAGGACTCGGAGAGGATCAGCGCCGTGAACAGGCCGAAGGTCCGCTGGCCGGCGAGGAAGCCGCGGGCGAAGTAGCTGGCGGCGTAGAAGAGGACGGCGCCGAAGAAGACCCAGTAGAGGGTTTCGTTGCCTTCCAGCAGGTCGTCCTGGATCGGCCCCCGCAGGACCAGGGCGACGACGGCGAAGAAGAGCGCCAGCCCGATCTGGATCGTCGCCGCGACCCGTAGCTCCTGCCGCAGCGGTTCGCCCTTGGCCAGCCGCTCGGAGACGTGGCGGCTGAGCAGCTGTTCGACCGGCCGGTAGAGCGTCGAGATCGTGATGAAGACCGCCGACCAGAGGATCGTGATCTGCCCGTAGTCGAGCTTCGAGAGGGTGTGCGAGGCGATCAGGAAGTAGGCGTAGGTGATCACTCCGGTGAGGCCGACCCCGACCGCGAGGAAGCTCGCGGTTTTCCCGTACTCGGCGCTGGAGGCCGAGTCGCCGCGCTTGGGCTCCGGGCTCACTCGGCGTTCTCGCGGGCGCCGCTGCGGCTGCCGGGCTCGTAATGGGAGGGCTCGACCCCGAGCGCCAGCTCGACCCGCCGCACCCGCTCGAAGACGCGCTGGGTCATTACCCGCTGGCCGGCGAGGAGGTCGCCGATCACGCCGAGGGCGAAGAGCTGCATCGCGGCGATGAAGAGGACGGCGCCGAGGATCAGCGACTGGATGTGGCCGGTGCTGTCGCCGTTGAAGATCCAGTCGATCAGGAAGGGAAGCCAGGCGCAGAGCGCGAGGAGGAGGACGACGGCGCCGGCGGTGGCGAAGACGCGCAGCGGCTCGTAGCGGGCGTAGATGCGGAGGATCGCCGGCGCATTGCGGCGCACGTAGGCGCCGGTCGAGTCGAAGAGGCGGGACTCGCGCGTCTTCGGGTTGGTCCCGATCTCGACCTCGTCGACCGCGACCAGCATCTTCCCGGCCTGGATCAGGCTCTCCAGCGTGTAGGTGAAGTTGTCGACGACGAGCAGCTGCAGGGCGGCCTCGCGGTTGTAGGCGCGGAATCCCGAGGTGGCGTCGCTGACCTCGGTCCCGGAGAGGCGGCGCACGACCCAGCTGCCGAGCCGCTGCAGGCCCTTTTTCGAGCCGGAGAAGTGATCGATCTCGCCGACCCGGCGGTCGCCGACGACCATGTCGGCCTCGCCGGCGACGATCGGCGCCACCAGCTTGGCGACGTCGGCGCCCCGGTACTGGTTGTCGGCGTCGGTGTTGACGACGACGTCGGCGCCGAGCTTCAGGCACGCGTCCAGCCCCGCCTGGAAGCCGGCGGCGAGGCCCTTGTTGTTGGTGAGGCGGACGACGTGGTCGACGCCGCACCCGCGGGCGACCTCGACCGTGCGGTCGGTGCTGCCGTCGTCGACCACCAGCAGCTCGATCTGGTCGATTCCGGGCAGCGAGCGGGGGAGGTCGGCGATCGTCGCGGGGAGGGTCTTCTCCTCGTTTAAGCAGGGGATTTGGATGATCAGCTTCACGACATCAGCGTATTCGCGCTGCTCGTTGCAGCGCCTGCCGCTCAGGCGCGCGGGTCCTGTCACGGCAGGGGACCCACCATGTCTTCCGGTAGCTAAAGCTTCCTCAGACATGGTTCCCCCTACCGTGCCACCCGCGCGAGGCGAGTAGACTGATTGACGAGTCAGTCAACCATGGAATCCCAGCTAACTGGCACGGATCAAGCTCATCTGAGGCACGCCTTGGAGCTGGCTGAGGGTGGGCGTGGACGCGTCAGCCCCAATCCCCTGGTGGGAGCAGTTGTGGTGCGGGACGAGCGGGTGATCGGCGAGGGGTTTCATGCGGAGCTGGGGGGGCTGCATGCGGAGCGGGCGGCTTTGGCGGACTGTTGGGAGCGGGGGGAGGATCCGGCGGGGGCGACGATGTACGTGACGCTGGAGCCCTGCGCGCACGAGGGGCGGCAACCCCCCTGCGTCGAGGCAATCCTCGAGGCCGGGATCGGCCGGGTCGTGATTGCCTCCGACGACCCCAGCGAGAAGGCCGCCGGCCGCGGCCCCGGCATCCTCCACGACGGCGGCGTCGAGGTCGCCTTCGCCTCCGGAGCCGAGGCCACCGCGGCCCGCCGCCTCAACCAGCCCTTCCGCAAGCACGCCCGCACCGGCCTGCCCCTCGTGGTCCTGAAGATGGCGATCTCGCTCGACGGCCAGACCTCGACCGCCCCTGGCGACAGCCCCTGGATCTCCGGCCCTGAGAGCCGCGAGCTCGTCCACCGCTGGCGCGCCGAAGCCGACGCGATCGCCGTCGGCATCGGCACCGCCCTCGCCGACGACCCCCTCCTCACCGCCCGCCTCGCCGGAGCCCCCCAGCCCAAGCGCGTCGCCTTCGACTCCCAGGCCCGCCTCCCCCTCGACAGCCAGCTCATCCAGACCCTCGACCAAGCCCCTGTCCTCATCGTCACCTCCCCCGACGCCCCGCAGGACCGCACCAGCTCCCTCCAAAACGCAGGCGCCGACATCATTCCCGCCGCGGACGTCGAGTCAGCCCTGCGAGAGCTGGGCCGCCGCGAAGTAACGAGCTTGTTTCTAGAGGGCGGCAGAACCCTGGCATCAGCCTTTCTGAAGTCCGATCAGATCGACGAATCCCGTACCTTCATCGCCCCAGTGCTTCTCGGCGGATCGAACAGCAGCGAGGGGGCAGCCCACCGATCGGTTGCTCTCGAATCCTCTCCTGAGCAGGTGGGCGATGACGTATTGATCACGGCCCGATTCAAGGAGTGGTGAGGTGTTCACGGGGCTGATCGAAGACGTGGGCAAGGTTACGACGGTCGATCGGGACGGCAATGGCGCCCGTCTCCATATCGCCACCCAGCTCGCTCCGGAGATCACCGAGGGGGACTCGGTCGCCGTCAACGGCTGCTGCCTCACCGCCACCGCCGTCACCGACGACGGTTTCGAGACCGAGGCGATGAACCAGACGCTCGAGGTCACGGCACTGGACGGCGTCGAGACGGGCGAGCGGGTGAACTTGGAGCTTGCGATGAAGGCTTCGGACCGCCTCGGCGGTCACATCGTCCAGGGTCACGTCGACGGCGTCGGCTCCGTCGCCGCGGTCGCAGACGACGGTTTCGCCCGCCGCGTCCGGGTCGACCTCCCCGCCGAGCTTCTCTCCTACGTCGTCGAAAAGGGCTCGATCACCCTCAGCGGGGTCAGCCTCACGGTCGCAAGCTTGGACGACTCTTGGGCCGAGGTTTCCCTCATCCCCGAGACCCTGGAGCGGACCAACCTCGCCGATTTGGCGCCAGGAGACCGTTTGAACGTCGAGTGTGACGTGATCGCCAAGTACGTGGAGCGATTGATGTCACCATTCGCGCGAAAGGAGCAGGCGTGAGCAAGATGGCGGAGACCGAGCGAAAAGAGAACGGGGCGGCGACGGGCAGCAGCCCGTTCGCGTCGATCGAGGAGGCGATCGAGGAGATCCGCGCCGGCCGCATGGTCGTCGTCTGCGACGGCGAAGACCGCGAGAACGAGGGCGACCTGGTGATGGCGGCGCAGTTCGCGACCCCGGAGGCGATCAACTTCATGGCCAAGGAGGCGCGCGGGCTGATCTGTCTGGCGCTGACCGCGAAGCGCTGCGAACGGCTGGGCCTGAACCTGATGACGGCGAAGAACGAGGCGCCGCTGGAGACCGCCTTCACGGTCTCGATCGAGGCCGCCGGCGGCGTCAGCACCGGCATCTCCGCCCACGACCGCGCGCACACGATCCAGGTCGCGATCGACCCCGACTCGGGCCCGCGCGACATCGTCGTCCCCGGCCACATGTTCCCGCTGCGGGCGAAGGACGGGGGCGTGCTGGAGCGCACCGGCCACACCGAGGCCTCGGTCGACCTCGCCCGCCTCGCCGGCCTCACTCCCGCCGGCGTCATCTGCGAGGTGATGAACGACGACGGGACGATGGCCCGCGTCCCCGACCTCGTCCCCTACTGCGAGAGGCACGGGCTGAAGATGATCACCGTCGCCGAGTTGATCGCCTACCGGCGGCGGACCGAGAAGCTGGTCGAACGGGTCGTCGACACCGGCCTGCCGACCGCGTTCGGCGAGTTCAAGGCCGTCGGCTACCGCTCCCTGGTCGACGACAAACACCACGTGGCGATGGTCAAAGGCGAGGTCGACGGGGTGCAGGACGTGCTCGTCCGCGTGCACAGCGAGTGCCTCACCGGCGACGTCTTCCACAGCATGCGCTGCGACTGCGGCGAACAGCTGGAAGCGGCGCTCTCGATGATCGAGCGGGAGGGGCGGGGCGTCCTCCTCTACCTCTCGCAGGAGGGGCGCGGGATCGGGCTGCTGAACAAGCTCAGGGCCTACAAGCTGCAGGAGGAAGGGGCAGACACCGTCGAGGCCAACCTGAAGCTGGGGCTGCCGGCCGACCTGCGCGACTACGGGATCGGGGCGCAGATCCTCGGCGATCTCGGCCTGACCAGCATCCGCATCCTCACCAACAACCCGAAAAAGATCGTTGGCCTGGAGGGTTACGGCCTCTCGGTCTCCGAGCAGGTGCCGATCGAATCGGTCCCCAACGCTCACAACGAGGCCTACCTGCGGACCAAGCGCGAGAAGATGGGCCACTCGCTGCACCACCAGGGCCTCGCCCTCGACGAGGAGATGATTCACGACGAGATCGCCCGCGACGCCGGGGACGGCGATGGCTGAGGCGGGAGCGTTCCTCGAGCAGTTCTCCGACGAGGAGAAGGCGAAGCTGGAGCAGCTCGAGTTCGCGGTCGTCGTCGGCCGCTTCTACGAGGACCTGGCGCTGCGCCTGCTCGACGGCGCCGACCACGGCTTCCAGATGGCGGGGGTGCCGATCGGCAACGTTACCCATCACTCGGTCCCCGGCGCCTACGAGCTGCCCTTCGCCGCCAACGCGATCGTCGACGGCGTCCGCCGCCGCAACGCCAGGCAGGCCGGCGGCATGGAGATCGGCGGCGTCGCCTGCCTCGGCGTCGTCATCCGCGGCGAGACCGACCACTACGACTTCGTCTGCGCCGAGGCGGCGCGCGGGATCCAGGACGTCCAGCTGGCGACCGGCGTTCCCTGCGCTTTTGGAGTAATCACCTGTGACGACATGGAGCAGGCGCTGGCGCGGGCCGGCGGCGACAAGCGCGACCAGGGCCGCAACGCCGCCCTCACCGTCGCCCGCATGGCCCTGCTCAAACGCCAGCTCGGCTGACGAGCAGTCTCCTAACGCGCGTTAGACCTTCCCTCTCCGGTACCATCCCGCGACCGATGGCGAAGATCTGTCACAGCTGCGGCAAGGGACCCGCGTTCGGCCAGTCCCGAAGCCACTCCATGGTCGCCACCAAGCGCCGCTTCGACCCGAACCTGCAAAAGGTCCGGATCCAGGAGAACGGCCGCCCCCTCCGCGCCTACGTGTGCACCAGGTGTCTCAAGGCCGGCAAGGTAACCAAGGCCGCTTAGTTCCCTCGTAGCGCTTTCGCGGGACGAAAAAGGCTGGGTAAGGGGGGCGAGTCCGAGGCCCTGTCGACTTAGGTGCCCACATGGGTCAAAAAGTCGACACGCCCGATTCTGCGGTGGCGAAGATCGCGGTACGCCAGCACGGCGTGGCCACTCGATGGCAGCTTGAAAGCGTTGGTCTCGGGGCGAGGGCGATTCGGAATCGCGTCGCTCGTGGGCAGCTACATCGCATCCACCAAGGCGTCTACGCCGTCGGCCACCGCGGGCTGAGCCTCCATGGGCATTTCATGGCCGCCGGCCTCGCCTGCGGCCCCGGCGCCGTCCTCAGCCACACCTCCGCCGCGGTCCTCTGGGAGCTCCTGCGCCCGCTTGACGGCCCGGTCCACGTCTCGGTCCCGACCACCTCGGGCCGCAAGTCCCGCCACGGAATTCGCCTCCACCGCTGTTCCTCTCTCACATCGCCCCGAGAGCCGTTTCCCTCGCCCTCCTACCTGAATCAAGAAGGAGGGCGAGGGAGACGGCTCCTCACCACCCACCGCCACAACATCCCCGTCACCACCGTCCCCCGCACCATCGAAGACCTCCAGCACAGCGGGTTACTCCCACCGCGCCTCCTCCGGCGCGCCATCCGCCAGGCCGAGCTCCAGGGCCACCGCCTTGAAGGTCTCGAGAGCGACCGGACCCGCTCTGACCTCGAGGCCCTCTTCCTCGACCTGATCCGCCCTCACCGCGATCGCATCCCCGCCCCGGAGGTCAACATCAAAATCGGCCGCTGGACCGTCGACTTCTTCTGGGCACGGCAGCGCCTCGTCGTCGAGACCGACTTCTGGACCTATCACCGCGGCTCGGTGGCATGGCAGGACGATCACGCCCGCGATCTCGACCTGCGCAGTGCCGGCTACGCGGTCCTGCGCTACACCGACGAGCAGCTCGAAGGGGAACCCGCGCGGGTAGTCGCGGACATCGAACGAGAACTGGAGCGCGAGAGGCGCTAGCCGTCCGTCTCGGCCGCCGCGACCACCGGGTGCTCACCCGTCGGCGCGGGGTCGCCCTCGTCGGGCTCGACGTGGAGGCGGGGGAGGATGCGGTCGAGCCAGTCGGGGAACCACCAGGCGCGGGCGCCGAGGAGCTGCATGATCGCCGGGACGAGGGCGGAGCGGATGATCACGGCGTCGATGAAGACGGCGGAGGCGAGGCCGAGGCCGAAGAGTTTGATGATCCGGTCTTCGCCCAGCATGAAGGCGGCGAAGACGGTGACCATGATCGCCGCGGCGGCGGTGATCACGCGGCCGGTCAGGGCGAGGCCGCGGGTGACCGCCTCGGAGGCGTCCTGGGTGTGTTCCCACTCCTCGTGGATCCGCGACATCAGGAAGACCTCGTAGTCCATCGAGAGCCCGAAGACGATCGAGAAGAGGAAGATCGGGAAGAAGGAAATGATCGGGCCGGTGCTGTCGACGCCGATCAGGCTCGCGCCCCAGCCCCACTGGAAGACCGCGACGATCAGCCCGAAGGCGGCCCCGATCGAGAGCAGGTTCATCACGATCGCCTTCAACGGCACCCAGATCGAGCGGAAGACGATCATCAGCAGCAGCGCCGAGAGCAGGACGACGACGCCGATGAAGAGCGGCAGCTTTTCGGAGATCGCGTTGCCGAAGTCCTCGAAGATCGCGTTGACACCGCCGACGTGGACCTGCGCTCCGGTCGCTTCCTCGACCGGCGGGATCGAGTCTTCGCGGATGCGGTCGAGCAGGTCGGTGGTGTCGGCGCTCTGCGGCGAGGTCGTCGGGTAGAGCTGGAAGACGCCGACGGTCTCGTTCGGGTTGAGGGTGACGTTGGTAACCGCTTCTACGCCTTCTTCGCCCTGCAGCTGGTCGTGCAGCTCCTG
>Ga0247786_1000116_pt1 | contig 10747 bp, 11 predicted proteins | sample UWRJS066202C4_FD_179917 | JGI IMG/M metagenome (GOLD analysis project Ga0247786, IMG submission 179917) | Soil microbial communities from Arlington Agricultural Research Station in Wisconsin, United States - UWRJ-S066-202C-4 | ecosystem: Environmental > Terrestrial > Soil > Agricultural land... | reverse complement strand
GCAGCTGGTCTTGACGACGGCCGTCGCCGCTTCGCCGGGCTTCAGCACCTGCTTCGGCGCCTTGAAGCTGACCGTCTTCGGCTCCGGCGCTTCGACTTCCCTGCAGCCGTCGGCGCCCGTCTTCGCCGAAGTTGAGCTGGAGCTGGAGCTGGAGTCGTCGGAGCTGCCGCCCTGGCTGATCAGGACCACGGCGACGATGACCGCCGCCACCACCGCGAAGGTGGCAAGGACGATCCAGCGGCGGTCGGGCTGCTGCTCCACGGGCGCAACCCTAGTAAACGTTCCTCCTGGAAATGGCGACCCCTCCGCTCACCCCGCTCGCCGCGGCCGTCCTCCACGTCGGCGCCCCGGAGCGGATCCTGCAGGTCGAGTGCGGCGAGTGCGACGGCGCTCTCTTCCTCGCCCGCGAGTTCCCGAGAGCGCGGGTGCGGGGGGTCGACCGCTCCGCTGAGGCGGTCCGTGGCGCCACCGCCAAGGTCGGACTCGATCCCGAGGGCCGCGTCGCCTTCAAGCAGGGCGCGCCCCGATCCCTTCCCTTCCCCGCCGACCACTTCGACCTGCTGGCGGCGCTCGACGCCCGCCCCGCCGCCGCCGAGGCCGCGCGGGTGCTGCGTCCCGGCGGCTTCCTAGCACTTGCGGCAAGCGACAAGGAGGAGGTGCTCGCCGGCTTCGGCGGCCGCCTCTACCGCCGCCGCCTCCTGCGCCTCGGATTCGAGCCGATCTGGTTCGATGCGGCTGGCAACGGCAGCTTCTCTGTCTCCCGCCTGCGCGGCGGCGGACCAGTTGCCGGCTGCCTCTAGTCTGGGGCGCCTGTGGAGATCGCCGGCATGCCCCTGACCCTGCTCGTCAACCCCGCTTCGGCCGGGGGAAAGTCGCTGAAGCTGCTGCCGCGGGTGGAGGCGGCGCTCGACGCCCGCCGCGCGGTCTTCCGGGTCGAGCGCACCCGCAGCCTCGAGCACGGGGTCGAGCTGGCGCTGCGGGCGGTCGAGCTCGGCGAGCTGCCGGTCGTCGTCTCCGGCGACGGCCTGATCGGCGCGGTCGGCGGCGCGATGGCCGGCTCGGAGACGCCGCTGGGGCTGATCCCCGGCGGGCGCGGCAACGACCTGGCGCGGGCGCTCGGCATCCCCGACGATCCCGAGGCCGCGGTCGACGTCGTCCTCGGCGGGAGGAGCCGGCGGATCGACGTCGGCGAGGCCAACGGCAAGCGCTTCCTCGGCATCGTCAGCGTCGGCTTCGACTCCGAATGCAACCGCCTCGCCAACGAAACCCACTTCATCCGCGGCAACCTCGTCTACGCCTACTCGATGGTCCGCACCCTGATCGGCTGGCGCACCGCCCGCTTCACGATCTCCGCCGGCGGCGAACGCAAGCGGATCAGCGGCTACTTCGTCGACGTCGCCAACAACAGCGTCTACGGCGGCGGCATGTACATCGCACCCGACGCGGAGATCGACGACGGCGAGTTCGACGTCGTCGCGATCGAAGAAGTCGGCAAGCTGCGCTTCCTCCGCGGCCTCAAGGATGTGCTCAAGGGCGCCCACATCGGCAAAGAGGAGGTCAGCGTCTTCCGCACCCCGCGACTGGAGCTCGACGCCAGCCGCCCCTTCCCGGTCTACGCCGACGGCGATCACCTCACCGACCTGCCGGTCTCGCTGCGGGTGCTGCCGCGCTCCCTCTCGATCCTCGTCCCCGCCGAGGCGGGCTGATGGCGGCCGACGGGCGCGCCCGTGGGGGCCTCTTCGGCGCCAAGGTCGCCCTCTCCCGGGCCATCGGGGCGGCCAGCCGGCGCAGCGGTCGCGGCGGCGGCACGACCCTGCCCGGACGGGTGCTGCTGCGCCTGGAGCCGGAGGCGATCTCCCGGCTCGGGCAGGGCCTGGAGGGAAGCCGGACGATCGTCAGCGCCACCAACGGCAAGACGACGACGGCCGGGATGATCGCCGGCATCCTCGCCGCCGACGACCGCCACCCCGTCCACAACCGTGCCGGCTCGAACATGACCTGGGGCGTGGCGACGGCGCTGCTCGAGCAGCGCGGCGCCGAGGGCCTGTTCGAGGTGGACGAGGCCTGGCTGCCGCGGGTGAGCGAGCAGCTGCAGCCGACCCTGATCGTCCTCGGCAACCTCTTTCGAGACCAGCTTGACCGCTACGGCGAGATGGAGGCGCTGGCCGAGGAGTGGGCGAAGACGGTGGCGGCGCGCGCCGGGCGGACCGAGTTCGCCCTCAACGCCGACGACCCCCTGATCGCCGACCTCGGTCGCGACGGCGACGGCGCCCGGCGCGAGGGCGTCCTCTACTTCGGGATCGAGGACGACTCGCAGGCGCTGCCGGAGCTGCAGCACGCCTTCGACGCCAAGCACTGCCGTCGCTGCGGCCATCCCTACGCCTACGAGCGCGCCTTCGTCGGCCACCTCGGCCACTACTCGTGCCCCAACTGCGGGGCCGAGCGGCCGCGACCCGAAGTCGCCGCCACCGAGATCGAGCTGCGGGGCATGGACGGGTCGCGGTCGCGGATCCGGACCCCCGACGGTGAGATCGAGCTCGACCTGCCGCTCCCCGGCCTCTACAACGTCTACAACGCCCTCGCCGCGATCGCCGCCGGGCTTCGGCTCGGGATGGCGCCGGACCGGATCGGGCATGCCCTCGAGGGGACGCGGGCGGCGTTCGGCCGGGTGGAGACGATCGCCGTGGCCGACGTGCCCGTCTCGATCCTCCTGATCAAGAATCCCGCCGGCGCCAACGAGGTCCTGCGGACGCTGCTGCTGGAGAGCCGCGAGCGCGGGCAGCTCGACCTCTGGATCGCGCTCAACGACAAGATCGCCGACGGCCGCGACGTCTCCTGGATCTGGGACGCCGACTTCGAGCTGCTGAGCGCCGCGGCACGGCGGGTCGTCTGTACCGGGACGCGGGCTCCGGAGATGGCGCTGCGGCTGAAGTACGCCGGCTGGCCGGAGGAGGCGATCGAGGTCGTCCCCGGGGTCGAGAGCTCGCTCGACGCCGCGGTCCAGCGGACCGACGGCCGCCTCTTCGCCCTCCCCACCTACACCGCCCTGCTGGAGCTGCGCAAGCTGCTCTCCGCCCGCGGCCTGGCGAAGGAGTTCTGGCGATGAGCGCGGCGGCGGCGGCGATCTGGCACGACGTCGAGTGCGGCAGCTACGCCGCCGACCTGTCGCTCTGGGAGGAGCTGGCCGAGCGCTGCGGCGGCCCGGTGCTGGAGCTCGGCTGCGGGACGGGACGGGTCGCACTCCACCTGGCGCGGCGCGGGAACCGGGTGGTCGGCCTCGACCGCGACCCCGAGCTGCTCGCGGTCCTCCAGCAGCGCGCATCCGATTTTCGACACAGCGGAGTGGGTCCGAAATCGGATGCGCCTGCGGACCTCGTGGAGCCGCTCCTCGCCGACGCCCGCCGGTTCGAGCTCGAGGCGCCCGCCTCCCTCGTCCTCGCCCCCACCCACCTCCTGCAGCTCCTTCGCGATTCCGCCGAGCGGGCCGAATCGCTGCGCTGTATTGCCGCCGCGATGCGTCCCGGGGGCATCTTCGCCGCCGCGATCATCGAGGGGATGCCCGAGCCCGACGGCGCACCCCCTCCCCTCCCCGACGTGCGCGAGGTCGACGGCTGGGTCTACTCGAGCCTGGCGACCGAGGCCGCGGTCGGGCCGGGGGAAATCGTCGTCCGCCGGCTGCGGCAGAAGGTCTCACCACAGGGCTCGCTGAGCGAGGAACCGAACGAGGTGCGGATCGCGACCTTCGCCGCGGCGACGCTCGAGGCGGAGGCCGAGCGGGTCGGTCTGCTGCCGGCGGGAAGGCGGGAGATCGGGCCCACCGACATCCACGTCGGCTCCACCGTCGTCCTCCTGGAGAAGCGGTCGTGATGGAGCTGCGCGTCCTCAGCCTCTACCCGGAGCAGATGAACATCTACGCCGACCGGGGCAACATCCTCTTCCTCCAGCGGCGCTGCGAGTGGCGCGGGATCGGCTTCGTCCACGCGGGCGCCGGCCCTGGCGAGCCGGTCGATCCCGGCGCCCACGACCTCTTCTACATCGGCGGCGGCCAGGACCGCGACCAGCGCGCGGTCGCCGCCGACATGGTTGCGAGCAAGCAACGGGATCTGACGGCGGCGGCCGACGACGGCGCCGTCCTGCTCGCGGTCTGCGGCGGCTACCAGCTGCTCGGCCACAGCTACCAGCTCGGCGAGGAGAAGCTGCCGGGCCTGGGGCTCGCCGACCTGGAGACGGTGCGCGAGCCCGGGCCGCGGCTGATCGGCAACGTGGCGATCGAGGCCGACCTGGGCGGCGGCCCGCGGCTGATCGCCGGCTTCGAGAACCACGGCGGCCGCACCTACCTGGGGGCCGACGCGCAGCCGCTCGGCAAGGTCGTCTCCGGCCACGGCAACAACGACCGCGACGGCTCCGAGGGCGTCAGGCGCGGCAACGTGATCGGCACCTACCTGCACGGCCCGCTGCTGCCGAAGAACGCCTGGCTGGCCGACCACCTGATCGCCCTCGCCCTCGAGCGCCGTTACGGCACCCGGCCCGACTTGGAGCCGTTACCGGACGAGCTCGAGACCGCCGCCCACGAGTCGGCGCGCAAGGCAGCTGCGGGCAGCTAGCGGCCGGAAGAGCCGAAACCGCCCTCGCCACGGGCGGACTCGGTGAGCGCGGCCGCCTCGACCGGCTCGGCCAGCGCGATCGGCGTCAGCAGCAGCTGGGCGATCCGGTCGCCCGGTTCGACCCGAAAGGTCTCGGCCGGGTCCGTGTTCAGCAGCAGAACCCGCAGTTCGCCGCGGTAGCCGGAGTCGATCACGCCGGGAGCGTTGACCAGCGCGATCCCGTGATCGCGAGCCAGCCCCGACCGCGGAACCACCAACCCCGCGTGCCCCTCCGGGATCTCCACCCCCACCCCGGTCCCGACGCTCCACCGCTCGCCGGGCCCGATGTGAGCCGCCTCGCAGGCGTACAGATCCAGCCCAGCATCCCCCTCATGCGCCCGCGAAGGAAGAATCGCCTCCTCCTTCAGCTTGGCCACAGGGAGCTGCACCCGCGCCACCCTACAAGGCCCCTAGCTCTGTCGCCGAGGGGGTGGGTACCCCGTCGCCAGACACTCAACATCGAGCCATAGCGAGATGTGTCTGGAGACGGGGTACCCACCCCCTCTCCACCACCCCGCTTAAGCGACCGCCAGATCGCTGAACCGGTGCATCTCCGCCACCGGCACCCTCGCGCGCACCAGCACCCCGTCCTCGCGCTCCGTCCGCTCCAGGTCCCCCGCCACCTCGTGCAGCTCGTGCAGCCGCCCGCCCTCCGAGTACGGGATCAGCAGCTCGACCTCGGCCAGCGTCTCCTCGAAGGCCGCCTCGATCCGCTCGTGCAGCGCCTCCAGCCCCTCCCCCTCCTGGGCGGAGATCAGCACCGCCTCGGGATGGTCGAGCCCGGCCTCCTGGCGCTCCTCCTCGCTCAGCAGGTCGACCTTGTTGAAGACGAGCACGCGCGGCTTCTCGCCGGCGCCGATCTCCGCCAGCACCTCGTCGACCGCCTGCATCTCGGCCAGCCGCCGCTCCTCCGGCGCCGAGGCGTCGACGACGTGGAGGATCAGGTCGGCCAGAACCGTCTCCTCGAGGGTCGCCTTGAAGGCCTCGACCAGCTGGTGCGGCAGCTTCTCGATGAAGCCGACGGTGTCGGTCAGCAGGGCGTCGCGGCCGGAGAGCTCGAAGGTGCGCGTGGTCGGGTCGAGGGTGTGGAAGAGGCGGTCGCGGACCTCGACCTCGGCGCCGGTGAGAGCGTTCAGCAGCGTCGACTTGCCGGCGTTGGTGTAGCCGGCGAGGGCGATCCGCGGCAGCGAGGAGCTGTCGCGGCGGGCGCGCATCACGCCGCGGTTCTTCTCCGACTGCCGCAGCCGCCGCCGCAGGGCGGCGATCCGGTTGCGGGCGAGGCGGCGGTCGGTCTCGATCTGGCTCTCGCCCGGGCCCCTGGTGCCGATGCCGCCGTCCATGCGGCCGGCGCCGAGGCGCTCGAGGTGGGTCCAGAGACCCCGCATGCGGGCCATGTTGTATTCGAGCTGGGCCAGCTCGACCTGGAGCTTGCCCTCGGCCGAGTGGGCGTGGTCGGCGAAGATGTCGAGGATGACGGCGGTGCGGTCGATCACCGGCACGCCCAGGGCCGACTCGAGGTTGCGCTCCTGGCGAGGGGCAAGCTCGTCGTCGCAGGCGACAAGGTTGGCGTTGCAGGCGGCGATCTCCTCTTTGATCTCGGTCAAGCGGCCGCGGCCGAAGTAGCGATCGGGGTCGGGTTTCGGTCGTTGCTGGGTCGCGGTGGCGACGGTAGCGACGCCGGCGGTGAGCAGCAGCTCCTTCAACTCCGCCAGCGGCTCGCCCTCCTCGCGGCCGTCGACGATGCCGATCGCCAGCGCTCGCTGGCGCGCGCGGCGGCTGCTCCGTTCCCGTTTGCCGAAATCTCCACTCAGACCGATTGTAAGCGGCGGTCGAAGCCGGATAGGGTGGTCGGCGTGAAGGTCTTCGTAACCGGCGGCACCGGTTTCATCGGCGGCGAGGTCGTGCGCCAGCTGCGCGGGCGCGGCGAGGAGGTCGTCTGTCTCGTTCGCAGCCCCGGCAAAGCGGCGAAGCTGACCGAGCTCGGCTGCGAGCTGGTCGCCGGCGACCTCGGCGACGAGGCGGCGATCCGCAGCGGGATGCGCGGCTGCGACGCAGTCATCCACGCGGCGGCGATGTACGAGGTCGGGATCCCCGCCAAGCAGCGGCCGGCGATGTGGGAGGCCAACGTCACCGGCACCGAGCGGGTGATGAAGGCGGCCCAGGCGGAGAAGATCCCGCGGATCGTCTACGTCTCCACGGTCGGCATCTTCGGCAACACGCACAAAGAGATCGTCGACGAGTCCTACCGCAACCCCGAGACCGACTTCACCTCCTATTACGAGGAGACCAAGCTCGAGGCCCACAAGGTCGTGCAGCGGCTGATCGACGACGAGGGCCTGCCGGCGATCATCGTCCAGCCCGGCGGTGTCTACGGCCCGGGTGACACCTCCCAGGTGGCCGACCTGCTGGAGCAGTTCTTCGCCGGCAGGCTGCCGCTGATGCCGTTCCCGGAGCTGGGGATCTGCATGACCCACGTCGAGGACATCGCCGGCGGCATCCTCCTGGCCCTGGACAAGGGCAAGCTCGGCGAGACCTACGTGATCAGCGGGCCGGTGACGACGATGCGCGAGGCGATCGAGACGGTGGCGCGGGTCAGCGGCCGCAAGGCGCCGAAGCGGGCGCTGCCGACCGGGCTGATGAAGGCGATGATCCCATTCGGTCCCGTGGTCGGGAAGGTGATGGGCCAGCCGCCGAACCTGCGCGAGCTGATCTCCTCGGCCGACAACGTCACGTTCTGGGCCAGTTACGAGAAGGCCGGGCGGGAGCTGGGTTACGCCCCCCGGGGCATGGAGGAGGGCCTGCGGCAGACGCTGGAGGCTGACGAGCGGTTCCCTGCTCCGGCTGCCTAGGGGAGAGTCGGGGGAGGACTCCCCGGACAACAGCGGGGAGGGTCCGGTGAGCCCTCCCCCGACTCTCATAAGCTGGCGGCGATGAGGGTTATCGACGTGATGCACCTTGGGCGCCCGCACGTGATTGGGTGCTGGGAGGTCGAGCGAGCGCTGGTTGATCCGGGGCCGGAGTCTTCGCTTGGGACCGTGCTGGAGGCGATCGGGGGTGAGCAGCCGCGGGCGGTGCTGCTGACTCATATCCACCTCGACCATGCGGCGGCGACGGGGGCGCTGGTGCGGCGGTGGCCGGAGCTGGAGGTCTACGTGCATGAGCGCGGGGCGCCGCACCTGGTCGACCCCTCGAAGCTGCTGGCGAGCGCGGAGCGCCTCTACGGGGACAAGCTGAACTACCTGTGGGGGGAGATCCTGCCGGTGCCGGAGGAGAACGTTCGCGTCCTGCGCGGCGGCGAGACGGTGCTGGGGATGGAGGTCGCCTACACGCCCGGCCACGCCTCCCACCACGTCTGCTACTTCCACTCCGAGAGCGGCACCGCCTTCGTCGGCGACGTCGCCGCCTGCCGGATCCCGCCCTCGAACCTGATCGTCCCTCCCACTCCCCCGCCCGACATCGACATCGAGATCTGGGAGGAATCGCTGGACACCGTCGCCGCCTGGTCTCCCCGGCGCCTCGCCCTCACCCACTTCGGCGCCGTCGAGGACGACGTGCCCGGCCACATCGAGGCGGTGCGGGCGAAACTGCGCGAAGAGGCCGAGCTGGCGCGGCAGATGGAGAAGCGCGAGTACGACGCCGATAACGAGGCCCGCATCAGGCGCGCCCTCGCCGCCGAAGGGATCGAGGGCGAGACCGTCGACGAGCTGCTGCAAGCCGTCCCCACCGCCTACCAGTGGAGCGGCCTCGACCGCTACTGGCGCAAGAGGGCCGAGCGCGCAGCGGCTTAGAAGCGGCGGAGCCCCTAGGCGAGGTGCTCGCGCATCCGCTCTACCGCCTCTTCGATCCGCTCGTCGGGGGCGGTCAGGGCGATGCGGAAGAAGCCCTCGCCGCTCGGCCCGTACATCGAGCCGGGTGAGATGACGACGGCTGCCTCCTCGAGCACGAGCTCGCAGAAGGAGGTCGAGGTGTAGCCGTCGGGGACCGGGGCCCAGACGTAGATCGTGCCCTTCGGTGAGCTGACCTCGACGCCGATCTCGGCGAGCGCGGAGACGACGAGGTCGCGGCGGCGGGCGTAGGTCCGGTTCATCTGCTCCAGGGACTCGCTCGGGCCCTCGAGGGCGGCGACGCCGGCCATCTGAATCGCCTCGAAGAGGCCGGAGTCGACGTTGGTCTTCAGCCGCCAGTAGGTCTGGATCGCCTCGGCGTTGCCGAGGATCGCGGCGCAGCGCCAGCCGGTCATGTTGTAGCCCTTGGAGAGGGAGAAGACCTCGACACCGACCTCCTTGGCGCCGGGCGTGGCGAGGAAGCTGGGGGCGACGTAGCCGTCGTAGGTCGTCTCCGAGTAGGCGTTGTCGTGGACGACGAGGATCTCGTGCTCGCGGGCGAACTCGACGACCTGCTCGAAGAAGCCCTCGGGGACGACGGCGCCGGTCGGGTTGTTCGGGTAGTTGACGAACATCAGCCGCGCCCGGGCGGCGACGTCGGCGGGGACGGCGCCAAGGTCGGGGGCGAAGCCCAGCTCCGGCACCAGCGGCAGCAGCTCGGCCCCGGCGCCGGCGAGGATCGGCCCGGCCGTGTAGACCGGATAGCCGGGGTCGGAGGCGAGGGCGACGTCGCCGGGGTCGAGGAAGGCGAAGCAGAGGTTGTAGATGCACTCCTTGGCGCCGATCGCCGGGATCACCTCGCCGTTGGGGTCGATCTCGACCCCGAAGCGGCGGTCGTAGAACTGAGCGAAGGCTTGGCGGAACTCGTCGCGGCCGCGGTTGCTCGGGTACTGGTGGTAGGCCGGGTTTCCGACCGCCTCCCGCATCGCCTCGACGACGTGCCGGTAGGTCGGTTCGTCCGGGTCGCCGATGCCGAGGCTGATCACGTCGATCCCGGCAGCCCGCTTGTCGGCGATCTGCTGCTCGAGTTCCTGGAACTTGTAGGGAGGGATTGCCTCCAGGCGCTTGGACGGGGTGGCGATGCCCATGGGCGCGGAAATCTATGCGATCCGGACGGCTAGGAGCCGTCCAGCTCGGCCAGCGCCTGCACCAGCTCCGGCGAGAGCTCGCCGGCGAAGACGGGCTCGGCCCAGCCGTCGAGGCGGACGTCGAGGTCCGGGGAGATCTCGACCTGCAGCTCGCCGCCTTCGAGCTCGACCACGAGCCGGTGGGGGGCACCGCGGAGGAAGGCGGTGACGGCGGCGCCGCTGGCGCCGGTCCCGGAGGAGAGCGTCTCCCCCACCCCGCGCTCGAAGATCCGCGCCCGGACGCGGTCGCCGTCGACGGCGAGGAAGCCGACGTTGGTGCGGTTGGGGAAGAGATCGTTGCCTTCGATCCCCGGGCCGATCTCCCCCAGGTCGAGGCCGTCGAGCTCCCCGGCGGGGACGACGATCGCGCACTGCGGGTTGCCGATCGAGACGTGCTGAAACTCCCAGCTGCGGCCACCCGACTCGAGCGTGCCCCGCCCGTCCTCGGGTCCGGAGGGAAAGTCCTTCGAGGTGGTCGAGGCGCGTCCCATCTCGACCGAGCAGGTCAGCTCGCCGGTGATCGTCGGCCGGATCGGGCCGGCGGCGGTGCCGATCGCGAACTCCTCGGCGTCGGTCCAGCCGTTGCGCCGCAGGTAGAGGATCGCCTCGCGGGCGCCGTTGCCGGAGAGCTCGGCCTCGGAGCCGTCGGGGTTGAAGATCCGCAGGTCGGCGACGAGCTCGGAATCCTCGCTTTTCGAAAGGAGCAGGATTCCGTCGGAACCGATCCCGAAGTGCTGGTCGCAGAGCCACTCGACCCGCGCCGCCGTAAGCTACCACGGCAGCCGCTCCGCCTCGAAGATCAGGTAGTCGTTGCCCAGTGCCTGCCACTTCTCGATTTTCACGCGGCGGACCCTACCCACTCCGCCGATGGGACGAAAACGGTCCTATATGGACCGTAATCGTCCCGTCAGCATTTGCGCTGCCACTTCGGTGTCGTTCATCCCGGTGCGGTCGATCAGCTCGAGGTTGGGGATTTTCCGCATCCAGGTGAGTTGGCGGCGGGCGTAGTTGCGGGAGCGCTTCTTCATCGTCTCGAGGTCGCCGGCGAGGAGCTCGTCGAACCCGAGAGCTTTGCGGGCGGTACGGCCGGGAC
>Ga0247786_1000115_pt1 | contig 10755 bp, 7 predicted proteins | sample UWRJS066202C4_FD_179917 | JGI IMG/M metagenome (GOLD analysis project Ga0247786, IMG submission 179917) | Soil microbial communities from Arlington Agricultural Research Station in Wisconsin, United States - UWRJ-S066-202C-4 | ecosystem: Environmental > Terrestrial > Soil > Agricultural land... | reverse complement strand
GCCGGTCTCGGTGCCCGCCGCGATCGAACCGTCCGCGCCCACGGTGACCGGGAGTTCGGCCGCCTCGAAGAACTTCTTGCCGAGGCTGTTGGTCGCGCTGGCGCCGGAGAAGCCGATGGTGACGTAGGCCGGGTGGTCGGGCAGGGCCTTGTCCAGTTCCGCCAGGGTGGGCAGCCGGACTTCCTTGAACTGGTTGAAGTGGAACCCGCCGATGGTGGTGACGAACTTGCCGCGGGGCACGCCCTTCGCCCGCTGCCGGTAGGTCTCCTGCACGTCGGCGATGGAGTACGCGTTCTCCAACGGTGTGTGGTAGCCGGGTCTGTTGCCCATCAGCACGACGTGGTTGTGGCAGTCGATCAAGCCGGGCACCGCGACCCGTCCGCGCAGGTTGATCATCCGCGGGGTGCCCTCGAAGCCGCGCCGGGCGGCCTTCTCGTCGTTGCCGACGTAGACGATCTTCCCGTCCTGCACGGCCAGCACGCTCGCGACCCGGTTGCGCGCGTCCATCGTGTGGATGCGGCCGTTGTAGAGCACGAGGTCGGCCCGGAGGGTGCCCTCCTTGTAGTCCTGGTGCGCCGAGGCGGGCGTGCCCCCGGTCACCGCCGCGATGGCCGCCGTGGCTCCGGCGACGGCTCCGCCGCGCAGCACGTTGCGGCGGGACAGGCCGTGGCGGTCGTCGTTGGTGCTGGTGGTGCTGTCGTCCATGGTTCGACTACCTCTTCTGGTGGCGGCGGTAGGGGCGGTCCCCGGTTTCCGGTCCGCTGCGCCGAGGGGGCGCACGGGCACTTCCGGGCACGCGGAACTGGCCGTGCCTCGGCGTTTCGCCGTGGCACCGGTGGGTGGAGACGGGGGCGCCCTGTCCGCCGGGCCGTGGGGCAGGCAGGTCGTTGTGGGAGTCGGCGTGTTCGGTGGGACGCGGGCACGTGTGGCGCCGGATGCCACCGGTCGTGTCCGCCGCGGTTCCGTTCTTTCCGGACAGTCGTCCGCCAGTCGGACGTCAGTGGAGTCACAATGTGCCGCGCGCCGAGTGGTGTCAAGGCTTACGCGTCGGTTACCCGCAAGGTTGCCAATCCGTAACGGACTTATGTCCGCCTGGCGGACGATCCGGCGGTGTGCAGGTGGAACGGCCTGCTGGGACGGCGAGGCCGGAGCGATCGGGGAGAAGCCGACCGATGACGTCCCCCGGGAACGGCGCCTCGTGGCGCGGATCCTCGGAGGTGGACCGGTGGCGCTCGGCGTGCTCTACGACCTGTTCGGTCCGGTGGTCCACGAGGTGGCCCCGCTGCCGGTGGCCGACGAGGGGGCCGTGCGGGCCGTCACCCGGTCATCGCGCGACGCGCGGGGGCGGGGGCGGGGAGGAACGCGAAAAGGCTCGTGGTCCGCGCCTCCCGCGGACCACGAGCCTGCTCCGGTGACCGACCGCGCTAGCCGACGAGCTTGACGTCCTGCGGGGTCAGTCGCTTCTCGCTGTAGGACTTCACCTCACCGGACTCCCGGTCGGTGACCTTGGCCTCCTGCAACGTCTTCACGCTGCCGTCGGCGGCGAGCTGGAACACCAGGGCGCCGGTGTAGCCCGCGTGGCTGTCCTTGCCGAACCCGAACGGCGTGAGCCCGGGTCCCTTCAGCTCACCGGACGACATGGCGTCCATGATCTTCTGCCGGGTCAGGTCCCGGCCCGCCGCCTTGAGGGCCTGGGCGAACGTGTACGCCATCACCATCCCGTACACGAGCGTGTCGGTGAACGCCTCCTGCGGGATGTACTTGGCGTGGATCTCCTTGAAGAACGAGGTCCACGGGTCGTCGGCGCCGCGCACGCTGGGCAGGTACCGGGTGCCGATGATGCCGGTCAGCAGCGCGCCGCCGGACACCTGCGTGCCGCCCTGCCTCGCGAACTGCTCCACCAGCCCGGTCAGCGTCGCCGGGTCGGCGCCGATGCTGCTCACCACGAGCTGCGGCTTGTAGCCGATCTTCAACGAGGTCAGGATCGTCAGCGCGGCGAACGCCGGGATGCACTCGCACACCAGGACCTCGGCGCCCGACGCCTGGAGCGCCGAGATCTGCGGCGTCACGTCGGTGTTGGCCGGGTCGTAGGTCTTGCGGTCCACGACCTGGTCCTTGATGAACTGGTCGAGGCCCTTCTGCGAGTCGGTGCCGATGTCGTCGTTCTGCATCAGCAGGCCGACCTTCTTGCCCGCGAAGTTGTCCTTGATGTACTGGCCCTGGACCTTGCCCTCGCGGGTGTAGTCCACCTGGTAGCCGAAGGTGTTGGGGTGCTTCTGGGGCGAGTCCCACATCAGCGCCCCGGAGGACACCAGCAGGTCCGGCACACCCTCGGTGGTGAGGTAGTCGAGCACCTTCGAGTGCGTCGACGTGCCCAGCCCGCCGACCATCGCGAAGATCTTCTCCTCCAGCACCAGCTTCTTGACGACCTCGACCGTCTTGGTCGGGTTGTAGGCGTCGTCCTCGACCTTGTAGGTGATCTTGCGGCCGTTGATGCCGCCGCCGTCGTTGATGTAGTCGTAGACGGCCCTGGACCCCACGGAGATCTTGCTGTAGCCCGGCGCGGCCGGCCCCGTCAACGGCTGGTGCGTGCCGATGACGACCTCGGTGTCGGTGACGCCGGGAGCGGGCTCGCCGTTCTGGGCGCCACCGCTGTTGGCGGGTGTCTCGCCCGCGCCGCCGCACGCGGCGAGCACCAGTGCGGAGGCCAGCGCGATCGCGATGGCGGATCGACTGCTTCTCATGACGCTTCTCCTCGTTGAGAAGGGACCGGGCGTCGCACCCGGACCCACAACTTGCGCAGGCCGCCTTGGATCCCCGCCGGGAAGGCGAGGACGATCACGATGAGCACCACGCCGTACAGGGCGAGCGGGAGGTTGTCGGAGATGTCGTTGCGCAGGCTCAGCATCTCGGCGATGTCGTCGGTCCACACCTGGAAGTAGACGAGGGCGATCGCGCCCCACAGCGCGCCCCACAGGCTGCCCAGCCCACCGAGCACCAGCGCCGCCAACAGGCTCAGCGACAGCGCCACGGTGAACGAGCCGGGCGCGGCCGTGCCGAGCAGGAACGCCTGCAAGCCGCCCGCGAGTCCGCCGCACGCCGAGCTGACCAGGAACGCCAGGATCTTCGTCCGTCCCACGTGGACACCCGCCAGGGAGGCGGCGACCTCGTCGTCGCGCACCGCCCGCAGCGTCCGGCCGAGCTTGCCGCGCGCCAGGTTCGCCAGCACGACCAGCGCCAGCAGCACCGCCAGCCACACGATCCAGGCCTGCCACTGGGTCGACGGGATCGAGCGGAGCCCGGCGGGCTGGCTGTTGACCGTGAAGCTCAGCCCGTTGCTGCCCGCGAGCAGGTCCGGGAACCGCTGCGTCACGGCGGGGAGGCCGACGGCCAGCGCCAGCGTCGCACCGGCCAGGTACGGTCCGCGCAACCGGGCCGCCGCGGCGCCCGCCAGCAGTCCGGCGACCCCGCCCGCGGCCGTGGCCAGCAGCAGGTCCGCCCAGATCGGGAAGGCGGGCACCCGCTTCACCAGCAGCGCCACCGTGTACGCGCCGATGAACATGAAAGCGCCGTGCCCCAGCGACACCTGCCCGTTGAACCCGGTCAGCAGCGCCAACCCGGCCACCGCGATCAGGTAGTAGCCGACGGTCGCGATCCGCAGGTTGGTGAACGGGTCGGTCGCGAACGTGAGCAGCACCAGCAGCACCAGGCATCCCAGCGCCGCCAGCAGGTGCACGACGACCGGGGGGAGTTTGTTCAGCATCAGACCCGCCTCGCCGTAGCTCGACCGAACAGACCCGCCGGGCGCACCGCGAGCACGGCGACCAGGATCGCCAGCGCCGCCAACGGCACCAGTTCGGGGCCCAGCAACCCGGACACGTACGACAGGCCGATCCCGAGGGCCAGCCCGCCGACGATCGTTCCGAGCGGGTTGTCCAGCCCGCCCAGCACCGCCGCGGTCAACGCGAACACGAACACCTCGTCCAACGTGGTGGGGGAGATGAACGGCGGGATGGCGAGCATCCCGGCCAGCGAGCCCACGGCCGCGGCCAGGCCCCAGCCGAGCGTCAGCATCACGCCGACCCGCACGCCGAGCAGCCGTGCCACCTCGGGGTTGAACGCCGCCGCCCGCATCCGCAGGCCCAGCGACGTGAACTTGAACAGCAGCAGCACACCGGAGGCCGTCACCACGACGGCCAGCACCGCGAACAGGTCCGCCGCCGAGAACCGGCCGCGGAAGTCGAACGCGTAGGAGAACGCGTGCGGCTCGTTGGACCAGATCATCCCGGACACCGCCTGGAGCACCAGCAGCAGGCCCAGCGTCGCGATGATCGCGCTCAGCTCGCCCGCGTCGCGCAGCGGTCGGACGAGCAGCCGTTCCACCGCGACGCCCAGCACCGTGCCCACGACGATCGCGGCGGCGAAGCCGAGCCAGTAGCTGCCGGTGTCCTTGGTGACGGAGTACGCCACGTAGCTGGAGATCAGCGCGAGCGCGGGCTGGGCGAAGTTCACCACGCGGGTCGCCCGGTAGATGATCACCAGCGACAGCCCCAGCGCGGCGTAGACCGCCCCGCTGGACAGGCCTGCCAGGGTGAGGTTGAAGAACGTCGTCATCGGCCCCCCTTCCGTTCAGAAGCCGAGGTAGGCGTGGCGGAGCTGGTCGTCGGCGAGCAGCGTGGCCGCGTTCTCCGACGCCACCACCTCACCGAGCCCCAGCACGAATCCGTAGTCCGATATGGACAGTGCGCTGCGCGCGTTCTGCTCGACCAGCAGCACGGTCAGCCCGGTGTCGGCGCGCAGGTCGCGCAGCACCGCCATGATCTTCGCGGCGACCATCGGCGCCAGCCCGAGCGACGGCTCGTCCAGCAGCAGCAGCCGAGGTCTGCCCATCAGGCCGCGGCCGATCGCCAGCATCTGCCGCTCACCGCCGGACAGCGTGCCCGCCGCCCTGCTCCGCCGGGGGACCAGGGGCGGGAACAGCTCCAGCACCTCGTCCAGCGCCTTGGCCCGGTCCGCGCGGTCCTTGCGCCATAGCGCGCCGAGCCGGAGGTTCTCCTCCACGGTCAGCTCGGGGATCACGCCCCCGCCCTCGGGCACGTGGGCCACGCCGGAGCGCGCGATCCGGTCCGTGGGCGTGGTGGTGATGTCCTCGCCGAACGCCGTGATCCGGCCCTCGCTCGCCCGCACGAGTCCGCTGATCACCCGCAGCAGCGTCGTCTTGCCCGCGCCGTTGGCCCCGAGGATGGCGGTGATGCTGCCCTCCTCCACCTTCAGGTTCACGTTCGACAGCGCCCGCACCAGCCCGTAGTGCGCGCTCAGCCCCTCGATCTCAAGCACTCGGCAGCTCCTCGGGTGCGGTGCCGAGGTACGCGTCGGCGACGGCGGGGTCGGCGCGCACCGCGTCGGGGTCGCCCGACGCGATGACCTCGCCGAAGTCGAGCACCACGACCTCGTCGCACACCCGCATGACCAGGTCCATGTGGTGCTCCACGAGCACGACGGCGGTCTTCTCGGTCAACGCCCGGATCCGGTCGGCCAGCTCGTCCATCTCCCCGGTCGACAGCCCGCTGGCGGGTTCGTCGAGCAGCAGCAGTTCCGGCTCGGCCACCAGCGCGCGGGCCAGCGCGACCCGTTTGCGCACGCCGTAGGGGAGTGCTCCGGGGTGCAGCTTGGCCACGTGGGCGACGTCGAGTTCGGTCAGCACGGCCATCGACCGGTCCCGCAGCTCGCGCTCGTCCCGCGCCGACCTGCCGGTGCCCAGCAGCGACGCCAGCGATCCGGTGCGCGCCAGCCTGCCCGCACCGGTCATCACGTTCTCCAGCACCGTGAGACCGCCGAACAGCCCGAGTCCCTGTAATGTGCGGGCGATCCCGAGACCGGCGAGCTGGTCAGGCCGATGCCTGCGCAGAGGCTCGCCCTTCCACCGCAGTTCACCGGTTTCCGGGCGGATGAAACCGCACACGACGTTGAACAGCGTCGTCTTGCCCGCGCCGTTGGGCCCGATGACGCCGACGACTGTTCGTGGTCGGATGGCCAGTGAGACCTCGTGCAGGGCCACCAGTCCGCCGAACCGGACCGTGACACCGCCTACATCCAGCAACTTCTCGTGGGAAGTGATCGACATTGGTCTCGTTTCCACGAACGGTGATGATTCGCAGCAGTCTGTGCTGATCACTCATGCGCGGCATCGGTGGAATCACCAGTCGTGGGCCCTCAAAACTAACGTTGATAGGTAAATTCGGCGCTAGCCCTTCCCCATTTCGTCACACGCGCGCAACACTGTCCGCTATGGCTCCCGAGGTCGTTTTGCGCGGACGGCACCAGGAGCGCGCGGCCGTTCGGGACCTGCTGGACACCACGCGCGCCGGTCGCGGATCCGCCCTGGTCGTGACGGGTGGGCCCGGTTCGGGCAAGACGGCGCTGCTGCGTTTGGCGCGCACAGCGGACTTCCGCGTGCTGACGGCGCACGGCGTGCCAGATGAGACGGACCTCGAACCCGCCGGCCTGCACCGGCTCCTGCACCCGCTGGCCGACCGCGTCCCCGAGGCGCTGGCGGCCGCGATCGGCCTCGCGCCCGGCGTCCCGCGCCGCACGTTCGCCCTCAACGCGGAGGTCCACCGGCTGCTGTGCGAGGTGTCCGGCCAGCGCCCGGTGCTCGTGCTCGTCGACGACGCCGGCCTGCTCGACCGCCCGTCGCTGGAGGCGTTGGCGTTCGTCGCCCGCCGCGTCACCGACCACCGCGTCGCCGTGCTGTTCGCGCTGGAACCCCACCGCGGCGACAACCCCCTCGCGGGCCTGCCCGTCCTGCCCCTGCGGCCGCTCGACGACCCCGCCGCGATGGCCCTGCTCGCCGACCACAACCCGCTGGGCGTCTCGGAGGACTTCGCCGAGGGCGTGCTCGACCTCGCGGGCGGCAACCCGCTCGCGCTGACCGAACTCGCGCGCACCGGCGAGTTGTCGCCGGACAGCGTGCTGCGCGCCCGCCTGCGGGCCCGCTTCCGGGCGCTGTCACCGGACGCGCGACGGCTCGTGCTGCTCGCCGTGGCCGACGAGGACCTGGAACTCGACACCGTCGTGCGCGCGGAACTGGAGCTGGACGCGCTGGAGGAGGCCCGCGACAGCGGCCTGCTCGTCGTGCGCGGCGAGCACGTCGGCGTGTCGACCGGTCTGACCCGGACCGTCCTGACCTCCGAGGTGCCGATCGGCGAGCACCGTCGGGCGCACGAACTGCTCGCGGGCGTCCTGGACCCGGACCAGCACCGGTCGCGCTGGCTGTGGCACCGGGCCGCGATGAGCCGTGCCGTGGGCGACGGCCACGCCGCCGAACTCGGCGCGGCGGCCGAGCGGGCCCGGCGCACCGGCGACTACGCCGGGTCCTCCCAGGCCTACCAGCGCGCCGCCGCGCTCACCCGGTCACCGGAGGCCAAGGCCGCCCACCTCATCTCCGCCGCGGCCGACCACTGGTCCGTCGGCAGGCCGCGCCGGTCGCGCGCGATGCTCCGCGAAGCCCGCGCGCACACCCGGAGCCGTGAACTGCAAGGCATGGCCGACTTCGTCCGAGGGGGCATCGAACTCGGCGACGGCGTGCCCGGCACGGCCGTCCGCAGCCTGCTGAAGGCGTCCGACGGCCTGCTGGAGTCCAACCGCACGCTCGCCATCACCGCGCTCGTGTTCGCCGCCGAGGCGGGCAGCATCGCGGGCGACCAGGCCGACCACGCCAAGACCGCCGCCCGTGCCGCCCGCCTGCGCCGCCCGGACGAGCCGCCCGTGACCCAGCTGATGCTCGACCACCTCGAAGGCATGGCCGCCACGTTCGCGGGCCGCCACCAGGTCGCGATGCCCGCGCTGGACCGGGCCGTGCGGCTCGCGGTCGGGCTGTCGGACCCGCGGTCGAAGATCTGGGGCAGCCAGGCCGCCTACGTGCTCGGCCACGCCACCCGGTCGCTGGAACTGGCCACCCAGGCCGTGGCCTCGGCGCGGGACAGCGGCATGACCTCGTTGGTGCCGTGGGCGCTGGTCTACCGCTCGCTGGCGGCGCTGCTGCTGGACCAGCACTCCATCGCGTCGGACAGCTCGCTGGAGGGCGTCCGCGAGGCGACCGCGATGGGCCAGCCCAACACCGTGGTCGACCACCTGACGATCCTCGCGCTGATGGCGGCGTTGCAGGGCAACAAGGCCACCGCCGTGCACCGCCTGCACCTGGCCGCCGCCGACGTGGCCCGCCGCGGCCTGGGCAGGCCGAGCACGTTCAGCTCGTGGGCGCTGGCGTGCGTGGACCTGGTCGACGACCGGCCCGTCGACGCGCTCAACCGGTTGCGGCTGCTGGCCGTCGGCACCGGCCGCGTCCACCCCGGCATCAAGGTCATGACGGCGCCCCACTTCGTGGAGGCGGCGGTGGCGTGCGGCCAGCAGGCCAAGGCCGCCAACGTGCTGCGCCAGTACGAGGGCTGGGCGGTCAGCACGGGCTGCCCGGCCAGGCTCGCCCTGTCCCACCGCTCCCGCGCCCTGCTCGCCGGCGCGGACCCCGTGGCCGACGAGCACTTCCGCGAGGCCATCCGCCTGCACCGCGCGGGCGGCACGCCGATGGAGCTGGCCAAGACCGAGCTGTTCTACGGCCACCGCCTCCGCCGGGGCAGGCGGCCGAAAGCGGCCAGGGAACACCTGCGCGACGCGCTGAAGATCTTCCAGCAGTACGACTCCGAGCACTTCGTCAACCGCGTCCGCGCCGAACTCCGCGCCTCCGGCGACACCATCGTCCCCACCCGCACCGCCCCCAGCGCCTCCCTGACCCCGCAGCAGTCCCAGATCGCCGAACTCGTCGCCGAAGGCGCCACCAACCGCGAGATCGCCGCCCAGCTGTTCATCAGCCACCGCACCGTCGAACACCACCTCCGCAACATCTTCGCCCGCCTCGAAGTCCGCTCCCGCGTGGAACTGACCCGCCTGCTCGGCTAGCCACCGCGGCACCCGGCGTCCCGCGGGTCGTGCGACGATGCGGGCATGGATCTCCTGGCTGACGCCCTGCGGGTCTCGGGTGCGCGGGGTTCGCTCGGGGTGCGGCTGGAAGCGGGCGGGGAGTGGGGGGTGTGGCTGAGCACGTTCCCCGGAGCCGCGTTGCACGCCGTGTCGGCCGGGACGGTGTGGCTCGACGTCCCCGGCGAGCCGCCGCGGAGGCTGGACGCGGGTGACGTCGTCCTGCTGCCGCCCGGCACGGAGCACGGGCTGTCGAGCGGGCCGGGCGCCCGGATGGGGCCGTGCGACCGGGAAGCCGCGGTCGAGGCCCAGGCGACGGGTGACGTGCTGCGCCTGGGGTCGCCGGAGGTGGACACCCGGCTGCTCACCCTGCACTACGAACAGGACCCCGAGGTGAGCACGCTGGTGCTCACGGCGCTCACCGTGCCCGCGCACCTCCCCGCGCGGGAGAACTCCTCGCTCGATGGGGTCATCCGGCTGCTGACGGAGGAGTTGGCCCAGCCGCGGATCGGGAGCACCGCGGCCGTGAACAGCATCATCGACCTGCTGCTGGTGCGGTTCGTGCGCGCGTGGCTGGACGGCCACCCCGCCGAGCGATCGGCCTCGTGGCTGGGCGCGGTGCTCGACCCGGTCGTGCGCGACGCCCTGTCGCGCATCCACGAGGAACCCGAGCGGCCGTGGACGACCGCGACCCTGGCCGAGGCGATCCGCGTGTCGCGGGCGACGCTGTCGCGGCGCTTCCCGGCCGCGCTGGGGCAGACACCCGGTGCGTACCTGACCCGGTGGCGGATGGACCTCGCCGCGCTCCGGCTCCGCGACACCGACGAGCCCATCGACGTGATGGCGGGCGCGGTGGGGTACGCGACGCCGCAGGCGTTCAGCCGGGCGTTCCGGCGGGCCCGCGGGCTCGCCCCCGGCGAGTACCGCCGCACCGTCCGCGAGCGGACGAGCACGCGCTAGCCCCGACGAGGCAGTCGGCCACACAACTGATCCTCACGGACCTGGTCGGCCGCGGTGCCGTGCCGAAAGCTCGTCGTCACGTGCTGCCCTTACGGACGAGGAGATCATCATGCGTGCACTGGTCGTCGAACACGGCGATGACGGGCCCGTCCGGTTCGCCGAGGTCGAGGAGCCCCGGCCCACCGCGGGCGAGGTCCTGGTGGACGTCCGGCACATCGGCCTGAACCTCGGCGAACTCAAGTACGCCGACCAGTGGCCTGCGGGCGCGATCCATGGACACGACGCGGCCGGTGTCGTGGTCCGGGCCGCGGCCGACGGCTCCGGACCGGCCGAAGGGGCACGGGTCGTGCTGGGGATGGCGCCGTACGCGTGGGCCGAGCGGGTCGCGGTCAGCCCCGCCTGGCTCGCGGTGGTTCCCGACGCCGTCGCACTGGACGACGCCGCCGCGCTCGGCGTCGCGGGGATCACGGCCCTGCGCGTCCTGCGGACCCGGTCGCTGCTGGCCCGCCGGGTGCTGATCACCGGCGCGAGCGGGGGAGTGGGTCACTTCGCCGTCCAGTTGGCCGCGATCGCCGGTGCCCACGTGACGGCCGCCGTCGGCGGTCCCGACCGGGCGGCGGGGCTGCGCGAACTCGGCGCCGGGGAGGTGGTGACGGATCTGTCCACTGTGGACGACCGGTTCGACCTGGTGCTCGACACGATCGGCGGGTCGCACCTCACCCGGATGTGGGCCCTGCTGGCCGAGGGCGGGGCGATCCACCTCGTGGGCTCGGCGTCGGGGGAGGACACCACGTTCGAGGCGGGATCGCTGTTCGGGTTCGG
>Ga0247786_1000114_pt1 | contig 10767 bp, 8 predicted proteins | sample UWRJS066202C4_FD_179917 | JGI IMG/M metagenome (GOLD analysis project Ga0247786, IMG submission 179917) | Soil microbial communities from Arlington Agricultural Research Station in Wisconsin, United States - UWRJ-S066-202C-4 | ecosystem: Environmental > Terrestrial > Soil > Agricultural land... | reverse complement strand
CCGCCGCCGAAGCTACCCGCGCCAACGCCACCGCCGCCCGCGCCACCACCGAAACCGCCGGGGATGCCGGTCGTACCGCGTCCGGGCGACCCGCCGATGCCCTCGATCGGCACGCCGGGAGGCCTGGACCCCGGCGCACCGAGGTAACCGGCAGGGTTGCCGGCAGTTCCGGGGGCAGGATTGCGCGAAGGGGCAGAGCCCTTCCCGCCGTTGCCCGAAAAGCCACCGCCGTAACCGGTGCTGCCACCGGAGCCGCCGAAGCCCGACGGGTCGCCGTAGCCGCCCGAGCCGCCGTAACCACCCACCACCGGCGGTTGGTACGAGTGCGCGACGGGGATCGACGCCGCCGCGTCGGCGGCCGTGGTCGTCCCGGTAGGACGTCCGAAGTCGTCGTACTCGTCGGAGGAGCCGCCGGTGGTGCCCTTGTACCCACCGCCGCCCGCGCCGCCGCCGAAGCCGCCACCCGCGAAGCCACCGGGAACACCCCCGGCACCGCCGGTGTAGCCGCCGGCACCGCCCGAGTACCCGCCGGCGCCGGAGCCGCCCGCGCCGCCGCCGAAACCACCGTCGAACGAGGTGCCGGGCACGACGGGCGGAGCCATCGCGGCCGCCGCGGCCGTGGTCCGGTCGCTCGCGAACGCGTCCTGCCGAGCCTCGCCGAGCTGCATGCCCTCGACCGCCTGCCCCGACTGCATGTCACCGGCCTGGAGGGCCTCCACACGGGACCCCTGCATCGCCATCATCGGCAGCCCGGCGACCGCACCGCCCGAACCGGACACCTGCGAGCTGCGCAGCGACACCATCTGGGGTTCTTCGGTGCGACCCGTCGTCGGGTTGAACGGCGCGGTGAACACCGGCGTCGACTGGTCGATGGCGCGGGAGCTGGCCTCCATGTTCGTCATCACCATGACGGCCAGTTCCTTCGCCGCCTGCGACTTGGCGCTGGCGGCCTGCACGTCCGCCGTGGACGCGAGCAGCGTGGAGATCCCGCCGCCGACCATGACCCCCGTAGCACCGCTCCAGGAGAAGTCGATCGGTTCCGGCATGCTCGCCCGCGCGTCCTGCATGACCCGGCCCTGGTCGACGACCCGGTCGCCGACCTGGCCCGCTGTCTGCGCGGTCCCGGAGATCCAGTCGGACAGCTTCTTGACCGCCAGCCGCGCGCCGTCGGCCGAGTCGCCGGTCCAGCCGCTCTCCGTCGCCACGATGCGTTCCGTGATGACCTGCGCCGACTCACCCAGCTCGGTGGCGAACTGGGCCCACTCGGAGCCGATCTCGCCGGACTGGCCGGGGTCGTTGTTGATGTGCACGGACTCGTAGAGGGTGCGGTGGGAGTGCGATTCCCAGTTCTGCGTGTCCTTCAGGACCGGGTCGACCTCGGGAGCCATGATGCGGTGCGCCTCTCGCCTCAGATGCCTTCGAGCTTGGTCAGTGCGGCACGGTGGTCTTCGTCGACCTGCTGGTACTTGGTGATGGCCGCGCTGACCTGGTCGTGCGTGTCCTGGAGGACGGTGCGGTACGCGGACATGACGTTCACGAACGAGTAGGGGTCGCCCTCGGCGCGGGATTCGAACTTCTCCGACATCGCGTCGCTGACGGGGTTCGCACCCAGCGGGGCGGGGCGCGCCAGCCTGCCCGCGCGGGCGAGCCAGGAGTCGACCTGCTCGACCTGTTCGCGCAGCAGCTTGCGCAGCTCCTCACCCGTGGCCGGGTCGAGCAGCACCTTCCCCGACTTGATGTTCTCGCTCAACTCGATAGTTTGGCCGTTGACGACCTGGGGCGGGGTGTTGTCGATCCGGGGTGGGGTGCGGTCATTCGTGTTCTGCATGCGGGTGTCCCCCTGCGGGCACGGTTCTCCGGTGGTGGGTCCATCTTGCGTTGAACCGCCAACGCCCCGCCAACGTGTCTCCAACGCACGGTCGGTGTGAGCGGCTGTGCCAATATTGCGAGAGAACTTCATCCATGGCCGATAGGATTTCCGGATGCGGGTGAACCTGCTCGGCACTGTTGAGCTCGTTTCCACTGGCAGTGACCCGGTCCAACTGGGAGCCGCGAAGCGCCGCACGGTGCTCGCGGCGCTGGCGCTCGAACTCAACCGGGTCGTCTCAGGTGATCGGCTGCTGGCACTGGTCTGGAACGGCTCACCGCCGCCGCAGGCGAAGGCGGCCCTCCAGGGGCACGTCGCCCAGTTGCGCAAGGTGCTCGGACCGGGCCTGGACCTGGTGACCCGAGCGCCCGGCTACCTGCTGGAGGGCGAGCGGAGCGCGGTCGACGTCTTCGTCTTCGAGGACCTGGTGCGCGGTGCCCGCGACGCAGACGACCAGGACGCCGTCGAGCAGTTGACCGCCGCGCTGAAGCTGTGGCGCGGACCGTTCCTCACCGACGTGCCGTCTCCCGGCCTCGGTGAGGCGACCGCCGCCGGGCTGGAGGAACTGCGGCTGGTGGCCGTGCAGGACATGGCCGAGCGGCTGCTGCGGCTGAACCGGCCCACGGACGCGGTGACGGTACTGGCGCCGCTCACCGAGACGTACCCGCTGCGCGAACCGCTGGTGGCCAAGCTCGTCGTCGCGCTGCACGGCGCCGGGCGGCAGGCCGAGTCGCTGGACCTGTTCCACCGCACCAGGAAGCGGCTGGTGGACGAACTGGGCGTCGACCCCGGCCCTGAGCTGCGTGCCGCCTACCAGGCCGTGCTGACGGTCGAGGAGGTGCCGGAGGTCAGCAGCGGACCCGCGCAGCTCCCGCGCGAGCACCGCGGGTTCGTCGGGCGCGACACCGAACTGTCCGACCTGGACGACTACCTGACCGGGCAGGACTCCGCGATCGGCCTGCTGGTCGGGCCGCCGGGCGTCGGCAAGACCGCGTTGGCGTTGCGCTGGGCCCACCGGGTCGCCTCGGAGTTCCCCGACGGCCAGCTCTTCCTGGACCTGCGCGGGTTCGACGAGACCGAGCCGGTCGACCCGCGCACGGCGCTGATGGGCTTCCTGCGCACGCTGGGGCTGGCCGACTCGCAGATCTCCACCGACCTGGACGAGCAGGCGGCCCAGTACCGGTCGCTGCTGGCGGACAAGCGGGTGCTGGTGGTGCTGGACAACGCCCGGTCGGTCGGGCAGGTCAGGCCGCTGCTGCCGGGGTCCGCGCACTGCCTGGTGCTGGTGACGAGCAGGCACGGGCTCAACGACCTGGTCGTCACGGAGGGCGCCTCCGTCCTCCCTGTTACAACGTTAGATAGGTCCGCCGCGGCCGACCTGCTGGTGGGGATGCTGGGACGGCGGCGCACCGACCTGGAGCCGGAGGCGACCGCGGAACTCGTGGAGCTGTGCGACCGGCTGCCGCTCGCCCTGCGCATCGCCGGAGCCCGGCTGACCTCCCGTCCGCGCTGGACGATCCGGTCCCTCGTGGACGAACTGCACGACGAGCAGAGCAGGCTCGCGGCGCTGTCCCTCCCCGAAGCCCGGCGGGGCGTGCGGGCCGCGCTGGCCGTGAGCTACCGCGAACTCCCCGAGGGCGCGGCCCGGATGTTCCGCCGCCTCGGCCTGCACCCCGGCACCGACCTCGACTGCTACGCCGCCGCGGCGCTGCTGGACATCAACGTCGCCACGGCCCGCACCCACCTGCGCACAGCGGCGTACGCGAACCTGCTGCACGAGTCCACACCCGACCGGTACTCCCGGCACGACCTGGTCCGGCTGTTCGCCCGGCACCTCGTCATCACCGAGTCCGGCGAGGACAACGCGATCAGCACCGAACGGCTGCTCGACTACTACCTGTCCGTCGCCGACACCGCCCGCGCCCACCTCGCCGACCACGTGCGCCCGTTCGGCGACCCCGTCCACCCGCCCGCGAGCTTCCCGGTGCTGACCTCGCACAACGAGGCCGTGCGGTGGTTCACGCTGGAGGAGGCGAACCTCCGGCTGGTGCTGGAGATCGCCGCGAACAACCGCCAGTACGAGCGGACGTGGAAGCTCGCGCTGTGCCTGGACGCGTTCTACTTCCGGCGCGGCAACCGGGTCGACCGGCTCAACGCGTTCCGCGTCGGCCTGCACGCCGCGCGGGCGCTCGACGACGAGCACGCGGAGGCGACGCTGCTGCTGCGCATGGGCGCCACGCTCGCGGACCTCGGACGGCTGGAGGACGCCGTGTGGGAGAGCTCACGGGCCGTGCAGTTGGCCGCGGGCGACCCGCACCTCCAGTGCGCCGCGCTCGACAGCCTCGGCTACAGCCTGCTCGCCGCGGGCGAGTTCGAGAAGGCCCGGGAACGGGCCACCGAGGCGCTGGCCATCGCCCGCGACATCGGCGACGTCCGCGCGCAGGCCACCGTGCTGAACAACCTGGCGAGCGTGCTGCTCGGGATGAACGAGGCCGAGGAAGCACTCCAGTGCATGAAGGAAGCGCTGTGGCTGCTCGCGTCGGTGGCGCTGTCGACGTCGCACGTGACCGCGCTGCACACCGCCGGATCGGCGCTGTGGCAGCTCGGTCGGACCGCCGAAGCCCTCCAGTTCCAGGTGGACGGTCTGGAGCTCGCGGAGCAGCTGGGCGACCAGTACCAGGCGGCGGCGTGCCACCGGGCCATAGGGGACGCGCTGGAGCAGATCGGCGGGATCCACGTCGCCACACCGCACTGGCAGTCCGCGGCACGGCTGTACCGGGAGCTCCGGCTGGCGGACGCGGAGGAGTTGGCGGTGAAGCTGGCGCGGCGCGAACCGGCGGCGGGCTAGCCGGTCCGGACCCAGAAGTCAGCGGGTCCCGGTCCGAAACCCCTCCGCCGCACCTCGTCCGCCGCACCGGCGAAGGTCCTGGCCACCTTCGCGGGCGAGTGGGCGTCGCTGCCGAACGAGACCAGCGCGCCGCCCTCCTCGTGCCACCAGCCGATCACCTCGCCGTCCGACGGCAGGGTCGTGTTGACCTCCAGCACCCGACCGGAGTCGGCGAGCGCCCGCAGCACCGCCCGGATCTCTCCCTCGAACGCGCGGGGGTCGAACGGCCCTTCGGCCGCGGGCCACGAGCGGGCGGGGTAGTCGAGGTGGGCCAGCACCTGGAAGGCGTCGCACGCCTCCACCATCCGCAGCACCTCGGCGAGGTAGGCCCGGACGGCCTCCGCGGCGGGCCTGGTCACGAGCAGCTCGTCCACCATGACGTCGCCGTCGGGCGTCCGGACCGAGTGCACCGATCCCAGGACCCGTTCGAAGTCCCCGCCCGACAGCAGCTCCGCCACGCGGTCGGGGTGCCGGTGGGGTTCGCTCAGCTCGATCCCGGTGCGGATGGCCAGGCCGGGGAACAGGTCCCGGCAGCGGCGCACCTCGGCGAGGTACCCGGCGACATCCAGGTCCGGTGGCCGCAGCGGGCCGTCCGGTTCGAGGCGGGCGCGGAAGCGGTCCGGCAGCCTCGGGACCAGGGCGGGGCCGATGGTCCACGCGGTGAGGTCGCCGTGTTCGGTGAAGGCGATCGCGGGCAGGCCGAGCGCGACGGCACGGGCGCAGGACCGTTCCAGCGAGCCCTCGTCCGCCTCCCAGGACCACTCGGAGTGCACGTGGTTGTCCGCGGGGAGCACGCGGTCGACGCTAGAGGGTGCCGGTGAGGGCTTGCAGGCCGAGGCTGCCCGCGGCGACGGCGAGCCACAGGAGGACGCCGAGGAGGAGCGGGCGGCCGCCTGACCGGCGGAGGTCGGCGGGGCGCAGGGAGAGGCCGATGCCCGCGAGGGCCGTGGTGATCAGGAACGGGCCCAGCGCGGAGAGGCCCGACGGGATGGCGCCGAGGCTGCCGAGGACGACCGCGGCGATGAAGCCGAGCAGGAACGGCGGGATGATCCGGGTCCACGGCAGCGCGCTGCGGCGGTTCGCCCGGACGGCCAGGAACGTGACGATCGGGATCAGCATCAGGGTGCGGGTCAGCTTCACGACCAGCGCGTACTCCCCCGCGTCACCGCCGTAGGCGTACGCGGCGGCGACGACGGACGAGGTGTCGTTGATCGCGGTGCCCGCCCACAGGCCGAACGCGTGCGGGCTCAGGCCCAGCAGGTGGCCGATCGGCGGGAACAGCAGGACGGCGGCGATGTTGCAGGCGAAGATCGTGCCCAGCGCGTAGGCGACGTGGGTCTGCTTCGGCTTGATCACGGCGGTCGTGGCGGCGATGGCGGACGCGCCGCAGATGCCCGTGCCAACGCCGATGAGGGTCCGGGTGTCGCCGCGGACGTGGAGGAGCCCGCCGAGAAGCCAGGCGCCGCCGAGCGCGATGACGAGGGTGCCGAGCATGACGGGCAGGGACTCCGCACCGACCTGGATCACCTGGCGCACCTGGAGCCCGGTGCCGAGGACCACGATGGACAGTTGCAGGACCGTGGTGGACGCGACGGCGTAGCCGGGGGTCCAGCGGGGTGCGTGCAGGTACTTCCCGAGGGCGGCGCCGAGCAGGATCGCGAAGACCGGCCCGCCGACGACCGGCACCAGCCTGCCCAGCCCGGTGGCGACCGCCGCGACCGCCAGTGCGAGCAGGAGGCCCGGCGCCACGCGGAGGAGGCGGGACTCTCTCGTTGCCAGCACCGTTCGCTCCCTAATGTCCGTACAGGGAAAGTACGATATGTACGGACATTCCACAACCGGTAGCGTGCGGCCAGACCCGAGGAGGGGACATGGCGCTCGACCGCGGCGGATCGACCCCCCTGTGGCGGCAGTTGCAGCGCGAACTCCTGACCCGCATGGAAGCGGGCGAGTTCGCCGACCGGTTCCCCGGCGAACTGGCGCTGGTCGAGGACTACGGCGTGAGCAGGCACACCGTCCGGCAGGCGTTGAGCGGCCTGCGCGCCGACGGGGTGGTCGTCGCCGAACGCGGCCGCCGCCCCCGCGTCGCGACCCCGCCGGAGATCCAGCAGCCGATGGGCGCCCTGTACAGCCTCTTCGCCTCCGTCGAGGCGTCCGGGCTGGCGCAGCACAGCGTCGTGCGCAGGCTCGACGTGCGCGCGGACGCCGTCGTCGCGGAACGCCTGGAGTTGGAGGCCTCCACCCCGCTGGTCTACCTCGAACGGCTGCGCCTGGCGGGCGACGCCCCGTTGGCGCTCGACCGCGTCTGGCTACCCGCCGACGTGGCCGCACCGCTGCTCGACGCCGACTTCACCCACACCAGCCTGTACACCGAACTCCGCACCCGCGCCGGCCTCCGCCTCGACCACGGGCACGAGGACGTGCACGCGGTCATCCCCACGGCGGCCGAACGGGCACGCCTGGACTGCCCGGCCTCGGCCGCGGCGTTCTCCATCAACCGCCTGAGCCACGCCGCCGGACGGCCCGTGGAGTGGCGGCACACGCTCGTGCGGGGGGACCGGTTCGCACTCACGGCGGACTTCTCGGCGCACGCCGGGTATCAGTTGACCGGGTCGCCGAGGTAGGGCCGGGCGCCTGCTCCGGATTGATAGCCAACGCGCATTAGGCCCCGCATGTGATACTTAGGGCGCCCTTAAGTATCACATGTCGCGCTTGATGAGAGCTGAGTACCAGTGTTTCGACAGAGGTTCACCGAGGCCCAGCAAGAGCACCTGCTGCGGTCCCTGGGAGGGGTGGACGCTTACGTCCCACCAGCTCTTCCACCGGAACTCGTCTTCGACGGCGACCTGGTCAGGCAGTTGTCGGAGGCGGACCGGTCACTGGGCGAACTCTCCGGCGTGGGCCGCACCCTGCCGAGCCCCCAACTGTTCACCAGGGCCCTGCTCCGGCGCGAGGCCGTGTTGTCGAGCCGGATCGAAGGAACCCAGGCCACGCTGTCGGACCTGGTGCTCTTCGAGATCGAACGCCACGAGGACTCCTACGGGGACGTGCACGAGGTCGCGAACTACGTGGCCGCGATGGAGTACCTGCTCGACAGGGAGCGCTCCTCGCCGATCAGCCTGTGGCTGCTCCGCGAGGCCCACCGGATCCTGCTCACCGGAGTTCGTGGCGAGCAGGCAGCGCCGGGTCAGTTCCGGGACAGCCAGAACTGGATCGGCTCGTCGGGCGACACGATCGACAACGCCACCTACGTCCCCCCTCCGCCGGAGCGGCTCCAGGAGTGCCTCGAAGCGTTCGCCCGCCACCTGGAGGGACCTCGGAACCTGCCGCCGCTGGTGGAGATCGCCTGCCTCCACTACCAGTTCGAGGCGATCCACCCGTTCCGCGACGGGAACGGGCGGGTCGGACGGCTGCTCGTGGCGTTGCTCCTGGTCGAGTGGGGACTGTTGCCCGGACCGCTGCTCGACTTCTCGGCGTACATCGAACAGCGGCGCCAGGACTACTACGGCCACCTGCTCGCGGTGTCGACCGAGGGCGACTGGCGGGGGTGGATCGAGTTCTTCCTCAAGGTCATCGCCACCCAGGCCAAGGACGTGCTGCTCCGCGCGCAGGCACTGCGGGAACTCCGCGACGAGTACCGAACACGGGTCACCGGGGCGCGTTCGTCCAGTCTCATGCCGCGACTGGTCGACGCCCTCTTCGAGCGGCCCGCGATCACCATCCCGATGGCGCAGAAGGTGATGGGGGTGTCCCACCGCGCGGCGACGGTGAACATCGAGAAGCTGGTGGAACAGGGACTGGTGGTCGAGATCGAGAAGTCGGGTCGAACTCGGCGGTTCGTCGCCCTGGAGATCATCCGGGTGATCAACGGGGAGTCCATCGACAGGCCGTGACGAAGCCTGCCCGGCCTGATCAGTCGGTGAACAGGCAGAACGGGTGGCCGTCGGGGTCGAGGTAGACGCGGACCGCGGGTTGGGGTTGGAAGTCGGCGAGGGTGGCGCCTGAGGCTTCGGCGTGGGCGCAGGCGGCGGGCAGGTCGTCGACCCTGATGTCCAGGTGGGTCATCATCTGCTGGGTGCCGGGTTTGGTCGGCCAGGTGGGGCGGACGTGGTCGGGTTCCAGTTGGAACGAGAGGCCGGGGCCGCCGGTGGGGTTGCGGAGGGTGGCCCAACCGGGTTCGTTCGCGCCCTGTTCCCAGCCGAGCAGGCGGCGGTAGAAGGCGGTCAGGGCGGCTACGTCGGGGGTGCCCAGGACGGTTGCGGCCAGGGTCAGCCTTGGCGTCATGGGGTCAAATTACCGCGCCCAGGCCGCGGTGACAGGTCGTCGAGGACGTGGCGAAGGGGCGTGAGGGGGTGGAAACCCCCTACGGGCGGTCTCAGTAGCCCTGGTACCCGCCGCCGACGCTGATCGACGCGAGGCCGGGGTGGTTGGCGAAGCCGCCGTAGCGGTCGTAGGTGTAGCGGACGCCGGCGATGATGTTGTCGACCGGGTTGAAGATGTCGTTGTGGCCGGGCAGCTTGTGCGCGTTGAACGTCGAGTCGATGGTCTGCATCAGACCCTTCGACGGCGTGCCCTTGGCGGCGTTGGAGTCCCAGTTGTTCACGGCGTTGGGGTTGCCGCCGGATTCCTTCTGGATGATCAGGTAGATCTCGTCGACGCTGCTCTCGTCGATCGCGGTGCCGTTCGCGGCGAGGATGGTGATGGCCTCGCGGATCCAGCCCTCGACCTGGCGCTGGTGGGGGGACTTCCCGGCGTCGGCCTTCTCGCGGGCGATGCGGGCCTCTTCGGCCTTGCGGTTCGCGTCGACCTGGTCGGCGGCGGACTTGCCGACCGTCTGGAACTGCTGGATCGACTGGCGCTTGTCGAGCTGGAGGAGCTTGCCGACCTCGATCGCGGGGTTCGCGATCTGGATCGTCTTCATCGAGGCGTTCTTCGCGTGGACGTCGGAGGAGAGGGTCTGGATCTCGGTACCGGACGCCAAGTCCATCGAGGCGCCGGAGGCCGGGCCGCCCACCTTGGTCATCGCGTTGGCGGCGGCACCTGCGCCGGCCAGCACACCCGCGGCCACGACGAACGCGGAGACCTTGGTGCCCAGGGGCGCCCAGTCGGTCTCGACGCGGTGCGAGGCAGGACGGGAAGCGACTGCGGCCGCTGGCTGGGGAGCGACCGTGTACACGGTGCGCCCAGCGGCTTTTCCATGCCGGGACAAACGATCCTCCTGCGTCGGGGAGTTCGGCCGAGAGGACTCCTGGCGGGGGATCCAGGTGGCGGCGCTTCGGGGGGCGACCGCCGTGTCCATTCAGTGACCGAACCGTGACCTGCGGCCGGGAACGTAACCTGATGTCACTGCCGAAGGCAACTGATCGGCACCCTATAGGTGACGCTCATCACGTTCAATCCGGGTTTCGCTACTGAGCGTGTGAACGCCCTCCACGAACGGAAGATCGCCGTTACCTGCGGGTTCTCCTGAGCCACGACGGGTAGTACGGAGCGGTGGGCACGCCGGTTCACAATTCGCCGTCGACGAGCCCGAACGCCCCGCCCGCACGCCGGTCCACCCACGACCACCGGGGCACCGGCCGGGCGGCGGAGCTTCCGTACCGTTGAGCACGTGTGGACGCTCCACGCGCAGTAGACGGAGGAACCAATGCGCCGCGGTCTGGTGCTCGTCCTGGTGTTGGCGCTGCTGTTCGGGACGCCGTGGGCCGCGCTGGTCGCGGTCGGCCCGGACTGGCCGACGCCGGTCTTCGCCCTCGCCACGGCCCTGTTCGCGGTGGCGCTCGTGGCCTTCCCCTTCCTCATGGTGGCGGGGCACGGCAGGCGGCACGTGGACTGGGCGTCCAAGATCGCCGACACGACGCTCGGCGCCGTCTGGGTGCTGTTCGTCTGGACGCTGCTCGGCCTCCTGCTGCGGCTCGTGCTGGGCCTGGCGGGCGTGGAGAGCCCCGACCGGGCGCGGATCTCCGCCCTGGTGACGGTCGTGGTCGTGGCGGCCCTCCTCGTCTACGGGTAC
>Ga0247786_1000113_pt1 | contig 10900 bp, 11 predicted proteins | sample UWRJS066202C4_FD_179917 | JGI IMG/M metagenome (GOLD analysis project Ga0247786, IMG submission 179917) | Soil microbial communities from Arlington Agricultural Research Station in Wisconsin, United States - UWRJ-S066-202C-4 | ecosystem: Environmental > Terrestrial > Soil > Agricultural land... | reverse complement strand
CAGATCGAGGAGGAGGACTGGAACCCGACGCCGGAGGCGGTGGCGGCGATGGGTCGCTACAACGAGGAGCTGCAGAAGGCCGGGATGCTGCTGGGGCTGGACGGGCTGCGCCCCCCGAGCGACGGCGGCAACGTCGTCTTCGACGCCGAGGGCAAGGCGACGATCACCGACGGTCCCTTCACCGAGACGAAGGAGGTCGTCGGCGGCTACTGGCTGATCCAGGCCCGCTCGAAGGAGGAGGCGCTGGAGTGGGCGAGCCGCTGCCCTGACAGCAACTGCCGGATCGAAGTCCGCCGCGTCTTCGAGATGGAGGACTTCCCCCAGGACGTGCAGGACGCCTACGAGGGCCCCTGAGGCGGCGGCGGTGAGCGAGGCCACGCGCGCGATCGAGGCGGTCTGGCGGATCGAGTCCGCCCGCCTCATCGCGGGCCTGGCGCGGATGACCGGCGACGTCGGCCTCGCCGAGGACCTGGCGCAGGACGCGCTGGTGGCGGCGCTGGAGAAGTGGCCGGACTCGGGCGTCCCCGACAACCCCGGCGCCTGGCTGATGGCGACGGCTAAGAACCGGACGATCGACCGCCTGCGGCGGGAGAAGACCTACGGGCGCAAGCGCGAAGAGGTCGCCCGCGACACCGGAGCGCTGTTCGCGATGGAACGCTCCGACTTCGAGGCCGCCGCCGACGAGGAAATCGGCGACGACCTCCTGGCGCTGATCTTCACCTGCTGCCACCCGCTGCTCTCGCGCGAGGCACGGGTGGCGCTGACTCTGCGGCTGCTGGGCGGGCTGGCGACGCCGGAGATCGCCCGCGCCTTCCTCGCCCCGGAGCCGACGGTGGCGCAGCGGCTGGTGCGGGCGAAGCGGACGCTGCGCGACGCCAAGGTGCCGTTCGAGGTGCCGCGGGGGGCGGAGCTGGAGGAGCGCCTGCCCTCGGTGCTGGAAGTGATCTACCTCGTCTTCAACGAGGGCTACGCGGCCAGCGCAGGGGAGGACCTGATTCGCGCCGACCTCTGCGAGGAAGCCCTGCGGTTGGGCCGGATCCTCGCCGCGCTGACGCCCCGCGAGCCCGAGGTCCACGGGCTGGTCGCGCTGATGGAGATCCAGGCCTCACGCGGGGCCGCCCGCCGCGGGCCCGGTGGCGCCCCGGTGCTGCTGCTCGACCAGGATCGCGGCCGCTGGGACCCGCTGCTGATCGTCCGCGGGCGGCGGGCGCTGGAGCGGGCCGAAGCACTGCCTGGGTCGCTCGGCCCCTATGGCCTCCAGGCCGCGATCGCCGCCTGCCACGCCCGCGCGATCCGGGCAGAGGAAACCGACTGGGTGCGAATCGCCGCTCTCTACGACGCCCTCGCCCAGATCGCCCCCTCCCCCGTGGTCGAGCTGAACCGTGCGGTCGCCGTCGGCATCGCCTTCGGCCCCGACGCCGGCCTCGAACTGCTGGAGCGAATCGAAGACGACCCGGCCCTGGCGCGGTACCACCTCCTCCCCAGCGTCCGCGGCGACCTCCTCGAGAACCAGGAGGAGGCCGCCGCCGAGTTCCGCCGCGCTGCCGAGATGACCGCGAACGAACGCGAGCGCGAGCTGCTGCTCCGTCGGGCGAAATCCCGTGGCTCCGTGAATCGTTTTCCGGAACCTGGGAAGTACACATGAGGGTTTTTTGGCAAAAGGCTTCTTAATCGCTTGAACTTGTTTTTGACTAGGCCCTATGAGCGCACAACCTTCTCCACCTCAAGAAAAAGACAGGACCCTGACCGAACGCGTGAAAGCCGCCGCGGGCCTTACCGCCGTGGCGATCGGCGTCATAGTTGTTGGGATCATCGCCCTCGCAGCGATCAGCAAGAACACTCAAACCGCCGCCACTATCGCCAGCGCGGCGGGTGGAGTCATCGCGACCATCGTCGGTGCGTTCTTCGGGGTCAAAATCGGCTCTGAGCAGAGCAAGAAAGCGCAAGACGGGCTCAAGGAAGAATCGGCCAAAGCGCAGATCTACGCCGCCTACCTCCCGCCCGCGGAAGCCGACAGCGTGACCACCCAAGCACAGGAGGCCGCCGAAAATGCGGTTTCGCCCTAGCCCCGCGCGGCCAGCCGGTTGATCCCATCCGCTTCGAGGCGCAGCATGCGCCAGTCGTCGAGGCGGCGGGCGCCAAGCTTGGCGTAAAACGCGAGCGCGGGCTCGTTCCACTCCAGGGCGCACCATTCGAGGCGGGCGTACTCGCGCTCCTCGGCGATCCTCGCCAGGTGCTCCATCATCGCCAGGCCGATTCCGCCGCGGCGATGCTCGGGGCGGACGTAGACGTCCTCGAGCCAGATCCCCGGCCGGCACTCGAAGGTGGAGAAGTTGGTGAAGAAGATCGCGTAGCCCACCGCTTCGCCGTCGACGGTCTCCAGCAGCAGCGCCTCGGCCGCGTGCTGCTCGAAGAGGGAGCGGCGCAGCGTCTCCACGGTTCCCGCAACTTTGTCGCCGAGTTTCTCGTAGGAGGCGAGCTCGAGGATCAGGTCGTAGAGGACCTGGACGTCGGCCTCGGTCGCGGCGCGGATCTGGACGTCGTTGGCGGTTGCCATCGCTCGCAGCCTAGCCACGGAGGCGGGGCAGCACCGAGCTCTTGTAGACGTCGATCGCCCCCAGCGGGGCGGCGCCGGAGTTGTTCATCAGGGCGACGGTGGTGGCCCCCATCTCTTCGACCTCGCGGATCCGCTCCACGTGGACGTCGGGATCGGTGGCGACGATCAGCGCTTCGGTCAGCTCCTCGTCGGAGACCTGGCGCGCGCCCTCCTCGTACATCGCCTGCGGGTCGTGCCACTCGTCGCGGTAGAACTCTTTCGGCTGCGAGCCCTTCCAGACCCGGCAGCCCTCCAGCGCCGCCTCGTCGTCGGGTGCCCAGGAGAAGGCGGCCTGGAGGATCACCTCGCCCGGCTCCCGGCCCGCGTCCTCGGCGGCGCTGCGGTAGGCGTCGAGGATCTCCGGCACCGATTCGGGGTCGGCGAGGGTCCAGATCCCGTCGCCCTGACGTCCGGCGACGCCGGCGGCCTTGGGGCCGAAGGCGGAGACGAAGATCGGCGGCCGCCGGTTCTCGGGGCGGGAGTGGACGTAGGCGCGGTCAGTCTTGAAGTAGCGGCCGCCGCTCAGCCGCTCGCCGTCCCAGAGCGCGCGGATCTGCTCCAGCGCCTCCTCCATCCGCTCCACCTTCTCACCGGGCGAGGGCCACTCGGCCCCCAGCGGCATCTCGTTCAGAGCCTCTCCCGAGCCGATCCCGAGGTAGGGGCGGCCGGGGAACATCAGCTCCATCGTCGCCCAGGCCTGGGCGATCAGGACCGGGTGGTAGCGCGGCCCCGGCGGGGTCACCGCGGTGCCGAAGCCGACCCGCTCGGTCGCCTGCGCGGCGGCGCCGAGCCAGACCCAGGCGTGCCCCGCCTCCCCCGGCTCCCACCAGGGCTGCAGGTGGTCGCTGCAGCCGATCCCGTCGAAGCCCGCGTCCTCGGCCGCGACCGCCTGGCGCAGCAGCTGCTCGGGTGGGAACTGCTCGTGGGCGCAGAGGTGGAGGTAGCGCATCGCCCGGGGCGGCCGTTCGCCTACGCCTTGCCCTCGAACTCGTACTCGCGCAGGAAGCCCTCGAAGAGGCGGCGGTGGCCCTGCTCGTCGCGGAGGATCGCGATCACCATGTCCTGGGTGACGGGGTCGACCCCGTCGGTGACCTCGATGACCCGCGTGTAGTGCTCGATCGCGCCGGTCTCGGCCTTGATCACGCCGCGGATCACGTGGACGACGTCGACCTGGTGCTCGGGCGGCTGCAGGAAGCTCTGCTCGGCGGAGAAGCCTTCGGAGCCGGGGACGACGCCGTACAGCTCCTTGATCCTGGTGGCGAACGCTTCGGCGTGGCCGAGCTCCTCTTTGATGTCTTCGGCCAGGGACTCGCGGATCTCCTGGGCGCGGACGCCGTCGAGGTTGGTGGAGGCGGCGAGGTAGCTCATCACCGTCTCGATCTCCATCCAGTAAGCCTTGGTCAACAAGGCGACGATCTCTTCGCGGGTGCCGGAGGCATCGCCGCTGAAGATCCCCTTGTCGAGGCTGCTCGTCTCCATCTCGTTCACTCTCCCTCTGGTCGTCTGGTTACTGGTCGAGCTTGTCCCGCTTGGGCCCCTCCCAGTCGGGAGCCTCGGGGTCCTGCGACGGGTGCGGTTCGCTGGTGCTGCGCGAGCCCGTCTGCGGGTGGGCATCGTCGCCGAACATCTCACCGTCGGGGTCGGGCGGGTCACGCGGGTCCTCGCGCTTGTCGTAGGGATCCGGCCACTCGGTCGGGTCGGGCTCGCCGACGGGGTTGTTGAGCACGTGGTGGGGCTCGCGGTCCTGGGAGATGTCGCCGGGATCCTTGCCGGGCGGCTCCGGGAAGCCGGTCGGGGTCTCGTCGCGATCGGGTCGGTCGTCCATGCCTGGCAGCTACCCCAGGGGGTGAGGGGGGAAACTCGCTACCTCCGGCCTTCCTGGCTAGGCTGCGGCGCCATGGACACGATCGATTCCCTGCTCGAGAACAACAAGGAGTTCGCCGACGGCGCCGTCGAGCAGCACCTCGACGTCGAACCGCAGCGCCACCTGGCGATCGTCACCTGCATGGACTCGCGGCTCGACGTCTTCGCCGCCCTCGGCCTCGGCCACGGCGAGGCGCACGTGCTCCGCAACGCCGGCGGCATCATCACCGACGACGTGATCCGCTCGCTGGCGCTCTCCCAGCGCCGACTGGGGACGCGCGAGGTGATGCTGATCCACCACGACGACTGCGGCATGCAGAAGATCACCGAGGACGGCTTCCGCACCGAGCTGCAGGAGACGACCGGGATCGCCCCCTCCTTCGCGATCGAGTCGTTCACCGACGTCGAGGAGGACGTGCGTCAGTCGATCCGGCGCGTCCGCGCCTCCCCCTTCCTGCCTCACCGCGACGTCGTTCGTGGCTTCGTCTACGACGTCGACACCCACCGCCTGCGCGAGGTCTCGGCGGAGGAGTAGATGGCGACCGTCGCCCCCTACGGGTCCTGGTCCTCGCCGATCGCGGCGGAGACGGTGGCGCGGGCGGGGCGGCGGCTGGCCTTTCCGGTCCTGGCCGGGGACGGCGCGGTCTGGTGGGCGCAGGGGCGGCCCGAGGAGGGCGGCCGCGTCTGCCTGATGCGGCGCGCCGGGGGGGGCGAGCCGGAGCGGGTGACGCCGGAGGGCGTGAACGTGCGCACGCGGGTCCACGAGTACGGCGGCGGCGCCTGGTCCCTGGTCGGGAACGAGGTCGTCGTCTTCGTCTCCTTCGAGGACCAGCGGCTCTACCGGCTGCGGCTGGAAGAGGAGCCGGTCCCGATCTCGCCGGAGCCGCCCGAGCCCGGGGCGCTGCGCTACGCCGACATGCGCCCGACGCCCGACGGCGCTTCGATCGTCTGCGTGCGCGAACGCGACGCGGAGCCCGAACCGGTCAACGAGATCGTCTCCCTGCCGCTCGACGGCTCGGCCGAGCCGGAGGTCCTCGCCGGCGGCCGCGACTTCTACTCCTTCCCGCGGGTCAGCCCCGACGGCGCCTGGCTCGCCTGGACCTGCTGGGACCACCCGAACATGCCGTGGGACGGGACCGAGCTCTGGCTGGCGCCGCTCGGGGATCCGGGCGAGGAGCGGCTGATCGCCGGCGGCGGCGACCGCTCGGTCTTCCAGCCCGAGTGGGACCGACACGGGCGCCTGCACTTCGTCTCCGACCGCGACGGCTACTGGAACCTCTACCGTGCCCGCGACCCCGGCGGCCAGCTCAGCGGCGAGGACGGGTCCCTGATCCAGCTGACCGAGGAGAAGGCCGACCTCGCCCACCCGCAGTGGCTCTTCGGCGGCGCCACCTACGCCTTCCTCGAGGGCGGCGCGATCGCCTGCGTGCGCACCGAAGGCGCCGAGGAAAAGCTCTTCCTGCTGCGGCCCGAGGGCTGGGAACCGACCGACCTCGGCCTCCCCTTCACCTCCTTCGGCTACCCCGCCCTCTCGGCGCACGGCGAGAAGGTCGCCTTCGCCGCCGCCACCCCGGAGAGCGAGGCCGCCGTCGTCGTCTACGACGCGGAGTCGGGGGAGACCGAGGTGGTGCGGACCTCGAGCGAGGAGCCGGTCGACCCCGCCTACGTCTCGCGGCCGCGGCCGATCGAGTTCCCGACCGCAGAGGGCGATGTCGCCTACGGCTTCTTCTACCCGCCGGCGAACCCGGAGTTCGCGGCGCCGGAGGGGGAACTGCCGCCGCTGATCGTCGAGAGCCACGGCGGCCCCACCTCCCACGCCACCCCGGCGCTCAGCCGCGAGTTCATCTACTGGACCAGTCGCGGGATCGGCGTCGTCGACGTCAACTACCGCGGCTCCAGCGGTTACGGGCGCGAGTACCGCAACAAGCTGCGCGGGACCTGGGGCGTGGTCGACACCGAGGACTGCGTCAACGCGGCGCTTTACTTGGCCGCGGAGGGCGAGGCCGACGGGGGCCGGCTGGCGATCCGCGGCGGCTCGGCCGGCGGCTACGCGACCCTCTGCGCCCTCACCTTCCACGACGCCTTCGCCGCCGGCGCCAGCTACTACGGCGTCGCCGACGCCGAGGCGCTCGCCGGCGACACCCACAAGTTCGAGTCCCGCTACCTCGACCGCCTGATCGGCCCGTATCCGAAGGAGGCCGAGCTCTACCGCGAGCGCTCGCCGATCCACCACGTCGAGCGGCTCCGCTCGCCGGTGATCCTCTTCCAGGGACTGGAGGACAAGGTCGTGCCGCCAAACCAGGCGGAGACGATGGTCGCCGCCCTGGAGCGCAACGGCATCCCCCACGCCTACCTCGCCTTCGAGGGCGAGCAGCACGGCTTCCGCAAGGCCGAGACCAACATCCGCTGCCTCGAAGCCGAGCTCTACTTCTACGGGCGGATCATGGGCTTCGAGCCAGCCGGGGACCCCGAGCCGGTCGAGATCGCCGGTCTCAGCTGACGACGCAGTTCTTCGTCCCGCCTTCGATTTCGCCTTTTTCCGGGAAGGCGTGGGCGAGCGCGAGCGCGATCAGCTGGGCGCGGGCGGCGTAGCCGGGCGAGGTGAAGTGGATGCCGTCTTCGATGAACCAGTCGTCTTTGACCTCGGAGGCCCAGTCGTAGATGCGCATGTTCGGGTAGGAGTCGCAGGCGGCTTCGAGTTCCTCGTCCCACGTCTCCATGTTTTCCTTCGAGTAGGGATCGCCGGCTTCGACCAACGAGCGGACGTTTACCCAGAGCACCGGTTCCTCACCGATGATCGCCATCATTTTTTCGATCCGTTCGCGCTCGCTCACCGCCGAGCCGGCGGCGACGTTGGCGGCCTCGTTGGTCCCGAGGGCGAGCACCCAGCAGCCTTTGAACCCTTCCGCCTTCCAGGCGGCGGCGACTTCCTGGGCGTTGGGGTGGCCTTCGAACTGCTCTTCGATCGAGGTCGCCCCCTGCACCTCCATGTGGACTTCTTCGACCCCGACTTCGGCGTAGCGGGCGGGGATCCGCTGCCCTTCCTCGGGCAGGTATTCGGCATTGTCGAGCCCCTCGGAGGTCGAGTCGCCGATGTGGACGACTGCTTTGCAGGAGGATTTGGTCGAGTCCGCGGCCTGCGCTTTGGTCAGCGGCGGCGGCTTCGTCGCTCCCCCCTCCGCCCGCGCCTGTTCGACGCGGATGTTTTCCCCTTCGGCCGAGCTCGAGTTGACCCCGGCCATCCCGGCAGTGGCGACGAGGAGGACGACGCCCATGCCGACGATCGCCACCCGCATCCCCGGTGCGAAGGTCTCCCATTTCCAGCCGACGGCGCGGCGGCGGGCGAAGAAGCGGCCGATGGCGCCGTGGCGGATCGGCTCCTCGACGAGGCGCCAGGAGACGGCGGCGATGGCGAAGATCGCCGCCACCTGGAGGAGGCTGCGAACGAGGTTGTCGTCGTGGATCCCCTGCGGCGAGGTGAGGACGATGACCGGGGTCTGCCAGAGGTAGATCCCGTAGGAGCGGACCCCGACCCAGCGCAGCGGCCGCACACCGAGCCAGGCGCCGAGGCGGCAGGCCGGGTGGGTGAGCGGCATCAGCACCATCACGGTCGCCAGCGAGAGGAGGACGAAGCCGCCGCGGTAGTTGAAGGCGGAGAGTTCGCCGGTGCGCCAGATCATCAGGGCGATGATCAGGAGGCCGGCGGCGCCCATCGCGTCGAGCGTGTTGCGCGCCTGCGGGGCGATCCGGCGGTTGAGTTTGCGGCTCGGCCAGATCATCGCCAGGGCGGCGCCGAAGAGCAGGCCGCCAGCGCGCGTGTCGGTGCCGAAGTAGATCCGCGAGGGGTCGAGGCTGGGCTCGTAGAGGACCGCCATCAGGATCGAGGAGGCGAGCGCGCCGGCCAGCGTCAGCAGCGCCAGGCGGGGGCGGACGCCGGAGGGCAGCGGCCGCTCGCGGACGAGCTTGTCCCCGAGCAGCAGCAGGAACGGCCAGACGATGTAGAACTGCTCCTCGACCGAGAGCGACCAGAGGTGGTCGAGCGGGCCTTCGGCTTCGAAGCGGGCGAAGTAGGAGACGTCGGCGAAGATCTGCTCCCAGTTGTTGACGTAGAAGACGGCCGAGACGACGCCCTTGCGGAACTGGTCGGGCTGGGCGGGCCCGAAGATCGTCACCCAGGCGACGACGATCGCCAGCATCACGAAGAGGGCCGGCAGCAGGCGGCGGGCGCGGGCGAGCCAGAAGGCGGTCAGCTTGATCCGCCCGCGGGCGTTCAGCTGCGCCAGGAGGATGTCGCTGATCAGGTAGCCGCTGAGGGTGAAGAAGACGCCGACCCCGAGCATGCCGCCGGGCGCCCAGTCGACGCCGAGGTGGAAGAGGATGACGGCGAGGACGGCGATTGCGCGCAGCCCGTCCAGCCCAGGCATGTAGCGCTGGTTGCGCTTGACGGGTTCCGGCATCGGTGGCGGGCATGCTACGGATCGGCGCTGATAGGTTCTGGCGCAGTGGGTCCCGTCCGAACCTCACGCCGCCCCCTTCCCGCCGCCCTCGCGGCGGTGGCTGTCGCGGCGCTGGCGCTGCTGTCGCTCGGCGGCGGCTCGGCCGCGGCGGCGACCTGCCCGAGCTTCCGGGTACTCCACGACGACCGGATCGGCGCGGCCAGCTTCCCGGCCGGCAACTACGAAGTCACCACGAAGCCCGGCTTCAGCTGTTCGGAAGCCTCGAAACTGTTCGCCCGCTTCCTCCAGGACTGGGACGGCACCCTGCCGAAACCCTGGACCGTGACCGCCCGCGGCAGCGGCCGGGCGCAGTTCAACCGCGCCGGCTCGGCGACGATCATGGTCAATCGGATCGGCGGCGGTGGCGGCGGCGGTAACAACAACCTCGTCGGCAAGCTCTGCCCCGGCACCTTCACCGTCAACGCCGGCACCGACGTCGGTCCCCTGTTCTTCGCCAAGGGCCCGTACCTGATCTACATCCCGGCCAAGTCGGGGATCGGCTGCCGCCGCGCCTCGGTCCTGTTCACCAGGTTCCTCGGTGCGCCGGGCGGAGCCCTGCCCGATCCGTGGCAGGTGATGACCCAGACCGCGACGTTCTTCAAGCCGGCCCACCCGCTGCGGTCGGCGTTCCGGGTCGAGCCGGCAAACGGCGTCTAGCGCAACCTCGCGATCAGATCGGGTTGTGCTTGAAGCTCGGTTCGAACTTCTCCACCACTTGAATAGCTGCGCGACGCAGGTTGTTTAGCTCGTCCAGATTGATCGGCGGATCCGCATCGCCGAACCCAAGGTCGACAGTCTCTCCGCCCATCAACTTCAACTCGGGATTCGGACCATCCGGAACTATCCTCACCCTCGCCATCTCAGTTGGATCAGGGTGATTAGCTCTTTGCTGGGCGCTGAATGTGATGCTCTCTATGACTTTGACATCTCGAGTGGGCTCGGGCATCCACGGGAAGTAATTTTCTGGAACCTCTTTGCCAAATAGCAAGGTTCCACCCGCATCCTCCACACCCGGAGGGGCTTGTTTCGGATCAAACGCGGCCACTGCGTAGCCCACGTGGAGAAGCCGGTGCTTGTCTCTGTTGTTCAACCAAGTAAGCCGAGCCAAAGGGTGGATGCTCGGGGTCTCCTCGCCCCATTGAAATGGTTGAACCTGTTCAATCGTGGCCCGGTCGTTTTCGTTGACTCCTTTAATGGCGGCCTGACTTGTCTTCCAAGATTGCTCCGTTGAACAAATGGGAAATTGCGTGTGTCGACCAGGCCTATCCCCACGCAGCAACACGACCTGCCACAGAAGGTTGTCCAAGCTTGCGCGTAGCTGATGGGCAAACTCACCGACGAGCACTCCCATCTCGGGCTCCGGCGGATTGCCACTCATCCGGAACACGTAGTCGTTTGACTCCTTCTCAAACTGCCCGATGATTGCGCGTTCTTCAGCCTGGAGAAACACTTGGCGTGCTCGTGCCAGATCGCTCAAATGCTGGCCCGAGCGAGCAATTCGCATCCAAATTCCCTTTAGCTGCTCGACCGCCACGAACTTGACAAACTAGCCCTTCCGACAGACCTGAACGACTGCAGCCTCCATCTACTCAGGAGAGTTGCAGGCACCGGTTCACCCTTTCGGTCAGCCAGAGATCGAGCCGCCGAGCAGCGCTCGCAGGTCGGCGGCAAGGGCCTCCGGTTCGACATCGAGGTGGCTCCAAGTGATGTGGGTGACGGAGTAGCCGGCGACTTCGAGGCGGCGGTCGCGAGCGCGGTCGTCGTGGAAGGCGGTCTTGGTGCCGTGGGCCTGCCAGCCGTCCAGCTCGACGATCTGGCGGAGGTCGGGCCAGTGGCAGTCGACCTGGTAGCGCTTGGTGCCTACCTGGATCCAGTCGTTGTAGCGGGGCAGCGGCAGGCGGTGCCGGCGGAGGAACGGGCTGAAGCGCTCCTCGAGAGGCGAGCG
>Ga0247786_1000112_pt1 | contig 10955 bp, 12 predicted proteins | sample UWRJS066202C4_FD_179917 | JGI IMG/M metagenome (GOLD analysis project Ga0247786, IMG submission 179917) | Soil microbial communities from Arlington Agricultural Research Station in Wisconsin, United States - UWRJ-S066-202C-4 | ecosystem: Environmental > Terrestrial > Soil > Agricultural land... | reverse complement strand
AAGCCCGTCGTTCCCGGCAAAGTCCCTCGTTCCCGAGCGGAGCCCGCCGTTCCCGAGCAGAGCCCGCCGTTCCCGAGCGGAATCCACCGTTCCCGAGCGCCCGCGCCTGGTCTTCGGCGGCACCACGGGCGCGCGGTCCTCGTCCACCGCGCCGAAATCGGGTGGCGCGGCCGACCATGATGATCGGGTGGATGCCGTCACCGCCGCCCGCGACTTCGTGGTCACCCGGTTCCCCGAGGCGTTGGCCGCCGTGCTGAGCGGCAGCGCGTCCACCGGTCGGCGGACCCCGCTCTCGGACCTCGACGTCGTGGTGATCATCGGCGGTCCACCCGCCCCGTTCCGCGAGACCACCGGGCACGGCGGCTGGGTGGTGGAACTGTTCTGCAACACCGTCGAGTCGTTCACGACCTTCGTCGAACGCGAGACCGCGGTCCGTCGTTCTCCCCTGCTGCACATGGTCGCCGAGGGCGTGCCGCTGCTCGACCGGGACGGTGTCGGGCAGCGGATCCGGCAGGACGCGGCGACCCGGCTGCGAGCCGGGCCACCACCGCTGTCCGCGACCGAACTGGAGGACCGCCGCTACGTCGTCACCGACCTGCTCGACGACCTCGAAGGCTCGTCCGACCACGCCGAGTCGATCTTCATCGCCACCAGGCTGCTGACGGTCGTCGCGGAACTGGTCCTCGCCGTGGACCAGCGCTGGCAGGCACGCGGCAAGTGGCTGGCCCGCCGTCTCCGCGACGCCGATCCCCAGACCTGCGAGGACCTCGTCCGCGGCTACCGACTGCTGGTCGCCGAGGGGGACGCGGTGGTGCTGCACCAGGTCGCCGCGACCGTTCTCGACCGGGCCGGGGGCCGACTGCTCACCGGCTACCGGCGAGGAGCGCCCGCAACGGGATCACCCCGCCCATAGCCCCGGCACGCTCGTCGCACCGGCGGACCACCACCCCGCCCATAGCCCCCGGCACTCCCCCGCTCATCACGCCGGCGGACCCGGTCGACGAGAGCTACGCCTCCCGCAGCACGCCCGCGAGCAGCAGGTCCGTCAACTTCCGCACGGCGGGCGCCGGGAGGGTGCGGGCGGAGGCTATCGCGACCAGGGCCAGGCGGGCGTCGTCGACGGTGAGGTGGCCGCGCAGGGCGCCGTCGGCGTGCGCGCGGCGCACCAGGTGCGCGAACGCCTCGGCGTGTGCCCGTCGCTCGTCGGTGAACGCCGTGCGCGACCCCCGCAGCGCCTCGACCAACCCGCGGTCGCGCACCTGCGACTCGCCGAAGTGGCGCACGGCGGTGCTCAAGGCTCGGCGGGAATCCGGGTCCGCGAGCGCTGCCCGCATGTCCGCGCCGCACCGGGCCACCTGGTCGGCGAGCACGGCGTCGACCAGGTCCTGCCGCGACGGGAAGTGCCGGTACACCGTGGCGACCGCGACGCCCGCGCGCCGCGCCACCTCCCGCACCGGCAGGTCCAGGCCTTCCGCGCCGAACGCGGCGCGCGCGACGTCCACGACGTGCTGCCGGTTGTTCTCGGCGTCAGCCCGGCGTTTCCGGGTCAACTCGGCCTCCGCGCTTCTCACTTCGACTGGTCCGGTGTGGACCGCTCCTACGGTAGACCGCGTTCCAGTCGTCCAGGAGGTGGTCGTGTTCTCCGTCCAGTTCACCCGGTTCGGTCCGCCCGAGGTGTTGTCCGTCGGCTCCTCCCCCGAACCTCACGCGGGGCCGGGGCGGGTGCGCGTCCGGGTCAGGGCCGCCGGGGTGTCGCCGGTGGACGTCCTGGTCCGCTCGGGGCGGTCGTCGTTCGGCGACCGGATCGTCCTGCCCCACGTTCCGGGGGTCGACGCCGCCGGGGTCGTCGACGAGGTCGGCGCGGAGGTGACGGGGGTCGCGGTCGGTGACGAGGTGTTCGGTGCCGTCGACGTGGCCCTGCTCGGTGGGGCGAGTGCCGAGTTCGCCGTCCTCGCGTTCTGGGCGCCGAAACCGGCGTCGCTGTCCTGGGAGGAGGCCGGAGGCGCGGGTACGGGCGTCGAGACCGCGACCCGCGCGCTCGACCTGCTCGACGTGCGCGGGGGCACGACGCTCCTGGTGGAGGGTGCCGCGGGTGGTGTCGGCAGTGTGGCCGTGCAGTTGGCGATCGCGCGCGGCGCGCGGGTGGTCGGCACGGGCAGCCCGGAGAACCACGACTTCATCGCCCGGCTCGGGGCGGTTCCGGCCGCCTACGGCGAGCCCGTCCACGGGGTCGACCGCGTGCTCGACATCGCAGGCAGGGGCTCGCTGCCCGACCTCGTGGCGCTCACCGGGTCGGCGGCCTCGGTCGTGACGCTCTCCGACTTCACCGGCCCGAAGATCGGTGTCCGGCTCTCGACCGGCGACCTCGGTGGCGAGCCGAACGGGCGCCACGGGCTCGCGGTCGCGGCCGCCCTCGCCGAGGAGGGCCGTTTCCACGTGCCGCTGCGGGAGGTGTTCCCGCTGGAGCGGGCGGACCGGGCCCACACGCTCGTCGAGCACGGACCGCGACGCGGCAAGGTCGTGCTGTCCACGCCTCGCTGAGCGTCCTGCGGGGTCCCGGCACGCTCCACTACGGTGGATCGATGGCGTCCGTCAGGCAGGTCCAGGTCACCTTCGATTGCGCGGAACCCGAGCGGGTCGCCCGTTTCTGGTGCGAGGTGCTGGGGTACGTCGTGCCGCCACCGCCCGAGGGGTTCGCCGACTGGGCCGAGTTCGACCGCTCGCTGCCGTCCGAGCGCCGGGGTTCGGCGTTCGCCTGCGTCGACCCCACCGGTGTCGGCCCGCGCCTGTTCTTCCAGCGCGTTCCCGAGGGCAAGACGGTCAAGAACCGGGTGCACCTCGACGTGCGGGTCGGCACCGGGCTCGTGGGCGCCGAACGCCTCGCCGCGCTCGAAGCCGAGTGCGCGCGCCTGATCGCGCTCGGCGCCGAACGCGAGCGCCTGCTGGTCGCCGACGGCTTCAACGAGTCGTGCCTCGTCATGCGGGACGTCGAGGGCAACGAGTTCTGCTTGGACTGAACCGTTCCGCCCCTGTGTCCGGAGGACGGTCCACAGGAATCCGCCGTTCTGCGTAGACGTCCGGCGCGCCTGACACCACTCTCGACTGCTGTTGGGAGGGGGGACGTGACGTGCCAGCAGGATTCTTCACCAAGAGCGGGGTGGTCCGGCCGATCACCAAGAAGAAGCCCAAGAAGGGCGCCAGCGGCATCATCGTGATGGCGGGTGTGCTGGCCCTGGGGTTGGTCGGGTACAACGGCGGCGGGGCGCTGATGGGGTCCGGCGGCGGTGGTGGCGCCGGGGGCGGGGGCTCCGGGTCGAGCCCGGCCGCCGACCTGCGGGTCCGCAAGGCGGAGGGGCAGAGGTCGGCGCGCAAGGGTGACACCGCCGACGCGTGGCGGCGCATGGGCGTGCGCGAACTCCGCCGAGAGGGCTGGCGGCAGCCCGAGTGCCTGACGGCGTCGCACGGCCAGGTGCGCGAGTTCCTCGCGCGCACGCCGTGCAGCTCGCTGGACCGGATCATCCTGGCCGTCGGCGACGACGTGGGCAACAGCGCGGTCATCTCCGTGGCGTGGGTCGGGTTCAGCCGGACGGCCGACATGCGCGACTTCAAGTCGGTGATCGACGTCTACGGCAGCGGCGACGTCTACCCGCTCGGCTCGACGAGGCTCGGCCTGGCCGACATCGCGTTCACCGGCCGGTACTACGGCACCGACACCCACGGCGCGTCGATCACCATCGCCGAGGCGGAGACCGCCACCGGCGCGCTCGACCCCGAGACCCTGGACGCGCTCGCGGAGGTCGCCGCCTACCTCCCCCGCCCGTGACCGGGTCGGGGGAGGCGGGCGGTCAGCCGGCGAGCCGGTCGAGCCAGGACTGCCAGGCGGCTCGTCGGACCCCGAGGTCCACCGGAACGCCGTAGAAGTACTGGGTCGTGTTCACCATGTGGTGCACGTCGTCGACCATGAAGCGGTAGAGGCCGTGCTCGGTCCGGATGCCGAGCAGCGACTCGTCGCGCAGGTCCACCACGCCCTCGACGGGTTCGAGGCCCTCCGGGGTGAGGCGCACCCGGTCACCGAGGGCCGGGTCCGCGCCGAGCCGTTCGACCAGGTCGGCCCACACCTCCGCACCGGGCCGCGCGGTGAACGCGATGGCGACCACGTTGGCCACCGGCTGCCCGGAGAAGTGCCGGAAGTACTCGGCCAGGTTGTGCAGGAACATGTCCCAGCCCCTGCCGAAGCCGTCGTACTCGGCCTCCCAGTCGTCACCGCCGAAGAACCCGCTCTGGACGAGGCGGAGCACGGTGGTGCCGTCGTCCTTGCCCTCGACCAGGAACTCCAGCGTCATCGGGGGCACGCCGTCCGGGCCGGGTGCTCCGTAGACGACCCGTTCGCCAGGCTCCCACTCCAGCACCTGACCGGCCTGGGTGTTGCCGCCGCCGAAGTCCGCCTCGATCTCGCCGCCCACGTCCTCGTGCGGCACGAACCAGACCGACATGCCCGCCGGGGTGGAGATCGCCTCCCAGACCTCGTCCGGGGTCGCGGCCAGCTCGACCTCCTTGGCCAGGCGCCGGTGCTCGTCCACGCCGGTCAGCCCTGCTGGGCCAGGACGATGAGGTTGCCGCAGGTGTCGTCGAACACCGCCATCGACCCGAAGTCGGTCTTCGTGGGCTCCTGGGTGAACCGGACCCCGAGCCCCTTCATCCGCGTGTAGTCCGCGTCCAGGTCCGTGCTGCCGAGCATCGTGTACGGGACGCCCGCGTCGTAGAGCGCCTTCTTGTACACCTGCGCGGCGGGCTTGCCGTCGATCCGGATCCCGGGGTTGCCGTCCGGTTCGAGCAGCAGCTCGACGCCGTCCGGCGCGTCCGGCGAGACGACGGTCAGCCACTTGGCGTCGCCCGCCGGGACGTCGGTCTTCTTCACGAAACCCAGCACGTCGGTGTAGAACGCCAGGGCCTTGTCCTGGTCGTCGACCGGGATGCTGCTGACCGGAACGAACATCGTCAACTCTTCTCTCCTCGTTTGACCGTCGGGTGCACGGCGACCACGATCCGGTGCGCCCGCCCACCGGCCGCGGACCCGTCGTGGTACTTCGCGACCAGCGACGTCACCGCCCCGGCCAACTCCTCGGCGAACGCGGCGCGGTCAGCGGCGGAGGCGAACCGGACCTCGCCGTCGACGGCGAACGTGGCCAGCCGCTTTCGGGCCCTGGACGCGCCGGTGACCAGGTCCCCCACGTCGCGGACCAGCCGCGCGGCCACCGCGAGCAGCCAGCTCGCGGACAGCTGGTCAGGGGACCGCGCCGGATCGGGTTCGACCGAGGCCAGCGCGCTCGGCGAGATCACGTACGAGGCCGCGGTCGCCCGCAGCACCCGTTCGGTCCAGTTGCCCTTGCGCCGTTCCTCGACCAGCTCGACCAGCCCGTGCCGCTCCAGCGCGCGCAGGTGGTAGTTGACCTTCTGCCGGGTCAGCCCGACCCGCGGCGCCAGGCTGGTCGCCGAGCCGGGTTCGGACAGCTCGGCCAGCAACCTGGAGCGCACCGGGTCCAGTGCGGCCTCGGCCGCCGCCGGATCGTCGATCATCGCCACGTCGTGCACGGCACCAGCCTCGCCTTGACAACTTTTTTTGTCAAGGCGAACGGGTGAACACCCACGATGCCGGTCGAGCGCCCCACCCGCGCGGCGAACGCGTCTGCTGGAATTCGGGGGTGACCCCACCGCTCCCCCAACTCGACGACCGCGCCCTGCACGCCCTCGTCCCGATCGACGCCGCCATCGGCGCGTTGCGCGACGCACTCCTCGGCGACGACTGGGACGCCGCGGGCCCGCCCCGGGTGGCCGTCCCCCTGACCCACGGAGAACTGCTGGTCATGCCGGGCGAGGGCGGCGGTGTCGTGGGCGTCAAGGTCGTCGGGATCGCGCCCGGCAACCCGGCGCTCGGCCTGCCCCGGATCACCGGCATCTACCTGCTCCACGACGCCGCGACGCTCCGGCCGGTCGCGCTGGTCGACGGCGCCGCGCTCACCCTGCTCAGGACCTCCGCGCTGTCCGCCCTCGCCGTCGACGTGCTCGCGCCCGCCGACACCCCGCGACTGCTCGTGCACGGCACGGGCCCGCAGGCCGCGGCGCACATCCGGGCCGTCGCGGCCGTCCGCCGGATCGCCCGCGTGGAGGTGGCCGGACGGACCCCGGAGGCAACGGCGGCCTTCCTGGCGAACCACGCGTTCGACGTGCCGGTGTTCCCCGCGGGCCCGGACGCGATCGACCACGCCGACCTGGTGGTGTGCTGCACGTCGTCGAGGACTCCGCTGTTCGACGGAACCCGGCTCGCCGCGCACGCCGTGGTCGTCGCGATGGGCTCGCACACGCTGGACGCGCGCGAACTGGACGACACCACCGTGCTGCGGTCATCGGTGGTCGTCGAGCACGTCGACACGGCGCTCCGCGAGGCCGGTGACGTGTCGGCCGCCGTGCGCGAGGGCACGCTCGACCGCGCCGACCTGCACGTGCTCGCCGACGTGGTGCGGGGTGGACCGGTCGGCGGCACGGGACCGCGGCTGTTCCGGTCCGTCGGCATGGCGTGGGAGGACCTCGCCGTCGCCGCCGAGGCCCTGCGCCGCCTGCGCGCCACCGGGGAAGGCCGCTAGTCCGGCCACATCCCTCCACAGTGGACCCGGCTCATTCCACCTCGACCGTCCAGTCCGCGGCCAGCACCGCGACCGCCCCCACCGCCGCGGCCAGCGGCGTCACGACCGCCGCGAGCACCCCCGAGGGCATCGCCACCTCGACGACCGGGTAACCGCGCTGGTCCTTCACCACGACCCGGTGTCCGTCGCGCACCACCAGGCCGTCGACGGTGCTCTCGCGAATCGACATGACCGAAGGCCTCCCGTCCGAGGGGGATCTCCCACCCCACCCTGGCCGATCCGGCCACCGAATCGCAGTGGCCAAAGTCCGTCGACGCGCGCCGAAGGTCCCGCGACACCCTGTCAGTCCACTGTGGACCGACGACGGACCTGGCCCCAGGACCCGATCGAGCAGAGTCCTTGGACTCTGTCGGCGCGCGAGCGGCACCGGCACCGTCACCACCAACGGCGTAACGCGCACCGGGGGCAAGCGCGTGACGGGGACCGCGGTCCGCTTTCCTGGAGGTGGTGGGGGTGCCCACGAGGATATTCCTGGTGGACGACCACGAGATCGTCCGTCGAGGTGTCGCGGAACTGCTGGGAGAGGAGGAGGACCTGGAGGTCATCGGCGAGGCGTCCACGGTGACGGAGGCGCTGGCGAGGGTTCCGTCCAGCGGCGCCGACGTCGCGGTGCTGGACATCCGACTCCCGGACGGCAACGGCATCGAGCTGTGCCGGGACCTGCGTTCGGAGTTCCCCGACCTGAAGGTGCTGATGCTGACGTCCTTCGCCGACGACGAGGCGCTGCTCGACGCGATCATCGCCGGGGCGTCGGGTTTCGTGCTCAAGCAGATCCTCGGCGGCGACCTCGTGAACGCCGTCCGCACGGTCGGCGACGGCCAGTCCCTGCTCGACGCCAGGACGACGTCGGCCCTGCTCAACCGGATCCGCCGCGAACGCGACACCGGTGACCCGCTGCGGACGTTGACCGAGCAGGAGCGCACGGTGCTCGACCTCATCGGCGAGGGGCTGACCAACCGGCAGATCGCCGACCGGATGTTCCTGGCCGAGAAGACCATCAAGAACTACGTGTCGCACCTGCTCGCCAAACTGGGGATGCAGCGCCGGACCCAGGCCGCGATCCTCGCCATCCAGTTGCACAGGCCGAACCACGACCGCGCGGAGGAGTGACTCAGTCCAGCGGAACCCTCCAGCTCACGCGGGTGCCGCCGCCCGCGTCGCGGGTGACCGACAGCGATCCGCCGAACCGCCGGGCCCGGTGTTCGAGGTTCAGCAGTCCGCTGCGCGCCACGTCGTCCGGCAGGCCCACGCCGTCGTCGACGACGGAGATGATCAGCTCGTCCCCCGCCTCGACGGTGATGGTGACCGCCGTGGCGCGCGCGTGCCGGACGACGTTGATCACGGTCTCGCGGACGACCGCCTCGACGTGCTCGGCGAGCTCGTCGGACACGGACGTGTCGACCGTGCCGGACATCCGCACGGCCGGTGACAACTCCGTCGGCTCGGTCAGCTCGGCGATCACGTCCAGCAGGCGCCTGCGCAAGCTCACCCCGTCGTCGCAGGTGCTCTGGAGGTCGAAGATCGACGTCCGGATCTCCCGGACGGTCTGGTCGAGCTGCTCCACCGCGGTCAGCACGCGGTCGCGCAGCTCGTGGTCGGCGATCCTGCGCAGGCTCCCCTGGAGGCTCATGCCCGTCACGAACAGCCGTTGGATGACGTGGTCGTGCAGGTCCCTCGCGATCCGGTCGCGGTCCTCCAGCACGTCCAGCAGCCGCAGCGAGCGCTGCTTCTCGGCCAGTTGCAGCGCCAGGGCCGCCTGGTCGGCGAACGACGCCAGCACGGGCACCTGGTCGGCGACGAAGGGCGGTCCCCCCTTGCGCCGCACGGCCACCAGGACGCCGGTGACGACCGCTCCCGCGCGCATCGGCACGGCGATGCCCGGCCCGAACTCCGCGGACCCCTCACCGAGGTCTCCCCCGAGGCTGTCGATGACCTTGGGCACGCCCGCGCCCAGCACCTCCTGGACGGCGGAGGTGTGCCCGGACAGGTCCGAACCGATGATCTCGTCGACCCGAGGACCCGCGCCCGTGGTGACGAACAGCCTGCCCTCCCCGTCCAGCACGATCAACGAGGAGTGCGCGCCGGACAGCTCCACCGTGCGCAGGGCGATGAGCTGGAGGGCGTCCTGCGCCGACGCGCCGCCCAGCAGCTCGGAGTTGATCTCCGCGGTGGCCTCCAGCCACCGTTCCCGCATCCGCGACCGTTCGAACAGCCGCGCGTTCTCGATCGCCACGCCCGCCGCGGCGGCCAGCGCCTGGAGCACGACCTCGTCGTCGGCGGTGAACTCGGCCGTCCCCTTCTTCTCCGTCATGTAGAGGTTGCCGAAGATCTCGTCGCGCACCCGGATCGGCACCCCGAGGAAGCCGTGCATCGGCGGGTGGTTCGACGGGAAGCCGACGGACGCCTCGTGCGAGCTGAGGTCGCGCAGCCGCAGCGCTCGCGGGTCCTTGATGAGCAGGCCCAGCAGCCCCTTCCCCTCGGGCAGGTGGCCCATGTGCGACCGGGTCTCGGCGTCGATGCCCTCGTGCACGAACGCCGACAGGTCGTCCCTGACGCCGAGCACGCCCAAGGCGCCGTACCTGGCCCCCACGAGGTCCACCGCGGCCTGCACGATCCGCTGGAGCGTGGAATCAAGCTCCAGCCCCGAACCCACGGCGACCACGGCGTCGACCAGGCTCCGCGTCCGGTCGCGCGACGCGGCGATCTCCGCCAGCCGCTCCCGCACCTCGCCGAGCAGGTCGTCCAGCCGAAGGGCCTTGAGGCCGACCTCGATCCCGCCACTGAGGTCAGGCTCGCGAACCACTTCGGCACCTCCTCCCCGGACGTGGTCGACCGTGGTGCCGCCGGTCCAGCTTGGCACGGCATCACAGGGCGAACCAGAGCGATGACGGTCCGCGCACGGTTTCACGTCCCTGCCGCCAAGGGACCTTCGGCTGTGTGCGCGCCGAGCGGGACGGGTGACAGTGGAACCGGTCGGGTGGAAGGACCTGGTTCGACGAGGTGGAACGATGAGCTCGGTGGTGCCGGCCCTGGGGCTGGCGGAGGACGACGTCCGCGATGTGCTCGAAACCGCTTCCCTGGCGCCTTCCCGGTACAACGCGCAGCCCTGGCGGTTCGCGCTGCACCCGGACAGGATCGAACTGCACGGCGATCCGGGCGGGCTGCTGGAAGCGGCCGACCCGGAGTGGCGCGAGGTGCGGCTGTCCTGCGGAACGGCGCTGTTGAACGCGCGGCTGGCGTTGCAGGGGCTGGGGATCAGGCCACTGGTCACGCTGCTCCCCGGCCGCGGAGCCATCGGGGCTCTCGCGGTCGTCCGGCGCGGCGGCCGGTTCACCGCCACCGACGAGTCGCGTTCGCTGCTCGACGCGGTGGGCACCCGCCGGACGAACCGCCTCCCGTTCCTCGACACCGAGGTCCCCGTCGAGCACCGGCAGCACCTGGTCCGCGCCGCGGAGCTGGAGCGGTCGTGGCTGCACGTGGTCGGTGCCGACGCGGACCGGGAACGACTGCGGAACCTGGTGCTGCGGGCGCACCGGGCGCAGCTCGCCGATCCCGCGGCGGTCGAGGTGAGCGCGAGCGAGGTGGAATCGGCGCTGTCGAACCCCTGGGCGCTGCACGACTTCTCCCCCGAGCCCGTGGAGCGGCCGCCGGACACCTTCGTCGTCGTGCTCTGCTCGTTCTACGACGGCCCGCAGGCGGAACTCCAAGCGGGGCAGGCACTCCAGCGGATGCTGCTGGCCGCGGCGGCGCTCGGCCTGTCCGCCTCGTTCCTGTCCCAGGTCGTCGAGGTCCGCCGGGTCCGCGAGGAGTTGCGGCGCGCGCTGGGCGGCTCGCTGTTCCCGCAGAGCGTGCTGCGCCTGGGTTTCGGAGCGCCCGCGCCGCCGACACCGCGCAAGCCGGTCGAGGACCTGATCCTCGCGCCGTGCGGCGTCGAACCCGAATCCGGTTGAGGATAGGGACTTTCGTCCCCTCCCAGCGGGCCGGTGTGCACTGCCCGGCACACCCCCGACCGCGCGACGGTATAGGGCCAGGGTCGTACCGAGGGTGGAGGGCTCATGTACGAGGTGCCGCGGCAAGCAAGCCGTTTCGAGACGACGAGCCGGTTCCCGCTCCCGGTGGCGGTGGGCAACGACGGATCGCTCTGGGGGCAGGCCGCGCTGCGGTGGGCCGCCGAGCACGCCTGGCGCACGGGCACGATCCTCGACGTCTGGCTGTGGGACCGGTACTCCGAGGTCCCCGACACGGTGCCCGCCA
>Ga0247786_1000111_pt1 | contig 10979 bp, 11 predicted proteins | sample UWRJS066202C4_FD_179917 | JGI IMG/M metagenome (GOLD analysis project Ga0247786, IMG submission 179917) | Soil microbial communities from Arlington Agricultural Research Station in Wisconsin, United States - UWRJ-S066-202C-4 | ecosystem: Environmental > Terrestrial > Soil > Agricultural land... | reverse complement strand
CCAGCGGGTGCTGGAGCAGCGCCTGGTCGGCCTTCCCGTCGCGGTGGCCGAAGTCGAACAGGCCCTTGCCGATCGCCGTGTGGACCGTGCGGTCCGCGTCGAGCCAGCGCAGCGCGGACGTCTCGGAGTCGACCAGCCACAGCCGGTCGCCGTCCGCCGCGAGACCGGACGTCTGGGCGAAGAACGCCTCCAGCGCCGGACCGTCGCTCAGGCCTTCGACGGTCGTGCCGGCCAATCGGCTGAGCCGCTCGGTGATCGGGTCGAACAGGCCGAGGGTGTGGTTGCCCGCCAACGCGATGGCGACGCCGTTCGCGGGCGCCCACCACTCGACGTCCCACGGGCTGGTCAACTCGATCTCGGCGGCGGGCCCGTCGGTGCTGCCGCCGCGCCACTGCTCACCCGTGCCGGCGACCGTCGTGACCTCTCCGGTGCCCAGGTCCAGGCCGCGCAGCAGGTGGTTGACCGTGTCCGCGACGACCACGTCGTAGCCGACCCGGCTCGCGATCTCCGGCGGCAGCAGGGCGAGGCCCGCGGGCTCGGAGAACGTCGGCTCCAGACCGTCGTCCCTTCCCCTTTGTCCCGTCCCGAAGCTGCGGAGGACCGTCTCGCCGTCCACGTCCAGTTCGACCACGCGGTGGTGCGCGGAGTCCGCGACGAGCAGCGTGCCCGCGGGCGTGACGATCGCCTTCGACGGGAACCGCAGCTCCGTCCCGACCGGCTCCGGCGCCACGTACGGCCCGTCGCCGCGGTGCAGCGTGCCCTTCGCCTCGTGCTCGACCACCAGCTCGCCGACCACCTGCCGCAACGCGTCCAGGTGCCCCTCACCAGCGGCGACGTGCACCACGTAGCCCTCGGGGTCCACCACGACCAACGTCGGCCACGCCTTCACCGCGTACGCCTGCCACGTCGTCAACTCCGGGTCGTCCAACACCGGGTGGTGCACCTCGTACCGCTCGACCGCCGCCGCCAACGCCTCCGGATCGGCCTCGTGCACGAACTTCGGCGAATGCGCCCCGATGGTCACCAGGACGTCCGCGAACTCGGCCTCCAGTGGGCGGAGCTCGTCGAGGACGTGCAGGCAGTTGATGCAGCAGAACGTCCAGAAGTCGAGCAGCACGACCTTGCCGCGCAGATCCGCGAGCTTGACGTCCTCGCCACCGGTGTTGAGCCAGCCGCGGCCGACGAGTTCGGGGGCGCGGACACGGGCACGACGGCGTTGGGCAGTGGTCACGGCCGTATCCAACACCGTGGAACAGGGCGCCCATTCCGGTGTCCACAATGTGAGCGGGCGTTGACGACCCAGCCTGGAGGCAGAGTGTTCACCCGCACGGACTCGCAGTTGAAATTCCTGCTGCTCGAACTGCACGAACGCGCCCATCCAGACGTTGCACCACAGCTCATGGAGGCAATCGACATGATGGGCGTCCGCAGCCCTTACAGGGGTGGGCGGAAACTCCTGGAGCTACTTGAGTTCGTCGAACGCGAAGCCCTTGCCGTAAAGGACGCACTGACCGCTGAGGGACTTCGGGACGCGGTTGCCTACGGCACGGGCCGGATACTGAGCACCGACCTTGCGCGGAAGTATGACCTGTACGACGGGTCGGGGCAGGACGAAGGTCGTCAGTTGGAGCGGATCGTGAGCAGCATGTCCGGGCTGGCTGCCAGGGAGGTCATGAGCTTCCTGGCCGAACATCCGGATGCCTCGACCGCTGAGGTCGTCACACACCTCCAAGGCAAGAGCACGCTCGCCTTGCGTTTCGTAAAGGCAAGGCGAGCCGGCCACTACGGAGCATTTCGGCTGAGGACGGACGGGCTCGCGTGGGTGAACGATGTCCTCACCGACCGGACGACGTTCATGGCCTCGGAATCTCTTCCCGCAGACGCCGAGGACCTGATCGCCGCAGCTCAAATCAAACTGCGACTCGCCAGGCTGGACGAGATCGAACGTGCGGTGGAGAACCCGTTCACGAAGGAGCGGCACCTGCAACGGCTCATCGAGACGTCGACCTGGCTGTTCGGTGGACAGTTCGTGGGGGCCGCCGGTGTTCGCAGGCTCACCGTTGGCAACGAGGTCGACATCGCGCTGCTTAGGCCGGACGGCGTCTTGCACGTCGTCGAACTGAAGCAAGCGAACCTCCGCACGGTGAAAGCGCACCGGTTGGCCAGGATCCCGACCGCAGAGGTACATCAAGCGGTGATGCAGGTCTCGAACTACCTGCGGGACTTCGACGAGCAGAGGTCACGGATCCTCGATCGGCACGGACTCGACGTTCGCCGGGCGAGCGGGACCGTCGTGATCGGTCACCCCAAGTACGACCTCTCGTTCAGCGAGCAGGAGGTCAACGAGACCCTGCGCGCCTACGCGAGCGAAATGAGTCGCATCGACGTGATCACCTACAAGCAGCTTACGGACAGCGCGCGCAGGTCACTGCAAATGCGCGACTCCCCGGAGACCTGGAGAAGTTGACCCTCCGCCAGCAGAACGTCCGCAGGTCGAGCGGCACGACCTCGCCGCGCAGATCCGCGAACTCGACATCCGGGGTCCACTTCCTGGGATCAGCCGCGGACGGTGCGGGGGCCGACCACTTCGGCGCCGAGTTCGGTGACGCGGCGGCGGAGTTCGCGGTCGGCGGTGACGACGACGGTGCGTCTGCCGGGGCCTTCGTCGCGGACGACGGCGACGATGGTGTCGTCGCCCTCGCCGGGTGAGCGGACCACGCGGACGTGCTCGACGGACTCGACCCCGTTGGCCTTGCCCTCGACGACGAGCACGACCTCCATCGGGCCGTCGGCGTCGATGCCTTGTGCGGCAACGGGGACGAGCGAGTCGCGCAGGCGTTCGGCGGCGCCCGCGCGGTCGCGCCACCAGCCGTCCGGCACGGAGCCGACGACGTTGGCGGAGTCGACGACCAGCAGCGGCAGTGCGTCCATGCGGACCAGTTTGTCAGTCCCGGTTGACACGTGCAGATTTGTCAGCCTAGGTTGACAAACATGGAGTCCGCGACGGAACTGGCGGCCACCGCCAACGGGCAGGAGCCGGGGCAGGGGCTGGCGGCGGTCGCCGCGTTGCGCCGCCTGCTCGAAGAGCTGGAAGCGGTGCACGTCCGCAACGCCCGCGCGCAGGGGTGGTCGTGGGAGGCCATCGCGGAATCCCTCGGCGTGACCAGGCAATCCGCCCACAAGAAGCACGCCAGGAGGTAGCCGGATGTTCGCCCGCTTCGACCCGACCGCCCGTCGCGCGGTCGTCCGCGCCGCGCAACTCGCGGGCGAGTACGGCCGTCGCACGCTCGACACGGACTTCCTACTGCTGGCGCTCGCCGAGGCGCACGCCGTCGACGACGTCACGGCCGACGCCGTCCGGGCCCGCATCAGCGGTCCGACCGACCGGGAACTGCCGGCGACGCTGGGGATCGACCTCGACGCCCTCCGCCCACGGCTGGACGACGACCTCGGCGCGTGGCGGTTGCGGCGGTCACCGCTGCGGCCCCTGCGCGTCACGATCACCGGCCCGACGACCGCGTTCGAGCTGACCGCGCACTCCCGCAAGGTCGTCGAGGTCGCCCTGCACTACGCCCACCGCGGCGGCACGTCGGTCCAGCCGCCGCACCTGGTGCTGGGGCTGCTCGCGGACCGGAACAACCGGTCCGTGCGGATCCTGCACCGGCTGGGCGCCGACCTGCGGACGTTGTGGGGGCGGCAGCTACCGCGGACGGCGGCGTAGTTCGGACAGGTCGTCCGGACCGGGGCCGTCGAGCGTCGAAGCCGCCACGGGAGCGTCCACGCGGGCCCAGCGGAGCACAGCCTGGGTGGCCTGGTTCCGTTGCGCCTCAGGCAGTTTCGCGATGTTCGAGCCGTGGTTGCCGCCCGGCACGGTGAAGCTGAACGAGTCGCGCGTGCCGCGGCCCAGGCGGAACGGTTCGGCGCCCCACGGGTCGTTGCCGCCGTAGACGAACAGCAGGGTGCGACCCGCGTACCGGACCCAGTGGTCGACGTCGCGCATCACACCGGGCTGGAACCGCATCGGGATGTCGGCGGGCACGAAGGACCTGGGCACGCTGGAACCGGGGTACCGCAACAGGTCCGCCACGAACCGCTCGTCGGCCTCCGGCGAGCCGAGCTGGGTGCCCGCCTGGTAGTAGTACGGCGTGTACGGGGCGACGCCCGCGTCGGTGTAGAAGTCGAAGCCGACGGTGTCGTCCATGAACTTCACCAGCTGCGCCACGGTCGCGTCCGGGCCTGGGACGAGGGCGCAGTCGGCCTGGGTCTGGTACTGCCAGAAGGTGAACGGGGTGTCCAGGACCAGGATCTCCAGCGCCCGCTGGGGTGAGCCGAACAACTCGTCGTAGGTGTAGCCCCTCGACAGCATGATCTCGACGACCTCGTCGCGGTGCTGGAGGACCTGCCGCTGGACGCCCTCCAGGCGGCGGTTGCAGGTGTCGTCGTCGCCTGCGTCCTCGATGAACCCGGCGTAGACGTCCCTGCGGTCGTCGACGTCGTTCGGGGCCACGTAGGCGATCGTGGCGTCGACGTCGTTCGGGAAGAAGCGGCGGTGGTAGACGGACGTCATGCCGCCCTTGCTGGCGCCGGTCGACAGCCACCGGGCCCGGTAGATCCGGTGGAACGCCCGGACGATGCGGTGGTGGTCGTTGGCCGCCTGCCAGATGTCCAGGTCCCGCCAGTCGGTCGGGGTCGGGCGGGACGGGGTGAAGAAGCGCTGCTCGACGCTGAGCTGGTTGCCGTCGACGAGCTTGGCGGGCTCGGAGAGGCCAGGGCCGCCGGGGAGGCCGTAGCCGGTGGTGTGGAGGATCATCGGACGGCTGTCGTCCTTGTGGAGCAACGAGATCCGCTGTTCGAAGGTGCCGCGGTCGGGGTGCCGGTGGTCCGTCGGTTGTTGGAAGCCGAGGACGTAGTACTGGTAGGCGCCCGTGGTGGTCTTGCTGATGACCCGGAGGCCGTGGATGGCGGAGAGTTGGTCGTCCAGGTCGGGGGGAATCGCTACTGCCACTTGGGAAAGAGCCAGGAGCAGGACCATGAGGAGCCGCGTCAGCCGGGTCACGCTGGCGAACGTATCGGCCGATCGCCGGGTGGGGCACCGGCCGATCGGAGGGAGAGCGGAATTGTCGGTGGTGGCTGGGAGGATTCAGGGACCGGGTTGAAGGGGGATCTGTGGTGGGGAAGTGTTGGTGGAGCAGGGGTTCCGAGGAGGAGTGGACCGGGTGCGCGACTCGGTGATGGGGTTCCCGTGTGGCGGATGCGGGGATCGGTGAACCTTGGGGCGGGTGGCGGATCGGCGAAATCCGTTGCCCGCCCTTGGGGGTGAGCTGTGGGGTGGGGAGCTTTCGCCGGTGCGTTGGTGGGCCGGTTGCGTGAGGCGGCTTTGGCAAGCCGGTGGTGTGGGAGGCGTCAGGAGTGCGCAGGGCACGGCGGGTGCGGCGATGTCGGGAAATTGACGTGCCACGGGGGCCGCTGCGCGAACTTTGGCGCCGGCGTTCTTCCTGGTCCGGGCATGAAGAAACCCCGCGGTGCTGCCAGGTCGGGGGTCCGACAGCATCGCGGGGTCATCTGGAACATCGAACGGTGCCCTGGAACCGTTACACGACCCTGTGGACGTGATTCGGATCACTAGGTCCGCTGATGTTCCAGCGGAGATGACGAGGGCCCTGGCACGCGGGAGGCCTGCCAGGGCCCTCGCCCATTCCCCGAGGTCTCGCGCTCTGCGACGGGGCGCTCACCAGGTGTCGACAGGTGACGTCGCGGCGGCGAGAGCTCAGCGGAGAGTGGTCATCTGGTTCTGAGCGATGGCGATCAGCTCGTGGCGCATGGCCGGCGTGGACGCCATGTCGATGGCGCGGGCAACGGCCTTGCGGTTGCGAGCTTCGACACGACGGGCGCGGAGCTTCGCGGTGATGTTCATCGGTATTACTTCCCTCTCAAGAGGTCGTCTTCGGTTGTGTAGCTCAAGTATGCACCCAAGACGTCGCGAGCGCACCCGTTTATCCGGTGAGTTGGCGCACAGGCCGGTGAATCATCGGCAGTGACCTGGATAACCCCTACGATTCGCCTGCCAGATACCTGTTTACACCGGACGGATCACTTTCGTGTTCAGATGGCTCTCTAGCGATTGTGCTAGAGAGCCGGATACAGCTGGATGTGCAGCGTTCTCGCTGGTGGGAGGCCTAGTCCTCGCGGCCCAGGAGGAAGCGGCCGAAGTGCGGGACGGTGAACGCGATCTGGCCGCGTTCGGCCGAGTAGACGAGTCCCTTCTTGATCAGGCTGTCCCTGGCCGGGGAGAGGGACGACGGCTTGCGGGCCAGGTGTTCGGCTACCTGGGCGGTGTTGACGCCCGCGTCCTTGCCGTCGGTCATCTCGGCCATCGCGCGCAGGTACTCGCGTTCGGCCGGGGTCGCGCGTTCGTAGCGGGAGCCGAAGAAGCCGACTGCCAGCTCGGCGTCGGCCTCGGGGGCGGCGACCGAGACGTCCAGCGCGGTGATCGGGTCGTCCGGTGCGGCGTCCCACGCGGCCTTGCCGTACGCCTGGATGAAGTACGGGTAGCCGCCGGAGGCGTCGAAGAGGGCGTCCAAGGCTTCGACGTGGATGCCCGCGTCCTCGCGTTCGACCGGGGCGAGGACGGCGCGGTCGGCGTCCTCGCGGCTCAGGCGGTCGATGCGGACGTAGCGGAACAGGCGCTCGGAGTAGGACTTGCTGGCCGACAGCACGGCGGGCAGGTGCGGCAGCCCGGCGCCGACCACGACCAGCGGCGCACCGGACTGGGACAGCTCGTGGCACGCGGCGCACAGCGCGGAGATGTCGTCGGGCCGGAGGTCCTGCATCTCGTCGATGAGCAGCGCGACGCCCGTGCCGACGTCCTGCGCGAGCTCGGCGACGTCGGTGAACAGCTCGACCAGGTCGATCTCGATGTCGCCCGAGTCGGCCCTGCCCGACGTGGCGGGCACGTCGATGCCGGGCTGCCAGCGGTCGCGGAGCTTCGCGTCGGCCGGGTTCGAGCGCAGCGCGAACGCCTTGAGCACGCCCAGCGCGGCCTCGACGCGGTCCGGAGCCCGGTGCCGCACGGCCAGGTCGCGGATCGCGCGGTGCAGGGCGGCGGCCAGCGGACGGCGGAGGCCCGCGTCCGGCCGGGCCTCGATCTTGCCCGCGCCCCACCCGCGGCGCAGCGCCATCGAGCGGAGTTCGCCGAGCAGCACCGTCTTGCCGACGCCGCGCAGACCGGTGAGCACGAGGCTGCGTTCCGGACGGCCGCGCGCGACCCGTTCCAGCACGACCTCGAAGGCGCCGACCTCCTTGTCCCGCCCCGCGAGTTCGGGCGGACGTTGGCCTGCGCCGGGGGCGAACGGGTTGCGCACCGGGTCCACGCTCGCACGCTATCGCCGTATCTAGGGTCCAGCCGATATTCGGGCAGACTTCTCCGCGGTGTGTCGCTCTCTACCGCTCTCTAGCGTTTGGCGTAGATAGACCAATCGTTGCGGATGATCCGGTAGCGGGGTTGGCTGGGCGACGTGGCCGAGGTGTTGACGAAGGGGACGGGCACGGTCGAGCGAACAGCCGACCGCGCACAGGTGGACGTGAGCTTCGAGACGTCGGGGGAGCTGCGCAACGAGGCCGTCGAGGCGCTGACCACCCGCGTTTCGGCGGTTGAGCCGCTGCTGGACCGGCCGGGGATCGAGGTCCGGTCGCGGCAGCTGTCCGTGCACGACAACTGGGACGGCAACACGAAGGCGGGCAGCCGCGCGAGCCAGCGGTACGTGCTGCGGGTGACGGACCTGGCCGAGTTGGACGGGCTGCTGGCCGCGCTCGTGCTCGCCGAACCGACGTGGCTCAACGGCCCGTCGTGGGAGCTGTCCGACACCAAGGACGCCGTGTTCGACGCCCAGCAGGAGGCCGTCGCCGACGCCCGGCTGCGCGCCCAGGGCTACGCCGAGGCGCTCGGCCGCAGGCTCGGCCCGCTGGTGCGGCTGTCCGACGGCGACGGCGGCGAGCGGTGGCAGGCGGACACCGCGATGGCGACGAGGTCGTTCGCGGGCTACGGCGGCAGCCCCGGCGTGCCGGTGCAGGTCGACCAGTTGGGGCTGGAACCGCAGCAGATCACGATCAGCGTGCGGTGCAGCGCGACCTGGTCACTGCTCGACTAGCCCGCGATCCACAGGTCCGTCCACAGCTGTGGACAACTCGAACACCTGTTCGATCGGCGCTTTGCGACGACCCGCCGAGACTGCGCGGAAAAGCAGGATCGGGCAAGTAGACAAGAGGATCTTTCTAACGATTGCCCAGCTGGCGGTGTTCTCCTGAAGGGGCGAGTCAATCACCCGACACCTTCAGGGAGCACGAACATGGCACTGGACTCCTACGTCACCCTCGGCCGGTCAGGGCTGCGCGTCAGCCCGTTCTGCCTGGGCGCGATGAACTTCGGCGAGGAGGGCGGCTGGGGCTGCGGGGTCGAGGAATCGGAGCGGATCATCCAGACCTACCTCGACCACGGCGGCAACTTCGTCGACACGGCGAACTTCTACACGAACGGTCACTCCGAGGCGATCCTCGGCGACTTCTTCGCCGCCCGTCCCGGCTTGCGCGACCGGGTCGTCCTCGCCACGAAGTTCTTCGGCAACATGCACCCCGGCGACCCGAACGGCGGCGGCGCGGGCCGCAAGGCGGTCCTCGACCAGGTCGAGCAGTCGCTGCGCCGGCTGCGGACCGGGCACGTCGACCTGCTGTGGCTGCACAACTGGGACGCGCACACGCCCGTCGAGGAGACGATGCGCACGCTGGACGACCTCGTGACCGCGGGCAAGGTCCGCTACCTCGGCTTCTCCAACACGCCGGCCTGGTACACCGCGCAGGCCAACACCACCGCGTTGCTGCGGGCGTGGACGCCGGTCATCGCCCTCCAGGTCGAGTACTCGCTGCTCGCGCGCACCGTCGAGGGCGAACTCGTCCCCCTCGCCCAGGACGCCGGCATGGGCGTGCTGCCGTGGAGCCCGCTCGCGGGCGGCTACCTGTCCGGCAAGTACAGCCGGGGCGAACAGCCCCAGGACACCAAGCGCGGCCGGATCACCGGCGGTCCGAGCGACGACCAGTTCAAGGTCGTCGACGCCGTCGCCGCCGTCGCCCGCGAACTCGACACCACCTCGGCGGCCGTCGCCCTCGCCTGGCTCCGCGACCGTCCCACCGTGACGGCACCCATCGTCGGCCCCCGGCGCGTCGACCACCTGACGTCCAACCTCGTCGCGTTGGACGTCCGGCTCACCGCCGAGCAGACCGCCGTGCTCGACGAGGTGTCCGCGCCAAGCCTGGACTACCCGCACGACCTCAACCGGCAGGTCGGCCCGATGCTCCAGTTCGGCGGCGCGACCGTCGACGGCCGACCGTCCACGGTCTACCCGCCGCTGCTGGAGAGCGCGACCCGCTACTGAGCGCGTCGGTCGTACTCCGCTTGGCGCGCCTGGATCTCGTCGGCGTTCTCGACCGTCCAGGCGTACAGGCGGCCGAACGGCTCCCGCAGCGATTCGCCGAGCGGGGTCAGGGAGTACTCGACGCCGATCGGCGAGGTCGGCAGCACGCGGCGCACGATCATCCCGTTGCGCTCCAAGCGGCGCAGGGTCTGCGTCAACACCCGTTGGGTGACGCCTTCCAGTCGGCGTTTGACCTCGTTGAACCGGCGCGGCTCGTCGAGGACCGCCATCACCATCATCGACCACTTGTCGGCGATCTGGTCGAGGATCGGGCGGCTGGGGCAGTCGGATCGGTAGACGATCCCGGTCTCGGGAATGGTCATCTCGGTATCCTCCGCGATCCTTGAGATGCCGGAAGTGCGTTATTGACGCCGCTCGCCCCTCGCCGCACCGTGAGTATGCATCAGGAACCTAGGTGCTTACCGGATACGGAGCTCTCCATGACCGCTCACACGACCCTGCGGGTGACCCGCGAGTCGGGCGTCGCCCGCGTCACCCTCGACAACCCGCCGGTCAACGTCCTGGACGTCGCCATGATGACCGACCTCCGGCACGTGCTGACCGCGCTTCGGGACGACGACTCGGTGCGGGTGATCGTGTTCGACAGCGCCGACCCGGAGTTCTTCATCGCGCACGTCGACATGGCGCTCGGCGACCACCTGGACGACCTGGCGGAGATCGCGGTCCCCGAAGGGGTCAACGTCTTCCAGGCGTTGGGCGAACTGCTCCGGCACCAGCCCCAGGTGACCATCGTCAAGCTCGCCGGGACGGCGCGCGGCGGCGGGGCCGAGTTCGTCGCGGCGGCCGACATGGCGTTCGCGGCGATCGGTCGCGCCGGGCTCGGCCAGGTCGAGGCGCTCATGGGCATCGTTCCCGGCGGAGGTGGGACGCAGTACCTCGCCCGGCGGATCGGCCGCAACCGCGCGTTGGAGGTGGTGTTGGGCGCGGACCTGCACGACGCCGAGACGGCGGAGCGGTACGGGTGGGTCAACCGGGCCGTTCCCGCCGATCAGCTCGACGACTTCGTCGACCGCCTGGCTCGCGACATCGCCGCCCTGCCCGACGGGGTGATCGCGGCGGCCAAGCGCGCCATCGCGCCCGAGGACCTGGCCGAGGGGTTGGTCCGGGAGAGCGACGCTTGGGCGGGCCTGGTCGTTCAGCCCGCGGCGCAGAGGTTGATCAGCGGCGGGCTGGAGCGCGGTGCGCAGACGCGGGACGGTGAACGCGACCTGGAAGGCCTGCTGAGGGGACTGCGCTAGCGCTCCAGGATCGCGGTGACGCCCTGGCCGCCCGCGGCGCAGATGGAGATCAGGCCGCGGCCCGAACCCTTCTCGGCCAGCAGTTTCGCCAACGTGGCGACGATGCGGCCGCCGGTCGCGGCGAACGGGTGGCCCGCCGCGAGCGAGGAGCCGTTGACGTTGAGCCTGGTGCGGTCGATGGAGCCGAGCGGGGTGTCCAGGCCGAGCTTGGTCTTGCTGTAGTCCGGATCCTCCCAGGCGGCGAGGGTGGCCAGGA
>Ga0247786_1000110_pt1 | contig 10995 bp, 10 predicted proteins | sample UWRJS066202C4_FD_179917 | JGI IMG/M metagenome (GOLD analysis project Ga0247786, IMG submission 179917) | Soil microbial communities from Arlington Agricultural Research Station in Wisconsin, United States - UWRJ-S066-202C-4 | ecosystem: Environmental > Terrestrial > Soil > Agricultural land... | reverse complement strand
CCGGCAACCTCCGGGACCTGCGGCAGCTCGCGCAGCGCGTGGCGGCCCGCCACGTCGGGCCGGGGCCGGTGACGCCGGGCGACCTACCGCACGCCGACCGCCCGGACCGGTCTCGGCCGGTGCTCGAACCGGACGGGGAGGCCAGGGACCTGGGTGAGCTGCTGGACCGGGTGGTGCGGGTGCACCTGGCGGCGGGCACGAACCTGCGCGACCTGCGGGAACGGGTGGCGGAGGTGGCGGTCGACGCGGCGCTGTCCGAGTCGGGCGGCAACGTGCGGGCCGCGGCGGTGCGCCTGGGGGTCACGGATCGGGCGCTGCACCACCGCCTCGCGGAGGCTCGGAAGCGGTCGGAGGTGTCGTGACCCGGTGATCCCGCGCAGGTCACCTGCGCGGGATCACCGGCCGCGCGCGCCCGCCGTCGTGGCGCGGCGTCGGCGGGCGCGGAGGCCGGTCAGCCTGAGCAGGTTGCCGCCCAGCACCAGGGCGGCGTCGTCCGGGGGCAGGCGCAGCGCGTGCACCTTCGCGATCTCCACCCCCGGGTGCAGGAACGGGCCGTCGGAGCCGAACAGGACCTTGTGCGCGCCCGCGCGGCGCACCGCGTCGGCGAGCACGTCGAAGTAGCGGACACCGGAGGTGTCGGTGAACACGTTGGGCAGCCTGGTCAGCTGGTCGACGAAGGCGGTCTGCGCGCGCCAGTCATCGGCGAACGTGGACAGGTGCGGGATGATCCAGGCCACGTCCGGGTAGGCGCGCGCGGCCGTTTCCACGGTGCCGGTGTCGCCGTGGGGGTCGTAGAGGACGGGCAGCGCGTGGCGTCGGGCGGTGTCGGCGATCTCCCTGCTGACGCGGCCGTCGTGCCAGTGGACCTTGATGCCGCACGCGCCCCACCGGCGGGCCTCGTCGACGACCTCGGCGACGCGGCCGTGCGCGGTGGCGGGGTTGACGTAGGCGAAGCCGAGGTAGCGGCGGGGGTGTTCGCGGACCAGGTCGCCGACCATCCGGTTGCCCGCTCGGCTGTCCGAGGTGAGCACGGAGAACAGCACGGTGGCGTCGATGCCCGCGGCACGGGCGCGCGGGCGGTAGTCGCGCAGGGAGGCGTCGGTGTCCCACGGGCCGGTGAGGCCGTCGCCGAGTCCGGCGTGGCAGTGGGCGTCGATGATCGGGTAGCGCTTCACGAGGCCGTCCTCCGGTCGCGGGTGGCGCGCAGCGCCGAGGTGATCAGCTCGATGTCGTGGTCGGTGTGGTCGGCGCGGATCATGGCGCTGACCAGCGCGCCGGGCAGGCAGCGGGGGCGTTGGACCACCGCGCGCACGCCGTGGGCGAGCATCCGCGCGTGCTGCCGGTGGGCCTGCCCGGTGATGGGGAACCAGGTGTCGGCGATCGGGAACGGCGGGTCGGTGTCGTCCAGGGCGCGTTGGACGCGGCGGACGTGGCGCAGCAGCCGCCGTCGGGCCCGGTCGGTCGTGGGGTCGGTCAGGGCTCGTTCGGCGGCGGCCAGGTCCGCTGCGGAGGGCGGACTGGCGTGCACGCGGGTGTGGCCGTACCCGGCCAGCGGGGCCAGGACGTCGGCGGCGCCGGTGACGACCGCGAGCGGGGCGCCGTGGGCCTTGGCCAGCGACGCCACCCACAGCACGTCCCGGTGGTCGATCCCGCACCAGCGCGGGGTGCCCGTCCCGTCGCCGAACCCCTCCCCCGGCCTTCGGGCGCCCAGCACCCCGTAGGCCAGCGAGTCGTCCACGACCAGCACACCGCCGTGGGCTCTGGCGGCCTCGCGCAGCCGGGCCAGCGGCGCGGCCCTGCGGCAGCCGGGGCACCAGCCGTCGGTCACCACGAACAACCGGCCGTGCCGGGGCGCGGGCACCAGGTCCGGCCGGTGGTGCGGGTAGGTCATGACCCGCGCGCCCCGCTGCCGCGCCAGCAGCGAGGCCCACCGGGCCAACGGGTAGCAGGCGGAGTCCAACACGACCACATCCCCGCGCACGGGCAGCCCGCCGAGCACGTCGACCAGGGCGTGCAGCGCCGAGCGCGCCACCAGCCCCGCCGGTGCGCCCTGCCCCGCCGCGACCAGCGCGGCCACCCGGCGCGCGGCGGGGGCCTCCCGCAGCGCGCCGGGCACCCCGGTGGTGAGCGAGCGCCACGGCCGCAGCGCCGCAGTGGGGTGGCGCAGGCCGAGGAACAGGGCGGAGGTCGCGTCGACGGCCACGCCCCGCGCGTCCGCCGGACCGGCGGCGTCGAGGACATGGTCGGGGATCACGCCCTGGCCCTCCGCGAGCGCATCCTCCTGGCCAGCAGCGTCGACGGCATGGTGGCGTCCACACCCGTGGTCAGGTCGGCCCCGGTGACGGCGCGGTAGGCGTGGACGTAGCGCTGCACGGACTCGCGGAACAGCAGCGCCCAGTGCTCGGCGTCCTTGCGGGTGTGGTCGGTGCTGTTCCACTGGCCGTGCCGCACCGACAGCACGAGCCGCTCGCCGTGCACCGCGAGGTCGAAGAAGTGCGTGATGCTGGGGTCGGGCCAGCCCTGCAACTCCTTCATCGTGTCCACGCGGTCCATCCACGGCTCCTCGTAGGGCACCATCGGCGGGCCGCCGAGGAACAGCCGCATCTCCTGCCTGCTCAGGATCCACTGCATCGCCAGCATCTCCGCCCGCGCCGTGGGGGCGAGGTCGGCGAACTGGTTGTGCGCGCCGTGCGCCAGCAGCAGGTGCACTTCCCGCAGACCGCTCAGCAGCGGGAACGCGTCGGCTTCGACGGTCTTGTCGTCGTGCTCCTTGTAGAACTTGTGCACGGAGTTGAGCAGGCTGTGGAACGCCTCCAGGAACTGCGTCCGCCGTTCCACGACCGTGGACGCCGCCGGGATCGCCCGGCCGATGAGCCGCAGCCCGTACTGGTACTCGTACTCGGCGGCGCGCCTGCGCACGGTGAGCCTGCGCCGCTCGTCCTCGGCGAAGCCCCACAGCAGGTTGCGCAGCGGCTGCAACGGGTTGAGGTCGAACCGCCCCAGCTGGTCGCCCGCGGAGCCGTGCCGGTTCTCGAAGCGGGCGAGCACGTGGTTGAGGGTCTGCACGAGCATCCCCTCCTCCATCCAGTAGTTCCAGATCAGCTCCACCAGCGGGACTCCGCGCAGCGGGAGCGTGGTGCCGTAGCCGGGCACGCCGGGGTCGGCGTCGGCGGTGAAGCGCCTGCCGAACACGTAGGACCGCTCCCGGCCCTGCTCCAGCGTCTGGTTGCCGACCTTCCAGTTGACGGCGTCGCCGACGAACGTGCGGGCGGCGCGGCTGAGGCGGTCGTAGGCGTCGACCCCGTACCAGTCGGGGAACCCGGACCCGTGCCCGCCCGCCGTGCCGACGTCCTGCGGGAGCACTCCGGGCCGGGCGACCACGTCCTCGAAGTTGGCGTACCGCATGGCGTCGGTGACCTTGATGATGGCGTCCCACAGGGTGGAGTCCGCGCTGTCCGGCGGGGGTTCGGTGACCAGCGCGACCTTGCTCGGCACGGCGGGCCGGGGCGCGAACACGTGGATGGAGATGTGCTCGGGCGCGGGCGGGGTCCGTTCGCCCTCGCCCTCACCGGTGCCCTCGCCCTCCTCGGAGGTCTTCGTGTGCCGGGCGTAGGCGAGCTGGTAGCCGCCCGCGGTGTCGAACAGCACGTCCAGCCAGTAGTTCACACCGGGCCGCATCCCGATCAGGACGTTGCCGTCCTGGTCGGCCCCGACCAGGGGGTTGGCGGATCCCTGCGGTCGATGGGGATATTCCGGGAAGGAGAAGCAGTAGGTGGCGCCGGGGTCCGAGCCGTCGAGCTGGACGTTGAGCCGGGTGGGTGTCCCCACCTCGACCGGCGCTGCGGTGGTGGTCAGTTGCATGGCTCGTCCTCGTTTCAGGACGCCCGGCGCGTGGCCGGGCGTCGGATGACGTCGAGGCTGCCGCGCACGGCCCACGCCTGAAGCAGCGTGGACAGCAGCGCGCTTTCCGCCTCGGGGGTGATCACGCCGGTCGACCGGGCCTGGCCGACGGCGGCGAACACCAGCGACGGGCGTTGACGGGCCATGACGCCCACGTCCCCGTTCCACCGCCGGTACAGCTCCAGCAGCCGGTCGGGCTGCCTGCCGCCCTCCGGCCACAGCTGCCGCAGCGCGCGGCCCCGCAGCGCGGGCGGCCGGTGCTCCAGCAGCAGGTCCACCAGCGGCTCGATGCCCTCCTCCTGGCGTTCCAGCGCGTCGCGTTCGGGCGCGGGGAGCCGATCGGCGGGGTAGAGCCGTTTCCAGGTGGCGCGCATCGCCGCCCACTGGGGGTGCGGGTAGAGCGCCTCGCCGATGCTCGCGCTGAGCAGGACCCGCAGGTAGGGCGTCGGGTGCGGGTCGCCGGGGGTGGAGCGGAACACGAACAGCGACGGCAGGCTCACCACCGCCAGCAGGCCGGTGGTGGCGGTGAGCCCGAGCGTGCCCACCGACCAGCAGTCCGCGACGATCTCGCCGATCCAGTCCCACCACACCGGCCAGTGCTCGGCCGGGTCGTTCCGGTGCCTGCGCGCGATCTCCTCGCGCAACGACGCCACCAGCCCGAACTGCGCCGCGCCCTGGTGGCCGACCTCGTGCACGAGCGACGAGGCCAGGCCGCTGCCCACCATCCGTTCCCTGGGCACCCGGATGAGGGCGACCGGGCTGGGCGCCGCGCCGGGCAGCCGGGTGTGGACCCGGCGGATCGCGGCGCCCGGCCCGCGGGCGAGGTAGCAGACCGCCGGGATGTCGGTCTGGCCCGGCACGCGCACCCGCAGCGCGTCCCGTGCCAGCACGTCCATCCCGGACAGCCGCACCCCGGTGCCGTGCTCGCTGCGCTGGGTGACGACCTCGGTGAAGATGTCGAACTGGCCCAGCACGTCGTTGAACGCCATCCGGATGGCCACGAACCGCCGCTGCCGCTCGGCCGGGTCGGCTCCGTCGCCCTCGCCGTGCAGCCACCTCAGGTAGCCGCGGACGCGGGTGCGCAGCCTGCGCCGGTGGGCCACCAGGAACCGTTCGATGAGCAGGTGCGCGTCGTAGGGCAGTGCCGCGGCGAGCACCATGGTCTCGGTCAGGGCGAACGGCCGGACCTGGTCGAGGCGGACGGCCAGGCCGCGCGCCTCGTTGTCCAGCAGTCGGGTGGCGTCGTCCACGGCGGGCCCCTTCACAGGCCGGTGAGGACGACGCTGTCCCCCCGGCGTTCCCAGGAGCCGCGCCGCCCGAACACCGCGTCGCCGTCGGAGCCGGTGGGCACGGGCCAGGACAGCGCCGGGTAGCCGTGGCCCACGGCCCGCCGCCTGCCCCGCCGGGCGCGGAAGCGGTCCCGCACCAGCACGGGCGCGTGCCGCCGGGCGGCGTCGACCGTGGCCGTCCGCACCACCGACCGGGTGGACCCGGCGGCGGGGTTGCGGGCGGCGTTGCGGTAGGCCGCCCGCGCGAACCGGACGAAGCGGCGGGCCGACTCGTACTCGGCCTCGCGCTCGTCCAGCGCCTCGGCTTCCTCGGCCTCCAGCAGACCGCTCGCCATCGATCCCAGCGAGCGGCCGATCAGCGTGCCCGCGCCGGGCGCGATGAACGTGCCGATCGCCCCGCCGACGGTGGGCAGCGCCGCCTTGGCGACCTTGCGCAGCACACCGCCCAGGGTCCGACCGACCGGCGAGCGGATGAACCGCGACGCGCCCCGGACGACCCCTCGGGCCAGCTTGCCCAGGAACTGGTCCAGTTCCTCCTCGTCGGTGACGGCCAGCAGTTCCTCGACCAGTTCGGCTTCGTACTCGTCGTACATGGTCGTCCTCCTGTCGGTGGGGCGGGCTCACACGTCCAGCAGGACGATGCGGTTGCCCTTGCGGATCCACCGGCCTTCCTGCTGGCGCTTGCCCTGGGGGCGCGTGCCGTCCTGGACGAGTCCGGGCAGGTGCTTGCGGGCGGCGGCCTGCGCGGCGGCACGGGCGGTGGCGGCGGGGTCGCCGCCGGTGTTGCGGGCGGCCCGCTTCGCCGCGTCCACGGCGAAGCGCACGAACGCCTTGTTGACCTCGTACTCGGCGTCCTCGGGCGAGAGGCCCTCGGTGTCCACGCCCAGTTCGAACCGGCCGCCCAGCCACTGGCCCGCCCGCCTGCCGAACGCGCCACCCGCGCCACCCGCGACGGCGTTGCCCAGGAACTGGCCCACGTGCGGCAGCGCCTGCCGGGCCGCGGACTTGAGCACACCGCCGACGGCGCGGCCCGCGCTGGAGCGCGCGAAGTTGCGCACGCCCTTGGCGGCGCGGCCGATCAGCTTGCCCAGGAACTGGTCGAGCTCGGCCTCGCTGGAGACGTCGAGCAGCTGGTTGGCCAACTCCGACTCCTCGTCGTCGGCCTCCTGGTCGGGCAGCTCGTCGAACTCGAACTCGTCGACCTCGGTGAGGTCGGTCTCCTGCTCGGTCTCGAACAGCGCCCGGTCGATGTCGTGCATGGCGTTCTCCTTCGGTGTGGTCTGCCGTGCGTTCACCGGGAATGGGTGCACGATCCGTGCCAATGCCACGACCTGCGACGATGCCGACGGGTGGGGTCGGGGTGCGAAGCGCGCTTCCGAAGCGGGCTTCAGCGGGACGCGGGCAGGCCGAGCCCGGCGCGGTACTTGGCGACCGTGCGGCGGGCGACCCGGACGCCCTCGCCCGCCAGCGCGGCGCGGATGCCCTCGTCGCTCAGACCGCCGCGCGCGGCCAGTTCCGCCACCCGTGCCTTGACCGGGACGGCGGTGCCGAACAGGGTCGCCAGCGGCACGACCCGCCCGTCCGGGTGGCGCAGGGCCTTGCCCGCGACCGCGCGGCTGACCGTGGACGGGTGCAGGCCCAGGTCGTCGGCCACGCGGGCGCGGGTGAGGTCGCGGTGGCCGGGCGGGCCGTGGTCGAGGAACGCGCCCTGGTGCCCGACGGCGGCCGTGGCGACCCGGTGCAGCACGTCGGCGCGCAGGTCCAGGCCGCGGATGAGCTTGCGCGCGGCCTGTTCGTGCGGTTTCAGCCACGCCGCGGCCTCGCGGTCCGCCCGCACCGCCGCGGACTCCCGTGCCACCGCCAGCCCGTACCAGCCGCTGTCGGCGACCTCGACGTCGAACCCGCCGCCGGGTCGCCGGTGGACCAGCACGTCGGGCGCGGCGCGGACCTCGGGTTCGGCGTCCTCTGGGGTCGCGGCGGGCCGCAGCCGGGTCCGCACCAGGTCGAACAGGTCCGCCACCTGCCCCGGCGACACGCCCAGCGCCTCGGCGACCGCGTCCCGGTCGTCGGCGGCGACGGCGGGGAGGTGCTCGCGCACGACCTCCACCAGCAGCGGGGGCGCTTCCCCGGTGTCGACCAGTGCTCGTGCCTGCGCGGCGAGCAGGTCGCCGACGGTGCGCTCGGCGACGCCCGGCGGCCCGGCCACCTTCAGCGCCCGCACCGCTTCCTCGACCGCGGCGACGGCGACGCCGTGCAGGTCGGCGATGTCCTCCGGGTCGGCGTCGAGCAGGCCCCGGTCGGTCAGGTGCGCGACCACGACCGGCAGGGCGTGGCGGCAGTCCGACCGGATCTCCCAGCCCGCCGCGGTCTCCGTGGTGTCGAACGGCCGCGTCACGGCGTCGACGGCCGCGCGCGACGCGACCCCCGGACCCCGGCAGCGCGGGCACCCCGGTGAGGTCAGGTGCCTGCCGCAACCGGGGCACGGCGCCCCGGCCCGCCGGGTCAGCGCCGGGTTCTCCGCCAGCGCCCGCTCGACCCGCAGGGTCAGCTCGTCGCGCGCCAACGGCAGGAACTCCAACGCCTGCAACAGTTCCGGCAACGACCGCAACTCCAGCGCGGTGCCCAACCCGAGCGCGGGCACTCCCCCGTGCGACACGCCGACCTCCCCGACGACGCTCCCCACCATCCCGCAACCCCGGCCGCGCGGGACCCGGTTTCGGCGGAAAGCGCCCCTCCTCGCGCGGCTACCGGTGCCGTGCGCGGTCACGGTTCGGGCCGGATCGTTCGGTCCTGCCGAACGCGGCGGTCGGAAACCGCCGATTGTTCCCGCCGCCCGGTCGGCAGGAGGCTCACATGGTCCACGCGACACCACCGGAGGGGTCCGATGAACGCCGCTCTCGTGCACACCGAGTTGTCGATGCTGGTGACGGCGCTGTGGTTCGAGATCGACCACGGTGGTGGCTCGGCGGCCTCCGGGTTCTTCACCGCCGACGCGGAGTTGACGTTCTCGCGCCGGACGTTCCGCGGCACCGACGAGATCGACGGCGTGTACCGCGACCGGGCCGCGCGGGGGCCGCGGGTCTCGCGGCACGTGATGGCCAACTTCCACGTCCTGCGGCACGAGGCCGGTGTCGTCGACGCCGTGTCGGTCCTGGTGCTGCACGCCCACGACGGGGAGCCGCCGGTGCCGACGACCGCGCCGGTGATGGTGGCCGACGTGCTCGACCGGTTCGTCCGGGCCGGGGAACCGGGTGGGTGGCTCATCGCGTCGCGGCGGATCGAGAGCCGGTTCCTGGCGCCGGGTGCCGTCCTGGCCGTTCCCACGGAGTGAGGAATCCCTTGTCCCAGCAGGAATTTCCCGTGCCGACCACCCGTGGTGGGCTGCCGATCGTCGACTCCCACCTGTTCGACGACCTGCTCCCGCCGGAGGCGGCGTTCGAGTTGACCGCCGGTCTGCGTCGTCATCGCGAGCCGTACGTCGGTGTCACGGAGGACGGCACGCCGCGCCGGGGTCTCTACCGCCTCGACGGGGTTCGGACGTCCCCGAAGGCCGCGGTCGTGGCGGCGGAGGCCTACCTGGACGGGCTGGCGCCGCACCAGCGGGTGGTCGGCGCCCTGCCGATGGACGCCCCGGAGTGGCGGTTGTGGACGAACGCGATCCCGACGTGGCACCCGAAGGGCCTGCGCCTGGAGCGGCTCGCCCGAGCCGACCGCGACCGGGCGCTGGCCGTCGTCGAGGCGAGCCTGAGCCCGGTCGGGTACGCGGGGGTGCGGGCGGCGATGGCGCTCAACGCGAACCTGGGCGAGCTGGTCGACGACTACCGGGACACCCTGACGGAGTTCGCGTACTGGTTCACGGTCTTCGGCACGCCGTCCACCGACTCTCCGTGGGGATGGCAGCTCATGGGACATCACGTGGACCTGCACTGCGTGTTCGTGGCCGGGCAGGTGGTCCTGGCGCCGGTGTTCCTCGGCGCCGAGCCGACGTCCGGGTCGGGGCGGTTCGAGGGGGTGCGGGCGTTCGGCGAGGAGACCGACGTGGCGCTGGAGGTGCGCCGCGCCCTCGATCCCGACCGCGCCGACGAGTTCCTGCTGGGGTCGTCGCTGCTCGCGCGGGACCTCCCGCCCGAGCTGGCCGGGCCGTGGAACGGACGGCACCTCGCCGGGGCGGGCGGTGACAACCTCGTGCTGCCACCCGAGGGGATCGTCGCCGCGAGCCTGACGGCCGACCAGCGCGACGGTCTGGTGAGGCTGATCCGGGTCTACCTCGACCGCCTCCCGAAAGCGCAGGCCGAGCGCGACCTGGCGCTGGTCCGCGAGCACTTCGCCGAGACGCGGTTCGCCTGGCGGGGCGGTCACGGCGACGAGAGCGCCTTCTACTACCGGATCCACTCACCGGTGCTGCTGGTCGAGTACGACAACCACCCCGGTGTCTTCCTCACCAACCCCGAGCCCGCGCGCTTCCACGTGCACACCATCGTGCGGGCGCCCAACGGCAACGACTACGGACGCGACCTGCTCGCCCGGCACTACCGGCTCCACCACGGCTGACCACGGCGCACCGATCCGGCAGGTCAACGGAGGGCGGAATTCCTGCGCTCGTGGACCAAGCCGCCACCACCGCCGCCGGCGTTGACTTCGTGAGGTCGGAGCGGAGTGGCGGGAGGACGGCGTGAACCTGCGTCAGATGGAGTGCTTCCTCGCGGTCGCCGACGAACTGCACTTCCGGCGGGCCGCCGACCGCCTGCGGCTGGCCCCGCCCAGCGTGAGCGAGGCCGTCGCCGGGCTGGAACGCAGCCTGGGCGGCCGACTCGTCGAACGCACGAGCAGGCGAGTCCGGCTGACGCCCCTCGGCGCCGAGTTCGCCGCCGCGATCCGGCCGCCGATGGAGGCGTTGAACCGAGCCCACCGGACCACCCGCCTGCGCTCGGCACACCCCCGCGACCTCGTCATCGCCCACACCCCCGAGCTGGGGCCGCTGATCCTGCCCGCACTCGGCGAGACCCGGTGGCGGCCGGTCACCCTGCACACCACCGACCAGCTCGCCGCCGTCACGACCGGCGAGGTGGACGTGGGCCTGTGCTGGTCGGTCCCCGACCAACCCGGGATCACCAGCACCGTGCTCGGCGAGTTCCCGCTGGTCGCCGTGCTGCGCGCGACCGACCCGCTGGCGAGCCGCCACGCCGTGGCGTTCACCGACCTGCGCACCCGACGGCTCCTGGTCACCCCGCGCGCCGACAACCCCTACCTCGACAGCCGGCTGCGCGCCGACGTCCTCCGCGCGGGCATCCCCCCGGCCCACGTCGAGGAGGTGGGCCGCTACGACGAACTCGCCGTGCACGTCGCCGCGCACGGCCACGTCGGCGTCCACCCCGGCCCGATCACGTTCACCAACCCCTTGCCCACCATCGTGTTCCGCCCGATCACCGACGCCTCCGACACCGCCCGGATCTGCGCGATCACCCGCTCCGACGCCCCCACCGGGACCGTCGCGGCCCTCATCGCCGACCTGCGGACGATCGTCGGCGCGCTCGGCGACCACGCTTGAGACCCGTCCGGACCAGCCGCGGCCGGGTTGTCCGGAGGTATCGATCCCAGGGCGACCTCGGCAGACTGGGACCATGACGCGCAGCCGGGGCGACCGGGTCGACGGCGGTGCCGTGCCGGTCGACTACGACACGGATCCGGGTCGGTTCGCGGCGAACGCGCTCTCCACGGCCCTGTTCTCCCGCGACGGCGACATCCACGCCGAGGTCGCCGAACGACTCGTCGCACGACACTGCTCGCCGGTGCTCGACGTCGGCGG
>Ga0247786_1000109_pt1 | contig 10995 bp, 13 predicted proteins | sample UWRJS066202C4_FD_179917 | JGI IMG/M metagenome (GOLD analysis project Ga0247786, IMG submission 179917) | Soil microbial communities from Arlington Agricultural Research Station in Wisconsin, United States - UWRJ-S066-202C-4 | ecosystem: Environmental > Terrestrial > Soil > Agricultural land... | reverse complement strand
GCGTCCGGCTCGGGGCCGCGGCGCACGCCCTGGTCGAGGCCGTCGATCGCGGCGAGTTCGGCGTCGGTGAGGGTGAAGTCGAACACGGCGAAGTTCTCGGCGATCCGCTCGGGGCGGGTCGACTTCGGGATCGCCGAGCGCCCCCGCTGGAGGTGCCAGCGCAGCATGACCTGGGCCGCGGTCTTGTCGTGCGCCCGTGCGATCCCGGCGATGGTGTCGTCGTCGAGCGTGCTGCCGCCCTCGCCGTCGCGGTAGAAGGTGATCCCGCCGATCGGTGACCACGCCTGGGTGAGGATCCCGTGCGCGGTGTCGGCGGCGAGCACGGCGGGTTGGGCGAAGTAGGGGTGCATCTCGATCTGGTTGACCGCGGGCACGACCGTGGCGTTCTTGAGCAGCCGGTCGAGGTGGTCGGGCATGAAGTTGCTGACCCCGATCGCACGCACGCTTCCGTTGCCCAGCAACGTTTCCAGTGCGCGGTAGGCCTCCTGGGTGAGGTCGAACCGGCTGGGCAGGGGTTGGTGCAGGATCAGCGGGTCGATCCGGTCGACGCCGAGTTTGGCCGCGCTCTTGTCGAAGGCGTGGAGCGTGGCGTCGTAGCCGTAGTCGCTGATCCAGACCTTGGTCTCGATGAAGATCTCGGACCGGTCCAGGTCGGTGCGGCGGATCGCTTCGCCCACTTCGCGTTCGTTGCCGTAGGCGGCGGCGGTGTCGACGTGGCGGTAGCCGGTGCGGACCGCGGCCCGCACCGCCTCGATGGTCTGCTCCGGTGCCGTCTGGAAGACGCCGAACCCGAGTGCGGGCATCTCGACGCCGTTGTTCAAGGTGAGGTCCATGCTCATACCTTCACGCTGCCGGCCGGCGCCCGCACGGGGGAGGGGCTGTCATTACCCCCTTCGCCACACCACCGGGTGCCACACATCCCCGGTTCCAGTCTGATGTGGAGGACCTTGTCCTCGGGGATCAGGTCGGCCGACGAGCCATCCGGCTCGCCGTCCTGGTCAACACCCATCGAACGCTTGTCGTGGGAGGTGCGGCAGGGACTGCTCTTCCGGGTAACGGCAGTACTCCCCACGGTGCGGGCGCGCCCGCGGCGCGTTCAGGGGTTCGTCGACCGCGGCTGCGCGAGTTCGTGCGTGGGGCCGGGCCGGGTGCGCGCCGTGAGCGAGGAACTGAGTTCCGGTCAGGGTTGGCCGACCATCACCGACGCCGGGGTCACCGCGTCGCTCCACGCCGACCCGGACACGGCTCGACCCGGTGACCAGCCTTACAAGTGTTGAACGGCCGGGATCGTGTGGTCGGTGTCGGTCCGGGTATCCGGGGTGAGCCGTGGTCGTCGCGGTAGATGACCGAACGGTGAGGTACGTCGCATGACATCCATCCAGGCGGGTGGGTCCGGACCCGGTGGTGGGTTGGCTTCCAGGGCGCTGGGGACGGTGTTGGACGCGGTTCGAGCCATACCCGGCCTGGCTGTGCGGCCGTCCGGGGCACTGGTCGAGTCGTGGGTCGGACAGCGGGTTGTCGGGTTCGCGAACGGGGCCTTCGGTGAGCGGGCCGCCCGGCGCGGTGGCGTCCTGCCCGCGGCGATGTCGGTACGACTGGACCACCGCCCGCTCAGGCTGGACGCCCGTTCGCTCGCGGCGGCCTACCCCTCGGCCGGAGGTCGTCTGGTGGTGTTCGTGCACGGGTTGGTCGACACCGAGCGCGCCTGGTTCCCCATCGGGCGCTCCGGGCGGGACTTCGGCGGCAGGCTCGCCACCGAGTTGCCGTGCACCCCGGTGTACCTGCGCTACAACTCCGGCCGCCACGTCTCCGACAACGGCCGTGAACTGGCCGACCTCCTCGACGAACTGGTCGAAGGGTGGCCGGTGGAGGTCACCGACGTCGTGCTGGTCGGGCACTCGATGGGCGGGTTGGTGGCGCGCAGCGCCGTGCACCAGGCTCACGCGCGAGCGGCCGGGTGGGCGTCGTTGGTGACCAGGCTGGTGTGCCTGGGGACGCCGCACTCCGGAGCGCCGCTGGAACGCGCCGTCGTCCGCGTCGCGACGCTGCTCGACCGCGTTCGACCGGCCGCCCCGCTGTCCTGGCTGCTTGCGCTGCGCAGCGACGGCATCAAGGACCTGGCGGAGGGCTACCTGCACGAGCACCAGTGGGCCGGTGACGAGCCCGTGGAGCAGGCCGAGGCGGTGCTGCCGGACGGTGTGCGTCAGCTGTACGTGTCCGCCACGCTGTCGCACTCCGAGGGCAGCGTGCTCGGCCGCCTGGTCGGCGACCTGCTGGTGGAACCCCCCACCGCCGCCGACCACGACCAGACTGCCGAACGGCGGTGGCTGGGCGGGCTCACCCACTTCGACCTGCTGCACCACGAGACCGTCCACCAGACCCTGCTCGACTGGTTGAGGACGACTGCTGGTCGAGAAGGTCGGTTTGCCATCCACCGAGCGTGGAATACTAGGAGCTCAGACGGCCGTGACCCCGCCGTAGGAGACGGGGCTCGTCCATGACCTGGGCACCACCCCTTCTCAGCACAGCGGAAGGGGCTGCCATGTCATTCGACGGGTTCGTGTCGCACCGGGCGCATCTCCGCGTCGGGGTGATCCTGCTGAACACCGGCTGCTGCTACGACGTCGCGATCGTGCACGCCAACGGCGACGTCGACCAGGCCGTCGCGGCGGCGTTGCGGGTCGAGGTGATCGGGGCGGTCAACCGCGGTGTCAGCGCCGTCATCGTCGACATCAGCGATCTGAGCCGCTTGAGCACGGCAGGCGCCCGTGCGCTGAGGGGGCTGCGTGCCCTCACCCGTGCCCGCCAGGTCGAGTTGAGCCTGGCCTCCAGGAGCCGTGTCGTCCAACTCCCGCCGCCGGACGTCTTCGCGGTGCACGCCTCGGTGGTGGACGCCCTGGCCGCGCTCCCGGCTTGCACGCTGCACGTCGCCGATGGCGCCGAGTCGTCGTGCGCCCTCAGTTCGTGCTCGGCCGGAAGCCATCGCGCGGACCACGGCCTGCCGGGCCATCTGTGCCTGGCCATCACCGACGACCACGGCTGATCTTCGGCTACCTGGAGGAGGCGCTGCGCAGGGCCTTGGGGTCTCGCGGGGCCTTCGCCTTCGCGGCGATCATCCGCGCGCCGAGTTCCTGCAACTGCTTGCGCCCCAACGCTTCCCGCACCTGCGGGAACCACTCCTGCTCCTCTTCCCCCACGTGGTGGCGGACGTTCTCGGTGAGAACGGTGACCTTCGCGTCGAAGTTCTCCGCCTCGGGAGCCATTCCCGCCAGCTCCGAGAGGATCCACGCGACGACGTGGTGCTCCTCGACGCTCTCCAGGACGTGGTCCTCGGTTTCCGGAACCCCCGCACGAGCGGCCGGGTAGAAGATCTCCTCCTCGATGAAGGCGTGGGTGGTCAACTCCTCGATGATCGAGTCGACGATCTTCCGCTTCTCCACGAACGCCTCGTCATCGGCGCGCTCGAACCGCTTGAACAGCTTCTCGACGGTCTTGTGGTCCTCTTTGAGCAGGACGATCGCGTCAGTGGACACCGATGACTCCTCGACTTCAGCCCCGGCCGGTGCCGAGGACGCGCTCTGAGTCTGCGACAGATGCCCTCCGCGCGCCGATCGTGGGTATTTCACCCACCACCGGGTCGATTTCGAGAGGTGGGTGTGGCAGGTCCCGTTTACCCCGCCGCTGTGGAGGACATCCCTGGGACAGGAGCTTTCGCCCTCGCGGTCACCAGGCCGACTCGGATCGGCCGGCAGCGCATTCCACCTCTACCGGAACGGTATTCCATGACGCAGAACGAGAACCTCGCGAGCCTGTCGAAGGCCGGTGTCGCGGTGTGGCTCGACGACCTGTCGCGCGACCGCATCCGCAACGGCAACTTGCAGACGTTGGTCGACGAGCACTCCGTCGTCGGCGTGACCACCAACCCCTCGATCTTCGCCGCCGCGATCAGCGGGTCGAAGTCCTACGACGACCAGTTGCACGCCATGGCCGTGCGCGGTGTCACCGTCGACGAGGCCCTGCGGGTCATCACCAGTGCGGACGTGCGCGACGCGTGCGACCTGCTCGCCCCGGTCGCCGCGCGCACCGGGCGGGACGGCCGGGTCTCCCTGGAGGTCTCACCCGCGTTGGCCCACAAGACCGACGCGTCCGCCGCCGAGGCCGCCCACCTGTGGTGGCTCGTCGACCGGCCGAACCTGTTCATCAAGATCCCGGCCACCGTCGAAGGCCTCCCGGCCATCACCGAGACGATCGCCAACGGGATCAGCGTCAACGTCACCCTGATCTTCAGCATCGAGCGCTACGAGGCCGTGATGGAGGCCTACCTCGCCGGGCTGGAGAAGCGCGCCAAGGACCCCGACGCCGATTTCGCGGGCATCGAGAGCGTCGCCTCGTTCTTCGTGTCCCGTGTGGACACCGAGATCGACGAGCGCCTGGACGAGGCCGGCGCCGATCCCGCGCTCAAGGGCAAGGCGGGTGTCGCCAACGCGCAGCTCGCCTACCAGGCCTACGAGAAGGTGTTCTCGTCCAGCCGCTGGAAGGCGCTCGAAGCGCGCGGCGCGAGCAAGCAGCGTCCGCTGTGGGCCTCGACCGGGGTCAAGAACCCCGACTACAGCGATACGCTCTACCTGTCCGAGCTGGTCGCGTCCGACACGGTGAACACGATGCCGGAGAAGACCATGCAGGCCTTCGCCGACCACGGTCGGCTCGGCCGTCCGGTGACCGATACCTATGCCGACGCGGCCGCCGTCCTCCAGGCCGTGACCGCCGCCGGGATCGACCTCGACGACGTCTTCCAAGTTCTCGAGGACGAGGGCGTGCGGAAGTTCAGCGACGCCTGGGACGACCTCACCAGCTCTGTGCAGGAGCAGTTGCGGGACAAGGCCTGACCCGGGCGTCGCAAGCTGACGAGTGAACGGAACGAGGAGGTAGGCCATGCAGGACACGACCACGGTGAACAGGCTGCGCACGGTCCTCGGTGATGTCGGGTACCCGGCGGCCAAGGACCAGTTGACCGACCACGCGTCGCGCAACAACGCCGACGAGGACACCGTGCACGCACTGCGGTCGATCCCGGACGGTGTCTACGGATCGTTCGACGAGGTCCTGGAGAAGGTCGACGTGGACGAGAGCCGCGACGCCTGATCGGGGCCGCGCACGGGTAGGGCTCTCAACGGGCCCTACCCGTCCTCCTCCGGCTCTCGAACTCGGCGGGCGTCCAGTCCAGGCGTCGCGTGCGGATGGTGACGCCTCCTCGGTGGCGGCCACCCGCGAGCGCCGCGGTGCGGACGCAGAAGTGCGTCCACATGTTCAGCTGGACCTCCTTGGCGAAGCCCACCCGGTTGTAGAGCAGGTCGGACAGCCGATCGCCCGCACGGCACCAGGACTCGATCTCGAACAGCACACCCCCGTCGACGTCCGTCGTGCGGAACTCGATGTGCCCGGCCTCCAGGTGTCCGCCCAAAGTGGACAGCCGGAACGAGGTGGAGTCCTTCCCCGTCACCCTGACCGGGCCGTCCCACGGACCCGGCATGCGGACCACCAGCTCGTCCCCGAGCCGAACGGGCCCGCGCTGTCCCCGTGTCTTGTGGAACACCGCCATCTCCGGCGACGCCCGGTTGAGCCCGTCCGCGACCACTTCCAGCAGTTCCGGCGCGGTCATCGAGCTGCCGACGATCAGGATCGAGTACGTGCGGTGCAGCAACGGCCCGACACCGTCGGCGATTCCCTGGTTCCGGCCACCGGGCACGTCGTCGGCGAAACCCGGGAGGTCCTCCGCGGTGCCCGTCTCCTCCGTGCGGTGCAGGGGAGTGGTGCGCCACGTGTACCTCCACGCGACCAGGGCCACCCCGAGCGGCCACCAGAGCACGGTCGCCAGCCGGGTCGGTCCGCTCGCCGTGGTCATGGAGCTATGACACCATGCGGGAGAGGCCGTCGCTCGTTGCCGCGGTGCCGAACGGAGGCTCGCATGACCATCGGGAAATCATTGCGGCGCGCGGGTTTGCGCGGTGATCACCTGCACTTCGCCTCGCTCGGGGCGATCGTGTTGTGCGTGGCGCTGTGGATCCGGGCCAAGACGGTCGACCAGGAGGAGCGCGGCAACGCCGAACGCCGCGCCCTGTTCGTGGGCCTCTGGCCGCCCACGTTGTGGCTGATGGGCGACACGGTGCGGGAACACGAGTAGATGGTCTCCGTCGCCGAACTCGACGCGCTGCGCCCCCTCGCGCTCAACTACGACCCCCGCGCGGCGCCCGTGGACGGTGTGGCGGAAGGTCACTGGCACGTCGACTCCGCCATCGCGGTGGTCGGCCGCGAACAGCCCGGCCCGCCGGAGCCGGGCGGCGCCTGGGAACGGGCGTGCCTGCTGTCCCGGCGCTACGAGTTCTCCGATCCGTCGATCATGCGGGCCTACTACCGGCGTGACGACGAACTCCTCGGCCGCGACATGCTGCTGGAAGGCCGCTTCGCCGGGCTGCGGTTCTACCTCGGCGTGCGGATCACCTCGGTGGTGGACGAGACGAGAGGCACCGGCGACCGCGCCGAACAGGTCTGGGGCTGGAGCTACCAGACCCTCCAGGGGCACCTGGAGGAAGGCAGGCTCACCTACGAGGTCGTCAAGAACCTCGCCACCGGCGCGGTGTCGTTCAAGGTCAGCGGCTACTCCCGGCGCGCGCCACTCCCCAACCCGGTCATCAGGTGGGGTTTCCACCTCTTCGGCCGGTGGACCCAGCGGCGGTTCTACGGAGCCGTCCTGAGGCGCATGCGCGACCTGCTCGCCGCCGCACGACGTGGCGAGCAGGCACCGTCGAGGACGGTGCTGGACGACGGCGTGGTGATCGCCCCGTCCGGGTCGATGGCCCAGCCGTGGGAACGCGTCCTGCCGGGATCCCACCACCCCGGAGGGTGACGGCCACCAGCGGTTCGGGAACACGCACGGATGTCCTTGAGTGACAGGGGTTTGACCTTCCGCGCGTTCGACCGTGCGAGTTCGCGGTGGTCTACGGCAGGGTGGGGATCACCGCCCACACGGTCTTGTGCCCGGGGTGGACCTGGGTCCCCCACGCCGTGCTGATCGACTCGACCAGCTTCAGGCCCCTGCCACGAGGCCCGCTCAGGGTGGACGCGCCGCCGCGCGGCACGGAACTCGTGCTCCCGTCGTCCACCTCCACGCGGACGGTTCCGCGCGCACGTTGGTGGGACAGTCGCAGGCAGTGCGGCCCTTCGGCGTGGTCGTAGGCGTTGGTGGTCAGCTCGGTCGCGACCAGTTCGACGTCGATCACGACGTCGTCGTGCACGTCGGGGAGGTTCTCCCGGATCCACGCGCGGATGCGCGACAGGGGCGGAACCCGGTGGAGTCCCAGGTCGAACTCGTGATCGTCCTCGATCGTCAAGATGGTCACCCGCTCCGGTGCTCTGTTCCGCGGCGTCGGGTGGAGCGGCGGTCACAATTGTCTGATTACCCTGATCGGAGACACGTCACACCTCTCCGGGAGGGTGACCTCCGGGTCGGGGGAGCGTCGTCGTGCGAACGCCCACGAGTCCACCTACCGTGAGGTATCAGCCTGGAGGTGCGTAGGTGGACCGTCGTTGGGAATACCTGGCCCTGCTGCTCGCCTGCCTCCTGGTGACAGCTCCTCTGGAGTTCCGCGGAGGCGGGGTCTACCGGCAGCCCGCCCGGTTGGTCCGAGCGGTCCTCCCCGTCCTGGTGATCTTCACGGCGTGGGACGTCGCCGCCATCGCGAGACGGCACTGGGACTACAACCCCCGGTTCGTCACGGGAGTGCGGCTTCCGGGAGCGGTGCCGTTGGAGGAACTGCTGTTCTTCGTCGTGATCCCCATCTGCGCCGTGCTGGCCTACGAGGCCGTCACGGCGATGCGAGGCGCGGACCGAACCGCTCCGGTCGACCACAGGTGAGGGGACGCCCGTGGAGTACCTGGTAGCGGCCCTGGCCGCCGTTGCGCTGGTCGTTGCCGCCGAACTGCTGCTGTTCCGCACCGGGCTGTTCCGCCGCAAGGCCTACTGGATCACGATGGCGATCGTGTTCGCGTTCCAGATCGCCGTGGACGGATGGCTGACCAAACTGGACGATCCGATCGTGCGGTACGCGGACTGGGCGATCAGCGGGGTGCGAGTGCCGTGGGACATCCCGGTCGAGGACTTCCTGTTCGGCTTCGCCATGGTCACCCTGACCCTGCTGCTGTGGGAGCGGGCACGACGACCCGCGACGCCTGAGAGGCGAGGATCATGACCGGACGCGACCGCAAGGCCGTTCGCACCCCCGGACCGGTCGGCCGGTCCACCTTCGAGCACGACGCGCCGGTGATCGGCGTCGTGGGCGGCGGCATCGCCGGACTGGCCGCCGCGACCGTCCTCGCGGAGCGGGGCGCGCGGGTGGTGCTGTGCGAACGCGAGGACTACCTCGGCGGTCGCGTCGGCGGCTGGTCGACGGAACTGGCCGACGGCAGCACCGCGACGATGACCCGCGGCTTCCACGCCTTCTTCCGCCAGTACTACAACCTGCGGTCCCTGCTGGGCAGGGTCGACCCGGCGGGTACCGCGCTCGTCGGGTTGCCCGACTACCCGCTGTGGCACGCGGGCGGGCACCGCGAGGGGTTCGCCGGACTGCCGCGCGCGGCACCGTGGAACGCGACGGCCTTCCTCTGGCGCAGCCCCGCCTTCGCCTGGAGCGACCTACCCCTGGTCAACACCCGTGCGGCGCTGCGGCTGCTCGACGTGTCCGTTCCGCGCACCTACGACGAACTGGACGGCATCGACGCCGCGACCTACCTCGGCCACGTCCGGTTCCCGCGGGCCGCGCACGCCCTGGCGTTCGAGGTGTTCTCCCGCAGCTTCTTCGCCCACCCCAGCCGGATGTCGGCCGCCGAGCTGGCGACGATGTTCCACATCTACTTCCTCGGCTCGGCCGAGGGCCTGCTCTTCGACGTCGCGGCGGACCCGTTCCCGCACGCCCTGTGGAACCCGCTGGGCCGCAACCTGGAAACGCTGGGTGCCTCGGTGCGCACCGGTACCCCGGTGGAGGGCGTGGGAATCGGACACCGCAGGCGGTTCAGCCTCCGCGTGCCTGGGGAGTCGATCGAGGTGGACGCGGTCGTGCTCGCCGCGGACGTGTCGGGCCTGCGCCGGATCGTCGCGGGCTCACCATCCCTCGGCACCCCGGAGTGGCGGGAGAAGGTCGCGCTGCTGGAGACCACTCCGCCGTTCCTGGTGTCGCGCTACTGGCTGGACCGCCCGGTGCGCGCCGATCGGCCGGGTTTCCTCGGCACCAGCGGGTACGACCTGCTCGACAACGTGTCCGTGCTGAACCACTACGAGCACGAAGCCCGCGCCTGGGCCGCACGCACCGGCGGTTCGGTGGTCGAGCTGCACGGGTACGCGCTGCCACCCGAGGTCGACCAGGACGCGGCCCGCGGACGACTCCTCGACCAACTGCACGTGGTCTACCCGGAAACCAGGGGTGCGGGGATCGTGGACGAACGCCACGAGCTGCGGGCGGACTGCCCGCTGTTCCCACCCGGTGGGTTCGCCGACCGTCCCACCGTGCGCACCCCGGACGACTTCCTCGTGCTGGCCGGGGACCTGGTGCGCGTCGACCTGCCGGTCGCGCTGATGGAACGCGCCGCCACCACGGGATTCGTCGCCGCCAACCACCTGCTCGAACGGTGGGGGGTCGCGGGTACTCCACTGTGGACGGTTCCGACCTCCGGTCGCGGACCGCTGCTGCGCGCCGCGGCCCGCAGGTGGGGCCGCGACCCGGCTCAGCCCGGCAGGCGACCGGTGGCGCGCAACGCGTAGCGGCGTTCGGCGTAGGCCATGTCGTCGCGCCACAACCGCTTCGCCACCAGCCGCATCACCGGTCGGAGCGCGGGAGCGGCCGACCGGGCGACGGTGAAACCCCGCCGGGGCGAGTGCGCGATCGTCGCCTCGACCACGGCGGTGCGAGCGGCGCCGTCCGGACCGGGGGACAGGGGCGTGGCGTGGGTTTCCACCACGCTGCCCTCGCCTTCGCCCTCGACGACGTGCATGACGATCGTGCGCGGCTCCGGGCAGGTGAAGGCGGCCACCACGGGCACACCGACCCGGCCCGCCAGCCGGAACGTCACCTCGACCAGGAACCTGTCGTCCCGCTCGGTGGGTGTCTCCAGCACGGTGAGGTTCGCGAACGAGTAGGGGTGGAACCACGCGCCGTGCCACGGGTCGAGCCGGTTGGCCATCACGTCCTCCGGCTCGCAGCGGCCGATCACCGTGGCGACCGCGTCCACCGAGCCGGCAGGCGGTCGAACCGGCAGCACGGGTTCCGGCAGCGGTTCCTCCCCGCCGACCTCGTCCAACCGAACCCACGCCAACACGCCGTCGTCATGGGCCGGGTACGGGCTCCACGCGCCGAACTTCCCGCCGTTCAAGGCCAATCCGTGCCACCGGCATACGATCCGCCCCTTGTGCACCGCCCCGTCGCACAGCGGCGCGCCCAGGTGCGGGCACGACCCCGGCCCGGCCAGCAGTTCGCCACCGGTGCCGCGCCAGACGACGACCTCGTGGCCGGAGATGGTGCGACCGAACGGTTTTCCCTCCGTCACCTCCCGGCTGGCCCCGACCACGAACCAGTTGCCCGACGGCCGGGCCAGCGCGCGCTTGAGCGCGGCCTCGATCAACGCCGGTTTCGCGGCCTTCCAGGTCGGCTCCTGCTCCGGCCACGGGCGGCTGCTGAACACGCGCAACGGAATGCGAACGGGCACAAGGGACTCCTGGGGGTCAGGCGGATCCGACCAGCACCGACCTGGCCAGCGCGGGCAGGGCGATGGCCAACCTGCGACCACCGGACACGACGACCCGACCGGACAGCACGTCGTGGTCGGCTTCCTCGATCAGGTCCAGGATCCGGCCGTACAGCCGGAACGCCGTGCCCACGCACGGCCTGGACCGCGGTGCCAGCATGGCGATACCGGGCTCGGCCTCCCGGTACACCGCACGGGCCCGCG
>Ga0247786_1000108_pt1 | contig 11032 bp, 10 predicted proteins | sample UWRJS066202C4_FD_179917 | JGI IMG/M metagenome (GOLD analysis project Ga0247786, IMG submission 179917) | Soil microbial communities from Arlington Agricultural Research Station in Wisconsin, United States - UWRJ-S066-202C-4 | ecosystem: Environmental > Terrestrial > Soil > Agricultural land... | reverse complement strand
CGACCCCGTCCGGAAGACGATGTGGGTGCCGTTCTCGGTGATCAGCAGGCCAGATGCGTACGGATCGGTGCCGAGGCTGCCACGGCCGATCAGCTCCGAGTGGCCATCGGGGTAGCGCAGGTAATTGGTTCGTTCCGTGCCGACGACCGCGCTGCCCTGGCCGAAGGCGACCCAGAACGAGTAGCCCTGGTCGGGGCTGAAGCCGCCAGGCTGGGCCTGGCTTGCCTGCGCTCCGGTCCCGCCCACCAGCGCCGTCGACCAGCCGGCGGCGCCTCGGGTGGCGAGATAGGGGTCGCCGAAGAAGAAGCCGGCTGCTTCGGTGCCCGGAAGGGCGCCGCTGGTGATCAGGAAGTTGACCGCCTCTCCTGAGGGCGAGGCCTGCAGCATCCCGAAGGGATCACCCCCCCATTCGTCCCCTACGGGTACGCGGCCAGCGGTGTCAGGCGGGGTGACGAGCTCGTAGGCGCGGCAGTCGGGCAGGGCAGCCGAGGCGCCGCCGCGCAGGGCCTCGTTGGGGCAGCTCCCGGCGATGGATGGGGCGTCATCATGGGTGGCAAAGGAGGATTCGACTCCGACTTCGCCGAGTTCGTTCTCGGCGGTGACGAGGAAGCGGTAGGCGGTGCCGGGCTCGAGGCCGGCGATCAGGGTGCTCACCGACCGCGCAGTGGGTAGGGCGCCGATCGTGCCGCCGGCAGCCAGCGTCGCCGAGGCGAATTCGTCGAGCGCATACTGGGCCTCGCTCACGTACCGGACCTCGTAGGTGGTCTCGAGCTGGTGGGGGTGGATCAGAGCCCTCAGTTCGGCTTCGGTCTCGCCGATGTTGGTAGCGGCGAGGGATTCGATCTGCGCCGGGGCCACTTTGGGAGGCCTGAAGGCGATCGCGCTGCCCGACTCTTGCGAGAGCGGCACATAGAGATGGCGGTAGTTGTCGAGTTCGTTTTCGTCTGCGGGATCGGGCGCTTTGGGGTTCTCGGCCACGTCAAACTGCACCCCCGCCGCCAACGGCCCGCCGGGGATCTTGAACCTCGAGACATAGGCATAGCTCGAATCGAACTCGAAGATGTCGTCCCGGACATCAAAGTCGCCGATGAAGAGGTGGCCGGTGGTTTGGTCGACGGCGACGCTGAGCCGCCCTTCTTTCGAGAAGAAGTCTTTGGCCGGCGTTCTGTTGCCGTCGATTTCATCCAGCAGGTCGTAGGGGGTATCGGCGTCCAGCACCCAGACCACGCAGTTCTGGTTGATCGATTTGCAGGTCGATACATAGAGGCGGCGGCGCTGGGCATCGACAGCAGTAAATCTGCCCAGGCTCATGCCCGGCGGTTCGAACCTGTCAACCAAGGCGTTGCCCGTTTTGGCGGAGCTGTAGATGCTGATCCGGAAAGATTCGTTCGCGTAGAGGCGGTCGTCGCTGGGATCGTCGGGGTCGGCGCGGTCGATCGCAAGGCCCTTCCACCCGACCTCTGCGCGGATTAAGGCTCGGCCGGCGGCGTCGTACTCGATTTCCCCGGCATCGGGGTTGTAGACGTCCGGCGGATAACGGACCAGTTCTTCTTCGGTTCCCAGGGCAAAGGAGACCTCATAGGCATATAGATTTCCTTCGCCGTCGACGGCGATGCTGCGCGGCCCGTTTGGGGCTGCGAGCTCGCTGATGAAATGGCCCTCTGAGTCGAAGATGTCGATCCGCCCTTCGGTTTCGGAAGCCGTGCGGCTCGCCACGTAGACGTTGCCCCAGTCGTCGATGGCGATGCTGAAGGGCCGGTCGAAGCGCGCCGTCGGCCGGTCGGGGGACGATGGGTAGGCGGGGGGTTCGCCCTGGCAGTCGGGGTCGGGGTCGGGGTCGGCGGCCGAGGTGCTGCAGTCCCCGGTCAGCGAGAGGCGCGGTTCCAGCGTGTAAGGAAATTCGGTGGCGCCGGCGGGCGAGGAGGCGAGGAGGCAGAGGCAGAAGAGGACGATCGCCGGCGCTGAGAACTTTCGGTATCGCGTGGTAGTCATGCGCTTCTCGCCCTCTTTCGCCTGATGGTCGGGGCAGTCCGCCATGGCGCGTCCGGACTGCCCCATGTGTTCCGTTGCGTCCGTCAGGGTTCCGGCTGACAGATCACTTCCACTACTTCTGCGGGCTGTCCCGCTTCGACGTCGACTTCTTCTTCACCCGCTTCGCACGGCGCCTTCACAGCCCAGGTGCCGGAGTTGAGACCGATTGGGTTGAAATCGGCGTTGATCGCGGCTCCGAAACGGGTGACGATCTTTTTGGCGATGGAGGTTTCCTGATCCGTGGGTTCGCCCCCGGTTTCCCAGGTGTAGACGCAAAGAACACCAGGATCCGGTTTCGGTTCTTCTTTGCTCCCCTTGCAGTCACCGAGTTCGGCGGTAGAGCCGGGGACGGTCGCCGACTCGCCTTTGTTCAGCCAAGCAACGGTCGGCGCTGCCGTGAGCGGAATGTTGAAAGAAAAGTCAACGTACTGCTCGGGCTCGTAGAGCTGCCCTTCCGCGCCACCTTCTGCCGCAGTTTTGGGTTCCCAGGCTCCTACACTTGCGACCGTTTTGTTGCTCCCCCATCCCGTGCTGTACATACCCGTCAGGATCTCGCCGGGCGGCAGCGTGCCACCGGCGGTCCAAGGCTCCCCGGTCGAGCCCTGCGGCCCTACAGGCCCAGTCGGTCCTGGGGGGCCCTGAAGACCAGTCGCGCCATCGTCGCCCCTTGCGCCGGGAGCGCCAGTATCGCCCTTTGGCCCCTGGGGCCCGACAGCGCCGGGGCCGCCCGGTTTGCCGGCGTACTTCTTGGCGATCTTCGTAACTTCCTTTTTCTGAGTCGAAGTCAGCTTCGCAGCCGCGAAGGCCGACCCTCCCAGGGCGGCTACGAGGGCGACGCAGGCGACGATGAGGCCAGCGGTCCCCAGGGGCTCACGTACCGCGCGAATCGGGTGACGTAGCTTGGTTCTCACGTGAATATCTCCTTGTGCCGGGGTTTCCAGCCCGGTGGTCAGTGGCTATCGCTCTGAAGGAGAGTTCATCCTCGACCCGTCGCTATCGGCAGCGGTCCCGTCCCGTCCCCCTCCCTGGAGAGCGGGATCAAAATAACACGGTTTGAGGATGGAGTTTACAAATCATTAAGTACTGTTTTGGGACGACGCGGGTCGCCAAGCAGAGGCGTGCGAGCGCGGTTGGCTGCTAGCCGTATATGTGCGGCAATCCCGCTGGACCGACGGCCTGGCTCCCGGCGGTCGGAGGCACCTGAAGCGGCCACAGGAAGTGGCGCCCCAGAGCGCCGCACTATGAGCAACCGCAACGGTGCCTCCCGGCCGGCGGAAGCAAAAGCCAAACAAGGAGGAATGCGATGGAAGGAACGTCGGCGGGGATCGACTGGGCCAGCGAGGAGCACGCGCTCTGCGTCGTCGACGCGGCAGGCGGGAAGCTGGCGGGCGAGCTCTTCTCCCCCGACGAGGCGGGGCTCAGGGCGCTGATCGGCCGGATGCGGGCCCTCGGCGTGGAGCGGGTGGCGATCGAGCGGCCCGACGGGCTCTTGGTCGACCGCCTTCTGGAGGCCGGCTTCACCGTCCTGCCGGTGCACCCCAACGCGCTGAAGGCGACCAGGCCGCACCCGCGAGGACCTGGTCGCCGCCAGGGTGCGGCTCGCCAATGAGCTGCGTGCCCAGTTGCAGTCCTTCTGGCCCGGGGCGGCGGCGATCTTCGCCGACATCGACAGCCCGATCGCGCTCGCCTTCCTGGAGCGCTACCCGAGCCCGGCCGATGCGCGCGGGCTCGGTCCCAAGCGACTGGAAGGGTTCCTCGCCCGCCATGCCTACTGCGGCCGGCGCCAGCCCGAGGAGCTGTTGGACCGGCTGCGCTCGGCGCCCGAGGGCCGGGCGGGAGCGCTCGAGGCCGAGGCGCGGCGCGGGTCGGTACTCGGCCTGGTGGCCGCTCTGCGGCCGATCGTCGCCCAGATCCGCGAGCTGACCTCGCAGATCGCCGGCGCCGTCCGCGCCCATTCCGACGCTCGGGTCTTCCTGCCGTTGTTCAAGGACCCGAAGTCCGTGGTCACCGCGGCCCGACTGGTCGCCGAGATCGGCGACGACCGTGATGCGATCCGGGTCTTGGGTCGAGCCTGGCTGCGCAGTGTTCTGGCGCTGCTGGCAGAACAAGTCGCCTACGACCCCGCCCGCCACGGCAATGTGCAGCGGCTTCAACCGGCTGGGGGTTGACACAGGAAGTCTCATGCCTGCCGGTCGTCGCCATCTCCACCGGTGGCGAGCAGCTGGCGCTCGAGGCGCTCCTCCTGGCCGGCGGCGACCGCGCGCTGGGCGCGGGCCTCGTCGAGCTCGACCCCCCGCTCCGTCGCGAGGTCGAGCAGGCGCTGCTTCTCGATCCCTTCGCGGGAGACCTCGAAGAAGACCCAGGCGAGCAGGCCGAGGCCGAGGAAGGTGCCCTCGACCATCATCACCACACCGGCGGTGCTCTGGTCGGCGAGCGGGGAGATCTTCCAGTAGGCCTCACCGGCCGCGTACTTCGGATAGAGAACGGTCCCCGACCACATCAGGACGTTGCCGAGAATCGCGCCGGCGAAGCGGACGGCGATCACGTAGGCGACCTTCCAGCCCGCGTTGAACCAGCTCGGCTTCGGCAGCGGCCCGAAGATCGGCATCCACATCAGGCAGCCGAAGAAGACGAAGCTGGCGTGCTCGAGCGCGTGCACCGCCGCACCCCCGTAGGCGGCGTCGTAGAAGACCGGGATGTGCCAGAAGTAGAAGTTGAGCGCCCAGAGCGGAAAGGCGACGAGCGGGTGGGCGAGGATCCGCAGCCGGTCGAAGACCGGGATTGCAAGGATCGGCTGCAGCAGCGGCCCGGTCAGGCCGAGGACGAGCAGCAGGGTGGCTACGTCCCCCAGCAGCAGGTGCTCGACCATGTGGGCGATCACCAGCTCCTCGGCCACGTGGGAGACCGGCGAGACCAGCGCTACCGCCATCGTCAGCAGCCCGCCGGCGAAGCAGAGCTGTCGCCAGAGCGGCACCGGCCGGCCCCGCTCGGCCAGGGTGATCGACCGCTTCGCGTAGAGAACGGCGGCGACCAGCAGCGGCAGCGCCTCGAGCGGGGCGAAGACCGCGTCCACGTGGGCGAACGGCGTGCTCATCGGTTCAGCGTAGCCCGCTGCTAGCTTGGCTCCCCTCCGTGAGCTCCCAGAACCACCGCTTTCCCCCGATCGGGAGCTACGGCTTCCTCTCCGACTGCCACACCGCCGCTCTGGTCTCCTTCGGCGGCAGCGTCGAGTGGCTCTGCTTCCCCCGCTTCGACTCCCCCAGCGCCTTCGCCGCCCTGCTCGACCGCGGCGCCGGCCACATGCTGCTGCGACCGAAGGGTGTGATCGTCCCGATCGCCCGCCGCTACGCGCCGGGCACGCTGGTGATCGAGACCACCTGGGTCACCGACACCGGCTGGGTCGTGGTCAAGGACGCGCTGACGATCGCCGACTGGGTCCCCGCCGGCGGCGACGAGGCGAGCCAGCGCGGGCGCCCGGAGACCGCCCACGAAAACGACTGCTCGCTGCTGCGGACGATGACCTGCATCGACGGCGAGGTCGAGATGGAGATGGAGTGCGTGCCCCGCTTCGGTTACGGCGTCGAGGCGGCGAAGTGGAGCGGCGGCGAGCTCGGCGAAGCGAACGCGGTCGGCGCCGGCGGCACCGAGCTGATGCTGACCAGCGACATGCACCTGCAGATCGAGGACGGGACGGCCCGCGGCCACCTCACCCTGCGCGAAGACCAGACGGCGTTCTGCGCCCTGACCTGGAGCGACGGCGACCTCGGCGGCCCCCGCAGCGCCCCCGAGGCCGTGGAGCGGATCGACTCGACCGAAGAGTTCTGGCGCGAATGGCTGCGCGACGGCAAGTTCCCCGACCACCCCTGGCGGATCCACCTCCAGCGTTCCGCCCTCGTCCTCAAGGGCCTCACCTACACCCCCACCGGGGCGATCGTCGCCGCCCCCACCACCTCGCTGCCGGAGACCCCGGGCGGAGAACGCAACTGGGACTACCGCTTCAGCTGGATCCGCGACTCCACCTTCAGCCTCTGGGCCCTGCACACGCTCGGCTTCGACCACGAGGCGAGGGACTTCATGCGCTTCATCGTCGACGTCTGCCGCGACCGCCCCGACCTGCAGATCATGTACGGGATCGGGCACGAGCGCGACCTCACCGAGCAGACCCTCGACCACCTCGAAGGCTACGGCGGCGCCAGGCCGGTGCGGGTCGGCAACGGCGCCTACGACCAGCGCCAGAACGACGTCTGGGGCTCGCTGCTGGACTCGATCTACGTCCACGAAAAGGCGCTGCGAGGGCGCGGGACGCAGGCGACGCGGGAGCTGATCCGCTACCAGGTGGAAGCGGCGATCGAGGCCTGGCCCCACCCCGACCAGGGGATCTGGGAGTCCCGCGGCGAGCCCCGCCACTACGTCTCCTCGAAGCTGATGATCTGGGTTGCCGTCGATCGCGGCGCCCGCCTCGCCCGAATCGGCGGCTTCGAGGAGCTGGCCGCCGAGTGGCGGACGAAGGCCGACGAGTTCAAGGCCGAGATCCTCGAGCGCGGGGTGCGCGACGGCGTCTTCCGCCAGCACTACGAGACCGACGCCCTCGATGCCTCGCTGCTGCTGATCCCGCTCTTCCGCTTCCTGCCCCCGGACGACCCGCGGGTCCGCGCCACCGTCAACGCGATCGCCTCGGGCCTGACCGAGCACGGGCTCGTCTGCCGCTACAAGGTCGACGAGACCGACGACGGCCTCCATGGCCGCGAGGGCACCTTCCTTATCTGCTCCTTCTGGCTCGTCTCCGCGCTCTCGGAGATCGGCGAGCCCCAGCGTGCCCGCGAGCTCTGCGAACGGCTGCTCGAGGCGGCCGGCTGGCTCGACCTCTTCGCCGAGGAGCTCGACGCCGAATCCGGCCGCCACCTGGGCAACTTCCCCCAGGCCTTCACCCACCTGGCGCTGATCAACGCCGTCTCCCACGTGATCGCCGACGAGAAGCGCGGCGACGGCGGTTTCACCGCCGTCTTCACCGAGATGGGCGGCATCCGCGAGGACGCCGGCGCCCCGTAGACGAAAGACCTACAGACAAGAGGTTTCCATTTCTCCTAGACTGGGGCCGGCTATGGCACCCAGCGACCGCACCGAGGAGACGGACCTGCTGCGCGCCCTCCGCCACCCGCTGCGCCGCCGCATCCTGCGCCAGATGGCCGACGGAGGGGCGGTCAGCCCCCGCGGGCTCTCGAACCGGCTGCGGCAGCCGCTGAGCAACGTCAGCTACCACGTCCGGGTTCTGGCCGAGTGCCGTGCAATAACTCTGGTTGGGACGAAGCCTGCGAGGGGCTCGGTGCAGCACTTCTACCGCAGCACCGTGGAGGCGCCGTGGGCGCTGCAGGTCCTCGGCCCAGGGGAAAGCGATCGGAGCGGAACCGGAGAGAAACCCGACGGCGCTCCAAGTTGACGCCAGGGAGGCGCAAATGAACGAATCCGAAGTGAGCCAGACCACCTGGGCCGAAGACGAGGGCCTGGAGTCCGCGGTGCTGCGGCAGCTGCTGGACCTGCACCCCACCTCGCTGACGCTGACGGAGCTGAAGCGGGAGATGGGAAGCGATCGCGCCGATTTCGACGAGCGCGACGCGGTGGAACGGGCGGTGCGGGAACTGACCGGGGCCGGCCTCCTGCACGGGGGCGGGGAATTCATCGTCCCCACCCGCGCGGCGATCCGGTGCAGCGAGTTGCTGGACCGGTGATGGAAGCATCGGGGCGGCGACTCGCCGCGCGATCCGCCGCCCCAAAAAGCTTCCTGCCTAGTACCCCTTGCTGATCCCCTCTACAGGGATTGCGCGCGTATCCGTTCCGATCTTCACGATTCCACCTCCCCTCTCCCTCGATTGCCGTGCCGCTCCCCCGCGGCCCCAGTCAGGATTGACTGATTGATGTTTACTCTAAATATTTCCAGCAATCAAGGTCAGACCAGTAAAACTCGTCAATAATCGGAAAACGCGGGAGCGTTGTGAAAATCCTGATTGACAGGGTGTAAAGTCTTCGTATCGGCCACCACCCCTGGAAACAACCCGAGAAAAGGCCATGCCGAAGACCAAGAAAAAGCAAGAGGGCGTTGAACAGGTAGTCGCGAAAGCGTTCGCCCACCCCCTGCGAGTGCAGATCCTGATCATTTTGAATGAAAAGGTGGCGAGCCCGAACATGCTCGCCCAGCAGCTCGACCAGAGCCTCAACCTCGTCGCCTACCACGTCCGCGTGCTCGAGAAATACGACTGCATCGAGCTCGTCGACACGAAGCAGCGGCGCGGCGCCACCGAGCACTTCTACCGCGCCACCCGTCGCCAGTTCCTCACCGACAGCGAATGGTCACGGCTGCCGAAGAGCCTGCGACCAGGGCTGTCGGGCGCGATGTTGAAGACCGCCTTCGACGACGTCGAGGAGGCGCTCGACCAGAACACCTTCGACGAGTTCGAGGACCGACACCTGAGCCGGACGCCGATGGTCGTCGACCGCAAGGGCTGGGAGGACGCCGCCGGAGTCCTGGCGGAGACGCTGGAACGACTGATCGAGATCCAGGCCGAAGCCACCGAACGGCTTGGCAAGAGCGACGAAGAGGGCATCCACTCGAAGGTCCTCATGCTCCACTTCAAGTCGCCAAACGGGGACGCCGAGTCCCCCAGCTCCTAAGCGAACCTAGACGCTGGCCCGGCGCCGCTCGCCATCCGAGCGGCGCCGGCGTCGGCACATCTCCCCCTCCCGCTATCGTTGCCGCGACGGCCGTTCCTCGCCGTCGCGCTGCACAGCTTCGGACTGACGCTCTCAGGGCAGCGACGTTGGATAGGTAACGCCGTCTAAACGACCCGATGCTGTGAACAGCGAAGAGACGCCGAAAAGCTCAGACCAGTCGAGCCCTGGCCCCGGTGAGGGCCTGGCCAACGAGCGCGTGCTCTGGGCGCGCTTCGTCAAAGACCGCGACCCGGCGATCCGCGAGGAGCTCGTCCGCCGCTACCTGCCCTTCGCCAAAAACCTCGCCCTGCGCTACCGGGGGGCGAGCGAGTCCTTCGACGACCTCCTCCAGGTGGCGAGCCTGGGTCTCGTCAACGCGATCGACCGCTTCGATCCCGAGCGCGGCGCCCCCTTCACCGCCTTCGCGTCGCCGACGATCCTCGGCGAGCTGAAGCGCCACTTCCGCGACCGCGTCTGGACCGTCCGCGTCCCCCGCGGCCTCCACGACCGCATGGCCGAAGTGGAGAAAGCGATCTCGGAGCTGACGGTCCAGCTGCAGCGCTCGCCCTCGGTCGGCGAGATCGCCGAGCGGCTCGAGGTCGACCCGACCGACGTCCTCGAGGTGCTCGAGGCGAACCACAACCGCCGCCCGCTCTCGCTCGACCGACCGGTCGGCGGCGAGGACGCCGAGGAATCGCCGGCCTCCGAGTGGGTCGGGGACGAGGACGCCGGCTACGAGCTGGTCGAGGACAAACTCGCCCTCGAGGGCGCCCTCCCCCACCTCGACGAGCGCGAGCGGCTGGTCCTGCAGCTGCGCTTCGTCGAGGACCTCACCCAGTCGCAGATCGCCGAGCGGATCGGCCACTCCCAGATGCACGTCTCCCGGATCCTGCGCCGCACCCTCGAGCGGATCCGAGCCGAGGTCGCCGAGCAGAGCGACGCCGCGACCTCTGAGACCGAGTAACAGCCGGGGTTGGGAGGGGCGGGGACACCCCTGCTCGGAGCACCTCCGCCGCGAGAGGCGGGGTGGGGCTGACGCCTCGGAGGTCGGTGGCGCGGCTCCATGCTGAGTACCGATCAGGGGTGTCCCCACCCCTCCTCCGACAGCATTTTCAGGACGGTTCAGGGTCGACAGCTTTAGAGGAGGAGAAACCTCCTCCTTCGTCAACCAGGGCTCGATCGCAGGGCGTGCCGGTGGGGGGTCCCTGGGTACTCAGCATGGAGCCGAGCCAGCAGCGCCCGAGGCGTTAGCCAGAAAGACGATCCTCTCGGCGGAGGTGCTCCCAGGGACCCCCCACCGGCACGCCCCCTACCGAGGAGTCTTAGTTCTTCGAGAAGGAGGAGATCGCGACGACGAGGTACTCGCCTTCGTCGCCATCCTCGACCCGCAGCTCGTCGGTCAGCTTCTCCAGCGAGCCGCCGACCTCGGGCAGCTCGAAGCTGGCGCGCAGGCGCTCGGCGCCGCCCTGGGTCATCGGCCCGACCTTGAGCTCGATCCCTTTCGGCAGCTCGGCGATGCTGAGGGAGACGTGGCCGTCGGTGAAGCCCTGCGGAGCGCGAGCCGAGATCGCGTCGCTGAGCAGCATCGTGTCCGAGAGCCGATCGACGCTGATGTCCTGGCGCGCGGCCAGGGCGGAGAGGGCGCGGCTGAGGACCGGCCCGACGATCTCCGGCGGTCCGACCCGGATCCGGGTCTCCTCGTCGGCGGTGACCGAGAAGGTGGAGCCGGTGACGGCGCCGTTCTCGCGCGCCTGCAGCGCCAGGTGCATGCGGATCTCGGTGCCTTTTTCGGCCCCGCCTTTGATCTCGAAGCTGCTGGAGAGGGCTGCGATCAGGGTCAGCCCGATCCGCAGGCTGGGGCGCTCGACGTCGGGCCGGGGCCTGATCCCGGTGCCGTGGTCGCGGATCACGACCGTGAGGCCGTCGAGGTCGCTCTCGGCCTCCACCTCGAGCGGACCCGGCTCGCTGCCGGCGTAGGCGTGTACGACCACGTTCATGCAGGCCTCGGTGACGACCGTCTTCAGGTCCGCGAGCGAGGCCTCGTCCATCCCCAACCGTTCTGCCAGTCCGGCAAGCGCGTGGCGGACCACGGCCACGTTCTCCGCCCGGGCGGGAAGGGACATTTGGAGCCCCGTTCGTTCGTTGGTTGAGGTATTCAAAGTTCCAGCCTGCCCCCAGGAACGTCGAGGCTCGTCATCCAGAGGCGCGAGCATAACTGCCGCCTCTCCTACAAAGCCTGCTTACCCCTGCCACGGTGCAGCAAACCGCCGTGCAGCGATCTTGGCAGCCTGCGGTA
>Ga0247786_1000106_pt1 | contig 11088 bp, 10 predicted proteins | sample UWRJS066202C4_FD_179917 | JGI IMG/M metagenome (GOLD analysis project Ga0247786, IMG submission 179917) | Soil microbial communities from Arlington Agricultural Research Station in Wisconsin, United States - UWRJ-S066-202C-4 | ecosystem: Environmental > Terrestrial > Soil > Agricultural land... | reverse complement strand
ACCGAGAGCAAGCAGCCGCGCGCGGAGCTGTCCAAGGACGCCAAGGCCAAGCAGGTCGAGGCCAAGGCGCGCCAGGCGCTCATCTCCGTGCAGGCCGTGAAGACCGGTGAGGGCGACCGCGCCCACGCCGCCGACACCGCCCGCGCCCAGTTCCACGTCACCGGCACCGGCGTGAAGCTCTGCGCCCTGTCCGACGGCATCGGCTCGCTCGTCGCCTCGCAGGCCGCCGGTGAGCTGCCCGAGGTCGACGTGCTGACCGGCCAGGCGGGTTCCGGCGACGAGGGCACCGCGATGCTGGAGATCCTCCACGACATCGCCCCCAACGCCGCGCTGGGCTTCGCCACCGCGTTCAACGGTGACGCCAGCTTCGCCGACAACATCAAGGGCCTGCGCTTCCAGCTGGGCTGCGACGTCATCGTCGACGACGTCCTGTACTTCAACGAGTCGCCGTTCCAGGACGGCATCATCGCCCGCGCGGTCGACGCGGTCACCGCCGACGGCGCGGTGTACTTCTCGTCCGCCGGCAACGAGGGCAACGTCGCGGAAGGGACCTCCGGCCACTGGGAGGGCAACTTCGTCGACTCCGGCGTGAGCATCGGCAAGTTCGCGGGCTCGGCCCACGACTTCGACCCGAACCCGAACGCCAAGCAGGTGTTCAACCCGCTGTCGAACAACTCGGGCAACGTGCCGGTCACGCTGTTCTGGTCCGACCCGCTGGGTCAGTCCGCCAACGACTACGACCTCTACGTGACCAACGCGCAGGGTGCGGTCGTGGCGTTCAGCCAGAACCCGCAGGAGGGCACGCAGGACCCGTACGAGCGGGTCAACACCCCCGCCACCGGCACGGGTCTGCGCCTCGCGGTCGTCAAGTTCCGCGGTGAGGACCGCTACCTCGCGCTGTCCGCCCTGGGCGGCCGGTTCAAGGACTCCTCCGACGGCCTCAAGAAGTTCGTCACCCCCGGCGTGACCCGTGGCCACTCGGCCGCCAAGGGCGCCATCAGCGTCGCCGCGGCCCCGGCCGCCGCCGCGCTCCCGTTCGACCTGGAGCCCGGTGACCCGGCGAACCCGAAGGGTCCGTACCCCGGCACCTTCAACTCCGACTCCAAGCTGGAGCGCTTCACCTCCGACGGCCCGCGCAAGGTGTTCTTCAAGGCCGACGGCACCCCCGGCGCCGAGACCCGGCAGAAGCCGGACCTCACCGCCGCCGACGGCGTCGCGACCAGCGTGAGCGGCTTCAACCCGTTCTTCGGCACCTCGGCCGCCGCGCCGAACGCCGCTGCCATCGCCGGCCTGATCCTGTCCGGCAACCCGACCCTCACCCCGGCGGAGGTCAAGGAAGCCCTCACGGCGACCGCGATCGACATCGCCGAGCCCGGCACGGACAACCGCTCCGGTGTCGGCGTCGTGCTCGCGGACCGCGCGCTGTCCTACACGGGCGCCAGCCCGCAGGCCCTCGCGACGGCCCAGAAGCCGACGATCGTCAACGACGCCGACGGCAGCCAGTACCTGAAGCCGGGCACCACCTCCACGGTCACCGTGCCGGTGCTCAACTCCGGTGACGGCACCGCCGCGTCCACCAGCGTCGTCCTCACCACGCCCACCGCGGGCGTGACGATCGCGCCGAGGTCCAAGTCCTACGGCAACATCGAGGTCGGCCAGACCGTCACCAACACCTTCAAGGTGACCATCCCGGCGACGTTCGTGCCCGGCGACCAGGTCAAGCTGGACGCCCGCGTCACGTTCGCGGGTTCCACGTCGCCCACGACGAAGTCCTTCCAGCTCGGCGTCGGTGAGCCGTCGCGCGACTTCAAGCACTTCGCCTACAGCGGTCCCGCCGTCCCGATCCCGGACAACAGCACCGTGGGCGCCAGCGTCCAGATCCCGGTGACCGGCATCGGCAGGGCGTCGAAGGTGACGTTCTCCATCGACGGCGACACCTGCACCACGGCCGACGCGGCGACCACGGTCGGCATCGACCACACGTTCGTCGGTGACCTGGTCGGCACGCTGACCTCGCCGACGGGTGCGACGGCGACGTTGTTCTCGCGCTCCGGCGCGGCGGGCAACAACCTCTGCAAGGTCGTCTTCGACGACAGCGCGGCGGCGTCGTTCTCCACCGTGACGTCGGCCCTGGCGCCGTTCACCGGCACCTGGAAGCCCACCACGGGCACGCTGGGCTCGCTGACCTCCGGCTCCGCCGACGGCACCTGGACGTTCAAGGTCGTCGACGCCGCGGGCACCGACGTGGGCTCCGTGCGGGCCGTGTCGCTGCACCTCGCGGGTTACGTGGCCTAGTTCGGCCGGTGGTGGCCCTCGGCGCGAGCCGGGGGCCACCACCACCCCGTTGCACGAGAAGGGCCCCCGCTGCTCAGCGGGGGCCCTTCTCGTAGGTGGGGGGAACCGGCTACTTGGGCCATTCCCAGCGGACGCCGAACACGCCGGGACCGAAGCCCAGTGCCACGGCGTGCACGCCGCCGGCGTTGTCGAGCGTCAGGTTGCGGCGACGCGACGGCGTCTCGTCACCGGCGGGCAGGCTGTACTGCTGGCAGCGCGCGGGCAGGTTCGACTGGTCGAACCGGACCTCGATCACGTACTCGCGCACGGGCAGTCGGAACTTGCGCGCGAAGGAGTTGTTGCCCGCGGGGTAGTGCCCCTCGGGGAAGACCAGTTCGTACTCCATGATGATGGTCTCGCCCCGCGCCAGGGGACGGTCGAACATCATCTCGGCGGCCATGATGTTGGCGTCGGTGTCCTCGGCTACCCGACCCAGGTGGCAGTTGCGGAGGTTCGCCACCTCCGGCAGCACGTCCGAGTCCTCGGTCTCGAACACCAGCGCCCAGCGGTCCGGGCCGTCCTGCTCGGCGCGCAGGATCTGCCGCACCCAGATCGACTTCTGACCGCCGTCGGCGGCGATCTCGATGCGGTCGTGCTGGCTGATCCGCCCGAGCTTGACGTCGGACGTCGTGTCCACCTTGGTGAGCAGGTCGGCGACCCGCTCACGCCGCGCCCAGAGCGCGTCGATGGGCATCATCGTGGTGGGGCGGCAGCGCCTGCCCCGTGGACGAGGTGGCCCGAGCAGGGCGGACAGGCCCGCCTGCGGGACACCCAGAACGGATTCGAGATGCCGCAGCGCTTCCAGCGACTCCGGTCGTTCGGGTCGTCGCCGACCCGACTGCCAGTAGCTGAGCGTCGCGACGCTGATGGTGACCCCGCGCAGGCCCAAGCGGTGCTGGATGCGGTCCAGACTGAGCCGACTCGCTTTGATCGCGGCTCTCAGGGCCTCGGGAAACGGTCCCGTGGTCAGGAGCTGCGCCAGACTGCCGTGGCCCGTCGAATCGATGTCTTCGACAGACAGAGTAGGTCGACCGGCAGCGTTGGTCATGGTGACTCCCCGCTGTCATTAGATCACGCCCAAGTGACCCTACCCGCCAACGATTGGTGTTGGTGGCGACCGGATGGAGTCAATGGTTGGTCCGTACGGGTTACACGCTTTCTGTGTGGATACCTCTCTGTCAAGTGGTGATCGTCGGTACTTCGCCCAGTGTGAACCCGCCGGTAACATTGTGCACGAGGCGCCGGATGTGCGGGAAAACCCCCTTCGGTGTCGGTAGTGCCGTCGTGGTGGTCCGGTGCCGACCGTGCCGGGCCACCAGCGACCGGCCACCTACTGGCGACGCCTGATCGGGTGGCTCTACTGTGTCCACGGTGACCTCGGGCCAGGATTTCGCCGCCGGACGCCGCGAGCCGGAGGACGTGCTCGTCGAGGTCGCGCGCGCTGTGCTCGGTCCGGGGGAGCACCGGATCATCGACCTCATGGACGTGACCCGGCAGCCGTACGGCCGAGTGGTGGACGTGGTGCGCGCCAGCGACGACCTGGTGCCGAGGCTGGCCCACGAGAACGCGCTCGACCAGGCCTTCCTCCTCGCGCGCAAGTGCTTGCGGCCCGGCGGCATCCTGGTGGCCGCCGTCCCCGAGCTGGACCGGTTGAGCAGGCTCCGCCCGATCACGGCGCCACCGAAGGTGCTCGGTCGGGGTGAGAGCCGCCAGGTGACCGTCCAGCTGTGGGACTGGTCGAACGACGGCGAGTCCTACGAGCTCGAAGTGGTCCAGCTGGAACGCGCGCTCGGGGCGTGGCAGATCGCGTCCTCGGTCGCGACCCGGCACCGGGTCCTCACGCCCGAGCAGATGGCCGAGCAGTTCGCGCTCGCCGGGTTCGGCGCCGTGCAGCGGCTCCTGCCCGGCGAGAGCGGCCACCCGCTGCCGGTCTGGGTCGCGGTGGCCCCCGCTTGAGCCGCGTCCGCGCGGTCGCGGGTGGCGGTCGGGCGGTCGAGGTCGAGCCGGAGCGGCTCGCGGGCTGGTTCGACCGGTTCTCCTCCCGGCACGGTGGGGTGTCCCGCACGGAGGTCGACGGCGACCACCTGGTGGTCCACGCCGTCGACGGGACGCGGGCCGAGGTGGACGTGCCGTTCCCACCGCTGGCTTCGCCGACGATCACCGGTCTGGTCGAGCACGCGCTCGTGCCGCGGCGGATCGGTCTGCTGCTGGTGCGGCTCGGCGGGCACAGCGTCGGGATCGCGGTGAACGGGGTCGTGCGGGCGTCGACCACCGACAGCCGCCAGGTGCACGGGCGCAACAAGGCGGGCGGGTGGTCGCAGCAGCGGTTCGCCCGACGACGGGAAGGCCAGGCGCGGGTCGCCCTGGAGGCCGCCGCCGCGGACGCGGTCCGCGTGCTGGCACCCGAGGTCGACTCGCTGGACGCCGTGGTGCTCGGCGGGGACCGGCAGGCGCTGGACGTGCTGCGGGCCGACCGGCGGCTCGCCGGGGTGTTCGCGCTCGCGGGGGAGCGGGTCCTGGACGTCGCCGAACCGCGCCGCGCGGTGCTCGACGAAGCGGCCGAGCGGGCGCGGGCCGTGGAGGTCGTGGTCCGACCGGCGTGAGCGGCCACGGCCGGGACGACTCCGGCCCGGCGCCCTCGTGGCCCGCGGTGCCACGCGGCGCACTCCGACGCGAATGTCGAACCGCCGCGCGCGGTGGAAGCCGGGGTGCGACCACCTGAGACGGCCCGAGGCGCTTGGATGGTTCGACGGGCGCCACCGTGGCGCTCGTCGGATCAGAGGAGTGCTGGTGCGCAAGAGACTCGTGCTGGTCGCCGGAGCGGTGGTGTTCGGCGGCCTCGTCCTGGCAGCGCCCGCGTCGGCGTGCGACGACGTGGTGGTGATCAGTCCCGTACCGGTGCCGGTCGACCTGTCGCCGCCCGGTGACCTCGACGGCCCCCGCAGCGGCGGGCAGGCGCCGTTCCCCGACCTGCCCGGTGGTGTCGGCTCGCTCGGCTCGACCGGCACGCCCGTGCCGGTCGACCCGTCCGAAGACCTGTCCGGTGACTCCACCGCCCTCGGTTCGCCCGGCAGCATCGGCGTCCCCATGTAGGTGGAGCTCCGCTCCGAGTCCGGTCCCGCTCCGGCGGGGCCGGAAAATCGGGTGCAACCCGTGCGACGGCCCATCGCATGGATAGGGGTGAGGGCGGCGAACGCGCCGCCCGCGAACCCCTAGGAGCAGCAAGTGCGCAAACGACTCGTTGTGGTGGCCGGTGCCGTGGTGCTCGGCGGGCTCGGCATCGCCATCCCCACGATCGCCCTGGCCTCCGGCGGTGGAGGCACGGCGCCCGCGCCCTCGTCGACCTCCAGGCCGCTGCCGACGACGCCCGCGCCTGCCTCGGCGAAGGTGACGCCCATGCCGTCCGCGCCCGTGCGGGTGACCCCGATGCCGTCGGCTCCCGTGGAGGTCACGCCCATGCCGTCGGCCCCCGTCGAGGTGACGCCGATGCCGAGCGCACCCGTGAGCACGCGCCCGGTGGCCTCGACGCCGGCGGTACCGTCCACGTCGCGTCCGGCCCCGACCACCACGTTCGTGCCGACGCCGGGGGTCTCGTACCCCGCGACCACGGCTCCGTCCACCACCCAGCGCTGAGCGGGAGAGCACCACGCGCGTGACCGACCCGACCTGGAACGCCGAGTTCACCCGGCACTTCGACCTCACCGCCGATTCGATGCGCTTCACGGCCTACCTGCTGTGCGGCAACTGGCACGAGGCCGAGGACGTGGTGCAGGCCGCCTTCTTGAAGCTGTACCTGGCAGGGCCCAAGCTGGCCAAGCGGGACGGCTTGACGGCCTACACCCGCAAGATCGTGGTGCGCACGTTCATCGGTGAGCGCAGGCGGATGAGGTGGCGGCGCGAGAAGCTGACGGACTCGCCGCCGGAGATGCCCTCCGGTGGCGAGCACGTCGAGGACCGGCTCGTCGTGTGGCAGGCGATGTCGGTCCTCGGCGCCCGCCAGCGCGCCGTGCTGGTGCTGAGGTTCTGGCACGACCTGAGCGTCGAGGAGACCGCCTCGGCGCTCGGGTGCACGACGGGAACGGTCAAGAGCCAGAGCGCCCGAGGCGTGGCGACGCTCCGCCAACGCCTCGGACCCCAGTACGCCGACCTGTGGCAGGAGGTGTCTCGCCGTGCGTGAGGACGACCTGAAGAGCACCTTCGAGCGGTTGCGCGCGGCCCCGATGCCGGTCCGGGGGCTCACGGCCGACGACATCATCAGCAGCGGCGAGGCGGTCCGGAAGCGGCGGCGCACGATGGCCGTCGTCGGCAGCGGTGTCGGGACGACCGCGGTCGTGGTGGCCGCCGTGCTGGCGCTGGCGCTCAAGCCGGGGGGGACGCCGACCGAACCCGTGGAACCAGCCGGGCCGTCGAGCAGTTCGTCGGTGCGGAAGCCCGTCGAGGTCCCCCCGGACGTGACCCCCCCGGACGTGACCCCCACGCCCAGTGCCCCGGTCGAGTCCACCCCGTTGACGTCGGTGCCACCGGCCCCGTCCACGACCCCGACCGGCACGAGCCCTCCCAGCGCGCCCCCGAGCAGCACGTTCGCGCGCGACAAGCCCGCGGCGACGAGCACCCCGAACCACGGTTCCACGCCGGTGGGCAGCGCGTCCGTCGCGGTGACCCAGACCCAGTAGCCCCGACCCGCTCCTCCCGTGTTTGCCGTGCGCCCGAAATCCGGATACCGTCACCATCCAGATGATTTGATCATCCGAATCGACGTCGTCCAACCGGGAGAACCCATGACCACCCCCGAGATCGACCTCAGCGACCCCGACGTCGTGCGCGACCCGTTCACCTCGTACAGCGCCGCGCGGGAGACCGCGCCGCTGGCCCGGATCCTGATCCCCGGCATGAACCCGCTGTGGGCCCTGACCCGCCACGCCGACGCGCGAGCGGTCCTCGGCGACCCGAGGTTCGAGATCAACGCCGACAGCTTCATCCGCCCGCCGGGCGTGCCCGAGCACTGCCTGAAGTACCTGCGGACGATGTCCGAGATGAACGGTCCGGAGCACTCCAGGCTGCGCAGGCTGGTCTCACCCGCGTTCACCGCGCGTCGGGCGGCGGAGTTCCGCGCGCGGATCGAACCGATCGTCGACGGCCTGCTCGACGAGCTGCCGTCGCACGTCGAGGACGGGGCGGTGGACCTGCTGCGGCACTTCGCGTGGCTGGTGCCGATCGACGTGATCTGCGAACTGGTCGGCATCCCGCCCGAGGACCGACCCGCCTGGCGGGAGCACGCGGCCACCATCGCGGCGGGCTACGGCCAGGGCTTCGCCGACGCCATCCCCGCGGTCATGGCGGGCGCCGAGGCCGCCGTGGCGAGCCGTCGCGACGCGCCCGACGGCGACCTCCTCGCGGACCTCATCCGGGTGCGGGACGCCGACGGCGACCGGTTGAGCGAGGCTGAGCTGGTCACGCTGGTCTGGCACCTGGTGCTCGCCGGGCAGACACCGGCGAACCTGATCCCGAACGCCGTGCTGGCCCTGCACGACCACCCGGACCAGCTCGCGGCGCTGCGGGCCGACGACTCACTCATGCCGCGCGCCGTGGAGGAGCTGATCCGCTGGTCCGGCCCGACGCTGCTGGCGATCCCGCGCTACGCCACCGAGGACGTCGAGCTGTTCGGCACCCTCGTGCGCGAGGGTGACGCCGTCACGGCCGTCGTCGCGGCCGCGAACCACGACCCCCGCGCGTTCACCGCGCCCGAGGAACTGGACCTCACCCGCCCCTCCGGCACGGGCCACCTGGGCTTCGGCCACGGCCCGCACTTCTGCCTCGGGGCGTCGCTGGCCAAGGTGCAGACCGAGGTGGCGCTCTCCGCGCTGCTGCGCCGCTTCCCCGCCCTCGCGGTCACGTCCGCGGTCCGCGCGCCCGACCCCGGCACCTGGCGCCTGTCGTCCCTCCACGTGAGCCTCTGAAACCGGGGGCGCCCCTCGACCGGAGGGGCGCCCCCGCGTTCAGCCGAGGGTGCCGGTGGCGAGCAGGCCGCCGTCCACCCGGACGGTCTCGCCGGTGATCCACGCGGCGGCGTCGGACGCGAGGAACGCGACCAGCCGGGCCACGTCCTCGGGCGTGCCGAGGCGCTTCAACGGGTACTGCCGGGAAGCCTCCTCCTCGCGGCCGGCGTAGAGGGCCTCGGCGAACCGGGTCTTCACCACGGCGGGCGCGACGGCGTTGACCCGGACCTTCGGGCCGAGCTGCCACGCCAACTCCTCGGTCAACCGGATCAGCGCGGCCTTGCTCGCGCCGTACGCGCCGATCGCCCCGGTGGACCGGATCCCGCCCACCGAAGCCAGGTTCACGATCGCGCCGCCGTGCTCGGCCATCCACGCCTTCCACACGAGCTGGGTGAAACCCAGCGCCGCCACCACGTTCACGTCGAAGATCTTCCGCACGGCCCCGAGGTCGGCGTCCATCAGCGGCCCGAAGATCGGGTTGATGCCGGTGTTGTTGACCAGCACGTCGATCCGCCCGAACCGCTCCAGGACCGAGGCGACGGCCGACGCGCGGTCGTCGTCGTTGCCCGCGTTGCTCGCGAGCGCCAGCACGCGCTCCTCGTCGACACCGGTGTCCTCGACCAGCTTCCGCGCGGCCGCGGTGATCGCGTCCGGCTTGCGCCCGGTGATCGCGACCGACGCCCCGAGCGTCAGCAGTTCGTGTGCGATGCCAAAACCGATTCCCCGGCTCGCGCCCGTGACCAGCGCGGTCCTGCCTGCGAACGTTTCCGTCATGCGCTCGAATGTATGCCGGTGCCCACATCTGGCGAATTCGTTCGCGCGCAGCCCGTAGACTGGTGGCGTGGTCATCCTGATCGAGTAGGTCCAGCGCGTGTTCCTCCGCCGACCCCTCTTTTCCGCATGACCACCTCACCTGGAGTTCCGCTGTGATCACGGCTACCAACATCGAGCTGCGCGCGGGTTCGCGCATCCTCCTCTCGGAAGCCAACCTCCGCGTCCAGCCCGGCGACCGCATCGGCCTCGTCGGCCGCAACGGTGCGGGCAAGACGACGTCGCTGCGCGTGCTGGCGGGCGAGGGCCTGCCCTACGGCGGCGACGTGCGCCGCACCGGTGAACTCGGCTACCTGCCGCAGGACCCGCGCGAGGGCGACCTGTCGGTGATCGCGAAGGACCGCGTGCTCTCCGCGCGGGGGCTGGACCAGATCCTGCGGGACATGGAGAAGGTGCAGTCCGCGATGGCGGAACTGGTCGACGCCAAGGAGTTGGACAAGGCCGTCACCCGCTACGGCAAGCTGGAGGACCGCTTCTCCTCGCTCGGCGGGTACGCGGCCGAGAGCGAAGCCGCGCGCATCTGCGCGAACCTCGGCCTGGCGGACCGGATCCTGGCGCAGCCGCTGAGCACGCTGTCCGGTGGCCAGCGCCGCCGCGTCGAGCTGGCGCGCATCCTGTTCGCCGCCTCCGAGGCCGGTGTGGGCGCGAAGTCCAGCACGATCCTGCTGATCGACGAGCCCACGAACCACCTCGACGCCGACTCGATCTCCTGGCTGCGCGGCTTCCTCAAGTCGCACGAGGGCGGCCTCGTCGTGATCAGCCACGACGTGGAACTGCTCGACGACGTGGTGAACAAGGTCTGGTTCCTCGACGCCACGCGCGGCGAGGTCGACCTGTACAACATGGGCTGGAAGAAGTACCTCGAAGCCCGTGCGGCGGACGAGAAGCGCCGTCGCCGCGAGCGCGCGAACGCCGAGAAGAAGGCGGGCGTGCTGTTCGCCCAGGCCGACAAGATGCGCGCGAAGGCCACGAAGGCCGTCGCCGCGCAGAACATGGCCAAGCGCGCCGAGAAGATGCTCGCGGGCCTGGACGAGACCAGGGTGGCGGACAAGGTCGCGAAGATCCGCTTCCCGGAGCCCGCCACGTGCGGCAAGACCCCGCTGATGGCGGAGGGCCTGAGCAAGTCCTACGGCTCGCTGGAGATCTTCACCGGTGTCGACCTGGCCATCGACAAGGGGTCGCGCGTCGTGATCCTCGGCCTCAACGGCGCGGGCAAGACGACGCTGCTGCGCCTGCTCGGCCAGATGGAACGCCCGGACGCGGGGTCGCTGATCCCCGGCCACGGCCTGAAGGTCGGCTACTTCGCGCAGGAGCACGAGACGCTCGACCACGAGGCCAGCGTGTGGGAGAACATCCGCCACGCCGCCCCGGACACGCAGGAGCAGCAGCTCAGGCAGCTGCTCGGCACGTTCCTGTTCAGCGGTGAGCAGCTCGACCAGCCCGCGGGCACCCTGTCCGGCGGTGAGAAGACCCGGCTCGCGCTCGCGGGCCTGGTCTCCAGCGCGGCGAACGTGCTGCTCCTCGACGAGCCGACGAACAACCTCGACCCCGCCAGCCGTGAGCAGGTGCTGGACGCGCTGCGCCGCTACCAGGGCGCCGTCGTCCTGGTCACGCACGACCCCGGAGCCGTCGAGGCCCTTGAGCCCGAGCGGGTGATCCTTCTCCCGGACGGGACCGAGGACCACTGGTCCGCGGACTACCTGGAACTCGTGCAGTTGGCCTGAGCCAAGGGAAGCAGCCCTTTTCGGCAAGCGTGATCAAAGGGGTGGCTGTCCGTGATCATGTGATCACGGACAGATCATTTTGCATGATCGCCTGGCGTTCTGGTCCGTCGTGTTCGATCATTGCGACGACAGGGGCCCGAAAGCGGCCCGACCTGCTCGGACGGAAGGCGGGACATGGTGGCTGACCTGAAGAAGGGCGCCCG
>Ga0247786_1000105_pt1 | contig 11090 bp, 9 predicted proteins | sample UWRJS066202C4_FD_179917 | JGI IMG/M metagenome (GOLD analysis project Ga0247786, IMG submission 179917) | Soil microbial communities from Arlington Agricultural Research Station in Wisconsin, United States - UWRJ-S066-202C-4 | ecosystem: Environmental > Terrestrial > Soil > Agricultural land... | reverse complement strand
GCTTGCCTCGGCGACGTCGGAGATCAAGGTCAAGGCCGGGGCGAAGCAGAGGCCGGCGCCCAGCGAGGTCATGATCAAGGCCGCGAGGACGGCGCCGAGGGTCGCCGCCAGCGCGATCGCGACCATCGCCGCGGCGCAGATCGAGAGTCCGACCACATACGGCAGGCGGCGTCCGACCCGATCGGAGATACGACCGGCCACCGGAGCCAGCGTCGCCTCGAGCGCCGCCCCGGCGATGAAGCCGCCGGCGATCAACCCGTGGCTGCCACCGAGTTCGTCGATCCGCAGCGGCACCAGCACCTCGATCGCCCCGAACATCACCGAAGGGACGGCGACGAAGGCGGCAGCCTGCAGAATCGGGGGGCTGACCAGGGTCGCCATCACTTCGCGCAGGCTCTGGCGCTCTGGCGCTCGCGACTCCGGCAGCCGCGAGGCGGCGATCGAGAGCAGGATCGTGATCACGAGGACGGAGCTGAAGACCGGCTCGGTGCCGACGGCGCCGGCGACCGCGCCCAGGGCAGGCCCGAGCAGCGCCCCCGCGATCGCGGTTCCCAGGGCGGCGCCGATCACCGAGCCCCGCTTCTCCTCGGGCGCGGCCGTGATCAGCCAGGTGAGGGCGCCCGACCAGATCAGAGCGCCGGCTATTCCCTGGACGAACCTGGTGCCGTCGAGAAGCGCGATGTCCTTGGCGAAGCCGAAGACGAAGCTGGCGCAGCCAAGGAGGAGCAGTCCCGCGATCACCGTCCGCTTCGGCCCCACGCGGCTGGCGACGAAACCCGCCGGCAGCGAGCCCAACAGCGTCCCGGCCGCGTAGGCGGCGGAGAGGACCCCGGCGTCGGCCTTGCTGAGACCGAGCTCCTCGACATATTCGGGCAGCAGGGGTGCGATCGCCGCGAAGAAGGCGACGTCGAAGAAGATCATCGCCGAGGCGAGGATGAGCAACCTGCGCACCCCCTGCATACAATCAATGCGAGCCAGCCTGAGCGCTCTGGAGGGGTGGCAGAGCGGTTGAATGCGGCGGCCTTGAAAGCCGTTAGGCCGCGTAAGCGGTCTCGTGGGTTCGAATCCCACCCCCTCCGCTCGCGGGGTGCTCGCGGCAGGAATGCGGCCGCCGCGGACGAACGAGCAAGCCATGGAGAACGCCGGCAGGCGCGCCGACCGCCGCGACGTCTGGCGGCAGCGCGCCGAGAGAGTGAGGGACGCGTTCGGCCTCGTCCTCGTCCTCGTGCTCCTCACCTACGTGCTCGCCTCGCTGCTGAGCAACCGCGGCTGGTCGGCGGTCGTGCTGATCCTCGCGACCAGCCTCACCTCGGTCGTCGCCCTGGTCAGCTCCCACGTCAGGGTCGGAACCGTCCGCGCCTCCCTCTGGCTCTCGGGGCTGACCATTGCCCTAGCCGCGGCCGCGGCCGCGAGCGGCGAGAAGACCCTCCTCAACCTCGCCTCGGTGATCCAGATCTGCCTGCTGGCGGTGGCGATGGCGGCGGTGCTGTGGCGGGTCGTCTCCAGCGCCGAGGTCGGCTCGCGGACGATCCTCGGCGCAATCAGCGTCTACACCGTGCTCGGGATCCTCTTCACCTTCGCTTACGGGACGGTGGACCGGATCCAGGGCGGGCCCTTCTTCGAAGAGGTGGCCCACCCGAGCGGGAGCGACTTCATCTTCTTCAGCTACACGACGCTGACCACGACCGGGTACGGCAACCTCGTCCCTGGAGGGCAGCCGGGGCGGATGATCTCCGGCCTGGAGATGATGCTCGGCCAGATCTTCCTCGTCACCCTGGTCGCCGGGCTGGTCAGCCTCTGGCGACCCGGCGAGGCGCTGCGCCGCCGCCGTGAGCGGCGCGAAGCGCCAGCAGAGAACGTCTGAGGCGATGCCGGCGCGAAGCGCCGGCGCCGTTACCCCTCGTCGAGCTCGACGCGTTCGATCGTCTGCGCCTCCAGCGGCTTGTCGCCGGCGTCGGTCGGGACCGACTCGATCGCGTCGACGGCGTCCATGCCATCGATCACCTCGCCGAAGACGGTGTGCTTGCCGTCGAGCCAGGGCGCCGCACCGGTGGTGACGATGAAGAACTGGGAGCCGTTGGTGTCAGGCCCGGCGTTGGCCATCGCCAGCGCCCCGCGCACGATCTTGTGGTCGTTGATCTCGTCCTCGAAGGTGTACCCCGGCCCGCCCGTGCCGGTGCCTTCCGGGCAGCCGCCCTGGATCATGAAGTCCGGGATCACCCGGTGGAAGACGAGCTGGTCGTAGAACCCGTCGGCGGAGAGCTTGCGGAAGTTCTCGACGGTTTTCGGCGCGTCCTCGTCGTGAAGCTCGAGCACGATCGCCCCGGCGCTGGTGTGAAGGGTCGCTTGCGACATGGCCGAAACCCTAGCTTCCCTTCACGTGGACCGTCAGCGGCGGCGAGGATCCCGGCGCGTAGGGCCAGCGCTCCTCCGCCAGGGCGGTGGCGCGAAGCCGGATCGACGCCCGCCCGCTGACGTAGCGGAAGCGGTAATGGGCGCGGAAGCGGCCGTGATGGTCGGTGCGGGTGACGAGCACCGGGCGCCAGCGGTGCGTCGCCTGCTCCAGGTACTGGATCGCGACCAGCTTGCCGCGGCGGGGGATCGGGGCCCCCCGGCTCATCACCTTGCCGGCGAGGCGCAGAGCTTCACCGGTCCGCAGGCTCCTCGGGGCGACGCGGAGGTAGACACCGCTGCGCACCCGCAGCTCCAGGCCCGGCCGGCTCGCCGCCTCGAGACCGCCGTCGCCGGCGAAGCTGACGGTGACCCGCCGCGAGGGTCCCGGCGGCAGCCGCAGCTCGAAGCCCCCCTCCTCCCCGGTCCTCGTCGCCGCAACCCCGATCGGGACCAGGGCACCGCGCGAGGGGTGGGAGACGACGCGGATCTCGCGGTCGCCGAGGCCGGCGCCCTCTGCGGCACGGGTGAGCCGGCCGCTGATCAGGGCCGGGGCGCCGAAGGGGAGGGTGAGCGAGTCGCCGCGGCCGTGGCCGCCCCGGAGCCGCGCGAAGAGCCGCGACTTCGCCTTCGGGAGGCGGGGCGGCGGGACCCGGCGGATCGCCATCTGGGTCCCGTCGGCCCGCAGCGAGGTCGAGGCGGTGTTGCCCGCGACGTCGGCGGCGTCGGCGCGGAAGACGAAGGTGCCGGTGCCGAGGTCGGGCATCGGCGCGACCAGCTTGGCCTCGCCGGCGACCCCACCCGGCGTCAGCTTCGTCGCCAGCTCGGTCCAGCGGTCGGCGTCGACCCGCCGGTAGAGGATCTGGCCGGACGCGGGACCGGAGTGGGCGTCGGCGACCTCCGCCACCACCTGCCCGTCGGTCTGTGCGGTGGCGAATGCAAGCTCGGGGCTGACGTCGTCCAACCGCAGCGGCACGGTTACCGCCGAGCTCGGCGCCTCGTTGCCTGCTTCGTCGCGCAGCCAGAGCTGCAGCGAGTAGCTGCCCGCGGCGGGCACGGAGAGGTTGGCGAGGCTGCGGCGGTCCCGCCCGGCGGCGAACTTGACGCCGCTGTCGTAGCCGGCGCTGCCGACGAGGCGCCAGGAGGCGCCGGCGATCAGGCTCGCCGCCCCCTGGTCCGGGTTCTCCCAGCCGAGGTCGAAGTCGTTGACCCGGCGCCACTCCTCGCCGCCCGCGAGGGCGACCGCCTTCGGGTGGACCGGTGGGTTGTTGTCGATTCGCACCGTGTAGATGGAGGTGCAGCGGCGGTTTTCGGCGAAGTCGGTGGCGCAGGCGAGCACCTGGTGCGGGCCGTCGCCGAAGACCGCGGTGTTGACTCCCTGATGCGCCCAGGCATCGCCGGGGCAGGGCTGCATCGCGGTCCCCCGCCACTCGCCGCCGATCAGCGCCTTCGCGCAGTTGTGCTCGGTGGAGCCGACACGGGCGCCGTCGAGGAAGCTCTCGGCGAAGCGGACGCCACCGCCGAGGTCGGCTGACCAGACCGCGACGTCCTGGTTGCCGCGGCGCCAGCCGCCGCCGAGCAGGTCGCCGCCGATGCCGACGTCGGGCGCATGGTCGTCCTGGACGGTGATCGTCAGGCCGCGCAGCGCCGACCAGGAACCCTGTTCCAGCGAGCACCACTTGGATTCCGCCCGGGCGCAGAGAAGGCGGTCTTCGAAGGCGGGGACGGGCGTCGGGAATCCCTTGCTGAATTCGCGCAGGGCCGTGTCGGTGGCGCCGGCGCCGAGGAAGGATTCGAAGCCGCCGCCGGCGTTGACGCTCCCGAGCCGCTGCTCGATCCCGTCGTGAAGCGCGTGCCACCAGGTCCCGCGCACGGCGGTGATGCCGGTGCCGGCGGGCGCCGTCCAGCGCCAGCGGGCGAAGCGGGTGCCGGAGACGGTCCCCTGGCCATCGCGGGTGAGGCTCTTCACGTGAACACCGTCGAAGGGGTCGCCGCCGGCCGGGACGCAGTAGGAGTCGGGGCGGAACTTGGCGCCGCCGGTCGTGTCGGCCCAGCTCGCGTCGGCGCCGGCGTACCAGCCGCATTGGGCGACCGCGTACTTCCCGGCCTCCGCCTTCGCGGCGGCGAACAGCAAAAGGCTGAGGGCCAGCAGCAGCCCCAGCGCGACGCTTCTCCCTACGGCAAGTCTCGTCCCTGACATCGGTCCTCCTTCGCTCGATTGCGTACGGAGGTCCAAGGGCTGGGCGGCGAAAACTCTCCCCCCTCCCCGCCCCGAACCAACGCCTTTGCGAGAATCGAAGCGATGCCACTCCCCACCGAAGACCAGATAACCGAGAAGCTTCGCGCCGTCATCGACCCCGAGCTGCGGCGCTCGATCGTCGAGCTGGGCATGGTTCGCTCGATCGAGGTCAAGGACTCAGGCCGGGTCGAGGTCGTGGTCTCCCTGACCACCGCCGGCTGCCCGATCCGCTCCCACTTCGAACAGGCCGTCGCCCAGAACGTCTCCCAGCTCGAAGGCGTGACCGAGGTCGCGGTCGGCTTCGACGTCCTCTCCGACGAGGAGAAAGGGCAGCTGCAGCAGACGCTCGGCCGCGGCAAGCTGCCGCAGGGCGCGCTGGCGAAGGTGAAGAACGTGATCTGCGTCTCCTCCGGCAAGGGCGGCGTCGGCAAGTCGACGATGACCGCCAACCTGGCCGCGGCGCTGACCGCCGAAGGCCACCCGGCCGGGGCGCTCGACTGCGACGTCTACGGCTACTCGATCCCGCGCATGCTCGGGGTCAACCGCAAACCGGAGGTCAACGGGGAGCGGAAGATCCTGCCGCTGGAGTCCCCCAGCGGGGTGAAGGTGATGTCGATCGGCTTCTTCGTCGAGGAGAACTCCGCTGTCGGCTGGCGCGGCCCGATGCTGCACAAGGCGATCCAGCAGTTCCTCGAGGACGTCGCCTGGGAAGAGCTCGAGTACCTGCTGCTCGACCTGCCTCCGGGGACGGGCGACGTCTCGATGACCCTCGCCCAGCTGCTGCCGCAGGCCAAATTCCTCGTCGTCACCACGCCGCAGCCGGCGGCGCAGTCGGTCGCCCAGCGCGGCGCCGAGATGGCGAAGAAGTTCGACCTCGAGATCCTCGGCGTGATCGAGAACATGTCCGGCTTCACGACTCCCGACGGCGAGCGCTTCACGATCTTCGGCGAGGGCGGCGGCCAGCTGCTCTCCGACGAGCTCGACGTGCCGCTGCTCGGCAAGGTGCCGCTGTCGGAGCCGCTGCGCGAGCACGCCGACAACGGCACGCCGCTGGTGATCGCCGAGCCCGACGCTCCCGCCTCGCAGGCGATCCGCCAGGCGGCTCGGGGCATCGTCGCCTCGACGCCGCAGGAGCTGCCGGTGCTGCAGGCGACGCCGGACGCCGCCGAAGCGCCGCCGGTCAGCGGCACTCCGCTGCCGGTCGTCCAGTAGGCGTCGCGCCGCTCCGGCGAGGCGCCAGAGTGACGAAGCGCACACTCAGGATCGAAACTTCCGCCATCCTGCCAGGTTAGGATTTGCACACAAACGCCTAATCCTCGGCTCAGATAAGCCGAGGAGCGGGGGACCCAGGTTTCTGGGGCTAACCCACCTTCGAGTGGGGGCGCAGGCTCCTTCAGCGCCAGCCCGACAGCTAACCCCGCCGGCCGACGAAGGAGGAGTGAATGACGAACGTCCTCGGTGCGGGGAAAAAGCCCGCTCTGCGCATCTCCATAGCGGTTCTGGCCCTGGTGGCGGCCTTGCTTGCCATGTCCGCGGCTGCCCAGGCGGAAACCCCGGGAGGGGTCACCACGACTACCCCCGATGTCGAAACTCCAACCGCACCCCCCGGCAAGGCGATCGTCGTGCGCGGCCGCGCGATCGCGCCAGCCGACGCCCCTCCCGCGGTGAAAAAGGTGATCGCCGCGGCGAACAAGATCCGCACCAAGCCCTACATCTACGGCGGCGGCCACGGCCGCTGGTGGGACGCCGGCTACGACTGCTCCGGCGCGGTCAGCTTCGCCCTCCACGGCGGCAGCCTGATCGACACCCCGATGCCCTCCGGCTCCCTCGCCGGCTGGGGCAGCGCCGGGAAAGGCCGCTGGATCACGGTCTACGCCAACGGCGGCCACGCCTACGCCATCATCGCCGGCCTCCGCTGGGACACCGCAGGCACCACCAACGGCACCGGCCCAAGGTGGCACAAATCCCTAAGAGCGCAAGCGAGCGGGCCTTTCACGGCAAGGCACCCGTCGGGGTACTAGCCAGCTACAGGCGACCCAAGACGATGGCTGGGAGGGGCGGTACCCCCTCCCAGGACACTCAACATCGAGCCATAGCGAGATGTGTCCGGGGAGGGGGTACCGCCCCTCCCCTACCAACTAAGCAGCCTGGTTCTTGAAGTAGTTCGCGTTGATCTCGGCGTATTTGGCCCACTCGGCCGGAAGCTGATCCTCGGCAAAGCAAGCATCCACCGGGCAGGCCTCGACGCAGGCGTCGCAGTCGATGCACTCGTCGGGGTCGATGTAGAGCTGCTCGACGTTGTCGTAATCGGCCTCGTCAGGCGTCGGATGGATGCAGTCGACGGGACAAACCTCGACGCACGAGTTGTCCTTCTGGCCTATGCACGGCTCGGCGATGACGTAGGTCATTCGGGCAAGTTCTCCTAGCTCGTATTTCCGGTGCCTGCCGGGGGGCCCGGCCAAGCGCGAGCGCACATTTTAGGGATGATGCGGACATGCTGCTGCTGACGGGGGCCACTGGAAGCATCGGGTCGCGCCTGCTGCCGCTGCTGCTGGAACAGGGCGAGGACGTGCGCTGCCTGGTGCGGGAGCCCAGGCGGCTGGGGCCGCGGCGTGTGGACGTGCAGATCGCGCTCGGCGACCTCGGCGAGATGTCCGACCCCTACCTGGTGCGCCAGGCGCTGCGCGGGGTCGACCGGGTGGTCCACTTGGCGGCCTCGATCCGCGACCAGCCGCCGAAGCGGATCGAGGAGCTGAACGGGCTGGCGACGGTGCGGCTGCTGCGGGCCGCCGAGCGCAGCGGGGTCGAGAGCTTCCACTTCTTCAGCGCGCTCGACGCGCAGGCGGCGCAGCGGACCAGGTTCTTCCGCGCCAAGTGGCTGGCCGAGCAGGCCGTGCTCTCCTCACCGCTGCCCTCGACCGTCTTCGCCCCCTCGATCGTCTACGACCACAGCGACCCCTGGATCACGCTGCTGCGCCGCTTCTCCTTCCTGCCGGTGCTGCCGGTCTCCGGGAAGGGGCAGGCGCGCTTCCAGCCGATCTGGGCGGAGGACGTGGCGAGGTGCGTCACGGGCGCGCTGGCGCTCGAGCGGCGCGAGGGGGAGCGGACCCGGCGCTACGAGCTGGCCGGGCCGGAGACGCTCAGCTACGACCAGATGTCGGACCTGGTCAGCTGCGTCGCCGGGCGGCCGCGGCCGCTGGTCCACATGCCGCTGCCCTTCGTGCGGCTGGGTCTGATCGCGCTCCGCAACCTCTTCGGCGAGGCCGTGTTCGCAACCTGGGAGGAGGCCGAGCTGATGGAGGTCTCGATGGTGAGCGAGCGGGGGCCGGCCGACGCGCAGGCACTTGGGGTCGAACCGCGAAGGATGAACGATGTACTGGAGAGCAGCTAGGCGAAACTCGAGGTGGCGAGGATGGATCGCCGTCCTGGTCGCGCTCTGCACGCTTGCCGCGCCCGCCTCCGCCGCGGCGGTCTCGCTGGTGCCGCCGAAGCCGAACGTCTTTCTCGGGGTCAGCGACCGCGGGACCAGCGCCGAGTTCAATCAGTTCACCGAACTGACGGGCAGGCACCCGGCGCTGCTGCAGACCTTCCACCCCTGGGGCAACAGCCTCAACGAGGCCTACGAACGCTGGCGGGAAACGGCGACGCGACCGATCCTCCACATCTCCACCGCCGACGACCAGACGCTGGCGGAGCTGATCACGCCGCAGCAGATCGCCCTCGGAGCGGGGGACGACTACCTGCTGCAGCTGAACGCCTTCTTCGCCGGCAAGGGCCTGCCGGCCTACATCCGGCCGCTGGGGGAGCCGAACCGCTGCCTCAACGCCTGGAGCGCGGTCGACTGCGAAGGGAACCAGCGCGGCGGCGAACACACGACCGGCTGGTACAAGCAGGCATTCCGCCGCATCTCGGCCATCGTCCGCGGCGGGCAGAGTCTGGAAGGCGTCAACGCGACGCTGGCCGAAATCGGCCTGCCGCCGATCAACCGTACGAAGGGGCCCCCGCCGACCGAACTGCCAGCGGCGCCGGTGAGCGTCGTCTGGAGCCCCCTCCCCGGCGGCTCCCCCCGCGTCAAGGGCAACTTCCCCGGCAACTACTGGCCGGGCCGGCGCTGGGTCGACTGGGTCGGCACCGACTTCTACTCGCAATATCCCGTCTGGAAGGACCTCAACCGCTTCTACGCCGGCAAGCAGTGGCGGGGGATGCCGGTGGCGATGACCGAGTGGGCCGTCTCCGAAGAGGACGAACCCCGCTGGGTCAAGCAGACGATCGCCTGGACGGTCCACCACCCCCGCGTGCGGATGCTCGTCTACTACCAGGGCTTCGGCGCCGGCAACCCCTACGACGTCGGCCGCTACCCCCGCACCCTCAACACCCTCCGCAAGAAGATGCGCCGCCCCAGCTTCCTCGAAACCGCCGACTACAACGCCGGCCTCTTCCCCCCGCTGCCGCCGAAGCCGCGGAAGAAGTAGAAGCGCCCCGGCGACCCAACCCGCCGACGGGACGATTTCCCTCCATATAGGGGTACTTTCGTCCCGTCAGGGAAGAGAGGGGCGGGACAACAGAGTTCGCAGCGTCTGGATGAAGCGTTCGGGTTCGTTCGTGACCTGATGCCAGGTCGCGTGGATGACGGTCCATCCGGCCACGGCCAGGCGCTGATCGCGCAGGCGATCCTTCTCAAAGGCAGTGGCGGTGCCGTGGACGTGGCGGCTGTCGGCTTCGACGATCAGGCGGGCATCCCGCCAGAGGAAGTCCGGCATTATCGAAATGCCATCGACCACGAGGTGTCCGTTGACCTCGAACCGCGGTAGCGCCGAACGCTTGAACAACCGCAGGAGCCTCTTCTCGAGCTCAAGCCTCGCCTCCTGTTCCTGAGGATCGTGAAGCTCGATTGCCAGACGGAGCCGAGCTACCCCACGCCGGCCCCTGCTCCGCTTGAGCAACTCGACGACTTCGGCAAGATCGAAGATTTTCTCGACTTCGGCTTGAGTGACGGCATAGCGCAGCGTGCTCGACGACTGCGTAGCGGCGAGGTCCAGCAGCGTACGAGCGAGGCTCGTGCAAGGAACCCCGTCGATGACCACTCGATCGGCAGGCGTGAGAGTCCCATCCCGGTGTGCAGCGATCCCATCGGGGGAACGTCCGCGCCGGTTGGGCGCGATGACGTCCACGCGGTTTCGGGAGCCTTCGAGGATCCCGTGCAGAGATGCGGCTGACCGGTGGGAGAGGACAGTCCCGGGACCGCAGGCGAGCACCGCCGCCATCAGATGCCCACGACGACTGAGCAGTTGATGGCCCACGGCATAAGCGCCCTGATGCACCCGGTGCAAGCGTCCCGCGGCCACGCGCTTGTCGACCACCTTGACGTGAAGCCCGAGTTCCTCCAACTGCCAAAGCGCGACCACCCCGTACTGTCGCCCCGCCAGCTCGGCAAGATCCCGATCGACCCCGCCCTCCCGCCGACGGGACGATTTCTCTCCATATGGGGGTACTTTCGTCCCGTCGGCGGGGGGTGGGGCGGGGGCGTAGGGCATGCTCGGGAGCGTGCCGAGGTAACGCGCACGTGTGGCGCGCAGTTCGTGACGTTTCGGCGCCCGAAGGCGCGCGGGAGTGGCGCGACCAAAAAGAGAGGCCCGGTTGCCCGGGCCTCTCGCAAAGTTGCTCCCCCCGTCAGGGGGGTGCTGCATCCCCGAAGGGGTGCTTACATCATGCCGCCCATGTCCGGCATGCCGCCGGGCATGCCGCCGCCGGCGCCGTTCTCCTCCGGCGGTTCGGCGATGATCGCCTCGGTCACGAGGATGTTCTTGGCGATCGAGGCCGCGTTCTCCAGGGCCGAGCGGGTGACCTTGGTCGGGTCGATGACGCCGGCCTTGATCAGGTCGCCGTACTCGCCGTTGGCCGCGTTCAGGCCTTCGCCCTCCTTCAGCTCGCGGACCTTGTTGACCACGACCGAGCCCTCCAGGCCGGAGTTCTCGGCGATCTGCCGCACCGGCTCCTCCAGCGAGCGGTGGATGATCCGCGCGCCGGTGACCTCGTCGGGCTCGTCGAGCTTCTCCGGGTCGAGGCCGGCCTGCGCGTTCAGCAGGGCCACGCCTCCGCCCGGCACGACGCCCTCCTCGAGGGCAGCGCGGGTCGCCTGCAGCGCGTCCTCGACGCGGTGCTTTTTCTCCTTCATCTCGGTCTCGGTGGCGGCGCCGACCTTGACGACGGCAACGCCTCCGGCGAGCTTGGCGAGGCGCTCCTGGAGCTTCTCGCGATCGAAGTCGGAGTCGGTGTTCTCCGCCTCCTGTTTGATCTGCTTGATCCGGCCCTTGATGTCCTCGCCCTCACCGCCGCCGTCGATGATCGTCGTGTTGTCTTTGGCGACGACGACGCGACGCGCCTTGCCGAGCTGAGCCAGCTGGGTGTTCTCCAGTTTCAGGCCCATCTCCTCGGTGATCACCTCGCCGCCGGTGAGGAT
>Ga0247786_1000104_pt1 | contig 11122 bp, 8 predicted proteins | sample UWRJS066202C4_FD_179917 | JGI IMG/M metagenome (GOLD analysis project Ga0247786, IMG submission 179917) | Soil microbial communities from Arlington Agricultural Research Station in Wisconsin, United States - UWRJ-S066-202C-4 | ecosystem: Environmental > Terrestrial > Soil > Agricultural land... | reverse complement strand
GCTGCAAGCACGGGATCCCGCACCTGCTGGAGCACGGCGGCGGCTCGGTCGTCAACGTCGCCTCCTTCGTCGCGACGATGGGCGCGGCGGTCTCGCAGATCTCCTACACCGCCTCGAAGGGGGGCGTCCTCGCCCTCTCGCGGGAGCTCGGCGTCGAGTTCGCCGACCGCGGCGTCCGCGTCAACGCCCTCTGCCCGGGCCCGGTCAACACCCCCCTCCTGAAGGAGCTCTTCGCCAAGGACCCCGAGCGCGCCGCCAAGCGCCTCGTCCACATCCCGATGGGCCGCTTCGGCGAGCCCGAGGAGATCGCCAAAGCCGCCCTCTTCCTCGCCAGCGACGACTCCACCTTCGTCACCGCCAGCACCTTCCTGGTAGACGGCGGCCTCTCCGCCGCCTACCTGACCCCGATCCAGGTCGACTGACCTACCTTTTCGGACTAGCTTTTCTCAGGTTCCTCTTCAGCGTCACTTCGTAGGTCTGGGCGCCGGCCGTTCCGCCGGTCGGGGTGAAGAAGACGTCGACCCGCGTTTTCAGCCTGCCTTTCGCCTTGAGGATCTTTCGGCCCGCGAAGGTCGGTTTCAGCTGCAGCTGAACCGTCCCGGCACCCGTGGCAGCCACTTCGGTTCGCTTGATCTTTTTCTTTTTGCCTTTGGCGATCTCCAGCAGCGTCCCCGGGCCGGGGACGTTGATGGCCAGGCTTCCGGTCCCCTTCGCCTTGTTCAGGGTGAGTTTGCCCCGGCTGATCGCATTCGAGGGCGCCGTGTTGGTGATCGTGACTCCGTCGAGGCCACTGTTGATCGGTCCGAGGGTGACCGAGGTGGCGACTCGCAGCCGTATCGTCTGGCCGGCGAAGGGCGTCAGGTCGGCCGTCAGTCGCGTCGGCGCGAGTGCTTCCGGGTCCCCGTTTTTGCTGACGTAGAGGGTCGCGAGGATGTCCCCGGGGGCGACCGTGTCGAGTGGAGCGCTGGGCTTGACCACGTCGACCCGCACGTGCTGGTTCATTTCGGGGCCTAGTGCCAGCGTCTCGGGACTCGGCACCACGATTTCCCTGGTCGAATCGTAGTAATACGTCAGTTCGAGCTGGTGGGTGAAGTACGGCTCGAGGGAAATGTCCTGGTAGAGCGCTTCATAGTTTGGATCGCCCTGGTCGTTCGCGGCGGCGAAATTGCCGAAGGGCGGCGGAAAGAAGCTGTTCGCTTCCGCGTCGGCTTTGTCGTAGGTGAACCATTCGCCGGTCGGGAACTGCTGATACTGCTGCCAGCCGGTGACGGTGTCGCTCTCGAAGTCGCCGTTGACGACGGCCGCGGCGCCGGCGGTCGGCGCAAGGATCGCGAGGGCGGCGACTGCGATCAGCAGCGCCTTCTTCAGCGGGGCGGTCCAGGCTATGCATCAGGTGCTCTCTCCCTACTCGTTAGAGGTGTGGTGAAGGAGCCTATTCGGCGCAACGGAGCCAGCGCCTGCACAACGCCCGCCCCAGCTCGTTGAACGTCCCGATCTTCGCTTCGGTCTCCGGCCCCAGCACGGTGGGGTCGATGCCGATGCGGACGGCGTCGGGGTCGGCCTCGTAGTCGTCGACCCAGTGCAGCGCGTCGGCGCGGCTGACCTCGGGGTGGAACTGAAGCGCCCAGGCGCGCTCGCCGAGGCGGGCGGCCTGGAGGCAGACCTCGCTGCGGGCGAGGGGGACGGCGTCGGCGGGCAGCGGGAACTCGTAGCTGTGCCATCCGAAGGCCTCGAAGCTGGGGACGAGGGGACCGAGCAACGGGTCGTCCGCTCCCTCCGGCGTCACCTCGACCTGGTGCCAGCCGATCTCCGGGCGCGCGGCGCGGCGCGGCTCCGCCCCGGTCGCCGCGGCGAGCAGCTGCCCGCCAAGGCAGAGCCCGAGCAGCGGCATCCCGTGCGCGAGCAGCTCCCGCAGCAGCGCCTCCTCCTCCGCGATCCACCCGTGCCGCTCCCCTTCGTCCACGTTCATCGCCCCGCCGAGGACGAAGACCGCGTCGTAGCCGAGCGGATCGCCCGGCGGCTCCGGCCGCTCCGCCAGCGTCCACTCGTCGAGCACACTCCCGGCCTCGGCGATCGCCTCGGCGAACACTCCCGGCCCGGCGTCGCGCTGGTGGACGATCGCGAGCACTCGCACCGACCCATCCTCTCACCCGGTGCACAAGGAACCCCGGTGTTGAGCGGGAATCCTCAATGAACGAAGGTGGGTTCCGGAAGACTGCGTGGACGCCGTGGTCGGAAGGGGGACGATCGAAGCCGAGGTGGCCCATCCCGAATCGCCGACGTACACCGTGGCTGGCGACCTGACCATCTACAACCGCGGCCACAAACCCGGCGGCGCGGATCTCGTCGCCTTCGCTTCTTTCCCGCCCCCGATCGCCGGGGCGATCTTCATCCCGATCAAGGTGCGGAAGAACAGGGGGGGACGCTACGGCTGGAAGGCACGCATCGAAATCCCGAAACTCGCCGGCGGCTCCGGCTCGATCACCTCCTACTCAATGCACCTGGAGAAGCGGATCTTCTCGGCGACCTGCGACGGGCGCATGCTCGCCCACGCCGTCTCCACCTTCGCCGACGGCAGCAGCCGCTCCGAGACCGCCATCCGCACCTGCGCCATGGCCGAACCGCACGTCCGGCAGTAGGCGGTCGAGCCGCCGGCATCGAGTCGCAACTAGCGGGATCGGAGGCAGTTCTCAGCGGTTGAGGGGGGAGAACGAGAGGGCGAGGCGCCTTGGTGTCCTCATGGTTCACCAAAGCGCCTCGATCGATTGGGAGATAGCGCGCACAGCCGACGAGCAGCATGGAGTCGTCACGACGGCGCAGCTAATCAAGCTGGGTTTGACGAAGAGCGCGATCGCCAAGCGCGCCCGTGCTGGTCGCCTTCATCGCGTCCATCGCGGCATCTATGCGGTAGGGCACCGGGCGCGCAGCCACAAGGCTTTGTGGATGGCGGCAGTTCTCTCGTGTGGCCCTGGCGCTGCGCTGAGTCACGGTGCCGCTGCCGTCCATTGGGGCCTGCTGCGACCGCTCGAAGGACCTGTCGATGTCACGGTCCCCACCCAAAATGGGCGCAAGCGCCAGCGAGGCATCCGCATTCATCGATGCGCATCGCTCAGCAAGGCGCCTTGGTCAACCAGTGGTCCACTAAGGCGCCTCGCCCCCTGGATGACCGTGCGCGATCACATACCTGTGACGACGGTGCCGCGGACGCTCGAGGACATCCGGGCGACCCTCGCGCCCTACCTCGTGCGGCGCGCTGTACGGCAAGCCGAGTTCCTCGGCTTGGGCTTGGGGGAGATCAAGACGGATCGGACGCGAAGCGAGCTCGAGCGCTACTTCCTGCGGCTCTGCCGGCGCTACGGGCTGCCGCTGCCCGAGGTCAACGTCCTCATCGACGGGATGACGGTCGACTTCCTCTGGCGCGACGCCTGCCTCGTCGTCGAAACCGACAGCTACGCGACGCACGGCGGGACGGTGGCCTTCGAGAACGACCGCGAACGGGATCTGCGGCTGCGGCGGCTCGGTTACTCGGTCCACCACTTCAGCGAAGGGCAGTTGCAGCTGGCGCCGGCGGCGGTGGCCGAGGACGTGGCTGGGGCGCTCCGGGCCTAGGGAGCCTTGTCAGGGACGGCCGCGAGCTTCGGCCAGCGTCCGCCCGACCTCGCGCATCTGCGCCGCCGTTCTCGCCCGGCGGATCGAGGAAAACGAGACCGGCGGTTCCCCCGCGAAGGCGTTCTCTCCGATCACCAGGTGCAGCGGCTTACCGGCGGCAGCGCATCGCTCCGCGATCTCGCCGACGACCTTCCCTTCCAGGCTCTGTGAGTCGAAGCGGCCCTCGCCGCTGACCACGGCGTCGGCGCGGGCCAGGCGCGCCTCGAACCCGATCGCGTCGAGGACGAAGGCGGCGCCGGGGCGGAGCTGGGCGCCGTGGGTCCAGAGGCCGCCCGAGAGTCCGCCGGCGCAGCCGGTCATCGGGATGCCACGCGGGTCTCGCGGCAACTCGGCGGCCAGCTCCTCGAGCCGCGCCGTCAGGCGGGCGACCGCTGCCGCGTCCGCTCCCTTCTGCGGCGCGAACACCCGCCCCGCTTCCTCATAGGCGGTAGTGACGTCGCATAGGACCTCGATCTCGACCTTGCCCAGCAGGTCCGCCCGCCGCAGTGCCTCGATCGCGCCGGCGCCGCCGTCGGTGCCGGCGCTGCCGCCTACCGCGAGGAGGACCCGCCGCGCCCCCGCCTCGACCGCCGCCGCGATCAGCTCGCCGGTGCCGAAGGTGTCGGCGCGCTCGGCGTCGCGCTCCTCTGGCGCGACCAGCGGCAGCCCCGAGGCCTGCGCGGTCTCGACGACCGCGGTCGCCCCGTCGCCGAGCAGGCCGAAGCTCGCCTCCAGCGGCCGCCGCAGCGGATCGTAAACGGCCGCCCGCCGCCGCTCCCCGCCCAGCGCTCTGAGCAGCACCTCCATCGTCCCCTCACCGCCGTCGGCGACCGGGCAGCGGTCGGCTTCCGCGCCGCCCTCCTCGAGTCCCGCCGCGATCGCCTCCGCCACGGCACCCGCGTCGAAGGTCCCCTTGAACGAGTCCGGGGCGACGAGGAACCGCATCCGCTACCGCGGCGCCGGCACCTGTGAGGCCATCTGCGAGTAGCCGACGGTACTCGGATGGATCCCGGTATCGCCGCTGATCACCCAGGGGAAGAAGGTGGAGTTGTCGCCCGTCGATCCATCGCAGAAGGACAGCGGGTACAGAACCTCGAGCTCGTCCTGGGTGGGGATCGACTGGACGCTGGGGCCATCCACCTCGTAGCCGAGCTCGGAGCAGGAGAAGCGCGATGGATAAACCGGCGAGACGTCGATGCCGACGTTGAAGTGGGGTGGCGTCACCACCCGCAGCCGCTGTGGGTTGACTTCGGCGGCGACCGCGGCGATTTCGCGGTTCAGGAGCTTGCCCATCATCGCGATCTGGGCGGCGCTGTAGGCGAGCGCGGTCGAGGGCACCGAGAGGTGGTACTGCATCAGGTAGATCGTCGCCCCAGTGTTCTTCACGAGGTCGCTGTAGAGGATCTTCAGGTCCGCCTGCAGGTGCACTTCGGCGAACGCCGCTTCGATGCATTCGCGGTAGCCGCCGAGGACGTCGGACTCGATCGCGCAGCCCATGTTGTCGACGCCGAAGAGCATTTCCGAGAGCAGCGGGTTGGCGCCCATCGTCATCAGCACGTAGTCCGGGTCTTCGTGCTCGATCCGCGCCGTGGTCGCGTGCAGTTCGCCGCCGGGCGCCCAATCGGCGGGTTCGCTGCCGCTGACCGCGAAGTTGGCGTAGTTGGTCACCCCATGCTCGTGCGCCCACTGCGCCGGCCAGGAGACGTTGTTGGCGAAGCCGAAGTCGGGGGCGTATTCGAGCTTGCCACGGGCGCTCGCCGTGTTCAGCGAGTTCGACGAGCAGGCGTCGTTGAAGCCCTCTGCGGCCGGTCGGCATTCGAGCAGCCGCCCGATCGTCATTTCGGTGCCGTTGCCGTAGTAGCCGAAGCCGGCGGTGACCGAGTCGCCGAGGGCCCGGACGACAGCGCCGCCGGCGGCGGTGACGGTGACCGGGAAGGCAACGGAGAAGGTCGGCGACGCCTCCGACTGCGAGGCGCCGTCCGCAAGCACCCCGACCATTTCGATCCACTGGGTGCCGCGGAAGCTCGCCGGTGGGCGGTAGATCAAGCGCCCGTCAGCAAACCGCGCCCGCATACGCTCTGACTCACCAAGCACGTACCAGCGTCTCTTCACCGTGCAGATCGGAAGATCGACGATGGCTTTGCGTCCCGGCTTGATCCGAGTTGCCGGGACCTTGCTGCAGCGCCCGCCTTCGGGGGCGGAGCGGGGGATCCGTTGCAGGGAGGCGTCGTGGGAGCGGTACTCGGCCCTGCCGTCGCCGTTCACGTCGAGGGACCCCCGCGCCACGATCTGAAGCCGGGCCCCGAGCCGAACCTGCCTGCGTTCCGCCCGCCCGAGATGGATGCCGTGGACGAAGGTGAAGCCGACGCGACGGTCGGCCCGGCTGGTGTGGCCGCTGTTCAACCGCTCGCGCAGCCGCCAGCTGCGGACCTTCCCCCCGTCTCCCGCAAGAAGGCTGACCCTCAGGTCCGCCTTCCGTCCGCCGAGCTGGATCGGGTAGCTGACCGGGATCAGGATCGAGCGCGCCCCCTCTGCGTCGGACAGGTCGCCGATGCTGATGGCCGGAGGCTTCAGCGCCAGCGGCCGCGCCGAGGCGGAGCCGGCCGCCGCCGCCGCGACCAGGACCAGGAGGCAGGCGCACAAAGCTCGGCGGGGCCAGGTCATGGTGACCATGATCACGGCTTGCCCTGTTGATACAGCCAGCGCTGGAAGAACCGTCCGAGGTCCTGCAGGGAGACCCGTTCGGCGAGGAGGGTGAACTCCGCGGTGGTGCCGTTGCCGTAGCGGTGCTCGGCCACCCAGCGCCGCAGCAGCCGCAGCATCGGTTTCGTCCCGATCTTCTCCCGCAGCGCCTGCAGGGCCATTGCGCCGCGGATGTAGATGCTGGAGTCGAAGAGCTGCCTGGCGCTGGCCGGCCGCCCCGATGGCGGGTTCCAGAAGCCCTCCTTGCTCGCCGGCACCCGCAGCAGGCGCTTGAAGATGGCGTGGGCGCTGCGGCCGCCGTGGTGCTCGGCGTAGTACCACTCGGTCCAGGTCGCGAAGCCCTCGTTGAGCCAGATCTGCGGCCAGGTCTCGACCCCGACCGCGTCGCCGAACCATTGGTGCGCGGTCTCGTGGACGAGCGTCGTCAGGTCCGGGGCGAAGGCGTAGATCGGCCGGCTCTGGCTCTCCAAGGCGTAGCCGAGCGCCGGCGCGTAGTCGACGATCGAGCCGGCGGAGTCGAACGGGTAGCCGCCGAAGAGACCCGCCTCGAAGTCGATGACCTCGGGCAGCCCGGCGAGCACGAGGCGGGACCGTTTCGCCAGGCGCGGGTCGACCAGCGTCCAGGCCGGCTTGCCTCCGGCCCCGCCTTCGACCAGCTCGCCGCGGCCGATGTCGAGGACCGCCAAGTAGGTGCTCATCGGCGCCGGTTCCTCCCAGCGGTAGGTCACGCGGCGGCCCCGTCGCTCAACTCCGCGCAGCCGCCCGTTGGCGACCGCCTTCAGTCCCGCCGGCACGCTGACCTCGAACCTGAATTCGGCCTTGTCGGTCGGGACGTTGTTGCAGGGGATCCAGGCCGCGGTCCCCTGCGGCTCGCCGACCGCCAGGGCGCCGTCGTCGGTTCGGTACCAGCCCTCCTGGGATCCGTCGGGGTCCGTGACCTTCGGCGGGGTCCCGGCGTAGGAGATCGTCGCCGCCAGCACCGCCCCCTTCGGCACCGCCCGCGCGGCGTGGACGCGCAGCTTGCCGCGGTCGCGGCTGAACTTGGCCGGCTGCCCGTTGACCCGTACCGCGCTCACCCGCGGGCCGAAGAAGTCGAGCGAGAACTCGGTCAGCCGCCTCGTCGCCACCGCCCGCAGCGCGGTCGAGGCGCGGATGCTCCCGTCCCCGCGGTAGGCGAGGCGGACGTCATAGGAGGAGGCGTCGTAGGTGCGGCTGCCGGCGCCGGGGAAGAACGGTTCCCGCGGCTGCTCCGCCGAGGCACTGCCCGCGAACACCCAGCCGAGGCAGACCAGGAGGAGAATCGAGAGGCTGAGCCGGGTAGAGCGCAAGCACCCATCCTATGGCCAAGACGAAGACCGAGCAGGCAAAAGACGAGCTGACCGAGTACGAGCGCAAACGGGACTTCGGCAAGACCGCCGAGCCGGCGCCGAAGAAGCGGCGGAAGAAGAAGGGTGCGCCGCGCTTCGTCGTCCAGGAACACGGCGCCCGCCGCCTGCACTGGGACCTGCGGCTCGAGCACGATGGGGTCGCCGCCTCCTGGGCGATTCCGAACGGGATCCCCGAGACCCCGGAGGAGAACCGCAAGGCGGTCCACACCGAGGACCACCCGCTCGAGTACCTCGACTGGGAAGGGGAGATCCCGAAGGGCGAGTACGGCGCCGGGACGATGAAGATCTGGGACGCCGGCACCTACGAGCTGGAGAAGTGGGAGCCGGGGAAAGTGATGGTCGAGTTCCACGGCGAGCGCCTGCAGGGCCGCTACGCGCTCTTCCGCGCCGGCAAAGCCGAGAAGGACTGGATGATCCACCGGATCGACCCGCCCGCCCGCGAGCGCGACCCCTTCCCGGAGAACGTGGTGCCGATGCTGGCCCGGCTCTCGACCCTGCCCCGCGACGACGACAGGTGGGCGGTCGAGGTGAAGTGGGACGGGGTGCGTGCGCTCGCCTACTGTCAGCCCGGCCGGGTGACGCTGCAGACCCGCAACCTCAACGACGTCAGCGTCCAGTACCCGGAGGTGCGGCGGATCCACCGCGCGCTGGGGTCCCACGACGCTGTCCTCGACGGTGAGCTGGTCGCCTTCGACGAGAACGGCAAGCCGAGCTTCGAGCGCCTGCAGCAGCGGATCCACAACACCGACCCGAACGTCGTCAAACGGCGGATGAAGACCCACCCGGTGGTCTACGTCGTCTTCGACCTCCTTCATCTAGACGGGGAGGACGTGACCGGCGAGCCCTACACGCGCCGGCGCGAGCTGCTCGAAGGGCTGGAGCTCTCCGGCGAGAGCTGGCAGACGCCCGGCTACTCGGTCGGCCACTCGAAGGAGCTGCTGGCGGCGAGCAAGGAGCAGGGCCTCGAGGGGGTGATGCTGAAGCGGCTCGACTCGATCTACTGCCCCGGCAAGCGCACCGGCACCTGGCTGAAGGTGAAAAACACGACCCGGCAGGAGATGGTCGTCGGCGGCTGGACCCCCGGCGAAGGCCGCCGTCGCAACCACCTCGGTGCGCTCCTCGTCGGCTACTTCGAGGAGGACGGCGGCAAGCCGGTGTTCCGCTACGGCGGCAAGGTCGGGACCGGGTTCAAAGAGAAGGACCTGACCGCGCTCGCCGCCCGCCTCGCTCCGCTGGAGCGCAACACGAGTCCCTTCGGCGCCGGCGCCAAGCCGCCCAAAGGCGCGACCTTCGTCGAGCCGCGGCTGGTTGCCGAGATCGAGTTCCGGGAGATGACGAAGGAGGGAATGGTCCGCCACGGCGCCTTCAAAGGCCTGCGCGAGGACAAGGCCGCCGCGGAGGTCGTGCTCGAGCAGGCGACCGACCCGCAGGGGGAGTCGGTGACCGCGACCGCGGTCAAGCGGCCGCGCAACAAAGCCGCGGTCACGGTCGAAGAGCACGAGCTCGAACTCTCCAACCTCGACAAGGTGCTCTACCCGAAGACGGGCTTCACCAAGGGGGAGCTGATCGACTGGTACGCGCGGATCGGCGAGGTCCTGCTGCCGCACCTGCGGGGCCGGCCGCTGACCCTGAAGCGCTATCCCCAAGGGGTCGAGGGGAAACACTTCTACGAGAAGCGCTGCCCGAGCCATCGGCCCGACTGGGTGCAGACGGCGAGCATCTGGAGCGACCGCCACAAGGGGGAGATCGACTACTGCGTGGTCGAGGACACCGCGACCCTGGTCTGGCTCGCCAACCTCGCAGATATCGAGATGCACACCTCGCTCTCCCGCTGCGCCGAGATGGAGCGGCCGACCTCGATCGTCTTCGACCTCGACCCCGGCGCCCCCGCCGACGTCCTCGACTGCGCTCAGGTCGCGGTCTGGCTGCGCGGCATGTTCGAGCAGCTCGGCTTGAGCTGCTACCCGAAGACCTCCGGCTCGAAGGGGATGCAGCTCTACGTCCCGCTGAACAGCGAGGTCACCTACGCGGAGACCAAGCCCTTCGCCAAAGCCGTCGCCGAGACCCTCGAGCGCAAGTTCGGAGATCGCGTCGTCTCGCAGATGTCGAAGGCGAAACGGCCGGGCCGCATCCTCATCGACTGGAGCCAGAACGACCGCCACAAGACCACCGTCTGCGTCTACTCGCTGCGGGCGAAAGAGCGGCCGACGGTCTCGACGCCGCTGGAATGGGACGAGGTCGAGGCGGCGCTGGCGGCCGAGGATCGCGACGCCCTCGTCTTCGATCACGCCGCCGTGCTGGAGCGCGTCGCCGCCAAGGGCGACCTCTTCGCCCCCCTCCTCAGCGAAGAGCAGGAGCTGCCGGCGATGTAGTTAGGAACTCCGTTCTAACGGGCAAGAGAGAGCATGCCCGAGAACGGCAGCCGTGACCACGAGAACGTCAGCGACGAGGTCCGCCGCGACTACAGGCCCGAGGGCGAGGCCCACAAGTCGGGCGTCCCCTCGACCTTCAAGCGGACGCTGACCGAGTTCCAGGAGGACAACCTCACGGACTGGGCGGCGGCGCTCACCTACTACGGCCTGCTCTCGCTGTTCCCGGCGCTGATCGCGATGGTCTCGCTGATCGGGATCTTCGGCGACCCCACGACGACCACCTCGAAGCTGACCGAAATCATCACCGAAATCGGCCCCGAATCGGGCGCCGAAACCTTCGAAGGGCCGATCAAATCGATCGTCGAAAACCAGAGCGCGGCCGGCATCGCCTTCGTCGTCGGCCTCGCCGCGGCGCTGTGGTCGGCCTCCGGCTACGTCGGCGCCTTCACCCGCGCCTCGAACATCATCTACGAGACCCCCGAGGGGCGTCCCTTCTGGAAGCTGCGGCCGCTGCAGATCGCGGTCACCCTGGCGATGATCATCATGATGGCGCTGCTCGCCCTCGGCCTCGTCCTCACCGGGCCGGTGGTCGAAGCGGTCGCCAACCCGATCGGCCTCAGCAGCACCGCGGTCGACGTCTGGAACGTCGCCAAGTGGCCGGTGATGGCGGCGATCTTCATCCTCATGGTCGACGTCCTCTACTACACGACGCCGAACGTGAAGCTGCGCGGCTTCAAATGGGTGACGCCGGGGGCCTTGGTCGCGATCGTCGTCTGGGCGGTCGCCTCGGCCCTCTTCGCCTTCTACGTCTCCAACTTCAGCTCCTACGACAAGACCTACGGCACCCTCGCCGGCCTCGTCGTGCTGCTGCTCTGGTTCTGGATCACCAACCTGGCGATCCTCTTCGGCCATCAGATGAACGCCGAGCGGGAGCGCAGCGCCGAGATCGACGAAGGGCGGCCGCGGGCCGAGAAGGAGATCCAGCTGGAGCCGCGGGACGAGCGCAAGGAC
>Ga0247786_1000103_pt1 | contig 11127 bp, 17 predicted proteins | sample UWRJS066202C4_FD_179917 | JGI IMG/M metagenome (GOLD analysis project Ga0247786, IMG submission 179917) | Soil microbial communities from Arlington Agricultural Research Station in Wisconsin, United States - UWRJ-S066-202C-4 | ecosystem: Environmental > Terrestrial > Soil > Agricultural land... | reverse complement strand
AGGGAGTTCAGGGTCGGCCGGGCTTCGGTGGAGATCTTCTGCGCTTCGGTCGCGGCCCCCAGCCGCGTTTCGGCCTCCGGGTAGCTGGTCGCGATTTCGGCCAGCTGGAACAGCATCGGCGCCACCACCTGGGCGAGGCCGGGGCTCGGTTCCTTCGTGGCGTCCAGGTATTCGGTCCAGGCCTGGTCGGCCTTCTGGTAGGACTCCAAGGCCTCGGTCGAGACCGAGTTTTCGCCGGTCTGTTCGTTTTGGGTCACCCCGGCGTTGCCGGCGTTGATGTTGGCGCGGGTGAGCGACGCCAGCAGGTCCGGGTTTTCCGGATCTTTCTTCAGTTTGACTTCGAGCCGTTCGGCCTGTTCTTCGTAGATCTGGGCGGCGTCGGTCGAGCTGCCGCTGCTGTTGCCGAAGATTTCGCCGATGTTGACCGGGCCGACGGTGAGGAAGAGGCTGGCGCCCATCAGGACCGCGAGGACGCCGTAGACGACCTTGACCAGGCCGCGGCGGCGACCGCTTCGCAGGTCGAACAGCATCTTGTGCTCTTGCTTGCCTGAAGCCACTCCGTCTCTCCCTCTACTCCTGCGGAGAGGGCTGCGCCACGCCTCCGCTGTGTCCCGGACGTCCCAGGACCCGAGCGAGGAGGATACTCAGCTCATACAGAACAAGCAGCGGAACCATCTCGATGAGCATGGTCACCGGGTCCACTCCAGGCAGCGCGGCGGCGACGATCGCAATCACCAGATAGGCGTAGCGGCGGTTCTGGGTGAGCTGCTCGACCCGCACGATCCCCAGCCGGGTGACGGCGATGATCGCCAGCGGCAGCTGGAAGATCAGCCCGCAGGCGAGCTCGGTCATCGAGAAGAAGCTGTAGTAGTCGCGCGCGCGCAGCTGGATGTTGAACTGGCCGTCGTTGAAGTCGAGGAGGAAGTTGAGCGCGGCCGGCATCACGACGAAGTAGGCGAAGGCGATGCCGGCGATGAAGAGGAACGGGAAGAGGAGCAGGATCGGCAGGATCACCCGCCGCTCGGTCTGGCTGAAGGCGGGGAGCACGTAGGCGTAGAGCTGCCAGAGGACGATCGGCAGCGAGAGGATCAGGGCGCCGTAGGCGGAGACGGTGAGGGTGGTCGTGAAGGGCTCGGTGGGGCCGAGGGTGAGCAGCTGGTCGTGGTCGGACGGCAGCGGGCCCTGGGCGATTTCCAGCAGCAGGTGGTTCTGCCAGAAGCAGATCGCGAGGGCGGCGGCGAGGGCGGCGAGGCAGACGAGCAGCCGGGTCCGCAGCTCGTCCAGGTGCTCTACGAGGGTGAGGCGATCTTCGTGGGAGACCGCCCTGACGCGACGGGCCATCCTGGCGCCGCCCTAGCTGGTCTTGTTGCGGACGATCTCCGCGTCGGCCGGGTCGCCGTGAACCTTGGTCGACTCCGACTGCGGGAGGCTCGGCGCCTCGTCCTCGTCCTCGTGGTCCTTGTCGTTCTCGCCGCTGATCGAGCCTTTGAACTCGCGGATGCCGCGGCCGAGGCTCTGGCCTAGCTCCGGGAGCCGTTTCGGGCCGAAGACGAGGAGGGCGATGACGAGGACGATCGCGATCTCTGGAAGTCCAATGTTTCCTGGCATCTTGCCCATGGTAACGGGGTGGCTCGGCATCCGGATCACTTTCGTGCGCTGCTGTGGGGTTTCTGACGCGGGAATGGGGCGAATTACGGATCACCGCAACGCGCTCGAGGTCGATATTGAGAAGGTGGCCGACCACAGCCCCGAAGAGACCTTGGACCTGACGCTCCACGTCTGTCCCGCCTGCAGCTCGGCGCTGGTGCAGCCGGTGGCCTGGGAGCAGGACGGTGATCGCCGCGGCTGGCTCGTCTCGCGTCGCTGCCCGGAGTGCGGATGGGCCGGCGAGAGCGTCCACAACGAGGTCGAGATCGACGCCTTCGACGAGCAGCTCGACCTCGGCGCCCAGGAGCTGGCGGACCAGCTGCGCTCGATGGAGCACGCGAACATGAGCGAGTCGGCGGGCACCTTCATCAGCGCCCTGCACCGGGACCTGATCGGCGCCGACGACTTCGCCCGCTGAGTGGGTCCGGCCGGGGCCGGGTATAGGCCGCCGGTGATCGCTTCCGGGAATCTGGATCGAACCGTCGCCGTGGTGACGGGCGCCTCGAGCGGAATCGGCGCCGCGACCGCCCGATCGCTGGCCGGGCGAGGGGCCGCGGTGGCGCTGGTGGCAAGGCGGGCCGACCGGCTCGAGCAGCTGGCGGGTGAGATCGCCGACGCCGGCGGCACGGCGCTGCCGCTCGAGGCCGACGTCAGCGAACAGGCGCAGGCGCACTCGGCGGTCGAGCGCGCGGTCGAGGAGCTGGGACGGCTGGACGTGCTGGTCAACAACGCCGGGGTGATGCTGTTGGGGCCGATCGTCGAGGCTCCGCAGGAGGAATGGGAGCGGATGGTCCAGGTCAACCTGCTCGGCCTCCTCTACACCGCCCACGCCGCCCTCCCCCACCTCCTGGCCGCCGCCGAGGAGGAGCCGCGCCGGGTCGCCGACATGGTCAACATCTCCTCGGTCGCCGGCCGGATGGCGCGCAAAGGCAGCGGCGTCTACAACGCGACCAAGCACGGGGTCGGCGCCTTCAGCGAGTCCCTGCGCCAGGAGGTGGCCGGGCGGCACGTGCGCGTCTCCCTGGTCGAGCCGGGCGCGGTCGACACCGAGCTGCAGAGCCACAACCGGCCGGAGATCGAGAAAGAGATCCGCGGCCGGTTCGAGAACATGGACATCCTTCAGTCCGAGGACATCGCCGACGCGATCGCCTACGTCGTCACCCGCCCCCGCCACGTCGCCGTCAACGAGATCCTCGTCCGGCCCACTCAGCAGGAGCAGTGACCAGCCGCCCGCCCCAACTGGGGCGGGCTGGCGGGCCCCCTAGTTGCCTCCTGGTTCACGAGGCGCCTAGCTGTAGCGCTGGACGACGCCGTCGGCGACGAGGGCGAGGAGGTGGTGCTGTTCGGGGGGGAAGTCGGCGCGATCGAGCGCGGCCTTGGCGTCGGCGACCATCTGCAGGGCGCGGGCGCGAACCCGCTCGAGGGCGCCGGTGGCGGCGATGCGGTCGCAGAGGGCCTCGGCGGCGTCGGCGTCGAGGGACCGCAGGTCGACCTCGCGGATGCTCGGATCGCTCTTCGCCGCCTCGATCAGCGGCAGGGTGACGGTCCCGTCGAGGAGGTCGGTTCCGCGCGCCTTGCCGGTCCGCTCCGGCGGGCCGCTGACGTCGAGGACGTCGTCGAGCAGCTGGAAGGCGAGGCCGATGCCGGCGCCGAACTCGCGCAGCCGCTCCTCCTCGCGGCCGAGCAGGCAGGCGCACTCGAAGAGGCGCGCGGTCTTCAGCCGACAGCGATAGAGGTAGCGCTCCTCGTCGAGGCCGAGGTCGAAGGCGTCGCGGCGCTGGGCGAGCTCGCCGCGGGCGAGGGCGACGGAGGCGTCGGCGAGGAGGGCGACGGAGCGGGCATCGCCGGCGTCGGCGAGGAGGGCGAAGGCGCGGGAGAAGAGGAGGTCGCCGGTGGCGACGGCGCGGTCGCGGCCGGAGGTGGCGGCGACGGTCGGCAGCCCGCGGCGCAGGGGCGCATCGTCGAGGACGTCGTCATGGACGAGGGTCGCCATGTGGACCAGCTCGGTCGCGGCGGCGGCGCGCACGGCGGCCCCGTCCCCGTCCGGCCCGGCGCAGAGCAGGACCAGCATGGGCCGCAGCCGCTTACCCCCGGCCGCGAGGGTGGCGGCGGCGTCAGCGCCCAGGGTCTCGCCGTGCCCGCCGATCGCCGATCGCAGCAGATCCTCGACCTCGCCCAGGCGCGCCGGCAGCCAACGGCTGGAGGCATCGAGAACTGCCGTCACCGGGGGCGGGACGGAAGATCGGCGGGTCATCGTTCCGAGATTGGGGCCCCCATAGGGGACCGAACTTCGGAGTGGGCGACCGCGATCACGCCCGGGTGCCGCTGTGGATCGCGATGATCCCGCCCGCCAGCACCGTGTAGCGGATCCCCTCGAAGCCGGCGGCATCCATCTTCTCGGCGAGGCCGTGTGGGCTGGGGAAGCTGCGGACCGACTCCGGCAGGTAGGAGTAGGCCTCGGGGTTGCTGGAGACGGCGCCGAGCAGCGGCACGATGCGGTCGAACCAGAGCGAGTAGAAGAGCGAGAGCGGCGGCCGGGTCGGCTGGGTGATCTCGAGGATGACCGCGCGGCCGCCTGGCTTGAGGACCCGGGCCATCTCGCGCAGGCCGCGGTCGAGGTCGGCGAGGTTGCGGACGCCGAAGCCGACCGTGACGGCGTCGAAGCGCTCGCCGTCGTAGGGGAGCTCCAGGGCGTCGGCCCACTCGAAGCGGACGCCGGGGACGCTGCGCTCGGCCGCCTTCTCGCGCGCCAGGTCGAGCATCGGCTCGGAGAAGTCGCAGCCGACGACGTGGCCGCCGGGGCTGACGCGGCTGGAAAGCTCGAGCGCCAGGTCACCGGTCCCGCAGCAGACGTCCAGCGCCGAGTCCCCTGGCTCCAGCCCGGCCTGTGCCGCGGCACGGTTGCGCCAGCGGTGGTGCAGCCCGGCGGTCATCAGCGAGTTGAGCGCGTCGTAGCGCCCGGCCACCCGGTCGAACATGCGGTTGACCTGGCCGGCGAAGTCCGGCGATTGGCGGTTGTCGTTGATGGTGTCCATGGGATTCAGGCCGCCGGGGCCCGTCCCCACCGCCCGGCTAATCCAGCGAGGAGAGGAAGTCCGCCAGCTGTTCGATCTTCTTCGGCGGCAGTTCGCGGAACGAGGGCATGATGCCCGGGCCGATTTCCACCGAACGGATGATCGCAGCCCGCGGGATCCGCGAGGCGATGTGGGTGAGTTCGGGGCCCGGGCCGTTGTTGCCGTTCTCGCCGAGCTTGTGGCAGGCCAGGCAGCCGGAGCCGGCGACGACCTCCTTGCCGGGCTCGTACTGCTTGGAGACTTTCATGTCGACCTCGGTCGGAGCGCCGCCGGTGGCGCCCAGGTAGGTCAGGTACCCCATCGCGATGATCGTGATGATCCCGGCCGTGGTCGCGATCGGACGGCGCTCGGGGCGGCGCTCCGGCCCGCGGTCGTAGAACGGGAGCAGGAGCAGCAGGGCCATGCAGATGGTGGGGATGCCGATCGTCGCGATCGGGACCAGCTCCGGCGGTTTGATCACGCGCAGGAGCTCGAAGAGGAAGAAGAAGTACCACTCGGGGCGCGGCACGTAGGTGGTCGAGGTCGGGTCCGCCTTCGGGCCCTGCTCGGCGCCGAGGATGATCGACATCGCGATGATCACGGCGACGACGATCAGTGCCATCACCGAGTCCTTCATCACCGCGTAGGGGAAGAACGGCTTCCCCTTCTTCTTCAGGAGCTCGTACTCCTCGAGATAGGCCTGCTTGTCCTGAGGTTTCATACGGCCCCGTTCCCCTCGCCGCTGACGGGAGATCCGTTGACGCGGTTGCCGTTGACGCGGCCGTTGCCGTTGGTGCCGGCGTCGAGCTCGGAGACCGGGGAGGCGACTTTCGGCCGCTCCGCCTTGACCCACGGTGGCGCCGTGGTGCCGAGCTTGACCACGAGGTACATGTGGGCGCCGATCAGGGCAATGATCGCTCCGGGCACCAGAAGCATGTGGATCGCGTAGAAGCGCGAGAGGGTGGTCGCCCCCAGCTCAGGCCCGGCGCGCAGGAAGTCGCTCAGGTACGGGCCCACGACCGGGCCGGTGCCGTTGATGTTGATGCCGACGATCGAGGCCCAGAAGGAGCGCTGGTCGAAGGGGAGCAGGTAGCCGGTGAAGGCCATGGTCATCGTCAGGATCAGCAGCACCACGCCGATCACCCAGTTGAGCTCCCGCGGGTACTTGTAGGCGCCGAAGAAGAAGGTCCTCCCCATGTGGAGGAAGATCAGGATCACCATCACGCTCGAGCCCCACTTGTGCATCCCGTGCACCAGCTGCCCGAGCGGGACCTCGTTGTTGATGTGGGAGATCGAGTGGTAGGCCTGGGTCGCGGAGGGGGTGTAGAACATCGCCAGGAAGACGCCGGTGGTGGCCTGGACGATGAAGGCGAAGAGGGTCGCGGAGCCGAGCGTGTAGAACCAGTTGGTCCCCTTCGGCACCTTGCGGAAGAGCATCCCGGTGAGGAAGCCGCTGGCGGCGAGCCGCTGGTCGACCCAGCCGAGGGCGTCGATCGGCGCCTCTTTGCCGCGCTCGAGCAGCTTGTCGCCGGCGCTGCGACGCTCCGGCGACCCGTCCTTCAGGTCGGACGGAGCCTGGCCCTTGGGCGTGCCTCCAGTGCCGGGCTTGCCCGGTTTGCGCAGCGGCGGCGGGACGACGGCGTCCGGGATCTTCGGTTTCGGGAAGCTCGGCATCAGGGCGGTGGGAAGGTAGAGGGTCGCGGCGGGTAGAGGTATTCCCAGATCCCGCCCGTGAACTCTCCGGGGTCGCGGGCGCGGACCGGCTCCATCTGCGAGGTGACGCTGTAGCGCGGGCCGAGCTCGACCTGGCCCTTGCGGACGCGGGTCTGGAACTGGTCGAGCGGGCGCACCGGCGGGCCGCCGATCCGCTTGCCCTGGAAGTCGTAGACGCCGCCGTGGCACGGGCAGATGAAGTTGCCGGCGGCCTCGACGAAGCGGACCGGGCAGCCGAGGTGGGCGCAGCGGTTGGAGACGGCGACGAACTTGCCGGCTTCTTCGCCCAGGTCCTCGGAGCTGCGGCGCACGTAGGCAGTGGTCTTGCCGGCGTCGCCGATCCCCTCGGTCTCGGTGAAGACGACCTGGCGGTAGGTGTCTTCGACGAAGTCGGAGACCGGCCCGACCGCCTCCCAGCGCTCCTTGCCGCGGTGGAAGATCGGGGCGACCGCGAAGCCGACGGCGGGAAGCACGATTCCGGCGGCGGCAAGACCGCCGAGCGCCTGGGACGCGACCGTGAAGACGTGGCGGCGCGTCATCGACTCCCCCTCGAAATAGCCGGGAGGGTCGGGCTTCGCCCGCTCCTTGATGGGCGCCTCCTCGGCCCCGTTTACCTTGTTCGCGTCGTCTGCCACAGGTCGGTTCGCGTAGGGCTTCGAAGTCTATTGATTAGGGGGTGTGACCTGCGTCACACTTGATCAATCTATGTAGAAGCGTTTCCCGTCGAGCTGTCTCCCTAGCTTCCCCGGCCCATAAACAAGCGGCCGGGACGCTGCTGACACAGACGCCCCGGCCTCGCACCGAAAGGACGGAGCCCTTCCGATGCTTGGCGAGAACCCTAGCCCGCTGTCAGAGGACGACGAGCGCGGCGATAAGAAGACCCAGCGAGCCATCCTGACCTTCCTCATGGGGGAGTTCCCGGCTCGCCATTCCGAGGCAAGTCTGTGGTGGATGGGCCTAGGCAGCACCGACGATCTGGACGAGGCGATCAAGATGCTCGACCTCGTTGGCCTGATCTGGCGCGACGGGAGCGCCCTGGTGCCGACCGCAGCGGCTCGGCACTTCGACTGGTTGGAACTTTCCTAGCGACGGGGGCCTTGGCGGCTAGCCTGTGGTGGTGGCTGCCAAGCGCCGAAAGCAGAAGACCAATAAGGGACTAGAGATCCCGGTGCCGACCAAGGGCGATTTCGACGCCGCTATGGAGAAGGTCGCTCCCCCAGCAGGTCGTAAACGCCCTGCCGGGAAAGGCCAGCCTCAGAAGCGATCCGGGTGATGGATAGGCCCGCCTCGCGCGCCTCGCGGCAGTAGCGGCGTAGATCATCCGTCGCCTCCCGCTTCGCCTCGTCGGCCTTGGCACGCTTACGGGCAGCCCCCTTGATTCGCTTGATCAGGACCGCCTCGCTCATTGGCGGGCTGCCTCCCTAACGAGCGCGTGGAACATCGACCGCTCGCCGTGCTGGCGATGGTTGTAACGCCAGACGTACTCGTCCAGATAGGACTGAAGCCACCTTGAGGAGACCTTCTTATAGGCACCGCGCATCCCGGACTTGAGGTTGCCGAAGAAGCCCTCAATCGTGTTCGTGTAAACGTCGCCTTCGACGTAGTTGCCCGCCGAGTGGTTGATCACCCGGTGGCCCGCGAACTCCTGCGAGATCGGCCGGTAGGCCCGCCAATCGTCGGTGTAGATCACGGCATCGGGGTTGACGTTCGCCTTCACAGCGGAAGTCAACGGCTCGCCTCGCCGCGACTCGATCACCCGGACGCGGACGCGCCCGCCGCGCTCGACCATCCCCAACACAGTCGTCTTCGCTTCGCGGAAGGCCGCGATCTCACGGGGACTTTTCAGCTTTTGTCGCGGTTTGCCGCCCCAGGAGGTCTCGTCAATCTCGACTTTCCCGCGCAGTTGCCTGGCCGGCTCGCCTTCGCCCATCAACTCATTGCGAATCCTGTTGAACATGCGCCAAGCCGTCCGGTAGTTGACGCCTAGCTCGCGCTCCAGCTGTTTCGCGGAGATACCGCAGCGCGTGCTGGTCATTAGGTACATCGCGTGGATCCAGAGGCGCAGGGAGGTCGAGGAGAGGTGGAAGATCGTCCCGGCCGTGGGATGCAGGTGGTGGCCGCAGGCCGTGCAGGTCCAAGACTGGCGCTGCTGCTTGGTCTTGTAGCGCTTGAAGACCGTGACCTGCTGGCACTTCGGGCATTCGGCGTTTTCGCCATCAGGCGCGTGGCGCTTGCGCCATAGGTACTCCAGACAAGCTGCATCGTCAGGGAACTCGGCTAGGAACTCCGTTACCGAGTAGTCCGAGGTCGAGGACTTCGCCCTGCGCGGGTCGTGGCGGTGGCCGGTGGCATGTTGTAAAGCTACTTGACAAACGACAGAATGTCAAGTCTCTTGACAACTACGGCTCGGAAGGCCGAAGATCCATGAACCGCACGTCCTTGCCGTCGTAGAGATAGAAGATCGAGAAGCGGACTTGGCCCGTTCTCGTCGGTAGACGGATGGGAAACGAGTAGAGACCCGGTACTGAGGTTGGGATTCCAGCGGTGGGGAACTCCGATAGCTGGTGCTCGGCGAAGCGGATCGCTTCGTCCAACCGTGGAAGGTCGGAATCGAGTTCTTCTACGCGCTTTTCAAAACGATCAGTTTTGGCGACTCCCACTTAGGAGGGAATACCAAGCTCTGCGGCTAGAACCTTCGCGTACTCGTCCTCCCAGGGTTCCAACTCAGTTCGGTTATCCCAGAAGACAGACTCAAATCGAATTGGGGAATGCTTGCCCTCGCCGCCTCGCCAGGCGTTAATCCAGCCGGGGAATTCATGGGCCTCATCCACCATCGTCCGGGCCGTCACCCATTGATAGCGGCGCAACTGATCGTCTACTAGTGCGATCTCAGCGGCAGTGAAAACATCGAGGTTGGGCGGCTCTCCCGTGGCAACTGGAATCTGTTGCTGGTCCCATTCGTTTAGGAGTTCCAGCCTCCCCGCGTTCTCAAGGTCGCGCAATGCAAGCAGCTCATCGACCGGAGCGGGTCCGAGTCTGTCCGCTTGATATTGCGCCTCCGTGATCGGCTGCCCGAACCGCCAAAAGGCTGCAAAGTCAGAGCGCCATAGGAGCTTCGCCAGCTTGATGCGACCACGACCTACGTGCTGATCCTGCTCCATCCTCTGAGACAAGTAGAGGATCAACTCATGCAGTTTTCTCTTTTCGCCCATTTTGCAGCCCTCCGGGGCAACCCATCAAGGGTAGTCGAGCGGCAACTTCGCCTAGCGGTATACCCGGAGTATTCTGCAAGGTGACTCGGACGCCTTCGCAGATGGCCCAAAAACTCAAACAAGTCAAGATTGACGAAGAGGCTCATGCCCATCTCGCAACCCTACGTAAAGGGCTTTGGAAAGCGGGGATTGGGAAGGATGCCGATCATCAGGACATCCTTTCTGCCCTCGTGCTTTATACGACTCCGCCTCAGCTTGCAGGGATGCTCTCAGAATACTGGCGGTATACCGAGCAGCGAGACGCGGCAGAGGAAGCGGCCAAAAATAGCTCGTAGGATGGGCGGGATGGGTATCTCAGGTGACGCCTTCAAGGAGACGCGAGCCTTGGCCGTAGAAGCCGAAGAGGTCGCTCAACGGGGCTTAGAAGCCGCGCGCGGACGGTATGAGGCGGATCGCCAGGTTTGTGCGGCGGCCGCGCAGTACCTCGGGCTAACCCCGGCCATCATGGATGTGCTTGTGGCAAGTGGGCGTGACCTGGCGGTTGCCGAAGCACGTTTCGGCTCTGCCGTCGAGTCCCGTGAGGCTCTCGACAAGCTGATCAAAGAGCTAGACGACCCCCTTCAGGGCTAGGCACGGGGACATTCGTCGGCTATCTCGGCCGCGTCGCTTCTACAGAGAATGACCATGTGTGATCTGCATCACAGAGGACCAAACTCCGCAGAGGCCGGGGCGCCTGGGGGGCGAATTCGTCGTCCGGGGACCTTAGTCCTCCATGGAGAGGAGCTGCGGCATCGGCAGGAAGCTGGGTGGTTGGGTGGTCGTGGCTGCGGCTGCCGCTGCAGTCGTCCTGCTCGTGAAGGGCCTATACCCGGCGAATCTCCCCCGGAGCGCCAGCCTCGACTTCGTCGACAACGTCTTCGACAACCGCGGGGTCCTGTGGGCGGCCCGGTTGCTGCTGGTTTATGCCGATCGAGATGACGATGAAGACCGAGAGGACACCGCCAAGCTGCGACACGTCAGCATCTGGAAACGGTCGTCGACAACCTCCTAAAAGGGAAGAATGCTTTTGTCTTCCAATCGCCAGGAGCGGGGACTATGACTCGAGAAGAGCTGGACAAGATCGAGAAAACGCTGGTCGAAAGCCGCGCTGCAATCGAGAGGTCAGAAGCCCGTTCTCGGGCATTCCAGCGCGAAGCTCCGATTAGGGCTGTCTCCATGGAGCGGGCCTTTCGACGACTGCGGGAAGGGGCCCGGCGTCGCTAGCTGCGCGACGCAGCGGCGGAGATGCTCTCGGCAGTTTGGCGCCAAAGCTCCGAAATGCCCTCCACCTCTCCCTCCGCCTGACGCCGGGCGCACTCGCTGATCAGGTCGGCGAGGAGGGCGACGGCGCGGGTGTCGCCGAGGGCGGCGAGGCGGTCGAGGCCGAGGGCGTAGAGGTAGTCGCCGGCGAGCAGGGCGAGGTCGGGGTCGTGGCCGGCGAGAAGGCGGGGCTGCTCGTAGTG
>Ga0247786_1000098_pt1 | contig 11337 bp, 9 predicted proteins | sample UWRJS066202C4_FD_179917 | JGI IMG/M metagenome (GOLD analysis project Ga0247786, IMG submission 179917) | Soil microbial communities from Arlington Agricultural Research Station in Wisconsin, United States - UWRJ-S066-202C-4 | ecosystem: Environmental > Terrestrial > Soil > Agricultural land... | reverse complement strand
TGCGCTCGGAAGCCTCGGCCCGCTTCGAGAAGCAGCTGCACCCGGAGCTGACCCTGCGGGCGCAGCGGATCGCCTCGCGGCTGCTGGTCGAGCTCTGCGGCGCGACGATGGTGCCGGGGACGATCGACGTCGCCGCCGAGGCACCGGAGCCGCGGCGGCTGACGCTGCGGGCGGCGCGCGTCTCGGGGTTGCTGGGGATGACGATCTCCCAGGAGGAGCAGAGGACCTACCTGGAGCGGCTCGGCTTCGCGGCCAAGCCCGAGGGCGAGGACCTGTTGGTGACGGTGCCGTCCGAGCGCCACTACGACGTCACCCGCGAGGTGGACCTGATCGAGGAGGTGGCGCGGGTTCACGGGATCGACGAGCACCTGCCGACGACGCTGCCCTCGACCGGGGAGGCCGTTGGCGGGCTCAGCCGCGAGCAGCGGCTGCGGCGGCGGGCCGAGGATGTACTGCGGGACCTCGGCTTCGACCAGGTCGTCGGCTGGAGCTTCACCGACCCCGGTGAGGCCAGGCGCCTGCGGATCCCGAGCGACGACGCGCGGGCGACCCCGGTCCTGCTCGCCAACCCGCTCTCCGAGGAGCAGTCGGCGATGCGCACGACCCTGCTCGGCTCCCTGCTCGTCGTCTCCGCGCGCAACGTCGCCCGCGGCAGCGACGCCCTGGCGCTCTTCGAATCCGCCCGCGTCTACCTGACCGATCCGCCGACGGGACGAAACTACCCCCATATGGAGGGAAATCGTCCCGTCGATCCGCTAGCGGGGCATTTCGCCGGGGATCAGCCAGCGCCGTTTGCCGAGCCGGAGCGGCTGGCGGCGATCGCGGTCGGCTCGCTGGCCCCGCGCTCCTGGCGCGGCGGCGGTGAGGCCGCGGACTTCTTCGTTCTCAAGGGCGTCGCCGAAGCGCTGGCGCGTGGGCTGGGGCTGGAGCTTGCTTTCTCACCAGCCGAGGAGCCGTTCCTGCACCCGGGCCGCTCGGCGGCGGTCTCGGTCGGCGGCGTGGCGGCCGGCTGGCTCGGCGAGGTGCATCCGTTGGTCTGCAGGACCTGGGACCTCGACGCGGCCGTCGCCTTCGAACTCGACCTGGCGCCGCTCCTCGCCGCCGCGACCCTCGGCGAGGAGACCTACGAGGACGTCACCACCTTCCCCGCCGTCTACCAGGACCTGGCCGTCGTCGTGCCGGCGGAGACGCCGGCGAGCGCGGTGCGCGAGGCGATCCTCGGCGCCGGCGGCGAGCTGCTGCAGGCGGCCGAGGTCTTCGACCTCTACGAGGGCGAGCAGGTCGGCGAGGGCCGCAAGAGCCTGGCGCTGAACCTCGAGTTCCGCGCCCCCGATCGCACCCTCACCGACGAGGAGGTCGGCGGCCTGCGGGAGCGGATCAAGGCGAAGCTGGAGGAGATCGGGGGAGCCCTGCGTGAATAAGCACGTCCTCGTCGCCGGCGCCTCCGGCTTCACCGGGGCGCTCGCGGCGCAGATCGTCCACGACCACCCGGGCCTGGACCTGGTCGCCGCCACCTCGCGCAGCGACGCCGGCAAGCGGCTGTGCGACCTCCACCCCCGCTACCGGGCGCCGATCGAGCTGACCGAGCTCGACCTCGACGACCTGCCCGAGGTCGACGCGGCGATCGTCGCCTACCCCCACGGGGCGGCCGCCCCGACCGACGCCGCCCTGCGCGAGCGGGGGATCCTCGTCGTCGACCTCTCCGCCGACTTCCGCCTGCGCGACCGCGAGACCTACGAGCGCTGGTACGGGGAGCACGGGGCGCCCGACCTCTTCGGGACCGGCGTCTACGGCCTCACCGAGCTCTACCGCGACGAGCTGCGCGAGGCGACCCTGGTCGCCACCCCTGGCTGCTACCCGACCGCGAGCGTCCTGGCGCTGGCGCCGCTGGCCGAACAGGGGCTGCTATCGGAGGTCTTCGTCTCGGCGATGCAGGGCACCTCCGGCTACGGCCGCGCCAGCGACGACCTCGTCCACTTCTCGAACATGACCGAGAACGCCTTCCCCTACAGGACCGAGGGACACCGCCACCGGCCCGAGATCGAGCAGGAGCTGGCGGCGCTCGGCAGCCCGGCGCCGGTCACCTTCGTCCCGCACCTGCTGCCGCTCGACCAAGGCGAGCTGGCGACCTGCTTCGCGACCCTCTCCGAGGCGACCTCGAAGGAGGCGATCCGCGCGCTCTACGACCGCCGCTACGGCGGCGAGCCCTTCGTCCACGTCCTCGACGGCCCGCCGAACCTGCGCGCGGTCCGAGACACGAACGAGTGTCACGTCTACGTCACGGTCGAGGAGCGGGGGAGGGTGATGGCCTTCTCGGCGATCGACAACATCTGGAAGGGCGCCTCCAGCCAGGGCGTGCAGAACCTCAACCTGATGCTGGGGCTGGACGAGACGGCGGGGCTGAGATGAAGGCGCCGGAAGCGGACGCGAAGCGGAGCATTCCGGCGGGTGATGGCTTCTTCAGGTCGCGCTGGGTCGATGCTCCCGACGGCGTCGAGGAGCTCGACCCCGCCCAGCTAGCCCCGGGCTTTCGCGCCGGCGGCGCCCACTGCGGGCTCAAGGGCGGCGGCCGCACCGACGTCGGCCTGCTCGCCTGCGACGCCGAGCAGGTCAGCTCGGCCCTGGTGCTGACCCGCAACGCCTCCGCCGCGGCGCCGATCCGGGTCTGCCGCGAGCGCTGCGAGGCCGGCGGCATCCGCGCCGCCGTCGTCAACAGCGGCAACGCCAACGCCGAGACCGGCGCGCAGGGATACGCCGACGCGCTGGCGATGTCGACGGTCGCCGCCAGGCAGCTGGGCCTCGAGCAGCCGCAAGTCGCCGTCGCCGAGACCGGGACGATCGGCGTCCCGCTGCCGGTCGACGCCGTCCTCGTCGGCATCGCCGAGGCCGCGAAGACGCTCGCGCCCGACGGCGGCGGGGCCTTCTCCGACGCGATCCTCACCACCGACCGCTGGCCCAAGCGCTGCACCCTGCGCGCCGGGGGCGTGACGCTTTCCGCCCAGGCGAAGGGGGCGGGGATGATCGAGCCGAACATGGCGACGATGCTCTGCTTCGTCCAGACCGACGCCGTCGTCCCCGACGCGGACGCGCGCCTGCGCGCCGCGGTCGAGGGCTCCTTCAACCGGATCACCGTCGACGGCCAGATGAGCACCAATGACACGGTCCTGCTGCAGGCCTCCGGCAAGGCCGGTCAGCCGCTGCCCGAGGGACTGCTGGAGGCGGTGCTGAGGCAGCTGGCGATCGAGATCGTCCGCGACGGCGAGGGCGCAGCCCGCACCGCCCGGATCGAGGTCTCCGAGGCCGCCAGCCAGGCCGAGGCCGAGCGCGTCGCCCGCGCGATCGCCAACTCGCCGCTGGTCAAAACGGCGCTGTTCGGCCGCGACCCCAACTGGGGCCGGATCGCCCAGGCCGCCGGCGCCGCCCTGGTCGGCGAGGACCTGGAGGAGCTCGGCGCCGAGAACATCGACGCATCGGAGCTGGGGGCCGACGTCGCCGAGGCGGAGATCGGTCTGCGGCTCGGGCGCGGGAACTACGCCGCCCACGTCTGGTTCTCCGACCTCGGCTACGACTACGTCAAGCTGAACGCGGAATACACGACGTGACCCAGGACATCAACACGCATCACAACAACACCCGCTACGACAGCGGCAGCGTCGGCACCCTCCTCGAGGCGCTCCCCTACATCCGCGAGTTCCACGGCCGCACGATCGTGATCAAGTACGGCGGCGCGGCGATGCTCGACGACGAGCTGCGCGAAGCCTTCGCCACCGACGTCGTCCTGCTCAAGTACGTCGGGCTCAACCCGGTGATCGTCCACGGCGGCGGGCCGGAGATCACCCGCTACATGGAGAAACTCGACCTGGAGGTCCGCTTCCATGAGGGGCTGCGGGTCTCCGACGCCGCGACCGTCGAGGTCGCGCAGATGGTCCTCGCCGGGAAGATCAACTCGGAAATCGTGCAGCGGCTGAACCGCCACGGCCAGGCCGCCGTGGGGCTCTCCGGGGAGGACGGCAACCTGTTCGAGGTCTCGCCGGTGGCCAACGCCGAGCAGGTCGGCTTCGTCGGCTCGATCGACCGGGTCGACGTCGACGTCCTCAAGCACATCGCCGCCGACTACATCCCGGTTATCGCCTCCTCGGCCTCCGACCGCGGCGGACAGTCCTACAACGTCAACGCCGACGAGGCGGCCGGCAAGGTCGCCGCCGCGATCGGCGCGCACAAGGCGGTCTTCCTCACCGACGTCGAAGGCTGGTTCGACGACCCGGCCGACGAGGGCTCGCTGATCTCCCGTGCCACCGTCGACGAGGTCGACGCGAAGCTGCCGAGCCTGGAAGGGGGGATGCGGCCGAAGCTGCAGGCCTGCATCGACGCGATCCGCGGCGGCGCCCAGTCCGCCCACATCATCGACGGCCGGATCCCGCACAGCCTCCTGCTGGAGCTGTTCACCGACGCCGGCATCGGCACGATGGTCACGCCGTGACCGACGCCACGCGGGAGATCGGGTTCGAGCAGGCACGGTCGCTCGAGGAGCGCTACCTGATGCGAACCTACAAGCGGGCGCCGGTCGACTTCGTCCGCGGCGAAGGGGCGCTGCTCTGGGACGCCGAGGGCAAGCGCTACCTCGACTTCCTCACCGGGATCTCGGTCTGCTCGGTCGGCCACTGCCACCCCGACGTCGTGCAGGTGGTCCAGGAGCAGTCCCAGCGGCTGATGCACGTCTCCAACCTCTTCTACACCGAGCCGATGGCGCGGCTGGCCGAGCGGCTGGCGGAGTCGAGCCTCGGCGGCCGCGTCTTCTTCTCCAACTCGGGCACCGAGGCGAACGAGTGCGCGATCAAGATCGCCCGCAAGCACGCCCACGGGCGCGGGATCGCCGAGCCGGAGATCGTCAGCTTCGAGAGCGACTTCCACGGCCGCAGCTACGGGGCGCTGGCGGCGACGCCGGCGCTGGCGGCAAACGAGGCGCTGGGCCCGATGCTGCCCGGCTTCCGCGCCGTCCCCCGCAACGACGCGAGCGCCCTGCGCGAAGCGGTGGGGGAGAGCACGGCCGCGGTCCTGATCGAGCCGATCCAGGGCGAGTCCGGGGTCTTCCCGATCACCGACGAGGCGCTGCTGGCCGCCCGGCAGGCATGCGACGAGGCGGGGGCGCTGCTGATCCTCGACGAGATCCAGACCGGGGTCGGGCGCACCGGCTCCCTCTGGGCCTACGAGCAGACGCCGGTCCGCCCTGACGTGATCACCAGCGCCAAGGCGCTCGGCGGCGGCTACCCGATCGGCGCCTGCATCGCCGGCCCGGCCGCGGCCGAGGCGCTGGAGCCGGGCGACCACGGCTCGACCTTCGCCGGTGGCCCCGTCGCCACCGCCGCCGCGATCGCCGTCCTCGACGTCGTCGACGACCCGGTCCTGCTGCGGAACGTGCGTGAGCTCGGCGCCTATCTCTGCGAGCGGCTCGAGGCGCTCGACGGGGTCGCGGGCACCCGCGGCCGCGGCCTCATGGTCGGCGTCGCCCTCGAGGAGGGGATCGACGCCGCCGCCGTCGGCGCCGACCTGCTCGAGCGCGGCCTCGTTGTCAACGCGCCGCGGCCCGACACGCTGCGCCTGCTGCCGCCGCTGGTGATCGATTCCGACCACGTCGACCTCGCGGTCGGCCTGATCGAGGAATCGCTTCTAGGCTTCTCCAGCTCATGAGCCGCGGCGGCAAGCCAACCGACATCTCCAAGAAACAGGGCTCTCAGAAAGCCCTGCGCGCCGATACGGCCGAGCGCCTGGAGGCGATCGTCGAGGCGGCCGAGCGGGCCGCCGAGAGCGTCATCGACGACGCCGAAGCGCAGGCACGGCGGTACCTGGCGCAGGCCCGCGCCGAGGCCGACCGGATGGCGGTGGGGCGGGCCGGCGAGCTGGGCGACCTGATCGAGACCCTGCTTGGCCAGGCGGTCTCCCTGCGGCGGGAGGCCGAACGACTGCAGGGCACCCTGGAAGAGGCGAGGGAGCGAATCGAGCCGGGAGAGGCGCCCCCGGCAGATGCGCGGCAGCGGCACGACCTCGCCGAGGAGCAGGAATCCGAGGAGACGCCGCGCCTGCGGGCGGTACCGGTCGAGGACGCCCCGGCTGCCGCGCCGGCGCAGCCGCCCGAGCGATCCTCGGACGGGCCCGGCGCCCGCCTCCTGGCGACGCAGATGGCGGTTTCCGGCAGCAGCAGGGAGGAGATCGCCGAGCGGCTGCGAAACGGGTTCGAGATCGAGGACGTCGACGCGATCCTCGACGCCATTCTCGGACCGGAGGAGCGGTAGGCGATGCACGAGGACCCGACGCGACTGATGGGACCTGAAGACCGCGGGCCCGGCGGTCCGGGCGACGGCCGCCCGCACGGCAACATGCGGCTCCTCGTCGCCGGCCTCGTCGCGGTGATCGTCGGCCTGCTGATCGCCGTGATCGTGATCGCCAATAACGACGACGGCGGTGGCGACACCTCGACCGTGCCGACGCTGGAAAGCTCGACCACGACCGAAAGCTCGACCACCACGACGACGGAATCGACGACGCCCGAAGCCGAAGAAGAAGAACCGGCGATCGAAGAAGACGAAGAAGCTCCGGAAGAAGAAGCCGAAGAAGAGCCGCCCGTCGAAGAAGCCGAAGAAGGCGGCAGCGGGGGGATCGAAGCCCCCTAGAAGTCTTCCCCGCGAGCGAGGTGCGAGACTTCCGCCCCCGTGAGCAGCGATCAGCCCCACTTCCAGCCGACCGCGACCTACGAGGCGGATCCGGCCAGCGTCCATCGCGTCCTCCTGCTCTATTCGGGCGGGCTCGACACGAGCGTGATGCTGAAGTGGATCCAGGACCACTACGAGGCCGAGGTCGTCTGCCTCACGGTCAACCTCGGCCAGCCGGGCGAGGACTACGGCGTGATCGAGGCGAAGGCGAAGCAGCTGGGCGCGGTCGAGTGCCACGTCGTCGACGCCCGCGAGCGCTTCGCCGCCGAGTTCGTCGCCCCGGCGATCAAGGCCAACGCCGTCTACGGCAACGGCTACCCGCTCTTCACCGCGCTCGGCCGGCCGCTGATCGCCCAGCTCGCGGTTGAGTACGCGCGGCAGACCAACTGCGACACGATCGCCCACGGCTGCACCGGCAAGGGCAACGACCAGGTCCGGATCGAGGCCACGGTCGCGACCCTGGCGCCGGAGCTGAAGACGATCGCCCCGGTTCGCTCCTGGGAGATGGGCCGCGAGGAGGAGATCGCCTACGCCCGCGAAAACGGGATCCCGGTCAAGGGCGGCACCGAGGTCGCGCCCTACTCGATCGACGACAACCTCTGGGGCCGCTCCTCGGAGGGGCGCTGGATCGAGGACCTCGGCCACGCTCCCGAGGACGACGTCTTCCAGCTTGTGACCCGCCCGGAGGAGGCCCCCGACGAGGCGGAGACGGTGACGGTCGGGTTCGAGGCCGGGGTGCCGGTCTCGCTGAACGGCGAGCGCCTCGGCCTGGTCGAGCTGCTGGAAAAGGCGGCCGAGATCGGCTGCCGCCACGGGGTCGGCATCGTCGACCACATCGAGGACCGGATCGTCGGCCTCAAGGTTCGCGACATCTACGAGGTGCCGGCGGCGGCGATCGTCCTCACCGCCCACGAGGAGCTGGAGCGGCTGGTCGGGACGATCCACCAGAACCAGTTCAAGCCGGCGCTCGACCAGAAGTGGGGCTACCTCGTCTACGCCGGGCTCTGGTGGGAGCCGCTGCGCACCGACCTCGACGCCTACATGGACGCGGTCAGCGCCCAGGTGAGCGGCGAGATCGGCCTCCGTCTCTTCAAGGGCAGCGCCCGCGTCGTCACCCGCTCCTCGCCCAACGCCGTCTACGACGCCGAGCTGGCGACCTTCTCGGAGTCCGGCGGCCTCTTCGACCAAAATGCCTCGCCGGGGTTCATCGAGCTCTGGTCGCTGCAGTCGCGGATGGCGCACCGGCTGCGCCAGCGGGGGGAGGGCTGATGTACAACCGGATCGGCAGGGCCTCGGTCAAGTTCGCCTTCGGCTACCTGCGGCGCCGCTACCGGCGCGAGGCGCGGATCGCGCTGGGCGTGGCAGGCGTCGCGGCGGTCGCCGGGATCGCCTACCTGGCAAAGCGCGAAGTCCCGGAAGGGTAGAACCGCAACTTCGCTTGCGGGTTATCGTCGACTTGCAGGGATTTTGCGAGCGGCTCGCTAGCCTCGCTCCCCTGTGCGGCCGTTCGAAGTCCGAAGAGATCTGCTGAGGATCTGCGCCGCGGCGTGCCTCTGCGCGCTGCTGGCGATCCTCGTCGCGACCGCCGGCAGGGCCGGCGCGACCGAAGCCGAGCAGCTTGAAACGAAACTCGCCTCGGCCCGCGACGAGGCCGGCTCGCTCGCCTCGCAGCTGCAGGCGACGACGGCTGAACTGGCGAGCGCCGAAGGCGAAGCGAAGGACGCCGCCGCCGAAGAGGAAGAGCTGACCGCGCTGCTGACCGAAGGGCGCGAGCACGCCGCGGAACTGGCCCGAAAGCTCGTGCTGACCCAGCACCGGCTGGCGGTGGAGAAGGCGCGGCTGCAGCGCTCGCGCCGGGTCCTGGCCGAGCGCCTGGTGGCGATCTACGAGAGCGGCATGCCGAGCACCGCCGACCTCGTCCTCGGGTCCGGCAACTACGAGGACTTCGTCACCCAGAGCGACTACCTGCGGGCGATCTCCGAAGCCGACAGCGCCCTCGCCGACCGGGTCGCCGAGGTGCGCTCGGCGGTGCACCGGCAGGTGCTGGCGGTCGCCGAGCTGAAGGCGGAAGCGATCGCCTACGACGAACGGCTCGAAGTCGCCCGCGAGGAAATCGCCGCGGTGCGCGAGGCGGCGCAGGCCGCGGCCGCCCGCCTGCAGTCGCTCCGCGCCGACCGCGAAGCGGCGCTGGCGACGCTGAAATCGGACATCTCCTCCTGGGTCGAGGAGCTGCAGGAAGCGCGCCTGGCGGAATCGGAAGCCGAAGCCGAAGAAGAAGTCGGCCGCTGGCTCGGCGGGCCCTACTCGATCCCGACTTACATCGTGATGTGCGAGTCCGGCGGCAACTACAGCGCCCTCAACCCCTCCAGCGGGGCCGGCGGCGCCTACCAGATTCTCCCCTCGACCTGGGAACTCTACGGCGGCCAGGGCGAACCCCAGAACGCGCCGAAGGCCGAACAGGACCGGATCGCCGCCGAAATCTGGGCCGACTCCGGCCCCAGCGCCTGGGTCTGCGGCTAGCCCCGCACCCCGACCCCGGACCTTCCGCGAAAACCCCCCGCGCGACTGTCGCGGAAGTCGCGCAAAAGGGGGCGAAACCCAGCCGTTACATCTGCCCGGATTGGCATCATCGAAGATCTCGATGAGCACCGCGTCGGCCGTACACCTCCATGCCCACAGCGAGTACTCGCTGCTCGACGGCGCCTGCAAGATCGACGCGATGGCGAAGCGGGCGGCGGAACTCGACCAGCCGGCCCTGGGGCTGACCGACCACGGCGTCATGAACGGCGCCGTCGACCTCTACAAGGCCTGCAAGAAGCAGGGGATCAAGCCGATCGCCGGGCTCGAGGCCTATCTCGTCGACGACCGCAGGGCGATCAAGGAGCAGACGCGGTACGAGCGCAACCACCTGACCCTGCTGGCCGAGACCGACACGGGCTTCGCCAACCTGGTCAAGCTCACCTCCGCCGGCTTCCTCGAGGGCTTCTCCCGCGGCAAGGCCAACGTCGACATGGAGCTGCTCTCCCAGCACGCCGAGGGCGTGATCGCCCTCACCGGCTGCCTGCAGTCGCGCTTCTGCCGCCGCCTGGTCGAAGAGCGCGAGGACGACGCCCGCGCCCACCTCGACGACCTGATCCACGCCTTCGGCCCCGAGCAGGTCTACTTCGAGGTGCAGAAGAACGGGATCGCCGAGCAGGACAAGGCCAACCAGGGGATCGTCCGCTTCGCCCGCGAGCTGGGGCGGCCGCTGGTCGGCACCGCCGACGTCCACTACCTGCGCCGCGAGGACTTCGACAACCACGCGGCGCTGCTCTGCGTGCAGACGAAGTCGACCCTGCAGATGCCGAAGATGAGCTTCGACACGAACGAGTTCTACATCAAGGACAACGCCGAAATGGCCGAGTCCTTCGCCGAGTGGCCGGATGCGGTGCCGACGACGATGGAGATCGCCGAGCGCTGCGAGATCGAGATCGAGCTCGGCAAGCTGCTGCTGCCACGCTACCCGACCGAAGACGGCGAGGAGCCGGGGGCGATGCTGCGGCGGATCGCGATGGACGGCCTCCGCGCCCGCTACGGCGACCCGCCGCCCGCCGAGGCGGTCGAGCGGCTTGAGTTCGAGCTCGGGGTGATCGAGGAGATGGGCTTCGAGTCCTACTTCCTGATCGTCTGGGACTTCGTCAGCTACGCCAAGCGCAATGGGATCGCGGTCGGTCCGGGCCGCGGCTCGGCCGCCGGGTCGATCGTCTCCTACTGCCTGAAGATCACCGACCTCGACCCGCTCGAGAACGAATTGATGTTCGAGCGCTTCCTCAACCCCGGCCGCAAATCGATGCCGGACATCGACATCGACTTCTCGGTCCGCGGCCGCGAGCGGATGATCCGCTACGTCGGCGAGAAATACGGCCGCGAGTCGGTCGCCCAGATCATCACCTTCGGCAAGATGGCCCCGCGCGCGGCGACCCGCGACGCCGCCCGCGTGCTCGGCTTCGACTACGCCACCGGCGACAAGCTGGCGAAGCAGATCCCGGAGCCGATCATGGGTCGCAGCCCCTCCTTCGCGGAGTGCCTGAAGGCCGGGCAGGAGCTGAAACGAACCTACGACTCCGAGCCCGACGCGAAGAAGGTCATCGACGTCGCCCAGGGCCTCGAGGGGATCATCCGCAACAACTCGATCCACGCCGCCGCCGTCGTCATCGCCGACCGGCCGCTGCACGAGATCGTCCCCCTCCAGCTGGCCGAGGACAAGAGCGCCCCCGCCGGCGGCAACGGCAACGGGACCGGCAAACCCGAGCGCCAGTACAAGATCGTCACCCAGTACTCGATGGGCCCGATCGAGGAGATCGGGCTGCTGAAGATGGACTTCCTCGGCCTGCGGAACCTCGACGTGATCGAGGACGCGATCGACATCATCGAGCGCTCGCGCGGCGAGCGGGTCGAGATGACCACGATCCCCCTCGACGACGCCAAGACCTACACGATGCTCGCCGACGGCGATTCGACCGGGGTCTTCCAGTTCGAGTCGGAGGGGATGCGCGACGCCCTGCGCAAGGTGAAGCCGACCGAGTTCGCCGACATCGTCGCCCTCGGCGCCCTCTACCGGCCTGGCGCGATGGCCTACATCCCCACCTAC
>Ga0247786_1000094_pt1 | contig 11515 bp, 10 predicted proteins | sample UWRJS066202C4_FD_179917 | JGI IMG/M metagenome (GOLD analysis project Ga0247786, IMG submission 179917) | Soil microbial communities from Arlington Agricultural Research Station in Wisconsin, United States - UWRJ-S066-202C-4 | ecosystem: Environmental > Terrestrial > Soil > Agricultural land... | reverse complement strand
CCTGCGGTGGCGCGTGCATTGCCGTCGAACACGATGAATCGCCAGGGCGCCAGCTTGCCGTGATCAGGGACCCGCGACGCTATTTTCAAAAGCGTCTCGATCTCGGATGGTGCCGGTGCCGGCCCCGCCAACTCCATCGGCTTGACCGAGCGGCGGGTTTTCAGGAGCTCAAGAGCATCAAGCATTGTTGACCTTTCGGAAATTGCGCTGTTGCGACTAGCACGGCGTTAACAGGGTCACAAACAAGCGGCCAACCGGCTTGAAATCGCCTCGATTTGAGCCGAAAACATCAGCTCATGAACACGACACCCGCAACCGCCGCCGTGTGCGGCCGGCTATGGCCGACGCTCGGACTTATTCTGATTCTGGTTGCGGTTGATCCATTGCCCGCACATGCCCAGGCGCCCGCGCAGAATTCGCTGTTTTCGGCGGTGCCATCGACAGGGCTGATCTCGCCGTCGCCGTCGACGCGCACCGATATCTTTGGGCCGAGCAGTCTCCCGTCGACACCGCCCGCGCCGATTCCCAACGCGCCTCCGAAAACCACGGCATCGATTCCCGCGATTCCGGCAGGACAAGTCGCGCTTGCGCTGAGCGCTCGTTTCGGCAAAGACGCGCAGTCGATCGGCGGCGGGCTGACTTGGCGCGTCTACAATGCAAAAGCCGATACGAGCGGCAACTTCAAGCTCGTCAAGGAAGATAAGTCACCGGCGCCTACGCTCGTCCTTCCCGCCGGAGCGTATATTGTCCACGTCGGTTTTGGATTGGCGACCGCGGTGAAGCCGGTCGAGTTGCGCGGGTCGAACGTGCACGAAGAGTTCGACCTGCCGGCCGGCGGCCTGCAAATTGAAGGCAAGGTTGGGGACGTTCGCATCCCCGCCGGGCAGATTTCGTTTGACGTCTACAAGGGTAGCCAGTTCGAAGCGGGCGACCGGCGGCCGATCGCCGAGCACGTGATGACTAGTGATGTCGTAGTTGTTCCTGAGGGCACTTACTACATCGTGTCGAATTATGGCGATGCCAACTCCGTGGTCCGTTCTGACATCCGTGTGCAGGCGGGAAAGCTTACGGACATCACCGTCACGCATCGCGCCGCGGCCATTACGCTGAAATTGGTCAGCGATCGGGGCGGTGAGGCGCTCGCCAATACCGCGTGGTCGGTGCTCACGCCAGGCGGCGACGTGATCAAGGAATCGATCGGCGCATTCCCACGGGTTATTTTGGCCGAGGGCGAATATCGGGCAATCGCTCGCAATGAGGGAAAAGTCTACGAGCGCGAATTCAAGGTCGTTACCGGGGTCGACGGCGATGTCGAGGTGTTGGCGCGCTAACGCGACACGGCCCATCGAACTTTCTTGTACCGGACGGAATTATAGTTGTGCATATAATTGCTAACGACCCCGTCATGGACATTTTTTCCGGTCTAGATTTGAAAAAAATCGCGCTGCTCCTCGATGTGGACGGCACAATTGTCGACATCGGTCCATCGCCAAATGAGGTGCATGTTTCCGACACATTACTTCGGTCGCTCGCACGGTTGCACGAGCTGTCGGGTGGCGCGATCGCATTGGTCAGTGGTCGGCGGATCGGCGATCTCGATCGTCTGTTTTCTCCTCTGGCGTTGCCGTCGATCGGTGGTCACGGCGCCGAGATGCGCATCAATGACGGTGAGACCTTTTACTGGGCAAAGCCATTGCCGATCGATTTGCGTCGCAGGCTTGCAGACGCCGCCGGGATCGGACCAGGCGTTGTCGTTGAGGACAAAGATTATTCGCTCGCGCTGCACTACCGCAAAACACCGCAGCATGCAGAGCAATTGCGCCGTCACATCGCTGCCGCGCGCACGGCATTTTCAGCCGAGCCAACCGAACTGCTGCTCGGCAAAGCAATGTTCGAGGTCAAGCGGCCTGGGATCAGCAAAGGGGAAAGCATCCGCAAACTGATGTCCCACCCGCCATTCGGCGGGCGCACACCCGTGTTCATCGGCGACGATATCACCGATGAGTCGGTATTCGAAGTGTTGCCCGAAATCGGCGGAAAGGGGTTTAGCGTCTCCCGATATTTCCCTGGGCTCGCCGGAGTTTTCAAGGATCCGGCACAGGTGCGTAGCGCGCTGGATTTGCTGGCCACAAACGGGCGGGCGGGCGCATGACTGACTATGGGCTCGATCTCGCGGTCATCGGAAATGGCCGCACCGCCGCGTTGCTCGAACCGTCGTCGCGGATCGTGTGGTGGTGCCTGCCGCGTTATGACGGCGATCCCGTGTTCTGCCGGTTGCTTTCCGGAGGCGAGGACAAGGGCTTCACAGATGTCGTGCTCGAAGGGCAGGTCGAGGTTCGCTCGAACTACGTTCGTAACACTGCCGTCGTGGTGACCGATCTGATCGATGACAAAGGCGCCGGGGTGCGCATCACCGACTTTGCTCCGCGCTTCCAGATTTACGGGCGCACGTTTCGTCCGCCGCAGATCATCCGCATCATTGAGCCGATCGGAGGTATGCCGCGAGTGACCATCCGATTTCGCACGACGCATCGTTACGGTGAGCCGGTTGCATCGCGATCGTCTGGCAGCAATCACATCCGCTACTGGCGCGACGACGTGCCGGTGAGGCTGACGACCGACGCACCGCTTTCCTATGTCGAGAACGAAGCCTCGTTCATTTTGACGCGGCCTGTGCACATGGTCTTCGGAACGGACGAGCCTTTCGAGGGCTCGCTCGAAACGACATGCCGGGATTTTTGCGAGCGCACGCGTGACTATTGGCTTGAATGGGTAAGACGGCTTGCTTTCTCGATCGACTGGCAGGACGAGATCATCCGTGCCGGCATCACGCTCAAGCTGTGCAGTTATGAGGAGACTGGAGCGATCGTCGCCGCGCTCACAACCTCGATTCCCGAAGTGCCGAAATCGGGCCGCAACTGGGACTACCGCTTTTGCTGGATGCGCGACGCGTTTTTCGTCGTGCGCGCGTTAAACCGCATTGGCGCGACCCGCACAATGGAAGACTTTATATCATACATCCTGAGTGTCTCCGCCGGGCGGTTGGATGAGGTTCGTCCGCTCTACGGCGTCGTCCATACGGATTCTCTTGAGGAGCGTACCGCGCCGTCACTTTTCGGCTACGGCGGTGATGGACCAGTGCGCATCGGAAACGCGGCCGTCAATCAGACCCAGCACGATGTCTACGGCAGCATCATCATGGCCGCGACGCCAATGTTTTTCGACCGCAGGCTGCCTCGGCCAGGCGATGCATCGCTTTTTCATACGATCGAGCCGCTCGGCGAGCGGGCCGCGAAGCTCGCGCTCAAGCCCGATGCGGGCATCTGGGAGTACCGTGGGCGCACGCGCGTCCACACGCATTCAGCCGCGATGTGCTGGGCAGGCTGTCAGCGCCTCGCGGCCATCGCAAACCACCTCAATCTGCCCGAACGCGCCAATCACTGGGGCGGCATAGCCGAGCGGATCGGAGAGGAAGTGCTCAAGCGCGCGTGGAATCCTAAGCGGAAGGCGTTTTCGGGCGCATTTGACAGCGACGATCTTGATGCCAGCGCGCTTCTGCTTGCCGAGCTTGGCCTCGTATCGCCTGACGATCCACGGTTTGTGGCAACCGTCGAGGCCATCGGGCTTGAACTTCGGCGCGGCTTTCACGTTATGAGGTATGTCGCTGCCGATGATTTTGGCACGCCGGAATCGGCCTTTTTGATTTGCGGGTTCTGGCTAGCCGATGCATTGTGGGAGATTGGGCGGCGAGACGAGGCGCGCGACATGTTCGTCGACGCACTTCGAATGCGAAATCGGTACGGCCTTCTGTCGGAGGATGTACACCCCGTGACCGGAAAATTATGGGGGAATTTTCCGCAGACCTATTCGATGTCAGGATTGATCTTGACGGCAATCAAGCTGTCGCGAAGCTGGGGAGACCGGTATTGGCGCGGCTCGTCGTAGTCTCAAACAGGGTTGCTGTGCCTGATCGAGGGGCGCGCCCCGGCGGGCTCGAAGTAGCTATTCGGCCAGCGCTCAAGCGGCACGGCGGTCTGTGGTTTGGTTGGAGCGGCCGCGTCGCCGAAAATACACCGCGCGCGGTCAAATCCGTCACCCACGACAACATCACCTACGCGACAGTTGACCTGGATAAAGATGACTATCAGGAATTCTACAACGGCTTTGCCAATCGCGTGCTGTGGCCGATCCTGCATTACCGACTCGACCTTGCGGAATTCACCCGGCGTGATCTCGGCGGCTATTTCCGGGTCAACCAATATTTTGCAACGCAGCTTGAATCATTGCTGCAGCCGGACGACGTTGTCTGGGTCCATGACTACCATTTGATTCCGTTGGCTAAGGCACTGCGCGATCGCGGCCGCAACAATAAGATTGGCTTCTTCATCCATATTCCGTTCCCGCCGCCCGAAATCGTCGCTGCGTTGCCAAATCACGATCAGCTTATTCCTGCGCTATGCCACTACGATCTGGTCGGCTTCCAGACCGAAGTGGATGCTGCCAATTTCTCGCGTTACATCGCCAATGAGTGCGGGTTGCCCTGGGCAAGCGGCAACAGCTTTCACTTTGGCAATCGTGTCGTGCAGGTCGGCACTTTTCCCGTCGGCGTTGAGACTGAGGCGTTCGCACGGCTCGCCCGCCGTGCCGTTGAAACGCATTTCGTCCGTGAGGTGCTGGACAGCCTCTCCGGCCGCGCCATGATTATTGGCGTCGATCGGCTCGACTACAGCAAGGGCATCCCCGAGCGCATGTTCGCGTTCGAGCGCTTTCTTGCCAATTTTCCTGACTGGCGCGGCAAGGTCACCTACCTCCAGATCACACCGCGCAGCCGGACCGGTATCCCTGAATATGCCGACATGGGCCGTGCTGTTGGGGAGGCCGTTGGCCGCATCAATGGCAACTACGGCGAGGCATCATGGACGCCGGTGCGCTACATCAACAAGGCGCATAGCCGTACGGCGCTTGCGGGTCTTTATCGCGCCGCCCGCGCCGGCCTGGTCACGCCTCTGCGCGACGGCATGAACCTCGTCGCAAAGGAATTTGTCGCCGCGCAAAATCCGGACGATCCGGGCGTGCTCATCCTCTCGCGTTTTGCAGGCGCCGCGCACGAATGCGCATCCGCCCTGCTGGTCAATCCCTACGATCCGGAAGGTGTCGGCAATGCAATCAATCGCGCGTTGTCGATGCCGCTCGAAGAGCGCCGTCAGCGCCATGCAGCCACCTTCAAAGTGCTGGTACGCAATGATCTCAGCCATTGGGCTGAGCGTTTCCTGCGCATGCTCGATCATCCTCCGGGCAGCGCCGATACGCTGCCGTTGGCGCGGGCGGCCGGACGGCGCTGAACGAGCGATTTGCGGCAGGGTCGGACTTCACTTTTTCATCCGCCGCAGGTCGGGAGGAGTCGCTTCCTCGGCCAGTGACTTAAGTGCCGCATCGAGCGGTATCACCTCCTGGCTCTCTTTGCCGAGACGGCGGATGGACACGGTACGGTCGGCACCTTCCTTCTTGCCGACAACAAGCAGGACAGGAACTTTGGCGAGGGAATGCTCGCGCACTTTATAGTTGATCTTTTCGTTTCGGAGGTCGGAGTCCACGCGTAGCCCAAGCTTGCGTGCGGCGATGGTTACCTCGTGGGCGTAGTCGTCAGCATCGGAGGTAATGGTGGCGATTACAGCCTGTTTAGGCGAGAGCCACAACGGGAAGTGGCCGGCATAGTGTTCGAGCAGAACGCCAAGGAAGCGCTCCATGGATCCGCAAATTGCGCGGTGGATCATCACCGGCGTTTTCTTTGAGCCGTCTGCGGCGATGTAGAAGGCCTCAAACCGTTCCGGCAAATTGAAATCGACTTGCGTTGTGCCGCATTGCCAGTCCCGGCCGATGGCATCGCGCAGCACATATTCGAATTTTGGCCCGTAGAAAGCGCCTTCGCCGGGGTTGATCGCGGTCTTGATGCGCTGGTTATGGCCCTGCGCCTCGATGCGCTTGAGCACGTCGTGCATAATATTTTCGGCGTGATCCCAGGCTTCGTCGGAGCCGACCCGTTTTTCCGGGCGCGTGGAGAGCTTCACGGTGAGGTCGCCAGTGAAGCCGAAATCAGTATAGGTCGACAGGATCAGATCGTTGATCTTCAGGCACTCGTCGGCCATCTGATCTTCCGTGCAGAACACGTGGGCATCGTCCTGCGTGAAGCCGCGAACGCGCAGGAGGCCATGCAGGGCCCCCGACGGCTCATAGCGGTGCACGGCGCCAAATTCCGCCAGCCGCAGAGGCAGATCGCGATAAGACTTGAGACCGTGCTTGAAGATCTGGATGTGGCCGGGGCAATTCATCGGTTTAATCGCGAAGATGCGCTCGTCTTCGGTTTCTTCGCCGGCGGAGGTCGCCTGGAACATGTTTTCGCGGAACCATCCCCAATGACCGGATGTCTCCCAAAGTGATTTATCGAGCAGCTGAGGCGCATTGACCTCCTGGTAGTCGCCCTTCAGGCGTCGTCGCATATAGGCGACGATTTCCTGGAAGATCGTCCAGCCATTGGCGTGCCAGAACACCGTGCCCGGGCCCTCTTCTTGGAAATGGAAGAGGTCCATTTCGCGGCCGAGTTTTCGGTGGTCGCGCTTCTCGGCCTCCTCAAGCTGGTGAAGATAGATGTCGAGCTCGTCCTGCTTCGCAAAGGCGGTGCCGTAAATGCGGGTGAGCATCGGATTTTTGGAATCGCCGCGCCAATAGGCACCCGCAACCTTCATCAGCTTGAACGCGCTGCCGACCTTGCCGACCGACGTCATATGCGGGCCGCGGCAGAGATCGAACCAGTCGCCTTGCTTGTAGATCTTAATCTGCTGGTCGGCGGGGATGGCGTCGATGAGTTCGACCTTGAAAGCCTCGCCCATGTCGCGAAAAGTTTTCTTCGCCTTGTCGCGCGTCCAAACCTCCTTGGTGAAGGGTTTGTCGCGCGCGATGATCTCACGCATTTTCTTTTCAATGACCGGCAGGTCTTCCGGCGTGAATGGCTGGTTGCGGAAGAAGTCGTAGTAGAAGCCGTTCTCGATCACCGGGCCGATGGTGACTTGCGTCCCGGGCCACAGCGTTTGCACAGCTTCGGCGAGCACGTGCGCGGCGTCGTGGCGGATAAGCTCGAGTGCGCGCGGATCTTCGCGCGAAATGAATTCGATCCTGGCGTCGCGCTCGATCGGGTCGGTGAGGTCGGCGAGCGTACCGTCGATCGCCATGGCCACCGTGCGTTTGGCCAAAGAGGGCGAGATGCCTTTGGCGACGTCGAGACCAGTTGTGCCTGAGGGGTATTCGCGGCGTGCGCCGTCGGGGAAGGTCAGCGCGACCATCAAAGTCTCCTGTGCTCACTCGCTGCCTACGAATGCAGGTAAGCGTGGAAATCGATATAGCAGCCGAATCGCGCCGTGCAACTAGACCGGTGGGGTATCGTGGGCGCGACGCCAGCGCCCGTACCGCCATGGCAGGTACCAACGGGACTGCTGGGGCAGGGCAGCCGGCACGAAATCGAGTCCCGACGTTCCCCATGGATGGCATCGCAAGATGCGAGCGAGAGCCATCCATGCACCGGCCCAGAGGCCGAAGCGGTCGATGGCTTCGTCCGCGTATTCCGAGCAACTGGGTAAATGCCGGCAGCGCGGTCCGATCAGTGGCGACAGTGTGGCCCGATAGAGCGTGACAAGGCCACGTCCGGCCAGGCGGGGCAGCCGAGCAAGTGCTTGAAGGTTCGTACTGAAGTTCATTCAAGTTCCAGTGGAGGTTTAGATTGGCCCGTTCGAGCCGGAAGTTCCATTGCCAAGCCAAGTCAATGGAACTTCTCGCCTTTCTGGGGGCATAGCGACTTTTTTACACTAGACCCGAATCTCGCAACTGCACTAAGACGTACTTGCGCGGGGGTATTTAGCGCCGCCAAAGCCTAGCGAGAACGTGGACAAGCCACGCCAGAAGACGGGCTTGGTGGCGAGATAGGGGTAGAATGAACCGATCCTTCTCGGTTGCTGCGCTCGCTTTGGCGGCGCCATTGGCTTTGTTGCCAGGTTCTCTCCGCGCGTCCGATCGGGCGCTGCCGATGCGCTTTGAATTGCGTGTGCAAGGGCCCGCCGAGGTTTGCGGCAAAAACTGCAAGACATTTGTCGCGGCATCAGGTGCGATCACTGCGGACACGCCACGTCATTTCCTTCTGTTCGCGCAAAATCACGACGTTGATGGCGCGACCGTCGTCCTCAATTCTGATGGCGGCTCGGTGCACGGTGCGATCGCCCTCGGGCGAGAATTGCGCAAACTAAAGCTCGCGACCACAGTCGGCAGCCTTGTCGATCTTTCCGCGGACAGTGAAGAGCAACCGCGCGTGACGTTCTCGCCGCAAGCTGATTGCGAGTCGATGTGCGCCTTTGTGCTGCTTGGCGGCGTACGCCGGTCGGTGCCGGCAGAGTCGCGTGTGATGGTGCATCAGATTTGGCTTGGCGATCGCCGCGAAGATCCGACCGCCGCCGGATATTCGGCTGAAGATTTGGTGTTGGTTCAGCGAGATATTGGACGGCTTGCGCGCTACACCGCCGACATGGGCGCGTCCGCCGACTTGCTTGAAGTGGCGCTGCGCATTCCGCCCTGGGAGCCGATGCATGCGCTCACACGCGATGAGCTACGGCATACCAAGTTGACAACGGAAGATGCCGATGTCCCGGTCGAGGCTGCGACCGTCGCGACTTCTTCGCCAGCGCTGGTGCCGCAACCGGTTTCGCGCGCCAGCGATCTGCAGTCCGCTCCCATTAGTGAGCAAAGGTGGTCGCTGGTGGATCGTGCCGGCTTGGCAACGCTTGCTCGCCGTCATCCGCTCACTGTGGAAGGTGAGGAGATCGGAAGCTTTGACCTTGTTGTGGCTTGCAGTCCGGGTGCTGACAGCTACGACGTCAGTTACGTCGAGCGACGGCATCGCGGGGAGCAGACACCGCTTCCGGCGGCGCTTGACTCGATCAGCCTGCGCGTCGGCAGCAATTCAGCGGCCCTGAAAGTCGTCTCGACTGAGCGGCGTAGCGCGCCGGACGAGCTTTTGACCCATGCAACGGCACGCGTTCCTTCCACGCTGATTGGTGCTTTTGCGGCTATGGGCAGCCACTCGATGGTGATCAAGACGCAGAGCGCCCAACTCGTTACTGGAATTCGCCTCGGCAATACGGGCGCGTCACAGAATTTGCCACGTCTCTCGGCAGGATGCCGTAAGCCAGTTGGCGACCGGGCTGAGTTACCGCGGGCAAAGACCGGCGGTTTGGCTGCAGCGAAGTAACTATTCGGCGGCCTGCGTTCGTCTGGTGGCCGACCCCGCCTCGATCTGATCCAGCGCAGACACCACGGCATCAAAGGTGAGCATGGTCGAGGCGTGGCGCGCCTTGTAGTCCCGCACCGGCTCGAGCACGGCAATGTCGGCCCATTTGCCGGCCGGTGGGGGGCCATTTTCCTTCAGCATCTTTCGCACCGTTTCCCGCAGTTCACGCAATTCGGCGGGTTTTGCGCCGATTACGTGTTGCGCCATGATCGAGGACGATGCCTGCCCAAGTGCGCAGGCCTTGACGTCATGGGCGAAGTCGCTCACGGCGCCGTCACTGACTTTCAGGTCCACCGTGACCGTGGATCCACAGAGCTTTGAATGCGCAGTCGCGGTCGCGTCGGGCGCGGGGAGCCGGCCCAAACGGGGGATGTTGCCCGCCAGGTCGAGGATTCGAGCGTTATAAACGTCATTAAGCATAGGTGATCTACCGAATATCCAACGCCGGCGGATTGCCTCGGCCGTGCAAAAGAATATATAGGGGCTGACCCGATGGCGCGAGAAGGGGTTCTCGGCGCCGCCATGGCATCAGGCCGTGTAAATGGGAATGCGGCGTCCAGATGCCACGGCCAGACAAAATCGTCTTGCCATGCAACGACCGACGCGGCCACCCCGGTGACACATCCGGCACTGCCTTCACGGGCGAGCGCCGGTCGAACGGAGAGACCCGTCATGGACGCAAAGAATACCAACGTTAAGCCGTGGCCGAAGCAAGGCTTGTCCGATCACGTGCGGGCGGCGCCTGCACCGGTCGAACCGCGCCCGTCGCGCGAGCAGGCGGAAGCTGCTGTGCGCACGCTCATTGCCTACGCGGGAGACAATCCGACACGCGAGGGATTGATAGAAACCCCGAAACGCGTCGTCGGCGCTTTTGATGAAATTTACCAGGGCTATCGCGAGTGCCCGGTCGAAGTACTCGACCGCACATTCAGCGAAACTGGCGGCTATGACGATTTCGTGCTGGTGCGCGACATCGGCTTCAATTCGCATTGCGAGCATCACATGATGCCGTTTTACGGCAAGGCGCACGTCGCCTATATGCCGGTCGACCGCGTCGTCGGTCTGTCAAAGCTCGCGCGGCTGGTCGATGTCTACGCACGCCGCCTGCAGACGCAAGAGCATCTCACCTCGCAGATCGCGACTGCCATCGACGAGATTTTGAAGCCGCGCGGCGTTGCGGTCATGATCGAAGCCGAGCATATGTGCATGTCTCTGCGTGGCGTGGAAAAACCGGGTGCGCTGACGGTGACGACGCATTTCGCCGGCGCGTTCCGTGACGATGCCACTGAGCAGGTGCGCTTCATGACGATGTTGCGCGGCGCTCAGCGGTAGCAGCGCGTTAGTATCCAGCCTCGGACGAAGTGGTTGCCGGGCCTGGCCCGGCAATTCTTGATGACGTGACTATTGGCGCCCGTATTCCATGACGAATAAACCGGCTGACATCGAGGAAGGCCTGACCTTCACACCGAAGTTCGACGCGAGCGGATTGGTTACCGTGGTTGTGACGGACGCCAAATCGGGCGATGTGCTGATGGTTGCTCACATGAACGAGGAGGCCATCAGAAAAACCGTTGCGAGCGGAGAGGCCTGGTATTACAGCCGCTCACGCAAGACCCTCTGGAGAAAAGGCGAGACGTCTGGGCATACGCAACGCGTCGTCGAATTACGCGTGGACTGCGACCAGGATGCGCTCTGGCTGAAAGTCGAGCAGGCGGGCGAAGGTGCTTGCCATACCGGCCGGCGCTCGTGCTTCTACCGCGCGGTGCCGTTGGGACGGACAGGTTCGGTGACGCTCGAATTCCGCGATGCGGAAAAGCGGTTCGATCCGGAAAAAATCTACAAGTAGCTCACCATTCAATCCTTGACGCTGGCTAACAAGGCCTGCGCGCGGGCCAGGTGAGGGCGATCGTACATCTTCCCATCGATACCAACCGCACCGGCACCGGGCTGCGCCGCAAATGCTGCAACCACGGCTTCGGCCTTTGCGATCTGCGCCGCGGTCGGCGTGAACACTTCGTTGATCACCGGCACTTGAGCCGGGTGAATGGCCAGGCGCCCCGTGAAACCATCGCGGCGCGCGGCTTCGGTGTCGCGACGCAGGCCGTCCGAATTGCGGAAGTCGACGTAGACAGTTTCGATGGCCGGCACTTTCGCCACGGCTGCCGCGTATAGGCACACTGAGCGAGC
>Ga0247786_1000092_pt1 | contig 11559 bp, 7 predicted proteins | sample UWRJS066202C4_FD_179917 | JGI IMG/M metagenome (GOLD analysis project Ga0247786, IMG submission 179917) | Soil microbial communities from Arlington Agricultural Research Station in Wisconsin, United States - UWRJ-S066-202C-4 | ecosystem: Environmental > Terrestrial > Soil > Agricultural land... | reverse complement strand
CACGACCCGCGTGGTCGGCCGCGACACGGCCGTCGACCCGGACCTGCTGTTCGCCACCGTCCCCACCGAGGGTGTGACGATCCTGGAGGTCGTGCCGTCGCTGCTGCGCGCGGCGCTGGACTCGTGGGACGTCACCGGCGAGGCACCCGAGCTGCCGGGCCTGAAGTGGCTGGTCGTCACGGGTGAGGCGCTGCCGCCCGACCTGTGCGGCCGGTGGTTCCAGCGGTTCCCGGACATCGCGCTGGTCAACGCCTACGGGCCCACCGAGTGCTCCGACGACGTCACGCACGCCTTCATCACCAGGGACGACGTCGGCGGAGCCGACGATCGGACAACAGCCTCGGCGGCGTTCAGGGTCCCGATCGGTCGGCCCGTCCGCAACACCCGGCTGTACGTGCTCGGCGACGACCTGCGTCCGGTGCCCGCCGGGGTGGCCGGTGAGCTGTACGTCGGCGGCACGGGTGTCGGCCGCGGCTACCTGGGCGACCGGACGAAGACCGCGCTGGCGTTCACGGCCGACCCGTTCGGCGAGCCCGGCGCGCGGATGTACCGCACGGGCGACCGGGTCGTGCTGCGCCCCGACGGGCAGCTGGAGTTCCTGGAGCGCCGCGACCACCAGGTCAAGATCCGCGGGCACCGCATCGAACTGGGCGAGGTCGAGGCCGCGCTGCGGTCGGCCGACGTCGTCGGCGACGCGGCGGTCGCGGTCAGCTCGGACCAGGGCGGCCACAAGCGGCTCGTCGGGTACGTCGTCCCGGCTCCCGGTGACGACGGCCTGGACCTCGCCGCGGTGCGCAAGCACCTGGCCGGGTCGCTGCCGGAGTACATGGTGCCGTCCGCGCTGGTCGTGCTGGACGCCCTGCCGCTGACCCCCAACGGCAAGGTGGACCGCAAGGCGTTGCCGGACGCGGACTTCGCGGCCCAGCCGCGGTCCGTCCGCGGGCCGCGCACGCCGGTCGAGGAGATCCTCTGCGGCGTGTTCGCCGAGGTGCTCGGCGCCGCCGAGGTCGGCGTGGACGACGACTTCTTCGACCTCGGCGGGCACTCGCTGCTCGCCACGCGGGTGGTGAGTCGGGTGAGGACGGTCCTCGACGTCGAACTCCCCGTGCGGGCGCTGTTCGAGGCCCGCACGGTCGCCGGACTGGCGAAGCTGGTCGAGGGCGCGGAGAGCGCGCGGCCCGCGCTCGTGGCGCGGGTGCGCGACGGCGACGAAGGCCTGCCGCTGTCCTACGCCCAGCGCCGGCTGTGGTTCCTCAACCGGATGGAGGAGGAGTCCACCGGCACCTACAACATCCCCCTCGCGGTCCGGCTGACCGGTGAGCTGGACGTGGAGGCGCTCACGGCCGCGCTCGGCGACGTGGTGGCGCGCAACGAGATCCTGCGCACGGTGTTCCCCGACGTGGACGGCGTGCCGTACCAGGAGGTGCTGGCCGAGTCGCCCACGGCGCTGACCGTGCGGCGGGTGCCCGAGCGCGAGCTGTTCGACGTCGTGGCCGCCGAGGTCGACAGCGGGTTCGACCTCGGTTCGGAGACCGCGGTGCGGGCGCACCTGTTCGTGCTCGACGAGCGCGACCACGTGCTGCTGCTGGTGTTCCACCACATCGCGTTCGACGGCTGGTCGACCGCGCCGCTGGCCCGCGACCTGGCCGTCGCCTACGAGGCGCGGTGCGCCGGGCGGGCCCCGCGGTGGGCGCCGCTCGTGGCGCAGTACGCCGACTACGCGGTCTGGCAGCGGGAGTGGCTCGGTTCGGAGAGCGACCCGGACAGCGTGCTGTCCGAGCAGCTGGCCTACTGGACGGAGGCGCTGGCCGGGCTGCCCGAGGAGCTGGAGCTGCCGACGGACTTCCCCCGTCCGGCGATCAGCGGCCACGACGGCGACGTGCGGCAGTTCGAGGTCCCCGCGGACCTGCACGCCGGTGTGGTGGCGTTGGCCCGCGAGACCGGGGCCAGCGTGTTCATGGTCGTGCAGGCCGCGGTGTCGGCGCTGCTCACGAAGTTGGGCGCGGGCACGGACATCCCGCTGGGCAGCCCGATCGCGGGCCGCACCGACGAGGCGCTGCACGACCTGATCGGCTTCTTCGTCAACACCCTGGTGCTGCGCACGGACACGGCGGGCGACCCGACGTTCCGCCAGCTGCTGCACCGCGTCCGGGAGGCGGACCTCGGCGCGTACGCGCACCAGGACCTGCCGTTCGAGGCGCTGGTGGAGGCGGTCAACCCGACCCGGTCGCTGTCGCGGCACCCGCTGTTCCAGGTGATGCTGTCGTTCCAGAACAACGACGAGCCCGCCGACGCCATGCCGGGGCTGGAGAGCGGCGTCGTGCCGATGAAGGCGACGCGCTCCAAGTTCGACCTGGAGTTCGAGCTGGTCGAGCGGCACGACGACGGCACGCCCGCGGGCATGGGCGGCGTCCTGGCCTACCGCACCGACCTGTTCACCCAGCGGACCGTGGACGAGATCGGCGAACGCCTGGTGCGCCTGCTGCGCGCCGTCGTGACGAGGCCGGACGCCGCGCTGAGTGAGGTGGACGTGCTCAGCGTCGCCGAACGGCACCGCATCCTGGTGGAGTGGAACGACACCGGCCGCGCGATCGGCGCGTCCGTGCTGCCGGACCTGGTCTCCGCGAGCGCGGTCGGCACGCCGAACGCCACCGCGGTCATCGCGGGCGACGTGACGCTGACCTACCGGCAGCTCACCGCGCGGGCCAACCGGCTGGCGCGCGAGCTGATCGCCAGGGGAGCGGGGCCGGAGCGGGTCGTCGCCATCGCGCTGACCCGCGGCGCCGACCTGATCGTGTCGGCGCTCGCGGTGCTGAAGTCCGGTGCCGCCTACCTGCCGATCGACCTGGACCACCCGGCCGACCGCGTCCGCTACATGCTCGACGACGCCGAGCCGGTGCTGGTGATCACCGACGAGGCCGCCGCGGACCGGGTCCCCGAGCTGGCGGGCACGCCGACGTTCGTGCTCGGCGGCGCGGAGGCGGAACGGGCGCTGCGCAAGCGCGGCGGCGCCGAGGACGTGACCGACGCCGACCGGAACGGGTTCCTCACGCCCAACCACCCGGCGTACGTCATGTACACCTCGGGGTCCACCGGCAGGCCGAAGGGCGTCGTGATCCCGCACGGCGCGCTGGCCAACCTGATCACGGACATGTGCGACCGGCTGTCGATGACGAGGGCGGACCGGCTGCTGGCGGTCACCACGTTCGGCTTCGACATCTCCAACCTGGAGATCTTCGTGCCGCTGGTGGCCGGTGCGAAGCTGATCGTGGCCGACCGCGACACCGTGCGCGACCCGATCGCGCTGGGCGCTCTCATGGTGTCGTCCCGCACGTCGGTCATGCAGGCGACGCCGAGCCTGTGGCAGGCGCTCGTCGGCACCACGCCGGAGTCGCTGCGCCGGGTGCGGGTGGTCATCACCGGCGGCGAGGCGCTGAGCGAGTCGCTGGCCGACGCCCTGCGGGCGGCGGCGCACGAGGTGCGCAACATGTACGGGCCGACCGAGACCACCATCTGGTCCACGGTGTCCGATGTGGACCGGGCCCGTCCCGGCACGCCGACCATCGGCAGGCCCATCAGCAACACCAGGGTGTACGTGCTGGACAGCGCCCTGTGCCCGGTGCCGCCGAACGTGCCGGGCGAGCTGTACATCGCGGGCGAGGGGCTGGCGCGCGGGTACCTCAACCGCACCGACCTGACGTCCGAGCGGTTCCTGGCGAACCCCTTCGGCGAGCCCGGGTCCCGGATGTACCGCACGGGTGACGTGGTCCGCTGGGACAACCACGGCGAGATCGAGTTCCTGGGCCGCAAGGACCACCAGGTCAAGGTGCGCGGTCACCGGATCGAACTGGGCGAGATCGAGGCCGCGCTGCGCCTGGAGCAGGACGTGGTCGACGCCGTGGTCACCGTCGGCACCGACGCCGGTGGGCACAAGCGGCTCGTCGGTTACCTGCTGGTGCCCGGCAACGGTGAGATCGACACGGCCGAGGTCAAGCGGTCGCTCGGGGTGTTGCTGCCGGAGTACATGGTGCCCGCCGCGCTGGTCGTGCTGCCCGCGTTCCCATTGACCCCCAACGGGAAGGTGGACCGCAAGGCGCTGCCGGAACCGGACTTCGGCGCCCGGACACCGACCCGCGAGCCGGAGTCGGCGGCGGAGCACCTGCTGGTCGAGGTGTTCGCCGACGTGCTCGGCATCGGCGACGTCCGGATCGACGACGACTTCTTCGAGCTGGGCGGGCACTCGCTGCTGGCCACCGGCGTCGTCAGCCGGGCCCGCAAGGCCGGGCTGCGGCTGACCATCGCGGACGTGTTCGTGCACAAGACGGTGCGGGCGCTCGCGGCGGCTGCCCAGGTCGAGCCGGACAGCGAGGCCGCGTCCGGCGCGGCGTCGGTCGCCCGCGTGCTCGGCGAGGTCGAGGAGTTGGGCCAGGAGGACCCGTTCGCCACCGTCCTGCCGATCCGGCCGACCGGCGACCGGACGCCGTTCTTCTTCATCCACAGCGGGTTGGGCTCGGCGCTGCCGTACGTGGGGCTGGCCCGGCACATCGACGACGGCCACCCGATCTACGGCGTCCAGTCGCCCAGCGTCGGGCGGATGGCCCCGCTGCCGACGTCGATGGAGCAGGTCGCCCAGCTGTACATCGGCCACATCAAGGAGGTGCGCCCGGAAGGGCCGTACAACCTCCTCGGCTGGTCGTTCGGCGGTGTGCTGGCGCAGGAGATCGCCGTCCGGCTGGAGGAGCAGGGCGACACCGTCGAGATGCTGGTCAACCTCGACGGCTACCCGCACCGGCCTGGCCACGACGACGAGGACGTGGACGACCGCGAGCAGCTGGTGCGGGTCATGGAGGTCATCGGCCACGACCGCGCCGAGTTCGACGGCCGGGAGCTGACCGCGCGGGACGTCGTCGAGGTGCTGCGCCGCGACCGCAACCCGTTGGCGGAACTGGGGGAGGAGCGCCTCCTCGCGATGCTCGCCGTGGTGCGCAATCACGCGAGGCTCGTGGAGCGCTTCACGCCCTCGCGCTACACCGGTGCGATGCGGCTGTTCGCGGCCGTGGAGGACCTGACCGAGGCCGAGGTCGGCGAGCTGGCCGACGCCTGGGCCCCGCACGTGGACGGACCGGTCGAGTTGCACGCGGTCCACTGTGGACACGAGTACATGATGCACCCCGAACCGCAGGCGCTGATCGGCGCGGCGATCGCGGCGGACCTCCGCCGGGTGCTCGAATCCGAGATCGGAGTTGGGGAATCGTGAGCACCACCACCGTCGCCGGCGAGCGGGCACAGGGGCCCGTCGACCCGGATCGGCCCGGCGCGCAGTCCGGGCCGCTGTCCACGCTCACCGAGGTGCTCGCCATCGGCGGGAGGCGGATGCGCCGCCTCAAGCGCAACCCCGGCAGGCTCGTCGGGATCACGCTCAACCCGCTGATCACGATGATCGCCCTGGGGTACCTGTTCCAGAGCGCCATCGAGATCCCCGGCAGCAACAACTACATGGAGTTCATCTTCGCCGGCGTCGCGGCGCAGGTCGGGCTGGCCAGCATCGGCCCGACCGCCGTGGCGGTGTGCCTGGACCTCCAAGGCGGCCTGATCGACCGGTTCCGCTCGCTGCCGATCTCGCGGTCCGCGGTGCTGGTCGGGCACACGCTGGCGGACCTGGTGATCACCATGATGGGCCTGGTGATCGTGGTCGGCGTCGGGATGCTGTTCGGCTGGCGCTCCCACTCCGACCCCCTGTCGGTGCTCGCCGGGTTCGGCCTGCTCGCGGTGTTCATGTACACGATGCTCTGGGTCGGTGTGCTGCTCGGCATGGTGTCGAAGAACCTGGAGACCATCGAGTCGATCTCCGGCATCGTCGCGGTCGTCTTCTCCTTCATGTCCAACGGCTTCCTGTCCGTGGACAAGCTGCCCGGCTGGATCCGCCCGATCGCCGAGTGGAACCCGGTCAGCGCCGTCATCACCGCCCTGCGGCACCTGTGGGGCAACCCCGTCACCGTCTCGCCCAGCTTCCCCTCCGAGCACCCGACCGCGGTCATCGTCATCTCCCTGGGCCTGCTGTTCGTGGTGACCACCGTGCTCAGCGTCCGCCGCTACCGCACCGCCTCCGCGTGACCTCCCTGCCGCCGAAGGACTGACAGCCATGAGCACCCCACAGGGGACCGTCGACGCGACAACCCTCGACCTGGCCGACCCGCAGACCTACATCGACCACGACCCGGTGTGGCTGTGGCGCGAGCTGCGCGAACGCAGCCCGATGCACTGGAACGAGCCGAAGAACGGCGTGCCCGGCTTCTGGGCCGTCACCCGCTACGCGGACGTCGTCTCGGTGTACAAGGACACGAAGAACTTCACCTCCGAACGCGGCAACGTGCTCTCGACCCTGTTGCAGGGCCACGACTCCGCCGCGGGCAAGATGCTCGCGGTCACCGACGGCGCGCACCACCGGGCCGTGCGGAACCTGATGCTCAAGTCGTTCTCGCCCCGGCTGCTGGACCACGTGGCCGAACTTGTCCGGCAGCGCACCCGCGACCTGTTCGCGGGTGTCGTCGGCACGGGCCGGTTCGACTTCGCCTCCGACGTCGCCGACAACATCCCCATCAACACCATCGGCGACCTGATGGACGTGCCGCGGGCCGACCGGCAGCAGCTCGTCGAGTGGAACAACAAGACCCTCGCGCGGCACAGCTCCGAGGACGGCGAGATGGAGGAGTGGCTGGCGCGCAACGAGATCCTGATGTACTTCGGGAGCCTCGCCGAACAGCGCCGCCGAAACCCCGGTGACGACGTGCTGTCCGCGCTGGCCACCGGTCTGGTCGACGGCAAGCCGCTGCCCGACGACGAGGTCGTCTTCAACTGCTACAGCCTCATCCTCGGCGCCGACGAGTCCAGCCGGATGTCGTCCATCGGCGCGATCCGGGCGCTCGCGGAGAACCCCGAGCAGTGGCGGGCTCTGAAGGACGGGGACGTGAGCGTCGAGAGCGCCACCGAGGAGGTGCTGCGCTGGACCACGCCGGCGATGCACTTCGGCCGCCGCGCCGTCGCCGACGTGGAGGTCGGCGGCGCGACGATCCGCGAGGGCGACGTCGTCACGCTGTGGAACAGCTCGGCGAACTTCGACGAGGCCGTGTTCCCCGGCGCGGAGCGGTTCGACCTGGCCCGCACGCCGAACAAGCACCTGGCCTTCGGGTTCGGCCCGCACTTCTGCCTCGGCGCGTTCCTGGGCAGGGCGCACGTGGGAGCGGTGCTGGGCTGTTTGCGCGACACCGTGTCGGACATCCGGCTGCCCGCCGAACCGACGCGGCTGTACTCCAACTTCGTCTACGGGTACAGCTCCTTGCCCGTCGAACTGGTCCCGTAGTGCGCTGGTTCGCGCGGCAGTGGATCAGGAATCCGTCAGTGCCCGGTCAGCGCCCCCGGACAGCATTGGCCGAGGGGCACCGGGGAAGTTTCGAGCCAACGGGAGTGCCGAAGTGACGAACCCCTTTGACGACCGGAACGGGTCGTTCCTAGTGCTGGTCAACGACGAAGGCCAGCACTGCGTGTGGCCCTCGTTCGCCGTGGTGCCCCCCGGCTGGACCGTGGCGCTCGGCGAGGGCACCAGGGAAGCGGCCCTGTCCTACATCGAGGAGAACTGGACGGACATGCGTCCGAAGAGCCTCCGCGACCAGTCCGCCACCCGCGCGGGCTGACCAGGTTCGGTTGAGTGAGCGAGGAGTTCACGTGGACGTCGCGATCCAGGTCGAAGGCCTGACGAAGCGGTACGACGAGCACCAGGCGCTGGGCGGCATCGACCTGTCGGTGCGCCAGGGCTCGGTGCTGGGGCTGCTGGGCCCGAACGGCGCGGGGAAGACGACCGCCGTGCGCGTCCTCGCGACGCTGCTGGAACCCGACGGCGGCCGTGCCCTGGTCGCGGGCTACGACGTGGTGAAGCAGCCCGTCGAGGTCCGCAGGAGGATCGGGCTGGCGGGCCAGTACGCCGCCGTGGACGAGCTGCTGACCGGCCGCGAGAACCTGGTGCTGCTGGGCACCCTGCTGCACCTCGGCCGTGCGGGCGCCCGCCGCAGGGCCGTCGAGCTGCTGGAGCGGTTCGACCTGACCGCCGCCGCCGACCGCCCGGTGGAGACCTACTCCGGCGGGATGCGGCGCAGGCTCGACCTGGCGAGCTGCCTCATCGCGGACCCGGCGGTGCTGTTCCTCGACGAGCCGACGACCGGTCTCGACCCGGCCAGCAGGCAGTCGTTGTGGACGACCGTGCGCGGACTCGTGTCCGACGGCGTCACGGTCCTGCTGACCACGCAGTACCTGGAGGAGGCCGACTACCTCGCCGACCAGATCGTGGTCATCAACTCCGGCAAGGTCATCGCCGACGGCACCCCCGACGAGCTCAAGCGCAAGGTCGGCCAGGAGTGGCTCGAAGTCGTGGTGGCGTTGCCGAACACGGTCGAGGCGGCGGTGCGCGTGCTCGCGCCGATCGCCGTCGACCACCCGACGTCCGACCCCGTCAAGGGCGTGATCGCCCTCCAGTTGCGCGACGGCATGGACGGGATCGCCGCTGCCGCGGTGGCGCTGAAGGAGGCGGGCATCGAGGTCGCGGACTTCGCCATGCGCCGTCCCACGCTCGACGACGTGTTCTTCAACCTCGTGGGACACGCCGCCGAATAGGTCCGACACAGGTTTCCACCCGAGGACTGGGGAGTGAGAGATGTTCGACCACCCGAGGACGACCACACGACGGATCGAGAACTTCTCCGGCAGCAGGGCGCTGTCGATGGTCAGGCGAACAACCCGACGCCCTGACGCGGTTCGGGAGCACGCCTGATGGGCGCCGTGATCGTGGGCGTGCACGTGGTCGCGGTGCTGGCGGTCGTGCTGACCGCGGCCCTGCTGGGCAGGCTGGCGGCGCGCGCGGCGCGCCAGCCGGAGGTGATCGGCGAGATCCTCGCGGGGCTGTTGATCGTCCCCGTCGTGGCCGCCGTCGCCGGGCACGGGGCGTTGGCGGGACTGCTGCCGCCCGACGTGCTCGACGTGTTGAAGCACATCGGCAAGATCGGCCTGGTGCTGTTCCTCGTGGGCGTGGCCCACGAACTGCGGCGGGGCAGCGGGAGCCTGGGCCCCCGCTCCGTCGGCTGGGTCACCCTCGGCTCGTTCGTCCCCGCGCTGGTCTCGGGGTTCGCCTTCGCGGCCTGGGTGCTGTGGTCGGGTGACGAGTCGCTGCGCGGCGGCGCCCCCGCCCTCTCCCTCGTGCTCATGATCGCCGTCGCGCTGAGCGTGACGGCCGTCCCGGTCCTGGCCCGCATCCTGGAGGACCGCGGCCTGCTGGCGGGCCGCAACGGCAAGCTGTCGATGGCCGCGGCGGTGTTCACCGACTCCACGGCGTGGCTGCTGCTCGTCGTCGCTCTCGGCACCGCGTCCGGCGGCTGGGGCGGGGTGGTCCGCTCGGTCCTCGTGCTCGCGATCGGTGTCGCCATCGCCCTCGTCGGCCGGGTCCTGTTGCGCGCCAAGACTTCCAACGTGCTGGCGGCGCGGTTCCCGAAGCTGCTGTCGGTGGTCGTGGCGGGCACCGCCCTGGCCCTGGCGATCGAGATGGAGAACTGGGGACTCACCGCCGTGTTCGGCGCGTTCGTCGTCGGGCTCGCCATGCCGAACGGCGAGGACGCGCACCTCTGGGAAGAGGTCACCCGACCGGTCGCCTCGCTGGGACGCCTGTTCGTGCCGGTGTTCTTCGTCGTCGCGGGCATGGGCCTGTTCTCCACCCCCACCGCCACGCTCCCGTGGCTCGCCGCCGTGCTGGCCACCGCGCTCGCCATCGCGGGCAAGGTCGGCGGGAGCTACCTCGGCGCCCGGCTGGGCGGCGAGACCCGGCGGGACTCGCTGACCATCGGCGTCATGATGAACACCCGCGGCCTCACGGAGATCGTGGTGCTGCAAGCGGGGTACAGCGCCGGACTGCTGTCGGCGGGGCTGTTCCTGGCGCTCGTGATCATGGCCCTGGTCACCACGGGACTCACCGGGCCGCTGCTGTCGCTCATCGACCTGCGCGCCCGCCGCACGGCGCCGCGGCCGGTCCTGGAACCGCAAGGTGGCATGCAATGACGCAATCACCGGTCCAAGCGCTGTCCGACCTCCCCGTGGCGGACTTCCGGTCGCTGATGGCGCGGTTCCCGACCGGCGTCGCCGTGGTCACCACCACCGGTGACGACGGTTCCCCGCGCGGCATGACCGTGTCGTCGGTGTGCAGCGTGACCCTGTCCCCGCCCACGCTGCTGGTGTGCCTGCGCACCGGGAGCCCCACCCTGGAAGCGATCCTGGACCGCTCCACCTTCACGGTGAACTTCCTGCACGGCCGCGCGCAGACCGTGGCCGAGCTGTTCGCCTCGGGTGCCCCGGACCGCTTCGACCTGATCCCGTGGGAGATGCCGCCCGCGGCGGGCGGTCCGCACCTGCACGAGGACGCCCACTCGACGGCGGACTGCCGGGTGAGCCGCACCGAGCACGTCGGCGACCACGTCGTCGTGTTCGGCGAGGTCTTCGCGGTGTCCGCCCGCCACGAACACGGGCCGCTCGTGTACGGCCTGCGCGAGTACCACTCCTGGCCGGGCCGCTGACCCGCGGCGGTCCGGCGGACCGCGGAGGCGTCCCCCGCGCCTCCGCGGTCCCCCCTCCTCGCGCGCGGTCCCCCTCGCGCACCGCGCTCGGACTGGCCCAGTGCGCGCCGGCGACGTCGGGAGTGCGTCTAACCGGGTCGCCGGACGGTCAGCCGTCACCGTGCACGCGCTGGTGCAGCGACTCCATCCGGTCGTCGAGCTGGGCGGCGATGAGCGCGGTGCTGGTCAGCTCGTCGAGGAAGTCCGACGGCGCCTGGTCGTCGAACTTGTAGAACAGCTTGTGCTCCAGGGTCGCCCAGAAGTCCATCGCGATGGTCCGCACCTGCACCTCGACCTTCACGTGCTCCACCCGGTTGGACAGGAACACCGGGATTCGCACGATCAGGTGAAGGCTGCGGTAGCCGTTCGGCTTGGGGTTGGCGATGTAGTCCTTGGACCGCAGGATCTCCACGTCGTGCTGGCGGCGCAGCATCGCCTCGACCCGGTAGACGTCCGAGACGAACGGGCACACGACGCGGACGCCCGCGACGTCGTGCAGGTGCTCGGCGATCAGCGCCGGTTCGGGCGGCAGGCCCTTGCGGCGGAGCTTCTCGATGATCGCCTCGGGTCGCTTGATCCGGTTGGTGATGTGCTCGATCGGGTCGTGCTGGTGGACGAAGTCGAACTCCTCGCTCAGAATGCGCAGCTTCGTCATCAGCTCGTCGATCGCGAACTTGTACACCAGCAGGTGCTTCCCGAGGTCGACGGGGACGGGCTCGACCACCCCCACCCGCACGCCGTTGTCCATGTGTCAAGGGTACCGGCGATCTTGGTCTAGACCATCACGTGACCTGCGGGTTACGATCCGATGGCCATGTTGCGAGCCGCAACAAAAGGGCTTCCGCCGCCGCGGACGTTCTGTTCGGCGACTTCCAGCCGACCGGCGCGCCGGCCACCACGACCAGCGGCGCGG
>Ga0247786_1000091_pt1 | contig 11608 bp, 13 predicted proteins | sample UWRJS066202C4_FD_179917 | JGI IMG/M metagenome (GOLD analysis project Ga0247786, IMG submission 179917) | Soil microbial communities from Arlington Agricultural Research Station in Wisconsin, United States - UWRJ-S066-202C-4 | ecosystem: Environmental > Terrestrial > Soil > Agricultural land... | reverse complement strand
CGATTTTACTTGGGGGATTTGCCCCTTAAAATTGCAGATCGGGCAGGGCTTTCGGGCACTGCCTTTTAGCCCGATAAAGGGGCAAATCTAGGGGCCCCAAGTCAAATCGGCCACCTCCGCTGGTACTCCCAGCCACTGCCACACCACGCTGGTAATCCCAGCCTCCACCACACCACCGCCGGTACTAGCGGTCGCACCAGCCCCTCCACCGGAACCCGCACCCCCACCCAAGCCCTCTACCCAGAAATCACCCTCACAGGCTCCCCATCCAAGAACGCCCGAATATCCTCCACAGCCTCCCGAAAATAAACCCCATAATTCCCATCAGTCACATACCCAACATGCGGCGTGGCCAACACATTCGGCAACCGCCTCAACACATGCCCCACCGGCAACGGCTCTTCCTCGAACACGTCCAACCCGGCCCCGGCAAACCGCCCACCCACCAACGCCTCCACCATCGCCTTTTGATCAACGATCCCGGCCCGAGACGTGTTGACCAAAAAAGCCGTGGGCCGCAACAACTTCAACGCCTCAGCACCCAGCAACCCACGCGTGCGCTCACTCAACACCAGGTGCACCGACAGCACATCGCTCGAAGAAACCAGATCCTCCAACGACCCGGCCAACCGCACACCCTCAACGTCAGTCCGCTCGGCCGTCAGATTGGCACTCCAGGCGACAACGGACATCCCGAACGCCCGAGCCACCCGCCCGACCTGCACCCCGATCTTCCCGAACCCCAACAACCCCAACGTCTTCCCGGCCAACCCGGTACCCAAGGTGCTCTGCCAGGGCCCATCCGACCGAAACGCGAGATTCTCCACCACCAGGTGACGGGCCAACCCCAGGATCAACGCCCAGGTCAACTCAACCGGCGGCCCAGAGGTACTACCCGTCCCACAAACAGTCACCCCAGCAGCAGCCGCGGCATCCAAATCGATCGACGCGTTGCGCATCCCACTGGTGACCAACAACCGCAACGAAGGCAACCGAGCAAACAGCTCCGCGTCGAACGGCGTCCGCTCCCGCATCACCACGACGACCTCAACGTCCCGCAACGCCGCAACCAGGGCATCCCGGGACGAGAAGTGCGACCGGTGCACCGTCAGGTCGACCAACGACCAGTCAGCCAGACCCGAAGCCACACCCTGGTAGTCGTCCAACACCGCGCACCGGAGCCTCATCCCCCCATGGTGCCGGTCCGAATCGACCGGCACCCCCCGAGGGATCAGTTGTCCACGATCCCCACAGCCCCCAGCACCGCCTGCAACCCGTCCTCGGCGATGTCGTGATCCGTCTCCAGCACAGCCGTCACCGACGCCACATCAGCCGACAACCCAGCCGCCTTGGCCCACTCCACCACCGCCACGGCCAACGCCGCAGCCCTCTCCGGCAGCGTCTCGGCCAGTTCCTCCGGATCGGGCGCCGGCAACCCCTCGGCCGCCGCCGCTTCCGCGTAGGCGACCTCCCCGAACACCCACTCCCACTGCTCCTGACCGCCGTCCCACCCGGTCACCACGCACATGTCGCTATCGGCCACGGTCGCCGAGATGGCGGCTCCGGTCCCGACGAGTTGCACCAGCGGCTCCTCGTCCAGCACCGGGAACTCCCACCACTGCCACCCCTCGACGGCGTCCAGGCGGTAGCCGTCGTCCAGTTCTTCGTCATCCCCGCGCCGCACGACGTAGGACGCCCACTTGCCCATCGGTATGAATCTCCTCAGCTCGCGCAGGCGTCCAGCGCCGTCGCCACGTCTCCGGTGATCGTCAACGAGTCCATCGCGGCCTGCGACACGAACCCGCGGCCGCTCAGCTCGCGGACCCAGTCGAACAGACCCCGGTAGTGGTTGTCGACGTCGAGCACCACGACCGGTTTGGTGTGCATGGACAGCACCCGTGATGTCCACATCTCGAAAAGCTCCTCGCACGTCCCGATCCCGCCGGGCAGTGCGAGGAACGCGTCCCCGTGCGCCTCCATCAGCGCCTTGCGTTCGCGCATGGTGTCGACCACGACCAGTTCGTCCGCGTGGTCGTCGGCCAGTTCGGTCCCGACGAGCCCCTTCGGGATGACGCCCAGCGTCCGGGCTCCTCCCGCACGAGCGGCGCGGGCGACCTCGCCCATCATCGACACGCTGCTGCCGCCCCACGTGAGCGACCAGCCGCGGGCCGCGATGGACGTGCCCACCTCGGCCGCCAGCTCCAGGTAGCTCGCCGGGACGGCGACCCGCGATCCGCAGTAGACGGTGACCCTGGTCGGCATCAGTGCGCCTCGTCCCAGGCCTTGTGGGCGTCCTGCACGACCCGCACGGCGTCGTCGATGTCGTCGGTGAGGTGCAGCAGCGCCAGGTCCTTGTCGCCGACCTTGCCGCTGGCCAGCACCGAGTTCTGGATCCAGTCGTACAGGCCCTGCCAGTACGACCGTCCGAAGAGGACGACCGGGAACTTGGTGACCTTCTTGGTCTGCACCAGGGTCAGCGCCTCGAACAGCTCGTCCAGCGTCCCGAAACCACCGGGGAGGCAGATGAACGCCTGCGAGTACTTGATGAACATCGTCTTGCGGACGAAGAAGTACCGGAAGTTCACGCCCAGGTCGACGAACGGGTTGAGGCCCTGCTCGAACGGCAGCTCGATGCCGAGCCCGATGGAGAACCCGCCCGCCTCGGAGCACCCGCGGTTGACCGCCTCCATCACGCCGGGGCCGCCGCCGGTGATCGCCGCGAACCCGGCCTTCGCCAGCGCGCCGCCGAGGTCGCGGCCGATCTGGTACTCGGGGTGGTCGCGCGGGGTCCGCGCGGACCCGAACACCGTCACGGCGCTGGGCACCGCGGCGAGCGCGCCGAAGCCCTCGACGAACTCGGCCTGGATGCGCAGCACCCGCCACGGGTCGGTGTGCACCCAGTCCGACGGCCCGCGCGAGTCGAGCAGCCGCTGGTCGGTGGTCGTCAGCTCGACCCGCTGGGAGCGGCGCAGCGTCACGGGCCCGCGCTGGCGTTCCGGCGGGTTCTCGTCGACGGAGTTGTTGTCAGTCATCGGCGGGATTCTAGGTCAGGAACACCACCGGGTGACCTACTCAGGTGAGGAACCGGCGCAGCACGTCGACGCAGTCGGTGATCTGCCCGACCGGCACGTTCTCCTGCTGCGTGTGGGCGAGCGTCGGGTCGCCCGGTCCGAAGTTGACCGCGGGCATCCCGAGGGCGGCGAACCGCGCCACGTCCGTCCACCCGAGCTTCCCCACGGGCGTTCCCCCGGTGGCCGCGACCAGCTCCCCGGCGACGGGCGAGGACAGACCGGGCAGTGCGCCCGCGGCGACGTCCGTGACGACGACGTCGAACCCGTCGAACACCTCGCGCAGGTGCGCTTCCGCGTCGGCGGGCGAGTGGTCCGGGGCGAAGCGGTGGTTCACCGTGAGCACGCACTCGTCCGGCACGACGTTGCCCGCGACGCCGCCGGCGATCTTCACCGCCTGGAGCCCTTCGCGGTACGTGCAGCCGTCGATCTCGACGACGCGGGCCTCGTAGGACTCCAGGCGCCGCAACGCCTCCCCGACCGCGTGGATGGCGTTGACCCCCATCCAGCCGCGGGCGGTGTGCGCGCGGACGCCGGTCGTGCGGACCTCGATCCGCATCGTCCCCTGGCACCCGGCCTCGACCACGCCGTTGGACGGCTCGCACACGATCGCCAGGTCGCCGGTCAGCCACTCGGGCATCTCGCGCTCGATGCGGCCGAGCGCGTTGCGGCTCGCCTCGACCTCTTCGCAGTCGTAGAACACGAACGTCAGGTCGTAGCGCGGTTCGACGGCGGTGGCGGCGAGGTTCAGCATCACCGCGTCGCCGCTCTTCATGTCGACGGTGCCGCACCCGTGCAGGACGTCGCCCTCGCGCCGGCTGGGCAGGTTGTCGTTGATCGGCACGGTGTCGAGGTGCCCCGCGAGCACGACCCGGCCCGGCCGGCCGAGGTTCGTGCGCGCCAGCACCGAGTTGCCCGTGCGCACCACCTCCAGGTGCGGGGCCTGGGCCCGCAGGGAGCGCTCGACGAGGTCGGCCAGCTCGGCCTCCTCGCCGGACACGCTGGGGATGTCGACCAGCCACGCGGTCAGGTCAACGGGATCGGCGGAGAGGTGCAGGGTGTCGGCCACGGCGAGCACGTTACCGTTGGCGTCCGTGAGCACCGCAAACACGACCGGCGCGTACGGCGTCGGACTGGCAACTGTCACGCCCGAGGGCACCGTCCTGGACACCTGGTTCCCGGCGCCCAAGCTCGGGGACCCGCCGTCGGTCGGCACGCAGCTCCTGTCGTCCGTCGACGTCGCGGGCGCACTCGGCGAGGAAGCCGCCCACCTGCTCGGCGAGGACGCCGAGCGCGGCGTCGAGGTCATCGGCGTCCAGGTCTCCATCGCCTCGCTGGCCGACGCGCCCACCGACACCTACGACGTCTACCTGCGCCTGCACCTGCTGTCGACGCGGCTCGTCCAGCCGCACGGCCTCAGCCTCGACGGCCAGTTCGGCCTGCTGAACAACGTCGTGTGGACCAACTTCGGCCCGTGCGCGGTGGAGGGCTTCGAGCGGACCCGCCTGCGCCTGCGGAACCGAGGCGCCGTCACGGTCTACGGCGTCGACAAGTTCCCCCGCCTCGTCGACTACGTCGTCCCGACCGGGGTCCGCATCGCCGACGCGGACCGCGTCCGGCTCGGCGCGCACCTCGCGTCCGGCACGACCGTGATGCACGAGGGCTTCGTGAACTTCAACGCCGGCACGCTCGGCGCGTCCATGGTCGAGGGCCGCATCTCGGCCGGTGTCGTCGTGGGCGACGGCTCCGACATCGGCGGTGGCGCGTCGATCATGGGCACGCTGTCGGGCGGCGGCAAGGAGGTCATCTCCATCGGCGAGCGCTGCCTCATCGGCGCCAACGGCGGCATCGGCATCTCCCTCGGCGACGACTGCGTGGTCGAGGCCGGGCTGTACATCACCGCGGGCACCAAGGTGTCGACCGCCGACGGCGAGGTCGTGAAGGCCGGGCAGCTGTCCGGCGTCCCCGGCCTGCTGTTCATCCGCGACTCGGTCAGCGGTGCCGTGAAGGTGCTGCCGCGCAAGGGCGACGGCGTCGAGCTGAACGCGGCGCTGCACGCGAACGACTGATCGGGCAGGGGTTCCACACCGCGGAGGGCTCCGCGGCGTGGAACTCACGCCAGGCGTTCGACGGCCGCCGCGATCCGTTCGTCCGGGGCCGTCAGCGCGATCCGCACGTGCCGATCCCCGCCGGGCCCGTAGAACGTGCCCGGTGCGGCCAGGACGCCGCGTTCGGCGAGCCAGCCGATGGTGTCCCACGAGTTCTCGCCGCGGGTGGACCACAGGTACAGCCCGGCTTCCGAGTGGTCGACGGTGAACCCGGCGGCGCGCAGCGCGGGCAGCAGCACGGCGCGGCGAGCGGCGTAGCGGTCGCGTTGCGCGGCCACGTGCTCGTCGTCCGAGAGCGCCGCCGTCATCGCCGCCTGCACCGGCCTGGGCATGATCATCCCGGCGTGCTTGCGCAGTTCCAGCAACTCGGCGACCAGCACCGGGTCACCGGCGACGAACCCGGCCCGGTACCCGGCCAGGCTGGACGACTTCGACAGCGAGTGCACGGCCAGCAGCCCGTCCAGCGAACCGCCGGAGACCGCGGGGTCGAGCACGGACACCGGGGTCGCGTCCCACGACAGGGCCAGGTAGCACTCGTCGGAGGCCACCACGGCGCCGACGGCGCGAGCGGCGGAGACGGCCTCGGCCATCGCCGACGCGGACAGCACCCGGCCGGTCGGGTTCGACGGCGAGTTCAGCCACACCAGCGAGGTGCCGGCGGGGGGCTCCTCGCCGTCGGCCAGCCGCACCACGGAAGCACCGGTCAGCAGCGCGCCGACCTCGTACGTCGGGTACGCCAGTTCCGGGATGGCCACGACGTCACCGGCACCGAGGCCGAGCAGCGTCGGCAGCCAGCCGACCAGTTCCTTGGACCCGATCGTCGGCAGCACGGCTGCGGGGTCGAGCCCCGTCAGGCCGTACCGGCGCGCGAGCGAGCCGACGGCGGCCGAGCGCAGCTCGGGCGTGCCGTGCGTGGTCGGGTACCCCGGCTGGTCCGCCACGGAGCTGAGCGCGGCCTGGATCAACGGCGGCACCGGGTCCACCGGGGTCCCGATGGAGAGGTCGACCACGCCACCGGGGTGCGTGCGCGCCTTGGCGGCGTGATCGGCCAGCGAATCCCAGGGGAAGTCCGGCAGCGCCGGGCCCCTGCGCGTCCTCGTCACCCGGAGGGTCACTCGGAGGCTTGCGGGGGCAGCGCCTTGATCCAATCCGGGTCGGCGCTGGTCTTGCCGACCTTGGAGGCGCCGCCGGGCGAGCCGAGCTCGTTGAAGAAGTCCACGTTCGCCTTGGTGTAGTCCTTCCACTCATCGGGGACGTCGTCCTCGTAGTAGATGGCCTCCACCGGGCACACCGGCTCGCAGGCGCCGCAGTCAACGCACTCATCCGGGTGGATGTAGAGCATCCGGTCGCCTTCGTAGATGCAGTCGACGGGGCATTCCTCGATGCATGCCTTGTCGAGCAAGTCCACGCACGGCTGGGCGATCACATAGGTCACTGCGGTTCTCCTGCTCTTCCTGGTACACCGCGCAAGCCGCAGACTACGCGGCGAACTCGGCCAACTCATGGTGAGGCTTGCCTTAGCGGGCCCGCGCTCGGCGCGGCGAAATCCATTTTCCCGCACCGGGCAGGATGGTGGGGTGGATCCGGTCTTCGAGGTGGAACTGCGGTGCGCCGACGCGTGGCCCGCACTGGTGGACGAGCGGCTCGGGGAGTGGCGGATGCGAGCGGCGGCCGGTTTCACCGGCCGCGCGAACAGCACGCTGACCTGTGGCGATCCGGGCGTTCCGGTACCGGAGGCACTGCACCGGGTGATCACCTTCGCCAAGGCCAACGGCATCGGCCCTACCGCGCACGTCGTACGTGATTCACGGCACGAAGATGCCATCGGCTCCGCCGGATGGGTGGTCGACCTGGACCATCCGGGCGGTGCCGAGTCCGGGGTCCTGGTCGGTTCGCTGTCCGATTTCCGGGGTGCGGAGGTGGCCGGGGCTTCGGTGTCCCACGTGCCCGGTCCCGGATGGTGGGAGTTGACGGCCTCCGATCCGCCCACGGAGGCGCAGCGGCACGTACTGGCTTCGGGGTCCACTACGGGTTTCGGGGTCGTCGAACGGGACGGCGAGGTCGTCGCGGCGGTCCGCGGAGCCGTCGTCGGGGACCTGCTGCACATCGCCCGGCTGGCCGTGCGGCCCTCGCACCGGCGCGGCGGGCTGGCACGGGGCCTGCTGCTGGAACTCGTGGCGTGGGCCGAGGCGCGGGGGGCCGTCCGCTGCGCGCTCCAGGTGGCCGAGCACAACACCGCCGCGTGGAAGCTCTACGAGTCGCTGGGGTGCGTCGAGCACCACCGCTACCGGTACTGGGTACCGGCGGGGTGATCACCCACGCTAGCCGCGCCGCATCTCCTTGGGCACGTAGTTGCGGCCCATCGACGCGCCGACGGCGACTGCTCCGGGCAGCGCGCCGCCCGCCAGCAGGGCCAGGCTGCGCCAGTCGTTGGGCAGCATGACGTCACCGCCGGGGCCGAACAGGCCCAGCGCCACGAGCGTCGTCAGCCACACCAGCAGCGGCGAACTGGAGACCAGCAGGCCGCGCTGGAGGTCGGACGCCCACAGCACCAGCAGCGGCGTCGTGAGGACCGCGACCACGATGGCGATGGGGAACGGCCAGTCCGCGCCCCACTGCGGCAGCAGCGTGCCGTCGAACCGGAGCGGGAGGTAGAACAGCTCCAGCACCGCCAGCACCAGCGACTCGACCCAGAGCATGGGCAGCACCCACCACCCCGGTTTGCGGTCACCGCTCACGAGTCACCCCAGTCCGCCGAACAGGTCGGTCTCGGCGCCCGTGCCGGAACCCTTGGCCAGCACGTAGAACTCGCCCTGCACGACCGGCTGGGCGATGCCGTTGGAGAGCGCGTAGCTGGCGCCACCGGCGCCGTCCTGCCACACGCTCACCTGGGTCGAGTGCGCCCGCAGCGCGCGCAGCTTCGCGGACAGGTGCTCGGAGACGTCGACGGTGGTGGTGATGATCGCGTCGTCGGTCACCGGCAGCTCGCCGGGCTCCGGCAGGCGGAACGGCAGGTCGGCCAGGTCCGCCAGCGCGGCGGCGCCCTTCTCCGTGGCGTCGCGGGAGGTGACCGCGTAGAAGACGCGGTCGACGTCCGGGACGGCGGCGGTGGCGGCCATGGTGATCTCGTGCGCGCGGATGTGGTCCGGGTGGCCGTACCCGCCGAACGCGTCGTAGGTGACGACCACGTGCGGCTTCACCTGGCGGAGCACGTCGGCCAGCGTCGCGGCCTGCTCGTCGAGCGACCCCCGGACGAACGCCCGCGGGTGCTCGTTGGACGGGACGCCCACCATGCCGGAGTCGCGCCAACGGCCGATACCGCCGAGGAACCGGTGGTCGGTGACGCCCAGCGCGGCGCAGGCGGAGCGGAGTTCGGCGACCCGGTACCCGCCGAGCTGGTCGGCGGCGTCGGCGGCGAGTTCGCGCAGTCCGGCCGGGATGATCTCGCCTTCCTCACCGAGGGTGCACGTGACCACGGTGACGTGCGCGCCGGTCGCGGCGTACCTCGCGATCGTGCCGCCCGTCCACAGGCTTTCGTCGTCCGGGTGCGCGTGTACCAGCAACAACCGCGGTGGGGAGGTGAGCGTCACCGGATCAGCGTAGAGGCACTTGCGCACAGTCACCTGACGGCACCACCTGGGAATGCCGTCAGGGCCACCATAGCCTCGCCGTGGTGGCCCTGACGGAACCCGTGGTGGAGCTGTCGATCACGCCAGGAGCGAGCGCTCCTCGGCGAAGTGGCACGCGGACAGCGTGCCGTCGCCCGCACCGCGGCGTTCCAGCTTCGGCTCCTCGACGGCGCAGATGTCCTGCGCCTTCCAGCAGCGCGTGCGGAAGCGGCAGCCCGAGGGCGGGTTGACGGGGCTGGGCACGTCACCGGTGAGCACGATCCGCTGGCGCCTGCGCTCCAGCTTGGGGTCGGGCACCGGCACCGCGGACAGCAGCGCCTGGGTGTACGGGTGCATCGGTCGCGCGTAGATGTCCTCGCGGTCACCGAGTTCGATGATCTTGCCGAGGTACATCACCGCGACCCGGTCCGAGATGTGCCGGACCACCGACAGGTCGTGCGCCACGAACAGGTAGGCCAGGCCCAGCCGTTCCTGGAGCTCCTCCAGCAGGTTGACCACGCCGGCCTGGACGGACACGTCCAGCGCGGACACCGGCTCGTCCAGCACGACCAGCTTCGGGTTGAGCGCGAGCGCCCGTGCGATGCCGATGCGCTGCCGCTGGCCGCCCGAGAACTCGTGGGCGTAGCGGTTGCGGTGCTCCGGGTTCAGGCCCACGAGCTCCATCAGCTCGTTGACCCGGTGCTGCACGTCCTGGCCCTCGGCGCCGTGGATCTTGAACGGCTCCGAGATGATGTTGTTGATCTGCCAGCGCGGGTTCAGCGACGCGTAGGGATCCTGGAACACGATCTGCATGTCCCGGCGGACGCCCTGCAACGCCTTGCCGCGGAGCTTGGTCAGCTCCTTGCCCTCGAACTTCACCGAGCCGGAGGTCGGCTTGTGCAGTTGGAGGATCGCGCGGCCCGAGGTGGACTTGCCGCAGCCGGACTCGCCGACCAGACCCAGGGTCTCACCGGGGTACAGGTCGAACGAGATGCCGGACACGGCCTGCACCTGGCCCACGGTGCGCGGGATGACCCCGCCGCCGCGGACCGGGAACGACTTCACCAGGTCGTTGACCTCGAGCAGGGGCGTCTTGCCCTCGTTCTTGACGGCGGAAGAGGGTTTCACCGCGGTCAGGACGCCGGGTCCGTCGGTCGGGGTCGTCATGAGGTCGGGTTCTCCTCTTCTTCCTGCATCCGGGCTTCCACGACGTCGACGTCCTCGACGATGGGCATGTCCGGGTCGGCGACGAGGAGCGAGGCGGGGTTCTCGACCACGCCGATCTCGTCCGTCGCGAACAGCTTCTGCGGGTCGACGAGCGTGGCCAGGTGGGCGGACCGGTGGCAGCGGGAGAAGTGCCCGTGCCGGTCGGTCTCCACCAGTTCCGGCTCGACCTCGCGGCACTCGTCGACGGCCAGCGGGCAGCGCGGTGAGAACGCGCAGCCCGGCGGCAGGTTCATCAGCGAGGGTGGCGCGCCCTTGATGGGCGTGAGCCGCTTGCCGAGCAGGCTCGGGTTCGGGATCGAACCCAGCAGGCCGACGGTGTACGGGTGCCGCTGCGCCTCGAAGACCTCGTCGACGCCGCCCTGCTCGACCACCGTGCCGCCGTACATCACCTGGACGCGGTCCACCATGCCCGCCACGACACCGAGGTCGTGGGTGATCACGATGATGCCCGCGTTCGTCTCGTCCCGGATCCGCAGCAGCGTGTCCAGGATCTGCGCCTGCACGGTGACGTCCAGCGCGGTCGTGGGCTCGTCGGCCACGATCACGTCGGGGTCGTTGATGATCGCCATCGCGATCATCACGCGCTGCCGCATGCCGCCCGAGAACTCGTGCGGGTACTGCGAGGCGCGCCGGTCGGGCTGCGGGATGCCGACGAGCTCCAGGGAGTCGACGGCCTTGGCCCACGCGGCCTTCTTCGACACGTCGTGGTGCGCCTTGTAGGCCTCGGCGAGCTGCCAACCCACGGTGTAGACCGGGTTCAGCGACGTCATCGGGTCCTGGAAGATCATCGAGATGTTGTTGCCGCGCACGGGCATCATCTGCTTGTAGTTCAGGCCGACGAGCTCGCGGTCCTTGAACTTGATGGACCCCGCGACGTTCGCCGTCTTGGGCAGCAGACCCATGATCGCCATGGACGACACCGACTTGCCGGAACCCGACTCGCCGACGACGCCCAGCACCTCGCCGGGCGCGAGCGTGAACGACACGTTCCGCACCGCGTGCACGACGCCGTCGTCGGTCGGGAAGTCGACCGACAGGTCCTTCACCGTCAGCAGCTTCTCCGAGGAGGCGGAGCGCCCCGCGGACTCCGGCGCGTCCATCACATCCAGCTCACTCATGCCTTCACCTCGCTAGCGCTCGCCACGAAGGCATGTGCATCCGATGATTCGCTCGTGAACTCGCTCATGCCTTCACCCTCTTCTGCCGCGGGTCGAAAGCATCGCGGAGACCGTCACCGATGAAGTTCACCGACAACGAGATCAGCACGATGAACACGAAGGGGATCAGGAACAACCACGGGTGCAGGTTCAACTCGTTCTTGTTCAGCGAGATCATCAGCCCGAGCGAGGTGTCCGGGCTGTGCACGCCGAGCCCGATGAAGGACAGGGCGGCTTCCAGCAGCACCGCCTGCGCCACCGCGAGCGTCGCGTTCACGATGATGACGTCCACCGTGTTGGGCAGGATGTGCCGGAAGATGATCCGCGACGTCGACGCGCCCAGCGCGCGGGCCGCCTCCACGAACTCCTTCTCGCGCAGGGACAGCACCATGCCGCGGATGACGCGGGCGATGGAGAGCCAGCCGATCAGGCCGAGGTAG